>Ga0207416_1001075_pt1 | contig 39281 bp, 28 predicted proteins | sample PaiPotPPM11metaG_FD_184107 | JGI IMG/M metagenome (GOLD analysis project Ga0207416, IMG submission 184107) | Iron sulfur acid spring bacterial and archeal communities from Banff, Canada, to study Microbial Dark Matter (Phase II) - Paint Pots PPM... ...
TCCGAATCGCGCGTCTTCAAGACCTGTTGTACATGTCCGATTTCGTTTTCGAGATCGGCGATTCGCGCAACGGCGTGCTCGACTTCCGAATCGCGTGTCTTCAAGACCTGTTGTACGTGGCCGATTTCGTTTTCGAGCGACGCAATATGCTTGACGGCCCCCTCGACTTCCGAGTCACGCGCTCTTAAAGCTTCTTGCGCCTTGCCCATCTCTTCGTGCGTCTCTCGCATCGTGGAAGATAGGTTTGCGAGTTCTTCCTCAAGCGTGCCGATACGCGCGCTACTCTGAGCAAGGGTCTGTTGCAAGCGTTGCGCCACCAGCGATTGCTGGCGAGCCATCACGCTCGAGCTGTCGCGCTGAACCTTGACGGACTCAAGCTCGTCTTTCAGCGAGTCCAGCTCGCTCTGCAGAGCCTCCATTGCGGAAAGTTTCGAACGGAGGCTGTCAATCTCGCGAGTGAACCCGGCTGCGGCTTCGGTGTGAGCCGCTTCGCGTTCGATCGATAGCTGCCGCAGCTCCGATACGAGCGCCGCAAGGCGGGCGACCTCGGCTTGGGCAGCAGGAAGCTCCACGGCGACTTTCTCGCGCCACGTGTCACGGTCGGCAGCCAGGGCCTCGCGCTCGGCGGCCCGCGTCTGCAGTTCCGAGAGCAGGCGATCGCGTTCGGCCAACAAGACGGCCTGAGCTGCGTCGTGCTGCTGCGCGCGCGTCTGCAGGTCTGATGCGAGCGCCGCAAGGCGGGCGACCTCGGCTTGGGCAACCGGCAATTCCGCGCTAACCTTCCCGCGCCACGTATCGCGATCCGCGGCCAACGCTTCGCGCTCGGCGGCCCGCGTCTGCAGTTCTGAAAGCAACCGATCGCGCTCTGCCAACAAGGCGGCCTGAGCTGCGTCGTGCTGCTGCGCGCGCGCCTGCAGGTCTGATGCGAGCGCCGCAAGGCGGGTAACCTCGGTTTGCGCCGCCGGCAATTCTGCGCTGACCTTTGCGCGCCACATATCGCGATCCGCGGCCAACGCTTCGCGCTCCGTCACGCGCTGCTTTAATTCTGATTCCAACGCTTCGAGTCGCGCCGTATCCGCCTGCAGCATCGGCTCTTGATTTTCCGCCTTTGCCGCTATAAGCAAGTCGGTTTGCCGCTCGATTAGGCTTTGCGCGCGAGAAAGCTCCGTATTGACTTTATTATATTGTTTGGTAATTGCTCGCAGCTTCGCCTCGTCGCTCAACGGAAAAGCCTGCACGATGAATTGAAGCGTATTGCTTTCGGGATCCCGCTCAATCTGCGCGATCGTCTCTTCGGAGAACTCATCTCGCGATACCGCTGGAACCGCTGACAGCTCCGAGACGTTATCAAACACGTCAACCTTCGTTCGATCAATGTGCCGGATCTCGTAACCTGCTTCCAGGAACAGCTCCTCGATGGTTTTTAAAGTAAAAAACCTCAGGTGAGTTTCGTCGAGGATGCCCAGTTCGCGATAGTCGAAGTTACCCTTCAGCAGCGCTAGGCGAATTGCGCCGTGGGCAACATTTGGAATCGATGCAACCACATATCCATCCGCGCGCAGCAGCCGCCGCGACTCATCGAGAATATCCGCGGGGTTCCGTAAGTGCTCCAGGATGTCGCCCAAAACGATGACGTCGAAGGTCTTGCCCTCGACCGCTTCCGCCAGGGGCGTAAAATCAAGATCGGCAATGAAGACTCGGCTGCAGTACTTCTTCGCCTCTTCCGCCACATCAGGATTCACCTCAATGCCGGTGACATTGCAGTCGTGCGCTGACATCAGTTTGGCGAAATAGCCCGTCGAGCAGCCTAGGTCGAGGACGTCTTTGCGGCGGCCGACTCGCTGCAGCATGAAATAGAGACTGGAATTTTGGTCGAGGGAGCTTTCGTCTAAATCGAGCTGCCCCGCGGTATAGTCCTTAAGCAGAATTTTTGGAATTGACGGCATCTATCACTCCAAACAGCCGGTTGCCTCGGGCAACTCAAATCACCGATCTTTTTTACCGGCGCAAATCCAAGGACCTCCAGCCTCGCGAGCCGCCGAGTTAGAACGCTCGAGGTTATCGAAAGGTCATGGAGGCCGTGGCTCGAGTGCTCGTATTTCTTATTGAAGCGTTATCGTCGTCGATTGCCCAATCGCATGGTACGATTTGCCGTCCTTGCTCAGACCCACGACCTGAATGGTGTGCGGACCCGGGCGAAGCCCAGCGGTGGGAATTTCGGCGTGCCAGTAGCCGCAGCGTATGAGGTTCGGCGCGTTGAGCGCGTGCGCAACATCGGGCCGCAGCAGGCCATACGCGGCCGTTGCGTTGACCACTCGTTTCGAGTCGATGACGAAACCGATTCCTGGCACGGGAGTTTTCGACTCCATGTTCGCCACCCAGCCATTCGCGTAAATGTTACACCCGGCTTGGAACTGGGTCGAGGTCGTCGGATAGTTCGGGTCGGGGAGAAGTGCGTCGATAGCGCCCGAATAGTGCCCGCCTTGAGCCGGTCCGATGCCGCGTATGATGGTTGACTGGTTCGGTTCCGGCGAATGGCAGATCGCCACCGGTACGGCCGTCGCCGTGGCGCTCGCCGTCGCGGGCGGCGGCTCCGGTGTCGCTCGGTTGGAGAAAGGCCAGAAGAGGCCCATCAGAAACGCGATCACAATCGCGATTGCCGCAACGTCTGCGCGGTACTTTTCCGGAGAATTGAAGAACCGCTGTCCGAGAAATCGCACGATCGAAAAAATGACGACGATCCAGATAAACGTGAACAAGATGTCAAGGGTGCTCACTATTACTCCTTTGGTATTGACTTAAGACGAGGAAAAAACATGAATGCTACCGCGCAGAGCGAAATAAGGGTGACCAAACCGCCGAGCGCAAACGAGCGCGGCGCATAACGATACTCGATGGTATGCGTGCCGGGCGGAACCACGATCCCGCGAAACAAGTAGTTGGCCGCAAAGATCGGCGTGCTGCGACCATCGATCGATGCCTGCCAGCCTGGAAAATTCGTATCGTTGAGAACCGCGAACGCCGTATGATCGGTCGCGACGGAAGCCTTGATGAACGTGGCAGTATATTGCTGAATAGTTCCATCACGCACCGGTGAGCGCGAGTTCTGCGCAAGAGGCAAAAAACTCGGATCGCTTCCTTCTACGACCGCCTCTGAATAGGGGTCGAAGCGTTCGCTGGTGAGCTCTTTCAATGCGCCGGCTCCATCTCCGACCTGGACAATGCGGCCGTAGAGCGAGAGCCGCGGGAGCGGCGACCGAAACTCGAACACTTGAACGCCGTTTGATTCAAATGACTTTCGATACGCAGCGATTTTGCGGTAGTCGGGCGAGCGCGTGATGTCCAAGCCCGTGAGGACGTAGTGAACCGAGGAGAGCGCAAAAAAACGCTGGCTTTGCGGGGAAGTCACGTCATCCCCCAGCCCGATGAAACGGTCGGTCAGCTCGTTTCCGCCGGGCCCATTATCCGACATGAAGGAGTTCACGAACCGCATCGATCTTGCCGGAAAAAGTCCGTTGAGAGAGCGCACATCCTGCAATTCAAACGCCTCGCTCCATTGCGGATAAAGCAACCCACCTTGCCCATACAAACGGCCGTAGTCCGTCATATGGGCTCTTAAGTACTGAACATATGGGGCGCCCAATAATGGCGAAGCGGATTGCGGCGGCGGCTCGTTGACCACGTAGAGCATGGGCACGATGTACGCCGCGAGCGGTTCGAGCAAGACCAAGGCGAGTGCGCTTAACGCGAAACTCGAGTACTTGATTTTGCCGGCGTAATAGACCGCCGCGCCGGCCGCACTCAGGGCCAGAAACACCAACGCAACCGAGAATGCGAAGATGTAGTAGTCTAGGGTTTCTTTTGGATGAAGCGCCGCCTGCCGGTTCTCCCCGATAGCGCCCGTCAGAATGGCCAGAGGAATGAGGCCGGCGAGCCACAGCGCTCCGGGCGTGATGCGTTTTTCGCACAGGCGCGAAACGCCGAAACCAGCTAGAAGAGCGACGCAGCAGCCGATAATGGCATCGCCGTATTTGTCAAAAATGACCACTCTGAGAACTGGGAGCGCGCCAATCCAGTTGATAAAAAACAGGCCAAAACGTTTTCCCACAAAAGCGATTGCCACCGCACTCAGGATGAGGATAACCGGCGTGCTCTCGTCACTGCGCCGCCTCAAGAGGTCCTGAACGCTCGAGAACAGTCCAACCAGCGCAAAGAACAGTGCGCTGCACGCAAAGAATCCTTTAGCCGCGATAAAACCGAGCGAGCGCGAATACAGCGGCGCAAGGTACCCCGCCAACCCCGACCACGTCAACGGTTCGGCTATGAGCCCGACGCTAGAGCCCAGATGAAGATTTGACGATATCGGGACGTATTCCAGAAGCGGAACGACCAGGACGGCGGAAATGCCGAGACCCGTAACGGCGCCCAAAAGAACGTACGGCGTAAAGGCGCGCCATCGTGCGCGCAAGGATTGAGCACTAAGGACGCGCGCAATGAAATATGCCGCGCCAAATACGAGAGCCAGCGTCGTCGACTCGGGCATGCCGCCGAGGATGACGCAGCCCACGATAAGCGCGAGAACCCCCGACCAAAGCAGTTTGGGACGGCGCATGACAAGTTCCAAGCCGTAGAGCAGCGCCGGCAGCAGCATTTCGACGCTAAGATGCGGCATCGTGAGGAAATACCAGAAGTAACCGGAAAACATGAACGCGACGGCGCCGGTCAGCGCGGGAATCGTCCGTGAGAAGAGCCGTAAAAACAGCAGCGCAAAGACGCCGCCGGCGAAGATTCTCAGGGCGACGTAAATATTGTAAGCTTCGGCGCTCGACCAGAAAATCGGAATCCAGGCGAAAGGCGAGTATGGCTGAGATTCGGCGTCGGCTGCAAGCGGGACGCCGTATTCACTATATGGATTCCAGATCGGCGGCTCTTTTTGTCCTACGATGATATTGTGCTCTGCGGCGAACATCGGCTCCAAGTACCAAGCAGGAGCGCCGGGATCGAGCGCCGCCATTTCCTGATATCTGGAAGGCGCGGCGGGCAGCGAGCCCGTCGGATATAAGCTTGGCGTGTGGTCGATGCTTTCTTGGAGCGATCGTCCGGCCCAAAGATACGGAAAAAAAACGACGTTCACGATAATGAACAGCACCGCTACGCCCAAGAGCGTCGCTCGCGGTCCATCCTCCCGCACCGTGCGACGAAGGTTTCCGAACACGCTTATAATTTGCTTGTACTCCGGGCGGCTGATCTCAGAGTTTACCGCATCGCTGCAGTTTTGACATCGATTCCGGCGCATTCGTCAAGAGCGGAGCTCGGCATACCGCGCAGCAATAACGCTTGACTTCTGCAGACGTCACAAGGCGGCTCCAGCTCGCAGCAAAGGTTCGTTTTCGTGGGGTTTGAGCTGGCGCTGCGCTACACCTTCTCGTGCAATCAGCCTTTCAAGCGAAGATCCTCATCAATCGCCGCGAGCATGGCGTCCTCGTAATACGGCTCCACCGTCTCGGTTTGTGCAGGAGCCGACTCCGCGACCGTGGCGAGTTTTTCGCAAGCCAACCGAAATAGTTGAGAAAGAACGAACGCATGACCGCCGCTACCGCGGCTTTGGTGGCCGTGCGGCCCGCTTCATCAAAGAATGGCGGACGAAAGCCGTTGGCCGGTAAATGCGAACTGCTCACGTCGGCCGCGGTCGACGAATCGAGACCTCGTCACTGGGTCTTTTTTTACTTCTCAGTAGGAAGCGACGGGTTGATGTTGTCATTCGTTATTCGTGTTTCAACAAACACACGAATATCGTCGTCGTAGACTACCGCAGCACCGACGGCACGCGCGAAGTCGTGCGTGCATTCGTACGCCTCCGAGTTTGAAACAATCCTCCTAGGCACATACAGCCCAAAACGAAGACTGAAGCAATAGAGATAAAACCACCGATAGCAAACGACCGCGGAGCATAGCGGAACTCGACGACATGCGTACCGGAGGGTACGACAACTCCGCGAAACAAGTAGTTCGCAGAGAAAATGGGGGCGCTGCGTCCGTCAATCGAGGCTTGCCAACCCGGAAAATTTGTATCGTTGAGAATCACCAGCGCTTTGCTGTTCGTCGTCACCGAGGCTTTGACGTACGTGGCCGTGTATTCTTGAATGTCCCCAGCACTCACCGCTGAGCGCGGACTTTGCGCGAGGCCGGAAAGATCCGCATCGTTGCCTTCCACGACAACCTCGGAATAGGGATCAAAGCTATCGCTCGTGAGCTCGCGCAATGCGCTAGTCCCGTCACGGACGTTGATGGTGCGGTGGAAGACCGACAGTCGCGGCAGCGGCGAACGAAATCGGAACATCCTTCTACCATATCGTGCCACCGTTGTGGACGTTTCGCCAAAGACGTCAATTTTGCGATAGCCTGGCGAGCGCGTAAGGTCGGCACCAGTTAGAACGTACTGAACCGACGAAAGCGCGAAGAACCGCTGGCTCTTTGCGGTGGTCAGATCATCGCCGATACCGGTGAACTGATCGCCGGAGTCGCGATTCGACATAAGCGAATGAACAAACGGCAAATATCGATCGGGATAAAAACCATTCTTCCCGCGAACATCCTCTAATTCAAACGCTTCACTCCATTGCGGGAACAAAAAATTCTGCTCCCCGTAAAGTCGATCGTTATCTGCCAGGTGCGATTTCAGATAGTCGACGTAGGGCGCACCGAGCAAAGGTGACGCTGACTGCGGCGGCGCCTCGTTGACTACGTAGTACACGGGTACGATGTATGCGACCATCGGTTCCAACAAGACCAAAGCCAAGGCAGTCACGGCCAGAAGAGCGTACCTGAGCCTCCCGGCGTAAAATGCTACCGCGGCTCCAACCGCTAATCCCAGGAAAAGCAGAGCCATTGACACGCTGAAGATGTAGTAATTGATGGCCTGGGGAGTTGAGGCTTGCCGGCTTTCCGTCGCCGCTCCGGTGAGAATGAAAAGGGGTATCAGCGCCGCGAGCCACAATGAGCCGGGCGTCGCGCGCTTCTCGCCTAAACGCGAGAGCCCAAACCCGGCCAGAAGCGCCACGCAACATCCGATGATGGCCTCTTCATATTTGTCGAAGATGACTTGTCGAAGAATAGGTAGCGCACCAAGCCAATTAATAACACCTGCGCCGAAGCGTTTCGCGAGTAAGGCGATCGCAGTAATCCCGAGAATGAGAATGACGGGCGTACTATCTTCGCCCCGGCGCTTGATGACATCATGGACACTTGAGAAAAACCCGATGAGCGCAAAAAACAGCGCGCTGCATGCAAAAAAACCTTTCGCCACCTGCAGATAGTGCGACGGGAGATCGAAACCTAACGATCTCATGTAAAGCGGCGCCAGGTACTCGACCAAACCCGACCACGAAAGAGGCTCAGAGATCAGGCCGAAATTAGAAGCGGAGTGACTGTTCGAAGAGATCGGCACGTATTCCAAAAGCGGGACGATCATCACAGCGGAAATGCCGACACCGACCAACGTGCCCAAAAGGACGTAAGGCAGAAACGCTCGCCATTGCGAGCGAAGGGAGGGCGTGAAAAAGGATCGGGCAACGAAATAGACAGCGCCGAACATGAATGCGAGGATCGTCGACTCGGGCATTCCGCCTAGGATCATGCCGGCTGCTACGAGCGCGACAATGGCCGACCGCAGAAAGCCTGGGCGTCGCATGACGCGCTCCAAGCTATAAAGCATCGCAGGTAGCAATACCTCGACGCTCAGATGCGGCATCGTAAGGTATAACCAGAAGTAACCGGAAAACATAAACGCCGTGGCGCCCACGAGTGCCGGGATAAATTGCAGGAACAATCGCAGAAATAAAAATGCAAACAGCCCGCCGACAAAAATTCTGAGGGCGATGAAAATGTCGTACCCTTCGGCGCTTGACCAGAAAATCGGGATCCAGGCGAACGGAGAGTACGGCTGAGACTCGGCGTCGGCTGCAAGTGGGGCGCCGAATGAAGCATATGGATTCCATAACGGCGGCTCTTTCTGGCCGACGATGATATGATGTTCGACGGCGAACATCGGCTCCAAGTACCACGCGGCCGTACCAGGGTCGAGGACGGGAATTTCCACATAACGGTTTGTTGCTGCTGGGCGACTTCCCGCACCATAAAGGCTAGGGATATTCACGCTTTCTTGGAGCGACCGACCTCCCCAAATAAATGGAAAGAAGGTAACGTTGACAATGACGAACAGTATCGCCACGCCAAACATGGTTGATCGTGACCCATTTTCCGGAGCTGCGCGACGAAGATATCCGAACACGTTTACACCTTCACTCCGAAAGGAACGAAGGCTGCTCGACCCCAGGAGGCATGGGCGCCGCTACGGCGCGAAGCCCGCGTCGCAGGCGCTCTTTCTCGCGTAGGAGAGGCGGGACCCCACCGTCTATAATACGAAGCACAGAATTATGTCGGAGATACGCGATTCCCCCGCCGCTTCTCCTGCGCGGTGATCGAGTAGAATCTCCGCCTCACTCATAGACGACGATCGCGAAACCTCGCACCTCGGCCACCTTTTTTTTGCAGCCTTTTTAAGGAATCGCACCAACTGATGTTGTCATTCGTTATTCCGTGTTTCAACGAGCAGGCGAATATTGAAAAGGTCATAGCGGAAATCGACGCCGCGACGGCGGATGCCGGGATACACACCTACGACATCGTCGTGGTAGACGACTGCAGCACCGACGGCACGCGCGAAGTCGTGCGTTCTATCTGCGCACAACGCTCCGACGTCGCCCTTGTATGCAACTCGGTAAATCTCGGGTTCGGCGGCGCATACAAAGCAGGCGTAGAGCACGCCAACGGCGCCTATGCGATGATGATCCCCGGCGACAACTCGCATCCGAAAGCGGGAATCACGCCGATCCTGCGCCGGGCCGGAGAAGCCGACATTATTATTCCGTACGCCTCGAACCCCGAAGCGAGAGAACTTTCACGAGTGCTCATATCGCGCTCGTTTACTTGGCTGGTCAATACGCTGTTCGGCCTCAACGTGCCGTACTTTAACGGGACGGTCATCCATAAGACCGATCTCTTGCGCACAATAACGATCAAGACGAATAGTTTTGCATACCAAGCGGAGGCGCTCGTCAGGCTAATCCATCGCGGCGCATCGTACGAGACGGTTCCCGTCCAGATCGCCGAGCGTATCGAAGGGCACAGTTCCGCACTGCACTTCAAGAACATCGTGCAGGTCGCCCAATGCCTTGCCGTCCTTCTTGTAGACGTTTATCTAAAGCGACCCAACGTTAGCCCCAAGAATCAGTCTATTTAAACAATGTCCGATGCGTGACGTTCGAGGTTGCGCCGGTGCCGACGAGATCAAATGGCACTAACATGAAAAGTCTTTGGAACGATGAGGACGCGTCGCAATACGCCGGCGACTTAGCGCAGCGCGTGTACTCGTCTCGCTTGCTGGGCGCGGAGCCGTCCCTGGTGTTGCATGGCGGCGGAAATACGTCCGTCAAGGGTCGCGTGACCAGCACCTTCGGCGACGAAGAAGACGTCGTCTTTGTGAAAGGCAGCGGCTGGGATCTCGCGACTATCGAAGCGGCCGGCTTCTCCCCCTGCCGGTTAAATCATCTGATACGTTTATCACAACTCGAATCGCTTTCTGACAGGCAGATGTCCATTGAGCTCAAGAAAAGCTTGACGGATATCTCGGCGCCCGCGCCGTCAGTTGAGGCTCTCCTCCATGCAATTCTGCCGGCGCGTTTCGTCGACCACACGCACGCCGATGCATTTCTCACGGTGAGCAACACCCCGCACGGAGAGAAGCGCCTTCGCGAAATTTACGGCGATCGTGTCGTTCTCGTACCATACACGATGCCGGGCTTTCAACTCGCCAAACTCGGCGCCGATTTGTTCCGGACTCAGTCGGGGCCGCACACGATCGGCATGGTGCTGATGGGGCATGGCCTCTTCACGTTCGGAGAAACGGCGAAACTCTCATATGAGAGGATGATTGAGCTCGTCACCTGCGCCGAAGATTATTTGAAACGATGCGGCGCCTGGAGCGTGCCCCTTGCCGGGCCCGATGGTTCGGGAAAGCCGCGGACAGAAGCCAAGGCAGAACGGACGGAGATCGCGGCGCTCCGCAGAGCCATGTCCGATGTCGCCGGCGGGTCGCTGATCCTCAGCGTCCATACTGACGCCGAGGCGCTTTCCTTTACGCGTCGATCGGATCTCCACGATATAGCTCTGCGAGGACCCGCGACGCCCGACCATTCTATCCGCACCAAGCGCGTCCCGATGTTGGGGCGCGATGTTGCCTCGTACGCGTCCGATTACCGCCGATACTTTGCCGAGCATGGCGATGCAAGCCTCACGATGCTCGACCCTGCGCCGAGAATCATCCTCGACTGCGAGCTTGGTCTGTGCGCGAGCGGGCGCACTGCGGATGACGCGATCGTCGCCGGAGACATCTATCGTCACACAATGGAGATTATCGCGCGCGCGACCGTTCTGGGCGGCTGGCAGCCTCCGACTGCACGAGACATTTTCAATGTTGAGTATTGGGATCTCGAACAGGCGAAACTGCGCAAAAGCGGTTCGCCCGCGCCCTTCACCGGCGAGATCGCGGTGGTGACCGGAGCCGCCTCGGGCATCGGCAGGGCGTGCGTCACTTCTTTGCTAGACCGCGGTGCCGCGGTGGTTGGCTTGAATGCGATGTGACGAGCGAACAGCAAATTCGTGAGGCGCTCGACGAAACTGTGCGCGCGTTCGGCGGAGTGGACATCCTGATTTTGAATGCCGGCATTTTCCCCAAAAGCTGTCCGATCGCCGAATTGCCCAGCGATGCGTGGCGCAAAACGATGGACGTCAACCTCGATGCCAATCTTGTCCTCATGCGTGAATGTCATCCCTTACTCAAGGTCTCACGAGGCGGCGGGCGTGTCGTCATTATTGGTTCCAAGAACGTTGCCGCGCCGGGACCCGGGGCGGCGAGCTACTCGGTCTCGAAAGCCGCCTTGCAGCAGTTAGCCCGCGTCGCCGCGCTCGAGTGGGGCAAAGACGGCATTCGCGTCAACGTCATCCACCCAAATGCAGTCTTTGATACCGGCATCTGGACCCAAGAAATCTTGGCGGCGCGGGCCGCGTCGTATCAGATGACCGCCGAGGAGTACAAGGCGAACAATTTGCTGGGCGTGGAAATCACGAGCCGCGATGTAGCGGAGCTTGCCGCAGAAATGTGCGGTCCGGTATTCTCAAAAACTACCGCCGCCCAGATTCCGATCGACGGCGGTAGTGAGAGAGTGATCTAATTTAAACAAACGCGAGGTGCGGCGGCATCGGCCCAGCCGGGGTCGAGAGATCGATCTCGCCCTTCTGGTAGGCATCGAGTGTTTCGTTGACCTTGTGTTGGAGGCAGAGCGACCCGCACATTGATTGCGCGTTGAACTCCGGGCCGGCCAAGTAGTTCATCACTTCCCAATAGCGATCGCTTGACCAGAGCTCCTTGAACCGCGTGTCGACGATGTTTCCGATGTGAAACTTCTTGTATCGCTCGTTGAAGAGCATGCCGCAGGGCGCAACCAGTCCCGAGCCCGAGATTTGAATCATGAACGGCGGTCCGTAACAACGTTGGTACGAACGCAGCCCATCGGCTTCAATCTTCGACCATTTGACGACGACCTTGTACCCCTCGTCGGAAAGTGCTTCGGCTTCGTGGAGCTTCTCGTAGAGCGGCCGGTACCCTGAATAGTCGACGCCGAGATCCCCGTCCTCGTTGTCGCTGCAGTGCTTGATAACAAGGTAGTCCGGGCGCAATTCTTTCCCCAGCCTGGCGAGCGGCAGAATCTGATCCTCGTACTGCGGCATGAGCACCATCTGAAGGCCAATCGTGACCGGCAGATTGTCGCGGCGCTTGATTTCGACCATGTCGCGAATGTTTTGACATACGCGGTCGAACCAGTCTTCTTTAACGCCCATGATCTCGGCGTACCGCGCTCGCTCCCCAGCCGAGATATTGATTCGTATATATGTCAGGCCGGGAAGAATTTCTTCGAGTTTGCGGCGCGTCAACACGAAGCCGTTTGTTCCACTTGCCATGGAAAGGCCGAGTTCGTGCCCCCGGGTTACCGCGTCGACGAATACCGGGGAGATCGTGCTCTCACCGTCGGAGACGAGGCTGATCCCCTTGACGCCGATCTCGGCACAATCCTCAAGGAAATCGTATATGACTCGTTTGTCGATGACCTTGCGATCGTTCTCTTGAAGCATCGCATAGCAAAAGTGGCAGCCAAAATTGCACGAGCGGGTGAGCGCCATGTCGATCGTAATCGGGGCGATGCGTTCCCCGCGCTCCCACGCTTTGACCCGGTCCATATGCCAGGCAATTTTAGTCCCGTCGAGGATCAGTTCGGCGTGATCGGTCATTCCACTCATCAGAGACTCCTAGAGACGCCGCAGCTTGCTTGCATCCTTGAGCTCTATCGAAAAGAGCTGCAAGGTCGGCTCGAGCTGGCGGCGGAGAATACGCTCGACGTCCATAAGGATTTTTGGCTTACGTTCGACTTCGACCTGCTCCCTGAAGACGACCGTTACCTTGACATGCATTTCTACCTCGACCACACGGATATCGTCGGCCTGCAATCCGAGCGAACTGGCAGCTTCGTCTATCGCGCGCTGCAGCCGGACCAGCTTCTCGTCACGGCCGAGCGCGATCCAGTCGGCGGCGGCCCGGGGGCTTGATGTATTGCGGCCCGGCGCATATCCGGTAGCGGCGGCGTACGTTTCTGAAATCTTGCGAATCAGCGCCTTTGGGAGGCTGAAGACCGGATCGGCGTTCTCGGGCAGCGCGATTCCCGGGACGGGCCGCGCGCCCGAGCGCATTTGCCGTTCCAGCTGCAGCACCGAGTGGTCGCTCGCCTCTTGAATCGTGAGTCCGGGCAGGAGCGCGCAGAACGTGTCGAGCACGGCCCGGTCGGGACGTAGTGTCGTACCTTCGTGCGCCGCTGCGGTAATCGCGTGGCGGCTATCGACAGCGACGGCGAGCGTGATACCGTTCTGGTCTGCAGCGAACCGCGTATCACCGTAGGGGACATCGACCGGCCCCTCGTGAGCGATCTTTCCGGCCGCGACCAGCACGGCATCGCGATAGACCTCGCCGACCGAAGCGAACCAGTCTCCGGTACTGCGAGCAGCACGGACTGTTCTGTTAGCATCGCCGCCGATTTCCGTCACCGAGACCATTAGGGCGTCGCCTTCATTCTGAATTTCAACCGTCCCCATCAATGCCGCAGCTTTCCGGAAGGCTTCGGGGTCGAAAACTGCCGCGGTCTGCGCGCCGACGCGCAGGAAGAGCTCGCTTAGTCCCGTGATCTCGGCGGCCTCGACCATGTTGAGAATGCTCTTGGTCGGATCGTCATCAGGCACCCAGATCTCGAGCGCGCCCACCGATTGATGGTGGCGAAGGATCTTCGCGAGCGACGCATTGTAGTCGTTCACGAGCTGCTCGTAATCCAGGACTTCGCGCGCGATCCCGTTATCGATCATTATCGCTTTCTCATCAATTTGGCTGCGCGGAAAAACCCGCGATTATAATGTTGCAGTGGTTTGTCTCCCACACTCCGTAACGATCTCTCTCTAAGAGAACGTCCGCATTCGACGCTTGGTTGCGGTTTCCGGCTTTTTTTAGGGCGCGCCCCCTACAGTGCCGGGCGGGCGCATGCCAGGTTAGCGGCCGAAGAGCCGGGTTACTTTAGCCCCGCGAGTTGCATCATCTTGATGTTAAAATACTTCGGATCGCTCATGGAGTTCGGGATGAGACCGTTCTCGAAGGCCCGGCAGAGATCGGCGACGGCAGTTTGAATGTCGCGTCGCGGACTGAAACCGAGCTCACGCTTGATGAGATCGGAATTTATCCGGTACGATCGGTGATCGTTTGTCGGCTCCACGGTAATGGCAACGTCCGGTCCCACGACGCTCCGCACGTCCTGCGCGATCGCGCCGATTGTCTGGTTAAAATAACCAGCGTTGTACACTTTTCCGTCGATGCACTCGATCGGCGCAGAGACCGTTTGCACGTAGAGATCGGTCATGTCTTCAATGTGGATGTTCGGCCGGACTTGGTCTCCGCCGAAGACCCGGATGACTCGTTCGTTTACGGCGTGATTCGTCAAGATGTTGACGCTCAGGTCGAGACGCAGCCGCGGCGCGTAGCCGCAGACGGTTGCCGGCCGAAGCACCAAAGCCGCGAAACCGGGTTCCCGCGCGTCCAGTAAAACGTCCTCGCACATGGCTTTGAATTTGGAATAATCCGTCAAAGGTTCTAAGCTGAGATTTTCCGTTACGTGCTCTTCGTTTTTGACGCCGTAAACGCTTGAGGAGGAAGCATACACAAAGCGCGAAACCCCCGCGGCCTTCGCCTCTCGAACCAAACCGGGAAAGCAGTCATAATTAATCGACTTTCCGAGATCCGGGTTGAGTTCGAAACTTGGATCGTTCGAGATGCACGCTAGATGTATGACCGTGTCCACGCCCTGCACCGCTCGGCGAACCGCCGCCGAATCGCGCAAGTCGCCTCGAATCTCGGACAGCTGCGGGTTGCCGCGCACGCCGGCCAAAGATTCTTCGCCATACAGGTATAGATCGAAGACCCGCACCGCATGGCCGGCGTCGAGCAACTTTGGAACCAGTCGGCTTCCGACGTATCCGGCGCCGCCGGTCACCAGCACAGTTCGAGAGTCGTGAGTCATCCCTATCCTTCTTATTTACTTGAGCAGCGCTTCGATAAACTTGTAGGTTGCGACTCGATCGACGGCGCTCCGGTTCCCGACGATTTGCGCGGCTTGCGCTCCGACGACGTTTGCAATGAACACGATCATCGCCCCCGGGGCACCGGAGGCGGCCATCGGAGCCGCCCATGACAGCACGGCGTCACCCGTCCCAACCCGATCGGTGACCGATCGTGCGAAGGCCGGACCACTCGACCATCCTTCGTTCACGCGGTAGAACAACGCACCGAGCTTGCCTCGCGTCACAAGAGTGCTCTCGTTCTGAAGGCGATCGACCAGAGAAAGAATCAGCGGTCTGATGTCGCCGAGTCGTGTGCGTGAGTCCGAACGGAGTTCACCCTGGTTGGTGCACACAAAGTCCGCGCGCGAATACCGTGAGATCGTATGATAGCCGATATTAGCAGCATTTTGCTGGGTGTTGACCGCGAGGAACCGCGCCTTGTCCTGCAAGACGTTTATCGCTGTCGGAGTGAAGATCCCGTGCCCAAAATCTGCGGCCACAACCAGATCGTACTGCCCGGCTATGGCATCCAGCTCGGACCCGAATCGTTCGTTATCCTCATCCTCCAGAAATTCATCGTTGAAAATATAGACTTCGAAGAGTTTAGAGAGCAGATATTGCTCGACGTATCGGCGTTTGATGATGGTCGGCGAACTTTTTTTGCTCAGAAAGATCGGCCGCACGTTCGGCGCTAAGCTTCTGCGCACAAATTCCTCTCGCGCGTCATGTGCGCCCAGAAAGGTGAGCAACGTTACGTCATCTACAAATGCGGCCATGTGGTTCGCAATCGCGAGCGCGCCGCCGGCGAATTGCTCCTCGGAGGCGTATCGCATTGCCAGCACGGGTTCTTTCGACGACTTGCCCATCTGGTCGACATAGACGTATTCGTCGATGATCGCTTCCCCAACAACGAGCACCCGCATCTTGCGAAGGCCGTCAAGACAGTCAAATATCTGCGAAGGCGTAAATGTGCCGCGCACTTCTGCGAGATACTCGTTGACTTCAGGAGAAAGCGTTGAGAAGTGCCGGTTGATTAAGGTGGAGCTTGAGAACGTAATGTCCTCGGTGTAGTATATTTCACCACCTGCATTCCGCACTGCAGTTTCTTCGTCGCCAATCTTCCCGGTGACGTCCCCCGCGTGATTTCTGTAGTCCGGTCCCTTCGCATAGACATTTGGTTGCAGGGCCTCGAGCAATTCGACCGCGCTCGGCCATTGGTTGATGGCCACGTAATCTACGATTTGCAACGCCGCGAGTATTTGGGCGCGATGCGCCTCGGTGAACGCGGGGCGATTCGGGCCCTTGTTAACGTAGACGTCGGGAGTTATCGTGACAATAAGCACATCGCCTTGCCGCCGCGCTTCCTCGAAATGTAGAATGTGCCCGTAGTGGATCAAGTCAAAGACGCCGTGACAGAGCACGACCTTCTTGCCCGCCGCCTTTAGTTCGGCAACGCGTTCGATCAGTCTCTCTAGCGTCAGGACCTTATCGGATGCCCGCGACGATTCCAAGATGCTCACGCGGTGGTTGTTTCTCCCAGCCTTTCGAACCAGGTTTTTGTAACCTGCGCGATCGAATGTTCGTCCCATACGGGCGCGGCACGCCAATACTCAATGTTATCAAGCACCAGACGGACGCCCTCTTCGAAAGAAATCTCGGGGCGCCAATCCAGTAAACGCTTTGCCTTCGCCGTGTCAGCTTCGGTACGCGCCGGCTCGCCGGGCCGCTTTGGAATGTGTATCACGTTTCCGCCAATGAGCCCGACCAAATGGTTCACCGTCTGCGGCCGGCCTGTTCCGATATTGATCGCTTCGCCGGACAACGTCGACTCAGCTGCCTTCACGAAAGCGCGGGCCACGTCGGTAACGTACGTAAAATCCCGGCACTGCGTTCCGTCGCCGACTACGCTAAACGGCTTGCCCGCAAGCTTTTGCGCCAGAAAAACACCGAAGACACCGCCATACGCTCCCGAGGTACGCGAACGGACGCCAAACACGTTAAAAAGCCGTAATGAGAGCGTCGGGACCGCGTAGACTTTTGCCCAATGCAACGCCACCAGTTCACCCAAGTATTTCGTTAGCGCGTACGGATATTGCGGCCGCATCTCGGCATTTTCCCGGGTGGGGTACACGTCGGGTATTCCGTAACACGATGAGGACGCCGCGTAGACGACGCGGGAGACGCCGGCCAGACGCGCGGCTTCCATCACGCTTTGCGTTCCATCGACATTAGCTCGAAAGTATTCGGTCGGCCGTTCGATAGACGGGACGATATCTGCCAGACCCGCAAGGTGAAAGACGGCGTCTGCCTTCTTAAATATTGTCCGGAGGCGGTCGCCTTCGTTGACGTCGCAGTGCTCAAGCGTTATGTTACTGCGGATGTGCTTCAGGTTCTCTTCGCGGCCGCACGATAAATTGTCGACCACCGTGACAGCCGCCCCAGCCGAAAGGAGCGCATCAGCCAGGTGGCTTCCTATGAATCCTGCGCCGCCTGTTACGACGGCACGAGCGATCCGACTCATAAGGTAGCGGCAATCCGATCTCGCAGCGCCAGCGCGATCGTATGATTGAGAATCAAATGGCCGTCTTCTTGCTGGCAGATGTTTTTCGATGGAATGGTAATCACCGTGTCCGAGCATTCGCACAACCGGCTGCCGGGTTGGCCGCAAAGCCCGATGACGTGCGCCCCGACCTGATGCGCGAAATGGGCGGCCCGAATGACATTCTCGGAGTTTCCCGATCCCGAAAGTGCGATCAATATATCGTTCGGCAGTAGCAGATTGCGCAGCTGTTCCGCGAAAACTTCGGCATATTCGATGTCGTTACCGATCGCCGTAACGTACGGCATGTTATCCGTCAATGCAATCGCTCGAAAACGCCGCGCTCCCTTGACGGTTGTCATTTTATTGAGGTCATTCATCATATGCGAAGCTGTGGACGCGCTACCTCCATTGCCAATAATGTAGGTCGTTTGAGACTCGGCCCAGCCTTGAAACAGGCGGTCTACCACTGCGCGAACATCCGCGCGTGAGATAGATCTCACTACGTTTTCTGTTTCATCCAAATATAATGAAACTCGATCGTTTATCGTGCCGTGTTCCATGCAACGCATTTCGCAGCTTCAGCCCCTGAATCCTTACCTCCGTTCAGATATACTCAAGCACCCAATCGCCCGATAATTCCTCAGGGGGCAGGTCAGATTGGGTCCATGCTCCACCACCCAAAAGCGGTTTGCGGCTATGGAAATCGCATATCCAGCAACGCGGCGCAATCGGCATTCGAGAAGGTTAGAATTAGGTACGTGCGAAGAATCGGGGACGAAGCCGCGGCCCCGCCCGGCTTTGCTTTCTGCATCGAATACGAAAGGGAATCTCCGCAGTCCATGGCGCGTCAAAAGTATGCCGACGATCAAGCTGAAAAGCTTGCCGATGGCCTCGGGCAAATTCGATCGACCGAATCGCCCGGCATTTCTCTGTATCGCGCAATGGCCCGTATTCGAGCCATTGAAGAACGGATTGCCGCTCGGTATCCCGAGCAGGAGATGCGCTGCCCGGTTCATTTAAGTATTGGTCAGGAAGCGATCGCGGTTGGAATCTCGGCAGCGCTGGAGCCGGGCGATTACGTCTTTTCTACCCATCGTTCGCACGCGCACTACTTAGCAAAAGGCGGGGATCTGCGCCGCTTCATCGCCGAGATTTACGGACGCGCTGCCGGCTGCTGCGGCGGGCATGGCGGCTCCATGCATCTCGTGGATTTAAGCGTCAATATGCTCGGGTCAACGCCTATCGTCGGGAACATTGTGCCGGTCGCAACCGGTGTCGCTTTTGGCAGCTGGCTCCGCAACCGCAATGATGTCACCGTGGTCTACCTTGGCGATGGCGCCACCGAAGAAGGGGCTTTTCTCGAGAGCATCAATTTCGCAGCGCTCAAGAGTTTGCCAATCGTTTACGTTATCGAAAATAACTTTTTTTCGGTGTACTCGCCGCTTGATGTGCGCCAGCCACGCGAGCGCGATGCGATCGGCATCGCGAGGAGTCATGGGATCGCCGGCGCCCGCGGGGACGGGAACGATGCAGAGCAAGTGTATAGTTTGGCGCAGGTTGCAGTCGCAAAGGCGCGGTCGGGCGCCGGACCGTACGTTCTTGAACTAGAAACGTACCGTTGGCGCGAGCATTGCGGCTCTGCATACGATAATGATTTGGGATATCGCAGCGTCGATGAATACGAGGCCTGGCGAGCTCGCGATCCGATTGCCACGCTGGAACAACGGCTCGTTGACGCCGGTGCGCTCGATGCACGGCAGATCGAAGACATGACCACTGAATTCGCCCGTGAAATTGACGACGCGTTTACTTTTGCCCATGCATCCCCGTTTCCGAACGACAGCGAATTCGGGAAAGTGTTTGCCACCACCGTCGCGGGCCGATGAACCGCCAGATATCCTACGGTGAAGCGATCCGTGAAGCCACGGATCAACTGATGGCCGAGAGCGACCGGGTGTACGTGATGGGGCTGGGCGTCCCGGATCCGAAGGCGATTTTTGGAACGACGAGCGGCCTTGAGGCCAAGTACGGCAACAAGCGCGTCTTCGACATGCCGACGTCTGAAAATGCGATGACCGGCGTGTGTATCGGTTCGGCGCTTGTCGGAATGCGCCCGATCATGGTCCACCAGCGAATTGATTTTCTACTGCTTGCCTTCGACCAAATCGTCAACAACGCCGCGAAATGGTATTCGATGTTCAACGGGCAGCAGAGTGTTCCACTCGTTATTCGGGCCATAGTCGGCCGTGGTTGGGGGCAGGGACCACAACATAGCCAAAACCTGCAAGCAATGTTTGCGCATGTGCCGGGCCTAAAGGTTGTGGCACCAGCCCTTCCGGCGGACGCGAAGGGCATGCTGATTGCCGCGGTCCACGACGAAGACCCGGTTCTCTTTATCGAACACCGCTGGCTCCATAGCACTTTCGGCCACGTGCCCACTGAAATGTACGATACGCCTTTGGGCAAGGCGAAGATCGTCCGCCCGGGCACAGACGTCTCGATTGTTGCGACATCTTTCATGGTGATTGAAGCTCTGCGCGCGGCCGAAGCCCTCGCCCGCGACGGTATTGAAGCCGAAGTCGTCGACGTGCGTTCGATTCGCCCTATCGATGTTGACGGAATAATGACGTCGGTCCGAAAGACCGGCCGGCTCGTCGCGTGTGATGCGGCTTGGAAAACAGGGGGGTTCGCCGGCGAACTTGTCGCTCTCGCGGTCGAACTCGCGTTTAACGATCTTCGCGCGCAACCGATCAGGATCACGCTGCCCGATTGGCATACGGCGGCATCACCGATCGCGGCAGCCATGTACTACCCTACTGCGGTAACTATCGCTAATCGAGTTGCTGAATTGCTCGGAAAACCTGAGCGCGACGCCGAAACTTGGCAGCTCGTGCGCAATGCCCCCGCAGATCAGCCCGACCTCTCGTTCATCGGCCCCTTCTAGTGATGACGACTCTCCTGACGGTTCCCTACGTGGACCTCGCGCGCCAACATGCATCTATTAAGGAAGAACTTTTGGCCGCGGTGGCGCGCGTCATCGACCGTGGTGATTTCATTCTCGGTGAGGAGACTGCGGAATTCGAGCGCCGGTTTGCAAAACTTTGCGGGACGGCGCACGCGATCGGCGTTAACTCGGGCGCTGACGCACTCTTGCTCTGCCTGAGAGCTCTGAACATCGGCCAAGGCGACGAAGTGATCACGGCGCCAAGTTCGTTTGTTGCTTCCGCATCATGCATCGCACTCGCCGGCGCGAGACCCGTATTCGTTGACGTCGACGAAAGTTTTAATCTCGACCCGCGAAAAGTCGAAGCCGCGATCACAAGCAGGACGAAAGCTATCCTCCCCGTCCATCTCACGGGACGCCCGGCCGAGATGGAACTCCTGGCTGAAATCGCTGACCGCCGTCATCTATTCGTCATCGAGGATGCTGCGCAATCGATTCTCGCGGAACGCGCACATAGGCGCGTGGGCGCGTGGGGGACCGTCGGTTGTTTTAGCTTGCATCCTCTCAAGACGCTTAACGCATGCGGAGACGGCGGTGTTATAACGACGAACGACCCAGCGCTCGCCGAGCGCCTGCGCGTGCTGCGGAACCTGGGACTTCGTACGCGGGACGAATGCATTGAATGGTCCGGGAACTCTCGTTTGGACACAATACAGGCCGCGATGCTTCTCGTGAAGCTCGAGCACCTTGAAGACTGGACGAAGCGCCGGCGTGAAAATGCGGCAGTCTATTTCGAGCGCTTGGCAGGCCTGCCTGGGCTTACACTGCCGCTGGATCGGCCCAACGAGTTTCAAGTGCATCACACATTTGTTATTCAGACGGATCGACGCGACGAGCTTAAAGCTTTCTTAGCTAGCCGCGGCATAGGAACATCTATCCACTACCCCGTCCCGATTCACTTACAGCCTGCAGCGAAATCCCTCGGCTACAAGCGTGGTGATTTTCCCGTGGCCGAACGCCAGGCCGATCGAATATTGAGCCTTCCGGTGCATCAAGATGTCGACAAGCACGCCCTGGAATACGTTTGCGAGACCGTCACCGAATTTTTCAGGTAGCCCGGGTTAGGAGAAATAGTGCCGACTACTTTGCGCGTTCCGTATTCGTATCTCGATCGGCAATTTGCCGATATTGAGGACTATCTCTCAGATGTTCGCGATTTGGTGAAAAGTGGCGACTTCACGCTGGGCGCACCACTCCAAGAATTTGAATCACGCTTTGCCGCGATGTCCGGACTGCCGCACGCAGTCGGCGTCGGATCGGGAACCGATGCCCTCATTCTAGCAATGAAAGCGTTGGGCATCGGAGAAGGCGACGAAGTTATTACGGCCCCCAACACGTTCATTGCAACGGTCGGCGCCATTGCGATGAGCGGCGCACGGCCGGTTTTTGTAGATAGTGATGAAGGATTTACCATCGATCCCGACGCGATCGAGGCCGCCATCACGCCGCGCACCAAGGGTATCATGCCCGTGCATTATTCGGGAAACGTGGCACGAATGAATGAAATCACCGCAATCGCCGAACGGCACAACCTGGCTGTCATCGAGGATGCATGTCAATCGATCAGCGCCGAGCGGGATGGGAAGCCGGTCGGATCGTGGGGTGCGGCAGCAGCTTTTAGTCTGCATCCGCTGAAGAATCTTAACGTCTGGGGTGACGGGGGGATGATTGTGACGAAGTCGGCCGAGCTGCGCGACCAATTGCGGCTGCTGCGAAACCATGGGATGATGAATCGCGACGAGATCGCAATCTTCGGCCACAACTCGCGGCTCGATACGCTCCAAGCGGTCATCGGAAACCGGCTCATTTCACAGACTGCTTTCATCACCGATGCGCGCATCAAAAACGCCGGGTATTACGACTCGGCGCTGGCGGATATTCCCGAGATCCGCGTGCCCACGCGCGAGCCGAACGTCAAACATGTCTACCATTTGTATATGATTCGGGCCGAGCGGCGCGACCGTTTGCTAACCTATCTGCAAGAGGCCGGAATCGAGGCAAAAGTCCACTATCCAATCCCTGTGCATTTGCAGCCCGCGGCTGCTCATCTCGGTTATGGCGCCGGCGACTTTCCGGTGGCGGAGGAAGACAGCCGCACGTTGATCTCATTCCCCGCGCATCAGCACCTTCGGCGCGACGAGCTCGACTACGTGGTCGAACGCGTTCGCGCGTTCTATAAAACGTAGCTCAACCGGATATTTGTTTTGACCTCTTGCAGTAGATATTGACAATAGGGCCATTCTGCGCCCCGGGAAGGTCGCGCTGGTGAGTGATTTCGAAGCCGGCATTATGCAGCGCCAACGAAATAGAGCGTAGCGAAAGCCAGAACGAGTGATCCTTAAGCCCGCTACAAGGCTCGTAATAGCCATATTCCGGACGGGTTTCTCCTCCGTATTCGCCTTTGCTTTCCAATTCTTTTATGGCGTAATGGGTGGAAAGAAAAAAACGATCGGTGATCGCGGCGACCTCACGTAGAAAATTCCACGGCTCGGTCAGGTGGTAAAGCAGGCCGCTGCAAAATGCGACATCAAAGCGTCCCAGACTGCGCAAGGATTGGGTTTCAAAATCGCAAAGTTCAAACGCCATCTTTCTGTCGCCGTATAGTTCCTTGATGAACCGCGCGCGCTCGATCAAATAAGCGCGGCCGTCCAGACCCAAAATGGATTGTATTGCAGGATTCTCCGCGAGCATTAAGGTGTGCCCTGCTTCAAATGACGCGAGCTCGACAAGTGAGCCTTCCACATCCAACCATTCAAAAAAATCACAAACTCTAGCGTCCCCCGCGTACCGGTTCGTTCCGCCATATTCGTTTCCATTAAAACTGAATTGCGTGAACCAGGGTCCCAGGCGATGAAACTGCAAGCTGACGGGATCGGAAGGTACCAATGGTTGCTGGGCGTTGGGAAAGCTCAGTCCCCCCGCGGTCGGCTTGTCTAATGAAGCACGTAATCGCTCGGCTTCTTCTAGAATTTCTTTATTCATTCACTAGAAGCGGCATGCATGAAATCATCTTGTCGCGGTGGATACAACGCCCCGTTTAAGATCCCCTTCGCTGTCCTAGCCGAATCATAACGTCGAATAATTGGATCGTCCGGCGAGATAATCTCGAATCATAAGGTCCATTCCCGCGCTAAATTCCAGTCTCGGAATCCAACCTAGAACTAGCCGCGCGCGCTGAATGTCCAACACGTTGGTTGCAACATCGAACTGCCGGCTCGGAAAATACCGCACACGCAGGGCACGCCCGAGACGTTCTTCTAGTAACGCAAGAATATCTCTGATCGAAACCCCCTTGCCGCTGCCGATGTTAAAAATCGGGTGATCGGTGAAGGGCACGGGCGCAGCATCTACCACCGACAGCAACCCAGCGACGGTATCCGAGATGTGAATGTAGTCGCGGATCACGCTCCCGTCACCCCAAACCTCAATCGGCTCGTCCGCCATCGCGAGATTCAAAAAGGTAGTAGCGGCGCCTTGCTTACCACGCGGGTTCTGGCCAACACCGTATGGATTGGATAACCGCGCAATCCGAAGATCTATATTATGGATGGCTCTATAAAAGCCCAGATATTTTTCAATCGCGACCTTCGACACGCCATAGATCGTGATGGGATTCAGTGGATGGTCTTCCGATACCGGTGTGTGCCGCAAGGGGCCATAAACCGTTCCGCCCGACGAAGGAAAGACCAAACGCGTTCCGTGCCTTCTTCGAAGCGCCTCGAGTAGTCGTACCGTTCCGCGCACGTTCACGTCGAGATCGCCTACAACATCATCATTAGCGGTTTTCGGGATCGTCGAACAAGCGTAGTGGTGAACAACGTCGCCGTCCGACAAGAGAGCGTCCCAATCTGCTGAAGCGAGATCGCACGGCACAAAGGATAACAGCGCGGTGTTTACATCCGGCGGTGCTTCCTTCAGAGGCGACCTGTCGGCAACGACCACCGAGTCCTCGCGACGTAGCAAGGCCAGGGCCAGATGGCGGCCGATGAAGCCGCTGCCGCCCAAAATTACGTGGCGAATTGCGCGCGCTACCTCATCACTCCGGGAACGTGCGTTTCGGCAAATGTAAACCCGGCCAGCTGCGCGGAGAAAGGCAGCAGGCGTTCGAGGGCATGCAAGATTGTACCGTCGATGGGAACGGGTTCAAGCGGATAGTCATCCCAATCTAACGCAAGGCTGAGCAATGGCCGGAGCGCAGCGACTCGCATCCAAAACATCGTTCCGACCGGGAAGTCGAAGGCGTGCGGGAGCGGATTTTCGTACCCCATCCGCTCCGCAAGCGAAACCGCGAGCTCGTGATTCTGGGTCCAGCCGATGATATGCGGATCGCTGGGAAAAACCAGCCCAAGCTGCGGCTCCAGCTCGAACTGCGCGATGATCCGATCCATCATGGGATGGCGGCCGCCTATCAAGTTTTGCCAAAGAAATTCCCGCCACACTTCGCCGACGTTCACGTCTTCGTGCCACCGGCTGCGCTTGCCGTGCACGTGACCAACGACGTCGTATGCAGGCAAGACATCGGCGAATTCCGTTAGCACAGGTGCGATGTCGCGTCCCTGATTTGGAACGACTCGAATGTCGAGCTTTCCACCCCGATACTCTCCCAGGACCCGCTCGAGATAGTGCACCTTGGCGTCATCGTTCGTGCTGATCAGCAGGTCGCACCGCGTCCTGTTCAGCCGGATTCGCGCGAGCAAATCCGCCGCGAGCTCCGGGTAAAAAAAGTGCGCCTGGATGGCCGCGCGCAGTTTGCCGGACGGATAGCCTGCCGGAATGGAATCGTCCGGCCGTAACACGGGAGCTAACCAGGGCCCGGACGGTTTACCTCGCCGCACGAAATCAGCCAGCGCGTTGGCGCCGCCGGCCAAGCCGGCTGCGTGCTCCGTATTGTAGACGTTGGGATTGAAACCGGGGGCCGGGCGCCGGATCTTCCAATCTTGAACGGTCGGCTGATCGGTCCGTCGTGCACCCGAGATTGCCAAGTACCGCACGATCGTCTCGCGCCGCGATTCTACGACGCGGCTCGGGCCAAGAAACGTATCCTGATCGAACGAACCGTCCGAGAGTAAAAGCTCGGCGTCGATCTTCTGCTGCGCCATTCGGTCTGCAGACGCCAAACCAAGACGGTCCAGGCTCTTCACATAGGCATCCATGTCGAAGGTCGCTTGCGCGAACGCGCGCGTCGCTTCTGAAAGCTTCGTCTCTGTGGACTCGTCGTTCGCAAGCCGGAGGATGACGTCGGCCGCAGCTTGCGTGTCGAGATGATCGACGACGGACGTGGCCGTTTCGGAGTTACCGTGCAGCAGTTCCGCCATCCCGCTTGCGCCCTTAAAGCAAACGACAGGTATTCCACGCACGGCCGCTTCGATCGCTACGTTTGGAAGCGGATCGAGTCGCGACGCCAAAAGAAAAACGTCCGCTAACTCGTAGATCGGTTCCAGATCCGGTACTTCGTCGAGGAACGTTACGTGCCCGATAAGTCCCGAGCGTTTGACCTGCTCGCGGAGAAAATCCGGATATTGCGTTTGTCCTTCCAGTGCGAAACCGTGCCCAACCCACACAAAATGAACCGGGCGGCCCTTTCCCCGCTGCACCGCCGCCGCGATGGCTAAGAACAAGTCCACACCCTTCATGAAATGTATTGCGCCTGCGCCGACCACGACGAAAGCTCCGTCTTCCTCGCATTGGCGCCGCAACGCTCGCAGCTCGTCGGCGCGGGTCGCGTTCAGGGGAGTGCGCGCAACCGGCAACTCCGCCAGGCCTTGCGGCCGAATTTGAACGCGGCGGTTTGATAGGTTCGTAAAGTATTCCTCGGCGTTCCTTGCAACGATTGAGGCCGGGAAAATCACTTCGCTGGAAACGTCCAGCGCCTCGCCGAGCATGTCACTCAACGCGAAATGACCGGCGTATACCGCGAACTCATGTACGAGAAATAGGGTTGGAATGAACCGGCGAATGCATGGCTCGACCAGCGCGCAGCTTTCTGAGCTATTGATGAGAGCATACCGGAACGCGCGCCCCTCCAGGACGTGACGAAGCGAATATTCGAAGTCGGCCGGGGTTACGCCGTCCCACCGGGCGCCATCGACGCAAGGCCCGTGCAGCTCGACGCTTATTTCGGCGAAGTCCGCTTTGAGTTCGCCGTCTCCGATGAGCACCGTGAACAGATTGTACTTCCGCGCCAACCCAACTCCGGTATTCCAACCCAGTATAGGCGCGCCCGTGCGTGAGGCGTTGTTGATGATGAGCAGGACGTTTTCTTTGCGCGGATCGAAGCGGCCGGGATTGCTGACCATTGCCGGCACCGGCATCGGAAGCGCGCGCCGCGCCTCTGCGAGACCATGCTGCACATAGTGAAGCAAAAGATTACCGGTTCCGACGTCAGGATAGCGCGCGGCGTAGTAAAGCGGGTTGAAGAGCATCGACGGCGCTATTCCGAGCCGTTCGCCGACGAGCACGTGATGCGTCGCAGCGTCTAATCCGGTCCCCGCTATTTTGGCGCGCACAGCGTACGATGATTCATCGAAGAAGCCGCTGGCGCGAACCGCGGCGGCCGCGGCATCCACGCTTTCGCGCGTATCGTAGACCGGCCAGCCTGCTGATTTAAAGGTAAGCCACGTGATGGCCGGAGACCCAGCAAAGCCCTCAGCAGTGAAGTACGGAAGAAAAAGCGCGCCGGGAAAGGTCGGATTTGGCTCCAGCCCCGCCGCCCACCCCGAGCTTAAATAGTGCCCAATGGGATCGCCGTATCCGCGCGCACCCGGCTGCGTTCGATACCAGCTTTCGTCGAAAAGACCACTGCTTGAGAGTATCTCACGTTCGAATTCCAGGTCGCCCGTTAACGGCACCAAGCGACTCTCACTGCTAATCATTTACAAAACACATTCGCATCGATTTCAAACCGTGATCCGTTTTCGTTGGACGGAAACCCGATTCTTTCTCTTCAGGGAATCGCACGGAGCGCGCTCGCAACCGGCGCTTTGAAGAGATTGACCGCAACCCATATGGCCATCGCGAGACAGATACTTATGTGGCCGACCACAATGTCTTGTACAATCTCCATTGGCGATGCATGACGTACCATGACCGCCGTGACCTCGGAGATGGCTATTACCACAACATAGGGAGTGAAACCAAACCGGTGCCGAGCAATCGCATACATAACCAAAAGGTTGCCTAGCGCGAGGCCCGCGGATGACAGTATATAGGGCAGAAGCAACGGAGTGGCGCTTACAAAAGCACGCCCGGCAAGCATGCTGAGGACGAGCCTTGGTTCAAGCGCGCACGCCCCCACGACAAAACTAATAATTGTGATCGCTATGGCCAGCGTTGCAGCCAGCACATGCCGGTCGGGACGCCCGCTCGCCGAGCGCAATGCTATATCAGGTAACAAGATAACTGGCAAGAAAGAGCAGGCCGCCAGAAGCACACGTCCCGCGAGCGCCGCCGCGCTATAAAGGCCTGCATCCGTCGGGTTCACATAGTGTTTCGCAAGCACAACATCGTAGAACATGAGAACGACGATACTGATAGAGGCAACGCCGGTGGCGCCGGCGGTGCGAATGAGCCGGCGGACATCCACGGCGGCACCCCCATCAACCTTTGAAACGCGCCGACGCAGCGCTAAAGCGCCATACATGGCCGACATTACAGTCGCCGTACAGTACGCAATCAATGCTCCTAGCGCGCCAAAATTATGTGCTAAGGGCAAAATAAAAAATGCTTTTGCGCCGTCAATCGTTGACGAGATAGCGAAGCTTTTAAATGCACCGAAACCTTGAAATAACCCGCGCTGAAACACCACGACAAAACCGAAAGCGGCGATCGCGCCGGCAATCCCGACTAATTCGGGGCGATCTAGGTGAAGATACCGCGCCAAGATCCCGCGTACAAGGATGGCCGCAACGAAAATGGCGCCGCCTATCCAGAATGAAAACCGAAGCGTAGTCCGCGCGAATGCCGCCATTCGTTGTTCATCACCGCCCGCCCTCAGATCTGCGGCAAGCTTGGCGACAATCGTTTGAATGATGGTGCCAATTCCAAACACCAATAGAATCGCAGACACCAAAGACATAACGCTCCCGTAGTCGCGCAATGACAGGGTTCGGCCCATGAGCAGGTAGTAAGCATAATTAAAAATGTTGCCTACCAATATCGCGCCGAGTACTATAACGCTATTTTTCGCGACATCAGCACGTGCAACTCGATGAAATAATTTCTTCAAGGCCTAATTAAACTCCAAACATTCATGCAGAAGTGCGGAAGACATCCTGCATGCGCGCGAGATCTCTGACGTTGAGACTAGGTGTTTGGGCGTGATCACTAAGCGGCAGTTCCTCGCATACTCGCTGACGTTAGAAATTCCTTCCAATACACTCCGGAATATCGCAGGCGCCCGCGCATGTCATGACGGCTGCTCCGGGGCGGCAACTTGGACGAGGTTACCACCGTCCAAAACGCTAAAGAAACAGGGTGAAACTGCGATGGCCGCAGAGTGGAATCTTCGGTGGATCAGGATAATCTAGACGACGCCATGCGGCGCCTAGCAGAGGAACGGCGCCGGTTTGAAAGCTTGCGCAGCGATTACTCGCGCATTCAAAACAGCCGCTTTCACGCTTTACGCATGCTGTGGTTCTCGCTCAAGGCAGTACTCGGGTTCTCCGTTGCTCGGGATCGTTACGCCGCGTGGAGTTCAGGCATGGGAACCTCGCTTCCGCGCGCCTTCGAGGTCGTGGAGAGAAACCCGCTTGTTCCTGAGGATACGCACTTGGCGTCGAGCTGGAAGTCTCGCATGCAACAGCGGCCGCTCGATGCATCCGATCCAATCGCGACCATAATTATTCCCGTCTATAACAATGCCGATGTGACGGCGCGTTGTTTGCAATCCATTGCCGACACATGGTTCGACACGATGTCCGTGCAAATCGTCGTCGTCGATGATGGCTCGAGCGATAGAACAGCCGAAATACTCACGTCTCTGCCGGGTTTGGAATATCTGCGGCTAGGCAGGAACCAAGGCTTCATTAACGCTTGCAATCGTGGAGCGGCTCTTGCCCGTGGTAAGTACGTGTGTTTCTTGAACAACGACACTGCCGTACAGCCGGCATGGCTCGATCATCTCGTTACGCTCGCCGAAAGCGACCCGGCCATTGGTGCCGCGGGATCCAAGCTCATCTACCCAAACGGCAAGCTGCAGGAGGCAGGAAACATCATCTGGCGCGATGGCAACGGTTGGAACTACGGACGCAATGAAGATCCGGCAGATTCCCGTTACAACTATGTTCGGGACGTAGACTATTGTTCAGGCGCCGCCTTGCTCGTGCGCCGCTCGCTGTTTGAGCAGCTCGGCGGCTTTTCGGAAACGTATGCTCCGGCTTACTACGAAGATGCCGACCTGTGTTTCGGCATACGGGCGCTCGGTTTTCGTGTGGTCTATCAGCCGCGCTCTGAAGTCGTCCATTATGAAGGCGTCACTTCTGGTACGCAACTGTCATCAGGTATAAAACGATTCCAAGAAGTCAATCGCCCGAAGTTTCGTGAAAAATGGGCTAAAGCATTGGAAGGCCACTTCGAAAACGACCCTTCTGCGGTACCGTTCGCCGCGCGCCGTCTGCGTCGCGGATCCTCGATCCTGATCGTTGATTCGTACGTGCCCATGTATGACAAAGACGCCGGCTCGAGCCGGCTGATGGAAATCATTCGGATACTTTGCGCCATCCCGTTTAACGTGATTTTTCTTCCGGATAACTACGCGGCCTTACAGCCTTACACGAGCGAACTTCAAGACATCGGCGTTGAGGTACTTCATCACGTTGATCGCGGGCGTTCGATGCAAGACGCGATCGACTCGGTTTTGCCGATTGTGAGCCTGGCTTGGATCTGCCGTCCGGAGTTGTTTGCGAAGTACGGATCGGTCATCCGCCGCAATTCTGCTACGCGCATTCTTTATGACACTATTGATTTGCATTTCATGCGCAAGCGCCGTGAGATTGAACTTCTCGGCGGGGACGAGTCGGCATGGAGAGAAGTCGAACAGACCGAGCTTGCGGCCGCTCGCCAAGCCGACGCAACGATCGTTGTGACCGAGGTCGAAAGACAAATCCTCCGCGAGCGTTCCATCGACAACGTGTTTGTCATACCGACCGTCCACAATTTGGAAGTGGAAGCCGAACGCCATTTTTCCGCCTCGTCAGGCATTCTGTTCATTGGGAGCTATAATCATCCGCCGAATGTAGATGCTGTACGATGGCTTTGCAAGGAGATCATGCCGCTTGTTTGGCGGCGCAATCCAGATATCGTGCTGACATTATTGGGAAGTAATCCGCCCGACTTTCTGCTCTCGCTGGAATCCGAGCGCATTCGCGTGCCCGGCTTCGTGCGAGACGTCAGGCCATACTTCCTAAATGCGCGTGTCTTCGTCGCGCCCTTGCGATACGGCGCCGGGATGAACGGCAAGGTCGGGCACGCCCTTTCATTCCGCCTCCCTTCAGTACTTACGGAAATAGCCGCAGAAGGCTTCCGAATGACCGATCAAGGGAATTGCCTCATCGCGAACGACGCGGCCGGTTTTGCAAACGCAATCATTCGCCTTTATGGGGACGAGGCCTTATGGACACAATTCTCTCGATCGGCGGCTCGCGTTCTCGAACCGTTTCAGAGCAGCGCCGTGGCGCCTGATTTAGTGCGGATGCTCGCCGAGGTGCAGCAGGCTACGCCGGCTGGCTCGCCCGTTTAAAGGCGTAAGACTCGCGGATCATAGCGTCAAAATATTCCGCGTAGGAGTACAGGGCACCGTCCCACGAGCGGAACCTATCGTTGGGATTATACCATTTCAAAGAAAAATGCTCCGCCACGCGCGGGTGGATCGGGATGCTCACCGCGCCTAGCGGCCCATACGTCCCGAAATACGTTGTGAGCGTAGACGCAATATCGGCGTCGGCCAGGGTCGGGTTGATCCGGCATTCGTTCAGTAGCCGTTCGATGATCTCTTCAAGCAAAGCGTTCGTCGGATGGTTGATCGCCCAAAATAATCGCTGCTTTCGAAAGTGCTCCTTGACATAAGGCGCCATCTTTATGTCGCATGGCGCGTCTCGTGCGTCAAGTCTTGCCGATTCCAGCGCTAACAATCGATCCAGATCGGGCTTGTATTGATCCCAACCGTTCAAATAGTAATCGAGGATTTCATCGGGCGGCACGTCTTGATCGATTGCCGCAACGATAACTCGGTCGCCGTAGGGGAAGCGGCCGAACGGAAAAACCGGCGGGTCCGGCGCATTGTAAGGATTGACACAATTAAAGGGCCATAACAGATTTAGGTCCACAGCCGGGAATTCGACGATGTAACAGCTCTCGGGCAGCCGATCGCGATATGGAAATGTCTGCGGATCATGTTGTTCGTAGAGAAGCACACAGTCTGCAATATCTTCGTCTGCTACCTCGGCACCCATGCCGCCCGGATGGCCGAAGCTGCTCGAGTAGACAATGCTCAAAAGCTTGGATGCGAGAGGATCTTTCTGAAGCGCAACACAGACTGCCTCCGCCTGGCAATTCCCATAAACGATTACCGTGTTCTTGGGTTCATTGGCTTCGTTATTTCGCAAGAGCTGCGTTCTTGCAGGTTAACGAACGATTGATCATCTCCGAAAAGTACTGATCATATGTAAGCTTCCGACCGAAATATGCGTAGCAATCATCGGACTTGTACCAATCGAGATTGAAATGCCTTGCAACCAGAGGGTGGATCGGAACGCTGAGCATACCCAATAGCTCACCTGGCCCGAACGTCGAGAGCAATTCCTCGATGTCTGCCCGTTCAGCCGGTTGGTCCGCCCCAAAACAGGCATGCAGCAAACGGTATATGAGTTCGGCCAACAGGTTGTTTGACGGGTTGTTTGGCGCACAAAACAGCAATTTCCTACGGAAATATTTCAATATGAATGAGCCAATCTTCACATCGTTACGCGCATCGAGCGCCGACAAACGCGCACTTTCCGACCGAAACAGCTTGTCGAGATTCGGCCATGTCGCCGGCCATACGGCCGGTGAATAATACTGCGCGATGGCCTCAGCAGGGAGGTCGCGCTGAATGCAATTGACGATGAAACTGTCACCGTATGGAAAGCGCCCAAAGGGGTACGACGGTGGCTCCGGCGCATCAAAAGGATTCGCACACCCGAGCGGCCACAGCAAGTCGAACTCCAGCGCAGGGAACCGCACGCGCTTGACGTCCTTCCTCAGCTTATAAGGAAAAGGTTTGCCCAGCTGTTGTTCGCAGAGAATCACGCCCTCTCGCAATGCGGCCTCGTCAGGCTTCGCGGCATCAGGAAAAGCGCCCACAAAAACTACTTGGAATTGGGAAGAGACAGGATGCAGCAACCGAAGGACAACCGCAACGGCTTCCGCCTGCACATTGCCGTAGACGAGGAGCGTTTTCGACACGGGGGAAGGCGCTTTGCGCGACGGTTTCTTCTTCATGGGCTTCCTTTAGATTTTGGGAACTGCTCATGCAACAACTGCACGAGCTCACCAACGTTGTTCAATGCATAGACACGATCGAGCGGCAGATCCACGCCGAAGGCCTCCTCGAGTTTCATGATCAGCACGGCGTGAGATAAGGAATCCCAGCCATCCACGTCCGCACTGGTCGTCTGCGGACCGATGCGCGCACCTGCCGGAATTCGAAACATTTCGGCCATCACCGCCGAAACTTTGTTGAAAATTTGATCTTCCTGAGCGTTCATACCGGGCGGCGCGAAAAACCTCCGTTGACGTACAACTCTTTGTTCTTGCTGCGGCTTATTTTTCCGCTCGTCGTCTTAACGAGTTGACCTTTCGCGACAGGCACGAAGGTATGTATCGCAAGGCCGAGCTGCTCGAGCACTTCTCTACGGACATCTTGCCCAATCCGGTCGAGGTCCGCGTCGGCCGTGCATTCGGCGAGCACTGCCACGGCCGTTGCATCGGAGCGTTCTTCTTCAACCGCAATGGCGACGATACGGCCCGGAATGATGGTCGGCACACCGTTGGCGATCGCCTCAATCTCATGAGCGTAGAAGTTTTGGCCGTTCACGATGATCATGTCGTCTATGCGCCCGGTGACGTACAGCTCACCCTCGAGCATGAACCCCATGTCGCCGCTGGCATACCACTCGCCGCGCAATTTCTCGCGCGTCTTCTCCGGCAACTTGTAGTACCCTGAAAAGAGAAACGGGCTAGTCAGGTAGATTTCTCCGACCTTGCCATCCGGTAGCGGCGACCCTGCCGGGTCGCAAATCTGTACGCGAACGCCTTCGATCGGCGCTCCGCAGGACAACACGGGGATTGTCGCGTCGCCGGCATTGCCCGGTTCGACCGTCCCGCGCGAGAATGCCTGAGCAGCGGCGTGGACGACGCCGGGCGGCCGGCCCAGCGGCGTCTGCGTCACGGCAAAAACATTCTCGGCCATCGCGTAACAGACTTGGAGCTGGTTCATCGAGATGCCGTCGGGTCCGAAGCGAGCAGCAAAGCGTTCGAAGGTTTTCGCTTTGCACGGCTCGGAGCAATTGACGAACGCTCGCATTGAGGATAGGTCCCAGCGGGCGTTGGCTCGCGCGGTGTTTGCGAGATGCGAAAACGCGAAGTTCGGCAGCCAGCAAAACGTGGTGCGATATTGCTCGATGGCATCGAACAGTATCGACGGCCGCATCACCCATTCGAACGGGTCCAGCGCGACCAAATGCGTGCCCCGCAACATCGAACCCATAAAACACGCGATAAACCCCATGTCATGATAGAGCGGCAGCCACGATGCGATGCTGTCGCTTGCGCCGAAATCGAGCGCCTTCGCGTAGGCTTCGACCTCGCTTAGGATCGCGCGATGGGTCAGCATGACACCCTTTTTGAGACTTGTGGTTCCCGAGCTATGCTGAAGGCAGGCGGTGTCGTCGGCGGCTGCCGCAAATCCGGGCAGGTCGAGCAGAGTTGTCTCTCGCGTTTTGAGAATGCTGTCCTCTGCAATAAGCGTGGGAATTTGGAAATTCGGCAGTATGGTCCGCGCGTCGGAAACGTTTTCCTCGTACGTGACGATCAAGCGGGGCTCTATGCGCGCAAACAGCGCGTCGTGGTCCGCCCAATAGAGCTCCGGGCGCTGCTTGGACGTTGGAAACGGCATGAACGTGGGAACAGCCCCTGCGAGTATCGCTCCAATGTAGCTGTAGAACAAGTGGTCCGAGTGTTGCAAGATAACGATAATCAAGTCACCGCGTTTTACATCCATTTCCAGATAGCGCCTCGCATAAGCAACGCTACGGTGCAGCAGTTCCTCAAATGTAATTTGCTGCTTCCGGTGTGCTTGGATGAACGTGCAGAACACATCGGCGGCCCGATTGGCGACGACGGCGGCCAACCGAGTTGATAGTGTAAACGTCTCGCTATTGAAAGTACGCACTCAGTAGCAATAAACCGTAACGAGGCGCGCCGGGGCCGCTAGCTGGAACGTATTGAATCGTGGTGGACAGTCGCAATTGCACCGGACCTTTTGCCGCGCTCATGAATCTAGAAAGTGGAAGCAGCGTGTCATGAAAACCGGGCGTGAGACGGCTCACGAGATACGCCGGCATTCCAGAGATTCTTATGCGAAGGGTCTGAGTGTGCGTGCGGAATGCCTTCACATCCGGGATATAGGTGTTGATCCTAAGATATTTCGCCGGGTGCGTCTTCTTCACGTTGAGAATCGCTACTGAAGCTATCCAGCAGCAAATTTCCGCTGAACTGCTTTCGCCCGGAAGGAGATACAACCCCTTGTATTGTCCCGATTGCAGGTGGCCTGGAACGATTACATCCGGCGGAACGAGCATTCCGTGGACGACAAAATGTGACGGGTTGTACTTCTGATCTCGCGGTCCGCATGCCGAAGTTAATCCAACACAAAGAATTGCGGCAAGCAGCCGGACAAAACGCGTAGACAACTCTTTTTTATTTTTCGTCGAGACTGAGGTCTTCCACCTCCGCAATGCGGAAGGCACGAAGCGCGGCTGCGAGAACTGCCACTGGAATGTTTCCATTTATGCGCTTCGTAGAGGGTTTATGCGTAGCGCACTTCTCCCTGCTGGCGTCATTTCTGATCGGGAGTGTCGCCATTCCGTGGCTAAAGCCTCGCGACACACTAACAGCCGCGGGCTGGATGATGCGGATAGTGTGCGCCTGCGGCATGGGTTACGCTTTGATAGGAATCAGCGCGTTCATGCTGGCTGAATTGGGCATTTTTACACCCGCGTACATCATCGGAACTTGCGTTATCTTGTTTCTCGCCGGGGCGATCCTGTGGAAGGAGTACCCTTGGACGCGTTCCTTCTGGGCGGAGCGCTTCGGGATCCTGAGAGATTGCTGGACCTTTCAGCTCTTCGTCGTCTATTGCGTAATGGTCGCCGTTGCCATACCCGCCGTATTGCCAAATGTCGGCGGCGATCCGATACGTTACCATTTGGCGTACGCCCAAGATTGGGTGGCGTCGGGGTCGCTTGTTATCGACCCATTCCTTCGTTATCCCTTTTGGGCGAGCAACTTCGTGCTCTTATACGCGATCGTGCTCGCCTTTCACGGTGCCGCATTCATCAATTTTTTGACCTGGTCGCTCGGATTGCTTTCGGCGCTGGGAATCTGCGCAATAGCAGACGACGCAGTCGGAGTGCGCGCCCGAGGCCCCGCGAGATTCATACCCCTCCTGGCAACATTTGCGGTGATCCTTCCACCTATATACATGCGGTGGGTGGACAGCGCGTACATGGATGTTCCTAGCGGCGCATTCGCACAGATCTTTTTCACGTGCATCTATATTGCTTGCGTCCCCCGGCGCGGCGCCTGGCTGTTCGGCGCGGCCATAACCGGGGCATTCTTGATCGGCATGAAGCCGTCGTACGTTTTGCTTGTCCCGATCTTCATCCTTGGAATCCTCTCAGCGGGACGGCATTTGCAAATCAGCGGCAAAAGGACCGCTTACGCAATCGTTCTGCTCGTTACGTTGGCCTCGCCTTGGTACTTACGAAATCTCGTTCTGGCCGGCGACCCTGTCGCCCCCGTGCTCAACGTCGCTCTCTACGGAAATGACGGATTCACGTCCGGGGTGGAGTGGCAGCGCGTGCAAAGCGACTTATCCAACACTCCAAAATCGCCGTGGTCTCTCTTTTCGGTACCGTTTCGCGCATTTGTGGCGCCGAATAATCGGACGTTCCGGGAATACGGCGTTTCGGCACTGCTTCTGTATCTCTATCTGGTGCTTGCGTACGTGCTCCTGACCTTTGGGCGCAAACAGCCGCTGAACTATCGTGCGAATCTTTGTGTGTCGATACTCGCTTACCTTACCGCTTACTGGTTGCTCAGTTCATCGATTTTGCGATATTCGCTGTTATTCTATCCGTTGCTAGCCATATGCGCAGCCCTTTGCATAGCGCACGTGCTGGAACACTATCCTCGGGCAGCCATCGCCCTAACCGCTTTGAGCCTTTTGGCTATCGTGCCTTCCCCCGGATCGCAAAGATGGTATACGGAGCGAGCCGTAGTCTATTACCGCCATCTATCCGAAACGTACACGAGTGACGATATGTACCTTCGTTTGAATGACAACGGATACGCAGAAGAGCGTGCGACCGCGGAAATTCTGCGACGGCGGGGCATGCACGGCGTCGTGTACACGCTCGGGGGAGATACCGACTATTTCTTTCGCCAGGATCATTTGGTAAATGCCGGGGATTGGATAGGCCCGGGTGGATATTTTCGGCTTTACGGAGCTATCGATGCCGGAGAAGGAGCCCAATTCGTTCGCGGCTTGGGCGCTTCCGCGGTCCTAATCGACCCGCAGTTCGCGCTGGGCGGTCTGGACAAACCGTTCGAGGTTCAATTGCTGCGTGCCGGATTCTGCAGTGTGCCGCTGCCGCAGAGCAGATATAAGCTTCTGCTAACGTGCAGCCCTCGATAACGCGATGTGAATGCTTTCCTCGTACCGGCGAAGCGGGGACGGTAGGACGCGCGGATCGGAAGTGACTTCCCGGAAACGCATCCCCCTCAGCCCGAGCAACCGCTCGCGGGCCATAAGCGCGGAAGTCGAGAACTTTCCGGCAACTCCGATGGCAAGCTCCGCAAGGCGGAACGGAACCGGCAACGATACTATGGGCACGCGCATCGCGCCGGCAACCGCCTTCCAAAACGTCCGGTAATCGGTCTGCGTCGCCTCGGCGATATCAAAGGAACCACCGATCCCCCCGGACACGATACGCACGATCGCCGCGGCCAAATCTTCGTCTAAAACCGTTTGAATCGGCTGGCAGCCGCCGTCTATTAACGGTACGACGCGATAGCGCCGAAGGTACCGGCAGAGCGCTCGAAAAAGCCCGCCGTCTCCGATAACGAGCCCGGGCCGCACGATTGCGTCATCCGGCGCTTTGAAAAGTTTCTCTATCTCATATTTCTGGCGACCGTACTGCGACGGAGCATCGGCGCGCGCGGCAAAGCTCGAAATGAATATCCGGTGCTTTATCCCATTTCGGCGCAACGTGTCGAGCAGAAGGCGCGTTCCGGAAACGTTTGGATCGGGCGCATCCACGCGCGTTTGATCGGCGAGCGCAGCATGCACCAACACCTCGGCGCCCACGCCGAAATCTGCCGGCAAAGATTGCCAGGCGAGATCATACGGTACCCAACTGAAGCCTTCTTCTCTTTCCGGCTTGCGCCGTGAGCAGTAGAGCACGTGCCAACCGCCAGCCGCCAGGGCCCTCACCACAGCGGAACCGACGAACCCGTTTGCACCGGTGACAAGGACTTTGCCGCGCGGTTTCTCGCGATTCATCGAGGCATCACGCTGCGCTGTGAAGATCAGCGGCAACCGCAGCCGCCACGCGACGTGCAACGGCCATCAACGTAAGCGTCGGCCCCTTCGACGGCAACCAGAGCCAGTTCGCGGAATCTCCAACGTACACGCTAGGTGCAGCGTGAAGCCGCCCGTCCGAGGCCGTTCCAAGCAAGTCTCGCGCGTCTTCCGTGATGCGCAATCCGCCCGCGTAGTGGATGCTCGATCCATTTCCGGGATCGATTGTCGTGAACGGCACACAACGTAATGCGGCAAGCGCGCTTCGCGTTTGGGCTAAATGCAGCCGAATATCGCGCCTCTCCGCATCACTTACCTCATAAGAGGTTTCGAGGATGCCGTCGCCGCCGCTCCGGCGCAACGCCATCCACTTCCGCATCGAGGAGTGCTCAGGATGATGCACGCCCACGATGGTGAGTGCCGTTTGCATAAATCGCGCGGCAAGAAGGCCCAGGTTCGTAGGTAATGGGAGCTCCTTCACGATCTTGAACAGCAGGAGCGAGCGATACGAAAAGAACGTTACCACCAAAAGTTCCGCCGGATGTGCAGGAGGTGCCACTACGCCGATGAGCTGCGCGCAGCTGTGCCTGCGATTTGCGGCCGGCCGCCCGAGCATCGCCAAGTTCACTGACGGAATATAATGGTAGGCATTAGATAGCAGTGGCACGCGTTCGTCCAGCCGCCCTAATGAGCGCAGCACGAGCGTCGTCGTACCCACCGCGCCGGCAGCAAGGATCAGACGATCCGCCTGCAACTCGAACGCCTCGCCAGTCGTGACGTTGCGACAGGCAAGTTTCACGCCGGTGCCTTCCTCCCGAAATGCCAGCGCTAAGGTCCCGCCAAGGTACCTGAAATTTTTGCGCACAGACAATTCTTGGATTGTGTAGCGTGGGCGATAAAGCGAGCGCGTTTCGTCCGAATAGAAGTCCATGTCGTCGAGCCGGTTCGGTTCGCGCCGCAAGCCATCTCGGTCTAGCGGTTCGCTCAGCATCGCAAGCGGGCTGCGTCCAAGGAGAAGTCCATGCAAAACGGCGGCCCGGCGCCTTTTTTCGTAGGTGGCGAACAATGAAGCCGCGTTCGTGTCAAGCGGCTGGGGCGGCTGCACAGGCCGGCATCGGAGGAACTCCGCCGCC
>Ga0207416_1001076_pt1 | contig 39249 bp, 34 predicted proteins | sample PaiPotPPM11metaG_FD_184107 | JGI IMG/M metagenome (GOLD analysis project Ga0207416, IMG submission 184107) | Iron sulfur acid spring bacterial and archeal communities from Banff, Canada, to study Microbial Dark Matter (Phase II) - Paint Pots PPM... ...
CGACCGAGGGACGATCACCGAGACCTTCGGCGCCGGCGGCGGGCGCGGCACCCGCGCCGTGGCCGGCTACGACGAGGACACCACCTCGATGGGCGTCGAAGCGGCCCGCCTCGCGCTGCGGGCCGCGCCGAGCGGCGCCCACCCGCGAACCCTCGCCTTCTCGACCACCACCCCGGCGTACCTCGACAAGACCAACGCCACCGCCATCCACGCCGCGCTGCGGCTCGACACCGACGTGCTGGCGGCCGACTTCGGCGGCGCCATCCGCTCCGGTCTCGCCGCCCTCACGGCCGCCCTCCACGGTCCCGACCCGACGCTGCTCGTCACCGCCGACGTCCGCGACGGGCTGCCCACCAGCGCCGACGAGGCCGCCGGCGGTGACGGCGCGGCCGCGATCCTGGTCGGCTCCGACACCGACGGGCCCGCGCTGGCGACGCTGGCCGGCGAGGGGCACACCACCGAGGAGTTCATCGACCGGTGGCGGACACCGGGCGACAACCGCTCGAAGGTGTGGGAGGAGCGCTTCGGCGAGACGAAGTACGTCCCGCTCGGCGAGCAGGCATGGAACGCGGCGCTGAAATCGGCCGAGTTGAGCGCGGACCAGGTCGACCAAGTGATCGTCACCGGGGCGCACGCCCGAGCCATCCGGTCGCTGACGGCGCGGCTCGGCGTCGACAAGAGCAAGCTCGCCGACGACCTCAGCGGGTCGGTCGGCTTCACCGGCGCCGCGCACCCCGCCCTGCTCCTCGCCGCCGCGCTCGAGCAGGCGTCACCGGGGCAGACGATCGCACTCGTCGCGCTCGCCGACGGCGCCGACGTCCTCGTCTTCCGCACCACCGACGCCGTCGGGACCTGGAAGCCCGCCCGCGCCGTCGCGGACCAGATCGCGGCCGGCGCGCCGCTCTCCTACGGCAAGTTCCTCACCTGGCGCGGCGTCGTCACCGTCGAGCCGCCCCGCCGCCCCGAGCCGGACCGGATCTCGGCCGCGGTCACCGGTCGCACCGAGCACTTCAAGTACGGGTTCGTCGGCTCGAAGGACCGGACCAGCGACGCCCTCCACCTCCCGCCGGCCCGCGTGTCACGGGTCGGCGACGCGGTCGACGACATGGAGCCGGCGCCGATGGCCGACGTGCCGGGCACGATCGCGGCGTTCACGATCGACCGCATCGCGTACTCGCCGAGCCCGCCCATCGTGTTCGCCATCGTCGACTTCGACGGCGGAGGCCGACTCCCGATCGAGCTCACCGACGTGAACGCGGACGCGCTGCAAGTCGGGGATCGGGTCGAGATGACGTTCCGGCGGCTCTTCACCGCCGACGGCATCCACAACTACTTCTGGAAGGCCCGTCCGTTCCCGGCGGGCGCCCAGGGCAAGGAAGGATCCAGCGCATGAGTTCGCACGGCATCAAGGACCAGGTCGCCATCGTCGGGATGGGCTGCACCAAGTTCGGCGAGCACTGGAGCAAGAACGCCGACGACCTGCTCATCGAGTCCACGACCCAGGCCCTGAACAGCGCCGGCGTCACCAAGCAGGACATCGACGCCTACTGGGTCGGCACCGCCATGTCCGGCATGTCGGGCATGACGGTCTCGCGGCCGCTGCAGCTGCACAACAAGCCGGTCACAAGAGTCGAGAACTTCTGCGCTACCGGCTCCGAGGCGCTGCGCAACGCCGCCTACGCGGTGGCGTCGGGTGCCTATGACAGCGCGCTCGCGGTCGGGGTCGAGAAGGTGAAGGACAGCGGCTACCAGGGCCTGGTCGGCGCCGGCAAGACGCCGACCGACGGCACGAACCGCACCCTCACCGCGGCCGCCATGTTCGCCATGTGCGCCCCCGCCTACGGGAACCGGTACGGCGTGGGCGACGACCAGATGCGCGAGGTCCTGGCCCGCATCTCGTGGAAGAACCACTACAACGGCGCCCGGAACGAGCGGGCGCAGTTCCGCAAGGAGGTGTCGATGGACACCATCTGCGGGGCGCCGCTCATGGCGGGCGGGCTGCGGGTCTTCGACTGCTCCGGCGTCGCGGACGGCAGCGCGGCCGCCGTCCTCGTGCGGGCCGAGGACGCGCACCAGTACACCGACCGGCCCCTGTACGTGAAGGCGCTGGCGTTCGTGGCCGGCAACGCGTCCGGCAACGCCGACCCGGACTACGACTACACGTACTTCCCGGAGATCGAGGCGGCCGGCCGCGACGCCTACGCGCAGGCCGGCGTCACCGACCCCCGCAGCCAGATCGCCATGGCCGAGGTGCACGACTGCTTCACGCCGGCCGAGCTGCTCATCTACGAGGACCTCGGCTTCGCGGAGCGGGGCTCGGCGTGGAAGGAGGTCCTCGCCGGGACCTTCGACCTCGCCGGCGACCTGCCGGTCAACCCCGACGGGGGCCTGAAGAGCTTCGGGCACCCGGTCGGCGCCTCGGGGCTGCGCATGTTCTTCGAGACGTGGCTGCAGCTGCGGGGCGACGCCCCCGAGGAGCGCCGGATCGCGCACGCCGACCGCGGCCTCGCGCTCACGCACAACCTCGGCGGCTACCCGGGCGAGATGGTCAGCTTCGTCGGCATCGTCGGCAACGAGCTCGGCTGAGGGTCAGCCCAGCCAGTCGCGCAGAACCGCCTCGCGGTCCGCGCCCAAATCGGGACCGCCGCCGGCGAGCATCGGCGCCAGGCTGCCCCGGGCCCGCAGGTGCTCGTCCGCGAGGACGGCACCGACGTCGTTGACCGGGGCAACCGGGATCCGCGCCTCGAGCAGCGGCGCCACGGCCGCGTCCCGGTCTCGCGCCGCCACGAAGGCGGCGACGAGGCCGTCGAGCTCGTCGGCGTGGCGCAGCCGGTCGGCCGCCCGACCGAAGCGAGCGCGGTCCTCGGGACCGTCGCGGCCGAGCAGCGTGAGCAGCCGCGACACCTGGGGGTCGGTGGTGCCGGACACCGCCACGTACTCGCCGTCCCGGGTCCGGTACACGTTGCGGGGCACGCCGCCGCGCACGCGGCTCCCCGAACGTCGGGGCGGGTCGGCGGGGTCGTAGCCAGCGATCGTGCCGCCGAGCACGGCGAGCACCGGCTCGTACATGGCGACGTCGACCAGCCGGCCCGGCGACCCGCGCTGGCGGGCCCACGACGCGGCAAGGGCGCCGATGACACCCCAGAAGGCGGTGAGCGTGTCGCCGAGCGGCACCGACGACAGCGTCGGCGCGCCGTCGGGCTCACCGGTGAGCGACGCCAGCCCGGCGAACGCCTCCGCGAGCGTGCCGGCCCCGGGCCGGTCGGCGTACGGGCCGGTGAGGCCGTAGCAGCTGACCGCGACCACCACGAGCGAGGCGTTGATCGCCGCCAGCTGCTCGTACCGGCAGCCCCACCGCTCCCGCACCGCCGGCGTCAGGTTCTCGACCAGCACGTCGGCGACAGCCACGAGCCGGTGGAACACCGCGCGGTCGGCGTCGGTGTCGAGGTCGAGGACGACCGAGCGCTTGTGGCGCGCCACCCACGACCAGTTGCGGGAGACGCCGTCTCGCACGACGCCCATGCTCCGCATCGGGTCCCCGCCCGGCGGCTCGATCTTGACCACGTCCGCGCCGAGGTCGCCGAGCATGGCGCCGACCTGCGGCGCCGCGTAGAGCGTGGCCAGCTCGAGGACCCGCAGCCCGGCCAGCGGCGGGTCGGCCGGGCCCGCCCCGGTCAATCCTTGAGCTCGACGAGGATCTCCCGGTAGCGGCGGGCCCCGGTGTTCTTCGCCGTCTCGATGCCGCCCCGCTCGATGTAGATGACGTTGCCGGGCGCGACGTCGCCCTCGACCGTCCCCGCTGGATATGAGCCCCCGGTGTCGGGCTCGAAGATCCCGGCGATCTTGTCGCCCTCGAGCTGGATCAGCAGGTAGTCGAGCTTGTGCTCGTGCACGTCCGAGCTCTGGCCCGGGTCGAGCTCCATCTCCCACACCCGCACCCGGTCGTTCTCGAACAGGCGCTTGGTGGCGACGTCACCGAGCTTGCGGTCGGCGCCCATGCCATGCCCCCTTCCGTCGTCGCTTCGGTCACAGCCGGCTGGCTGCGCCGACGTACTCGTCGCCGAGCTTGCCGATCGCCTCCCGGATCCCGGCTGGGTCGGCCGCGAACGCCGTCAGCACCAGCTGGTCGACGCCGGCGTCACGGTAGGCCGGGAGGTGGGACGGCTGCACCGGCTGCAGGTACGAGCCGACCGCCACGTCGACGCCGGCCCGGGACCGGCCGGCGTCGGCGAGGAAGCGGTCCAGGCGCTGCACCGACGCGCCGGCGGAGTCGGGCAGGTGGTTGAAGCCGATCCACCCGTCGCCGAGGTCCGCCACCCGCCGCAGGGCGGCGTCGGTCTCGCCCCCGAAGTACACGGGCGGGTTCGGCTGCTGGATCGGCTTCGGGTACATGCGGCAGGCCGGCAGCGTGTAGTGCTCGCCCTGGTAGGTCGAGACGTCGTCCCGCCAGCAGGCGTGCATCACCGCCAGGTACTCGCGGGTGCGGTCGGCCCGGCCCGGGAACGGCGCGTCGAGCACCTCGAACTCCTCGCGCAGCCAGCCGATCCCGACGCCGAAGTCGACCCGGCCGCCGGACAGCCAGTCGGCGGTCACCACCGACTTGGCGGTGTACACGGGGTTGCGCTGCGGCACCAGGCAGACCGCGGTGCCGAGCCGGATCCGCTCCGTGACCCCGGCCAGGAAGGTGAGGGTGGTGAACAGCTCGAGCATCCCGGCGTCGGGCGGCAGCCCCAGGCGGCCGTCGGCCGAGTACGGGTAGCTGGAGGCGTACTCGTCGAGGAACACGACGTGCTCACCGACCCAGATCGAAGAGAAGCCGCCCGCCTCGGCCGCCTGGGCGTAGGCGGTGAGGAACTCCGGCGTGGCGACCGGGCTCACGCTCGGGAGGAACAGCCCGATCCGCAACGCCACCTCCTTGGCTCGACCGGGGCCGCGGAGCCTAACGGGGCTGGACGGTCCGCCATCGGGAGCCGCGCCGCAGCGTGCGACGATCGGGGCTGTGCCAGACCTGCTGACCGACGACGACTACGAGCGGCTGCTGGCCTTCCGGACCGACCTGCGCCGGTTCCTGCGCTGGAGCGAGCAGGCGGCGACGGCCGCCGGCCTGACGCCGGCCCAGCACCAGCTGCTGCTGGCCGTCCGCGGCAACCCGGACCCGAGCGGCCCCACCATCGGCGACGTCGCCGACGCGCTGCTGCTCCGCCACCACAGCGCGGTCGGCCTCGTCGACCGGGCGGTGACCGCGGGGCTCGTGCGCCGGGTGCCCGACGCCCACGATCATCGGGTCGTGCGGCTCGAGCTGACATCCCGCGGCGCGCGCTCGCTCGATCGCCTCGCGCAGGCGCACCTCACCGAGCTCGCCGACCTCGCGCCGCACCTGGTCGGACTCGCCGACCGGGTGCAGGGCGGGCCCCGTCCCGCCGGTGACCGCTGACGGGAATGTCGAAGATGACCGGTATGTTGGCCCGCGGGGCGGCTCCGCTCGTGCCCACCCGCCCGGGTGCGGGCAGGAGCCGCTCCTTTTTCGTGCCCGGTCGTCGACGTCGCGCCGGGCGATGACATGACGAAGCCGCTGCGGTTCGGCGTCATCACCTCCCGCGCCGACGACGGCCCCGCGTGGCGGGCCCGGGCCCGGCGGGCCGAGGACCTCGGGTACTCGTCGCTCCTCATGCCCGACCACTTCCAGGACCAGTGGGCGCCGCTGGTGGCGCTGACGGTGGCGATGGAGGCGACGACAGACCTGCACGTGGGGACGCTCGTGTTCGCCAACGACTACCGCCACCCGGTCGTGCTGGCGAAGGAGCTCGCCACCCTGGACCGGGCCAGCGCGGGCCGGCTCGAGGTCGGGCTCGGCGCGGGCTGGAAGCGCTCCGACTACGAGGAGGCCGTGGCTCGCGTACGACCGTGCCGGGCTCCGGATCGAGCGCATGGGGGAGGCGCTCGACGTCATGCGGGCGCTGTGGTCCTCGGCCGCCCCGGTCCACTTCGACGGCGTCCACTACCAGGTGGACGGCGCGGTCGGGACGCCCCGCCCGTGGCGGCCGGCGGGTCCGCCCGTCTGCATCGGCGGGGGTGGTCGGCGGATCCTGTCGCTGGCGGCCCGGGTCGCCGACGTGGTGAGCCTGAACGCGACGCTCTCGGCGGGGGAGCTGGGTGCCGACACCGCGTCGTCGGCGACGCCGAGCGCCTTCGACGAGAAGGTCGGCTGGGTGCGCGACGCGGCCGGGCCCCGCTTCGACGCCATCGAGCTGCAGTGCCACTGCCCGTTCGTGATGGTCACCGCCGATCGCGACACGATCGCGGAGCGCATGGCGGGGGCCTTCGGACTGACCCCGCCCGAGGCGATCGGGGTTCCGCTCGTCCTGCTCGGCTCGGTGGAGCAGCTGTGCGAGACGATCGAGGAACGCCGGGCCCGCTACGGGCTCACGTACTGGATCGTCCCCGACGACGCGATGGAGGCGGTGGCGCCCGTCGTGGCCCGGCTCGCCGGCGGCTGAGTCACCGCCGGGTCACCGGCCGCCCGGTGCTGGCGGCCGTCGACGGCCGCAAGGGGCCCGGTCGCGGCGGGCCGGGTCGGCGCCGCCCGGCCCACACGGTCAGCCCAGCCCGCGACGAGCCGTGACGCGGTTGTTCAGCCGACCTTCATCTCGTCGCGCGGCGCTTGCTTCGCCCGCCAGTGCTCGAAACGGAACCAGCCCCAGAACCCGACCGCGAGCACGGTGAAGGCGATGAAGATGATGAGCATCGACCAGATCGTGGCGCTCGAAGCCCCGCCGTACCGGTTGCCCGGGTGCACGAGGGCTTCGACGAACACGAACATGCTCAGCACGTAGAGCCCCAGCCAGCCGCGCTTGTTCCAGCTGCGGATCCGCTCGCCGTCCAAGTACCGGAGGGGCACCATGCTGAACATCACCGTCTGGATCGCGAAGACCCAGACGAAGGCCAGCATGGCGTCCAGGAACAGCACCATGGCCGAGGCGTGGCCGTTCAGGGCCGAATCGCGGATCGGGACCCACAGCACCCAGGCCGCAGTGGCGAGCCCGAGGGTGGTGACGGTCGCCACGGCCAGGCTGCGCCCGTCGTCACGCTCCTCGACCTTGCCTCGGAAGACGACCCCGCACACGAGCCCGAACGCGTAGCCGGGCTGGAAGTTGGCGATACGAGAGAGAGCGACGAGGACAATCGCCAAGGCGATCCCGATCGGGAAGGTCCGCAGCTCCCACCGCACTCGATGGCGGCGTTCCACGAACCACCCGCGGACCAGCTCGTGGGCGAGCGTGATCACCGCCAGCCCGGCCGCGATGCCCGCGACCAGCACGAGGCTGGTGGGATTGAGACCGAACCGCGGATCCAAGAAGCCGTACACGAGAGCGCCGAACAGCACGAAGGCGACGAACATCAGGTGTTGCGGGCCAGAGTGGAGCCAGGCGTCGAAGCGCCGCAGGTGCCGCTCGTGACGGCCCAGCTGGCCGGCGATTCGCCAGTGATGCTCCCGCAGCACGGCGTTGATCAGCTCGGCCGGGAACCAGGACAGCAGCACGAAGAGCAGGGCCAGTGAGAAGTTCGCCGCCAGGTGCTTCGGCGAGAAATCGAGCGCGCCGGGCGGCGACACCGACGCCACCACCTCCGAGCGATGGGGCTGGCCGCTGAAGATCCCGAGGAAGCCAGTGCCGATGCCCGTCCGGCTCTTGCCCTTCGGCGGCGCGGGAGGCGTCACGGCCGGCGGCGCGGTCGCGGCTGCGCCCGACACCTGTGGGCTTGGCGACGGCGTGGTGCTCGCCGCCGGTGTCGTGGCCGCCGATGCTGGACCGGCTGCCGGCGGGCTGGCAGTGGGCCCGCTCACGGCGGGTGGGGTCACCGCCGGTGGCGTCGGCGGCGGGTTCGCAACCGCAACGTCCCAGGTGCTGGCCTGCGCCGTGAGAACGGTGAGGTGCAGCCGCCCACTCGAATCCATGTCGCGGTGACTGAGACACGCGAAGCTCGGCGGGCTCCCCACCGCGGTCGTGGATCCGATGCAGTCCGGGATCACGACGCCGTCGCGGGACACGTGGACCAGTGTCGGGTCGACGCCCCCGAGCAACGACGGATCGATGACGAACTGGATCGCAATCGGGTCGGCCGCCGAGCCGTTCGGCGTGATGATGACCATCTGCTGGCCGAGGAACTGGTATCCAGTCGGCGACGGCCCGGCCGGGCTCGGAGGCCGAATGTTCACCGGACCGCCGGGACCATGGCAGGGCGGGGTGACGCTGACGCCCAACGGGTTCGCGCTGGACAGGGTGGGGAGCGGCGTCGGGAGGCACGCCTGCTGGTCCACCGTCAGGGTGGCCGCAGGCGTCGTCAGCGAACCCACCGAGTTCACCAGCACCACCCGATACTGGTTGCCAGAGTCTGAGAGCGCCGTCGCAGGAGTCACGTAGCTGGACGCGATCGCGCTCGGAATGTTCGAGAACGTTGCACCGCCGTCCGTGCTCACCTGCCACTGGAAGGACGGCGCGGGATTACCCGACGCCTTCACGACGAAGGTGGCGGGTTGGAGGACGTTCACCGTCTGATCGGCGGGATTCCCTCCGCTGAGCACGGTCGGCGCGAACTGGACCGTGAGCGTGGCGGCCGTCGTCGTCGCCGACCCCGCCGAGTTCGTGAACAGCGCCTGGTACTGGCGACCGTCGTCGGCCGCGGTCGGGGTGAACTGGTAGGTGGGGCTGTTCGCGCCGGTGATGTCCGAGCAGGTCGGACCGGCCACGATTCCCCCGGACGCGTGCACGACGCTGCTGGAAACGCCCACGCTGCCGTCACACACCTGCCACTGCACGGTCGGGGCAGGTTTCCCCGTCGCGGCCGCGGTGAACGTCGCCTGGTTCCCCAAGGTCACGATCTGATCGGTCGGGTTTGTCGTGACACCGGGCTTCGAGTTGACCGTCAGCGTCGCCTCCCCCGACGACACGCTGCCGGCAGCGTTCGTGAACACGGCCCGGAACTCGTGACCGTCGTCGGACAACTTCGCGGTGAAGCTGTAGGTCGTCGAGGTCGCGTCGGAGATGTTCGAGAAGTTCGCTCCGCTGTCGGTGCTCACCTGCCACTGCACGCTTGGGTCGGGCGTGCCGGTGGCCGCCGCACTGAACGACACCGTGTCGCCGGCGGTCACGGTCTGGTCGGACGGCTCGGTCCTCACCACCGGTGCGGTGTTCGATGTCTGCGAGTTCGTGAACGTGCACGTGACGCTGTCGCCGCCGGCGAGGTTGATCGAGTAGAGCCCGCTACCGAGCGAGGTCTTTGTGGCTCCGGAGGTCGGCACCACGCAGTTCGCGTCATTGAACGGCCAGCCGCCCACCGAGGCCGTCTGGCCGAAGGTGTAGGTCCCCGGCGTGAGGTTGTTCGCGGTGCGGCTGTTGTCGCCGTCGGAGCCGTCGCCGTCGAGGCTGAACGACTGGCTCGTCCCCGGACCCTGGATCTTGAAGGGGAACGCCGTCTCGAGGGCCCCGTTCGAAGCCTCGACGACCGTGAGCGAGGCGAAGGCGCTCTGCACGCCGACCTGCCCGCCGGGGCCAACCCCACCTGCCGTCGACGCGCCTGCGGTGGTGGGCGTGGTGCTGCCCGGCGTGCTGGTGCCGGGCGTGGTCGTCGTCGTGGTGGTGGACGTCGTCGTCGTGGAGCTCGTCGTTGTGGTCGACGTCGAGGTGGACGTCGACGTCGTCGTGGCGGACCCGTCCGCCGACACCGAGCCGAGCCCGATCAGAACCGCGGCGCCGGCGAGCGTCACCGCACCGACCGCGCCCCAGACCCGGGACACCGGCCGCGAGCCGCCGCGGAGCCATCGACGCGCGCGCATCTCGATCCCGCCCACCCCCGTTACCTGTCCCGGACCCTTGGCGGACCGCTCACGGGAGCAGCGGCACGCGAGGCGCCCGCGTCCGCGTCCGCGACGCCGAGCCGCGCCCTACCCACGGCGCGCCCACCCGGCCTGCCGTCCATCGTCCCCATTCGCCCCAGGCCGGGCCCCGATCCCCAATGCACCGTGCGACCAGCCGTCGGAAAGGCTAGTGCAGGCCACGCTCCGCGCGCAGCGCCCCCGTCGAGGAGCGGACGGGCCTAGCCCTGGAAGGCGGCCAGCACCCCCCGCCAGCGATCGGGGTCGCTGCGATAGGGCGCGTAGAACATGATCCGGTCGACCAGATCGCCGAACCGATCCAGCAGCAGAGCCGGGATCTCCTCCGGAGAGCCGACCACGGCGAACGTCTCGAGCATGTCGTCGTCGATGCGGTCACCCATGGCGACCCACTCCCCCCGCTTCGACAGGGTGTTGAGCTCGTCCTGGAGATCTCCCCAGCCGTGCAGCTCGAGGACACCCCGGTAGGCCGGCGTCGAGCCGTAGAACGCGATCTGCTGCTTGGTGCCCTGGCGGGCCGCCTCGACCTCCTGGTCGTTGGTGCCGGTGACCACGAACAGCGGGCCAGAGACCTCGAACTGGGACCGGTCTTTGCCGCCCTTCGCGAAGCCCCGTTCGAGGGCCGGCATCGTGACCTCGCGTACGTAGCGCTCGGTCGTGAACCCATGGAGAAGGATGCCGTCGGCGACCTCGCCCGCCACCTCGGTCATCCGCTCGCCGACGGCCGCCAGCAGGACCTTCGGGTTGCCGAACGGGTTGGGACCCGGGTTGAAGAACGGCGTCATGAGGGTGTGTCGGTAGAACTCGCCGCGGAACTCGAGGGGCGTGCCGTCGTTCCAGCACGCCCAGATGGCCCGGATCGCGAGCACCAGCTCGCGCATGCGGGCCGCGGGGTGGGACCAGGGCATCGAGAACCGCCTCTCGATGTGGGCCTTGATCTGGCTGCCGAGCCCGAGCCGGAACCGGCCGCCCGAAAACGCCTGGAGGTCGTAGCTGATGTTGGCCAGAGTCATCGGGTTGCGGGCGAACGCGACCGCGATCCCGGTGCCCAGCTCGAGCCGGTCGGTGTGCTCGGCCGCCACCACGAGTGGGAGGAACGGGTCGTGGGACGTCTCGGCGGTCAGCCCGCCGTCGTAGCCGACGTCTTCGAGCTCGCGGGCGACCCGGGCGACCTCGGCCGGCGTCGCACCCGGCAGGCCGCCGTCGATCTTCACGGCGGCGGAGCGTACCGGGCGACGCCTTGCCGGGCCCGGGGCCGCGGTCCGCGGGCCTGTCACACCCCGGCGATACCCTCCGGCGAGGATGGCTCCACTCCCCTACGCCCTCTCGCCGAGCTCGATCAGCACGTTCAAGGAGTGCCCGCTCGCGTTCAAGTTCTCCTACGTCGACCGGCTCCCCGAGCCCCCGTCGGTGTGGACCGCCAAGGGCACCCTCGTCCACCTGGCGCTGCAGTACCTGCTCGACCGGCCCGCGGACGACCGCACCGTCGACGCCGCCCTCGCCGACCTCGACCGAGCCCGGGTCTCGCTCGCCCACGACCCCGAGTTCGCGGCCCTCGAGCTCGACGACGAGGAGCGGGCCGCCTTCGACCGCGACTCCGAGTCGCTCGTCCGCCGCTACTTCGAGCTCGAGGACCCGCAGGCGGTGCACCCGATCGGGCTCGAGCTGCGCCTGGAGGCGCAGGTGTCCGGCGTCCGGATCCGCGGCGTCATCGACCGCCTCGACCTGGTGGACGGCGAGCTGGTGGTGACCGACTACAAGACCGGGCGCGTCCCGTCCGAGTACTTCGAGGCCAAGAGCATGGCCGGCGTCCACATGTACGCGCTGCTCTGCGAGCAGAACTTCGGCCAGCGGCCGCACCACGTCCAGCTGCTGTACCTGTCGAAGCCGGAGGCGATCATCGCCCGGCCGAGCGACCAGTCGAGCACCGGCCTCAGCCGCCGCACCGTCGCCCTGTGGCAGGCGATCGAGCAGGCGTGCGCGCGGGACGACTTCCGGCCCCGGCCGAGCCGCCTGTGCGACTTCTGCACCTTCCGGCCTTACTGCCCGGCACACGGCGGTGACCCGACCGAGGCCGCGTTCCTGCGCGGCCCCGGCACGGTCGTCGAGCCGATGCTGCCGCTCGGCTGAACACTCGCCGCCCGTCGCGGGGTGCCGCGACCGGGCGATACGACCGGCCATAGGCTCGATCCCTGATGGCTCCCCTCAGCGAGGCTGTCACCGCGTTCGACGAGCGGGTCGAGAAGTGGCTCGCGCCTCGTCGCTCGGAAGCGGTCGACCACGTCATGTACGGGATCTCGAGCGCGGCCGACCACGCGCTGCTGTGGATCGGGCTCGGCGCGCTCCGCACCCTGCGGACCCGGGACCTGCGCTGGGGTGGACGGTTCCTGCTCGCGCTGGCCGGCGAATCCGCGGTGACGAACTCCGTCAAGCTCGGCTTCCGGCGGGTCCGACCCTCCGAGCACTTCGAGCACGACGCGCCCCTGCCGTACAAGATGCGGCGGCCGATCACGTCGTCGTTCCCGTCCGGGCATGCCGTGACGGCGTTCACCGCCGCCGCCGTGCTCTCGAAGGGCAACCGGATGGGCCCCGTGTACTACGCGCTGGCGTCGACGATCGCGGCGAGCCGCGTCTACACGCGCATCCACCACGCGTCGGACGGAATCGCCGGCGTCGCGCTCGGTCTCGTCCTCGGGAGGATCGCCAGACGGCTGGTACCGTGAGCCAACGCGACCGGGGAGATCGAGTGGCTCGCACCATCGGCGTGACGTTCGACTACCGCTGTCCGTTCGCCCGCAACGCGCACGAGGCCGTGATCGCGGCGGTGCGAGACGGTGCGCTGCCCGACGTGGAGTGGCGGTTCCTGCCCTTCTCCCTCGACCAGGCTCACGCCGAGGAGGATGAGCCGCCGGTATGGGAGCGCTCGCCGGAGTCGTGGGGCACCGGCGTCCTCGCCCTGCTGTACGGGATCAGCGTGCGCGACGCGTTCCCCGAGCGCTTCCTCGACGCGCACCGGGAGTTCTTCGCGGCCCGATTCGACCACGGCCGCAAGCTCGGCCACGAGGATGTGCTGCAGGACGTCGTGGCCTCGGTCGGGCTCGATCCCGACGCCGTCGCCGGTGAGGTGTGGAGCGGGCGCCCGCTGAAGACGCTGGCCACCGAGCACACCCAGGCCGTCGAGGAATGGAAGGTGTTCGGCGTGCCGACCTTCGTCGAGGACGACGACGCCGTCTTCGTCCGGCTCATGGAGCGGGGCCGGGTCGACGACCTCGACCGGTTGGTCGGGCTCCTGGAGTGGAGCCGGCTGAACGAGTTCAAGCGCACGCAGGTGCAGCGCTAGGTGTAAGTCCAGCGTCGGGTGGCACGCACCTTGATGCTGACGCCGCGCCGCCGCCCGGGTGCCCCCACGAGACAACGGGTTCGACCGCGACCCGAACCCGCGAGCACCCGGCAGCGCTAGCCGTCGGGGCGGAAGCCGTCGGCGAGGGAGCGGCGAAGCGATCGGTACACCGCCTCAGGAGTGAGGACGCCGAGGAAGCGGTCACCGTCGAGTACCGCCACCCAACCCCCCTGGGTTAGGAGGGTCATCGCCAGCGCGTCCTGCAGATGGCCGGTGCTCGGTACCCAGGCCTCGATTCGCTCCAGGTGGTCACGGACTCGGCCGTCGCCGGTCACATGGTCTGCGACGACGGAGCCGTGGAGCATCCCGAGGGCGTCGGCGGCGGCGACCCAGCCCATCCCGGTGCCCTGGATCGCCTCGCGGGCTTCGGCGAGCGTCGCATCGGGATCGACGGTGGGTGGGTGCTCGAGGAAGTCGAGGTCGATGGGCGTGACCCGCAGACGCTTCAGCCCCCGGTCGGGGCCAACGAAGTCGGCGACCATGGGCGACGCGGGGTGCCCGAGGATCTCGGCCGGGACGTCGTATTGGGCGAGGACCCCACCGACGTTCAGAATCGCGATGCGGTCACCCATCTTCACTGCCTCCTCGATGTCGTGGGTGACGAACACCACGGTCTTGCGCACCTCGGCCTGGAGGCCGAGGAACTCATCTTGGAGGCGGGCTCGGGTCACCGGGTCGATTGCACCGAACGGCTCGTCCATCAGCAGCACCGGAGGATCGGCGGCCAGTGCGCGCGCGACTCCCACGCGCTGGCGCTGCCCACCCGAGAGCTGGGTCGGATAGCGGTCCCGATAGGTGGACGAGTCGAGGCCCACGAGCTCGAGGAGTTCGTGGACCCGCGCCGTGATCTTCTCCTTCGGCCACCCCAGGAGGCGCGGCACCGTGGCCACGTTCGTGCCGATCGTCTGGTGGGGGAACAGCCCGACCTGCTGGATCACGTAGCCGATCCGGCGGCGGAGCCGGACCGGGTCGGCTTCGGTCACGTCGTCGCCGTCCAGGTAGATACGGCCACCGGTCGGCTCGATCAGCCGGTTGATCATCTTCAACGTCGTCGTCTTCCCGCACCCGGACGGCCCGACCAGCACGCAGATCTCCCCGTCGCCGACATCGAGCGTGAGGTCGTGTACCGCGACGGTCCCATTCGGAAAACGCTTGCTCACCGAATCGAGCCGGATCATGACGTTGGACGGTCCGGCGGCCACGGGGAGACGTTATGCGGCACCTCGGCGGGGCGACCGAGAGCGTCGGTAGCATCATCCCGTGGTGCGGGCCGTGCTCGCCGCCGGCAACATCGGGCCCAAGTGGCTGTACTGGCCGTGGGTCACCAGCCACCTCGGCGAGATCCGCAGCCGCCTGACGGAGCACGTCGAACTGACCTTCCTCGCCGTCGGGTTCGGCCTGCTCATCGCGGTGCCGCTGTCGCTCATGAGCTCCCGGTTCCGTCGCCTCTACGGTCCGGTGCTCGCGGTCACGGGCGCCCTCTACACGGTGCCGTCCCTCGCCCTGTTCGCGCTGTTGCTTCCCATCACCGGCCTTTCCCGGACCACGGCGGTCATCCCGCTCACCGCGTACACGCTGCTCATCTTGGTGCGCAATATCGTCACCGGCCTCGACGCGGTGCCAGCCGACGTCAAGGAGGCGGCGGCCGGGATGGGCTACTCGCGGGCGCGCCAGCTGCTCCGGGTCGAGCTGCCTCTCGCGATGCCCGCCGTCGTCACCGGCGTGCGGATCGCCGCCGTCACGACGATCGGGCTGGTGACGGTCACCGCCCTCATCGGCCAGGGCGGGCTCGGGCAGCTCTTGCTCGACGGCTTCAACCGGGCGTTTCGTACCCCGCTCACGGTCGGGATCGTGCTGTCCCTCGCGCTCGCTGTGCTCACCGATCTGGTCCTCGTCGGGATCCTGCACGTGACGACCCCGTGGCGACGGCCGGTAGGTCGGCGGAGCGCATAGATGTTCAGCTTCTTGAACAACGTGGGGGCCTTCCTGACCGACAGCGCGCACTGGCACGGCCAGGAGAGCATCCCCAACCTGTTCCTGCAGCATCTGCAGCTCACCGCGGTGTCGGTGCTCGCCGCCGCGCTCCTGACCTTGCCCCTCGGCGTCGCGCTGGGCCACCTCCATCGCGGCGGCGTGGTCGCAGTGAACATCGTGAACATCGGTCGGGCCCTGCCCGCCCTCGCACTGCTCATCCTCGCGGTGCAGTGGACGGGCATCACGCCGCCGAGCGGACTGCTGTCGCCGGTCCGATCCCTTCCCGCGTTCATCGCGATGGTCGCGCTCGCGGCGCCGCCCATGCTCGCCAACGCCTACGTGGGTGTGGTGACCGTCGACGACGAGGTCGTGGAGGCGGCCCGCGGGATGGGCATGAGCGGCTTCCAGGTGCTGCGCCGCGTCGAGCTGCCAATCGCCGTCCCGCTGATCATGGCGGGGATCCGAACCGCCGCCGTCGCGGTCGTGGCCACCGCCACCCTCGCCGCCTACGTCGACGCCGGGGGCCTCGGCCGGTACATCGTCGACGGGTTCGCCGTGCAGGACGACGTGAAGGTGTTCGCCGGCGGGCTGCTGGTGGCGCTGCTCGCGGTCGCGGTCGAGCTCACGCTCGCCGGGACCCAGCGGGCCGCGACGTCCCCGGGCCTGCGGCTCGCGGGACGTGGTGGCTCCCGCGCCGACGCGCCGGTGGTCGCTCCGGCCCATGGGTCGCTCGCCTGAGGCCGCGCGCCGACACCACCCAGCCGGTGGCTAGGGTTTGCCGGCCGGGGGGATCGCATCCGGTGTCTGGCAGCCTGCGGGAGGACGCCCGATGAGCACAGCTCGAATCACCTGGAGGCACCGCGCCGTCGGCGCCCTGACCGCGACGATCGCGGGGGTCGCGACCGCGACGGTGCTGGCCGCTCCGCTCGGGGCGGCCGGTTCCTTAACGGTGGGGGCCAAGAACTTCTCGGGGGCCCAGGCGATCTCCCAGGTGTACGCGCAGGCGCTGCAGGCCAAGAAGTACAGCGTCTCGTTCAAGGACAACCTCGGCGCCACCGAGATCGTGTACCCGGCGCTGAAGAACGGGGACATCGACGCATATGCCGACTACCAGGGGACGTTGCTCACCTTCCTGGGCGGCACCCCGACCGGCGACACGAACACCACGTACAAGGCCCTGCAGGCCAAGCTCAACGGGACGGGCATCGTCGCCAGCAAGCCCGCACCCGCGGTCGACGTCAATGGCTTCTACGTGACGAGCAAGACGGCCAAGAAGTACAACCTCAGCACCGTGTCGAGCCTGGCGAAAGTGGCGAACAAGCTGACGTTCGGTGGTCCGCCCGAGTGCCAGAGTCGTCCGCTCTGCCTCGGGTCCACCTCTCAGCAGCTCTACAACCTGCAGTTCAAGACCGTGAAGAAGCTTGACCCGGGTGGGCCGATCACGGTGCAGGCCCTCGAGAATGGCGACATCGACGTCGGGCTCCTGTTCACGGGCAGCAGCGTGATCCCGAAGGACGCCGTGCTGCTCCGGGACGACAAGGGTCTGCAGCCGGCCGACAACCCGGTCTTCCTGCTGCGCAAGGACAAGGCCACGCCGGCCACGTTGGCGATCGTGAACGCGGTGTCGGCCAAGCTCACGACCGCGGCGTACAACAAGATGTCGCTCGACATCGAGAACAACAAGCTCGACCCAGCCGTGGTCGCGAAGGCGTTCCTCAAGAAGAACAAGCTCGCGTAACGCGCCCGCCCCTGACCAGGGCTCCGAGGACCTGCGACGAGGTCGTCGCGCTACGGCAGCGCGCGTCTCGCGTCGTCGTAGCCCTCCACCACGTCCGACCACTCGGTGAAGCCGGGGTCGCGCCAGGTCGGATGATCACACGACGTTCCGAGGTCGTGCACGTAGAGGTGCAGCGTGGGGGCGTCCTCCGCCAGCTCGAGCAGCTCGCGCGCCCGCGCGTACGGCGGGGCGGCGCCGAGGAGATCGACGAGCGCGACGCAGGCCACGACCCGGGCCCGGCAGGTCGGGCAGGCCGACACGGTGACGGTGTCGAAGTCGTCGGTGAGCGCCAGCAGGGCGGCGGCGTCGTCGGTGTCGAGGACCAGCTCCTCGCCGTCCTCGTCGAGGATCGACAGCTCCCGGCTCCGGCTCACGATCGGACGGTACCGCCGCCGGTGCGGGGCTCCGGTTCCCTACGCTCCAGGCCGTGCATGCGGTGACGCTGGTCGACGGCGACCTGCGGTGGCTCGAGCATCCGGACCCGGTGCCGGGCGACCAGGAGCTCCTCATCGAGGTCCGCGCGGCCGGCATCAACGCCGCCGACCTGCTCCAGCGCCAGGGCTTCTACCCCGCGCCGCCGGGCTCGCCGGCCGACATCCCCGGCATGGAGCTCGCGGGCGAGGTGCGCGCGGTCGGGATCGACTGCACCCAGTTTCGGCCCGGGGACCGCGTCATGGCCGTGGTCGGCGGTGGCGCGCAGGCCGAGCGGGCCGTCGTGCACGAGCGCGTCGCGCTCGCCGTGCCCGACGGCGTCTCGTGGCCCGAGGCCGGCGGCTTCCCCGAGGTGTTCACCACCGCGCACGACGCCCTGTTCAGCCAGTGCGGCCTCACCGCCAGTGAGCGGGTCCTCGTCCACGGCGCCGCGGGCGGCGTCGGGCTGGCGGGCATGCAGCTGGCCGCTCGCGCCGGGGCGCGCGTCGTCGCCAGCGTCCGGAACGAGGCCCGGCGAGCGGAGGTCGCGGATCTCGGGGCGGCCGCCGGCGCGGTCACCGTGATCGCGCCCGAGGCCGCGGTGGCGCATGGCCCCTACGACGTCGTCCTCGAGGTCATCGGCGGCCCGAACCTGCCCGACGACCTCGACGCGCTGGCGATCGGCGGGCGCATCGCGGTGATCGGCGTCGGTGCCGGTGGCCGCGCGGACGTCAACCTCCTCACGCTCATGCAACGGCGCGGGCGCGTCCACGGCTCGACGCTGCGGGCTCGCCCGCTCGAGCAGAAGGCGACCGCGGCGCAGCTCGTCGCCCGCCAGGTGCTGCCCCAGCTGGCGGCCGGCGAGCTGCGGGTGCCGATCCACGCCAGCGTCCCGATGCCGGAGGCGACGGCGGCGTACGAGAAGTTCGCCGCCGGCGGCAAGCTCGGCAAGGTCGTGCTCGTCGCGCCCTGAGGGTCAGTTCATGATCAGCACGTTGACCCGGGGCGGGGAGTTCGCGGCGTCGGTCGTGAACGGCCGCCGCGAATCGAGCCCGATGATCCACACCAGCACCGGGTCGAGCGGGTTCGGGTCCGGCTGCGGGAACGTGTGCAGCAGCTCGACGATCAGCGTGTGGTGCATGGTCTGCGGGAAGGTCAGCCGCAGGTTCCCCTTGTAGGTCTGCGACGCGTTCGTCGGGTTCCGCAGGTCGGTCTCGGAAGCGGGCCGCATCACCACCTCGAGGAACGCGTGGACGCCGGGCAGCGACTCGGCGGCCGCGGTCAGGTTGGGCGCGAACGGCGGCTTCGCGTAGAACACCGTGTAGCTCGGCGGGAGGTCGCCGTCGTTGCCGGGCTGGAAGGTGAAGCTGATCTTGTCGTAGCAGACGGTCGGCCGGGCGTTGGCGTCGATGAGGGCGACCGGCATCGTGATGACCGGGACCGTCGCCCGCTTGTCCTGGCCGGCGACGATGAACTGACACCCGGGGTCGCTGCTCGAGCCCCCGCCGCTGCTGGAACGGTGCGACGACGAGGACCCGCCACCGCCCGAGCAGGACGCCGCGAGCAGCACTGCCACGACGAAGATCCCGACGAAGCGCACGCGCCGACGGCCCACCGCGGCGAGCGTAGGGCCCCGGTACGATCGGACCCATGGCACGCGATGACCACGACGTCACAATCGTTGAAGCGGTCCGCACCCCGCTCGGTCGCCGCAACGGCGGCCTCGCCGGTGTGCACCCGGCCGAGCTGCTCGGCGCGGTGCAGCGAGCCGCGATCGAGCGGTCCGGCATCGACCCGGCGCGAGTCGGGCAGGTCGTCGCCGGCTGCGTCTCCCAGACCGGCGAGCAGACGTTCAACATCGCTCGGACTGCGTGGCTCACCGCCGGCCTGCCGATCGAGGTCGCGGCCACCACCGTCGACTCGCAGTGCGGCTCGTCGCAGCAGGCGACGAACCTGGCCGCGGCGCTCGTCAAGGCTGGCGTCGTCGACGTGGCACTGGCGTGCGGAGTCGAGTCGATGAGCCGAGTGCCGCTCGGCGTCGCGGTGTCCCAGGGCCCGGGGCGACCGCTGCCGAAGCGCTACTTCGAGCAGTTCGAGTACGCGACCCAGTTCGAGGGCGCGGAGCGGATCGCCGACAAGTGGGGCATCACCCGCGAGGACTGTGACCGGTTCGGTCTGCAGTCCCAGCAGCGTGCCCAGGCGGCCTGGGCCGAGGGACGGTTCGAGCGCGAGGTGCTCCCGATCGACGCCCCCGACCTCGAGGATGGCGAGCCGACCGGCACCACCCACCGGGTCGAGCGCGACGAGGGCCTGCGGGAGACGTCGCTCGAGGCGCTGGCGGCGCTGAAGCCGGTCGCCCGAGAGGACGGCGTGCACACCGCCGGCTCCTCGTCGCAGATCACCGACGGCGCGGCGGCAGTGCTGCTCGCCTCGTCAGCGGCCGCCGACGAGCTGGGCCTGCAGACGCGCGCCCGCATCGTCGACCAGTGCCTGGTCGGTGTCGACCCGGTCCTGATGCTGACCGGCCCGATCGACGCCACCCACCGCATGCTCGATCGCACCGGCCTGTCGATGGGTGACTTCGACACCGTCGAGATCAACGAGGCGTTCGCGTCGGTGGTCCTGGCCTGGGAACGCGAATTGCACCCCGACGACGCGCACGTCAACCCCAACGGCGGTGCCATCGCGCTCGGCCACCCGGTCGGCGCGACGGGCGCCCGTCTCGTCACGACCGCGCTGCACGAGCTCGAGCGGATCGACGGCCAGTACGGGCTCGTGACCATGTGCTGCGGCGGCGGGCTGGGCACCGGCACCGTCGTCGAGCGGCTCCCGTAGCCTTGCGGGCGTGAGCGTCGCCCAGCGAGCCCCGCTGACCGAGCGGCTCGGCTTCGCGCCCGACGCCCGGCTCGTCATCATCAACTGCGACGACCTCGGCTCGTCGCGCTCGGCGAACGTGGGCGTCTACGACGCCCTGCGCAACGGTCTCGCCACGAGCGCGTCGCTGATGGTCCCCTGCCCCTGGGCTCGGGACGCGGCGGCGCAGTACCGGGGCGAGGACGTCGGCGTGCACCTCACGCTGAACGCCGAGTTCGAGACCTACCGCTGGGCACCCATCACGTCCTGCCCCAGCCTGCTCGACGGCGACGGCGGGTTCCCGCGCACGATGGAGGACACCTGGGAGCACGCCGATCTCGACGAGGTGCGCCGGGAGCTCCAGGCCCAGATCGAGCGGGCCATCCTCTGGGGCTTCGACATCAGCCACCTCGACAGCCACATGGGCACCCTGCAGATGCGGGCCGACTTCTACGGCGTCTACCTGGAGCTGGCGATGGACTTCGACCTGCCGCTGCGCATGGGGCCGGCCGGCGGCGAGCGCGTCGTCGGGTTCCCGTACCGGGACCTCGCGACGGCGGAGGGGGTCGTGTACCCCGACCACTTCCTGCTCTACACCGGGGTCGGCGCCCGCAAGCACATCGAGCGGGCCCTGTTCGACCTCCGGCCCGGCGTCACCGAGGTGTACCTGCACCCGGCGGTGGACACCGACGAGCTCCGGGCTTCGTACCCGGACTGGGCGGGCCGGGTCGAGGACCACGCGTTCCTGTGCGAGGACCCGTCGCTGCCCGACCTCGTTGAGCGGACCGGGGCGACGCTGATCGGCTACCGCGAGCTGCGCGAACTCCAGCGCGCCGCGTAGCGCGCCGACGCGTCAGTAGGTGGTGATCGCCCGCACCTTGTCCTGCAGCGCCTTGTACTCGGGCGACATGGTGAGCGGCATCAGCTGCATGAGCTTGCCCATGTTGCCGGTGACCTTCGTCTTGCCCTGCATGAAGGCGGCGTTCGCGTCGAGGTCGCCCTTCTGGATGGCCACCGAGTCGTCGTAGGTCGTCGTCAGCGTGACCTCGGCGTCGGGCAGCTCCCCGACCGCCGCCTCGGCGAGCAGGCCGTTCTCGAGCTTCCAGTAGTACTTGACGTCGCCCTCGGGCCCGCCGGTCACGACGAACTGCATGGTCGCGCTCGCGCCGGGCCGCTCGGGCTGGTCCTGGGCCAGCGCCCGTGCCTCGTCCAGCCATGCCTGCGTCAGGTACTTCGGCACCGCTCCCTCCCTGCTCAGGGGCGACGGAGTGTATCGACGCGCGCCGTCGAGCGCTCCGGGTCGCGCAGCCCCGCGAAGAGGTCGTCCTCGGTGTCGCCGGGCGCGGGCTCGCCGACCAGGGAGCGCGCGAGCTGGTACTCGTCCCACGGGAAGACGTCGCGGATCACGTCGTCGGGCAGGCGCATCCAGAAGCCGTCCGGGTCGACCTGAGTCTGGTGCGCGAGGAGCGCCTCCCGCCGGCGGTGCAGCCACGGTCCCACGTCGACGAAGGTCGTGAAGCGCTGCTCGCCCCCCTCCGGCAGGCCCCGCTCGAACCAGCGCTCGAACGGGCTCTCCTCGCCGCGGCGCAGGTATGCGGCGTGCAGCGCCTCCACCCGCCGGCGCGAGAAGCCCGTGTAGTACAGCTTCGAGGGCTGCCAGGGCGGCCCGGCGTCCGGGTACCGGTCGGCCCGGCCGGCGGCCTCGAACGCGGGTAGCGAGATCTCGTGCACCCGGATGTGGTCGGGGTGGGGGTAGAACTTTCGGTCGTCGGCGTAGGTGACGATCACCTGCGGTCGCTCGGCCCGGATCACCCGCACCAGTCGCCCGATCGCCTCGTCGAGGTCGGCGTTGGCGAAGTTGTCGGACCGCGCGTTGGTCTCGGTGTCGGGCATCCCCGAGTCGTGGTAGCCGAGCAGGTGCAGCGCGTCGTAGCCGATGGCGGCGACGCTGGCCTCGAGCTCCTCGATGCGCACCGCGGCCAGCCGCGATCGCACCTCCGGCGTGTCGACGCTGGGGTTGAGGATGTCGCCCGCCTCCCCGCCGGTGCAGCACACGAGCACGCACCAGACACCTTCGTCGTGGTAGCGCGCGACCGTCGCGGCGCCCTTCGACGCCTCGTCGTCGGGGTGGGCGTGGACGCTCAAGAGCGCGAGGCGATCACCGTTGCGATCCGTGGGGGTCATCGGCACCCGACGGTACCGGACCCGCGGCTGGGTTGCGGCAAGCGATGGATAGTGTCCGGTCTCATGTCACGACGCCCGGCGGTCGCGCTGGGCGCGGTCGTGGTCGTCCTGGCGCTGCTGGCCTCGACGATGGTCGCGGGCGCGCTGGGGACCGGGGGATCGCTGCCGTGGCACGGGTGCGGCGGCGGGTTCCAGTGCGCGACGCTCTCGGTGCCGGTCGACTGGAACCAGCCCGGAGGCGAGCAGGTCGCGCTGGCGATCAGCCGCCACCCGGCGTCGGACCCCAAGCACCGGCTCGGCACGCTGGTTGTGAACTTCGGCGGCCCCGGCGACCCCGGCGCCGAGACCTTGCGCATGGGTGGCCTCACCGGCTTTCCGGCCGAGATCCGGGCCCGGTTCGACGTCGTGAGCTTCGACCCCCGCGGGACCGGGCAGTCCCGTCCCATCGCCTGCGTCGACGACCACACCTATGACGAGTTCCTCGCTGAGGACCCGACGCCCGACACGGCGCAGCAGTTCGAGAGCTTCTACGCCGGCACGAACGGGCCGGTCGACCTGGTCGCGGCCTGCCTCTCCCGGCAGGGCCAGTGGCTCGGGCAGGTCGGCACCCGCAACACCGCCCGCGACCTCGAGGCCCTCCGCGCCGCCCTCGGCACGCCGAAGCTCACGTTCCTCGGCTACTCGTATGGGACCGTCCTCGGCGCCATCTACGCCCAGCTCTACCCGAACCGGGTGGGCCCGATGGTGCTCGACGGGGCCGTCAACCTGTCGGACACGGCCGCCAGCGAGCTGCAGGCGAACGCGGTCGGGTTCGAGCAGGCCCTCGACGCGTTCCTCAACGACTGCGCGACCCGCAAGAGCTGCGCCTACAACCACGGCGGCGACCCGCGCGTGGCGCTCGCCACGCTGCAGCAGCGCTTCGAGAGCGGCTATCGGGTGCCGGTCGCGGACGGCCGGCAGGCCGGCGCCACGCTCTTCTACCTGGCCCTGGCGGCCGCCCTCTACGACCGTGCCAACTGGCCCTATCTGGCTCGAGCGCTCGCCGACGCGGAGCGCGGCCGGGGCGACCTCCTGGCCAGCTTCGCCGACTCGATCACCGGCCGCGGCGCGGACGGCCACTTCGACCATCTCCAGGAGGCGCTGAACGCCATCCGCTGCGACGACCGCCCCGACGCCCTCGTCTCGTTCGATGCCTACCGGACGCAGTACACGCAGTACTCGCAGCAGTTCCCGATCTTCGGCGCCTTCCTCGCTGCCTCGCCCATCGGGTGCGACCCCCGCCTGCCGAGGCCGCCACCGTCCCAGCAGGTCGGCGACGTGCGCGTGACCGGCACCGGGCCGATCCTCATCGTCGGGACGACCGGTGACCCCGCGACCCCGTACGCGGGCGCGATCGACCTCCAGCAGCGCCTGACCGGCTCGCGGATCCTCACCCTCGTCAGCACCGAGCACGCCGGGTACGCGAAGGGGATCAGCTGCATCGACAACGCCGTCGACAACTACCTGCTGCATCGCACGCTGCCGCCGGTCGGGCGGCGGTGCCGCCCCTAGTCCGAACTCAGGCCGGGACCGTCGCCGCGTCGAGGCGGTACACGTCGAGTCGACCGAGGCCGCGCACCCGCCGGCGCGGGAGCCGCCGCAGCCCGAACCGCTCGTCACCGGCGAGCGCGGACGCGACGTCGGCCGACGCCAGGACCGTGCCCGGCAGCGCCAGCTCGGTGAGCCGGCTGGCGAGGTTCACGACCGGCCCGAAGTAGTCGCCGTCCCGCGAGAGCACGGTGCCGGTGGCCAGGCCGGCCCGGGCCTCGGGGAGGACCTCGTCACGCCCGGACTCGGCGGTGAGCTGCAGCGCGATCTGGGCCGCGGTCTGGGGCCGGTCGGCGATGAACATCACCTCGTCGCCGATCGTCTTCACGATCCGGCCCCCGGCCGCGGTGACGGTGTCGTGCGCGACGGTAGTGAACCGATCGACGAGCGCGGCCAGCTCGGCCTCCTCGAGATTCTCCGCGATCGCGGTGAAGCCGACCAGGTCGACGAACCCGACCGACACTTGGACGGTGCCCGGCGAGCCCGGCTCGGTGCCGGCCAGCTTGCGCCAGAGGGCGGCGCGTAGCTGCAGCCGGTGCGTGTGGTCGACGAGCCGGCTGATGCGGTCGAAGTCGAGATGCGTGGCGACGAGCGCGGCGAGATCCTCGTCCGACAGACCCTGCCGGCGGGCTTGGTCGACCGAAAACGCGACGTCGTCGCTCTCGGCGTCCGCGACGCGCGCCAGCGCCGAGCTCAGCACCCTCGCGTTGGTCAGCGCCCGGTCGAGGCTCCAGTCCGTGAACCACGGCTCCTGCAGCTGCTCCAGGAAGCCCCGGAGCGCCTCGACGTCCCGGTCGGTGAGCGCAGGCAGGTCATCGGGCAGGTCCGGGAACCCGATCGCCCGCCACACCGCCCGGGCCGTCTCCGGATCGGTGCCGGCGCGCGCCGCCACCTCGAGCAGCGTGTACTGGCGGGCGCCGGGCATCACGGTCCGGTCGAAGACCAGCAGCGTGAGGTAGCGGTTTCGGGCCGCTTGCTCGATCTCAGTCGAGCTGGCGCCGCGACGACGCAGGTACCGGGCCAGGGACCGGTTCACGAGGCGGCCGTCACGCCGAGCGGGGCACGTCCTTCCACGCCAGCTCCCGCGAGTTGTCGGGCTCCTTCGGCAGCCCGAGCACGCGCTCCCCGAGGATGTTGCGCATCACGTTGGACGTGCCGCCCTCGATGGTGTTGGCCTGCGCGCGCAGGAACCCGCGGGCGATCGACGGCCGGTCGTCGCCCATCCCGCCGATGTAGGCGAGCGGCCCTTCGGCCCGCTCCGACGTGGTCGGCTCCCACGCGACGCCGCCGATTCCCTCCATGTCGACGGCCAGCTTCTGCAGCCGCTGGTTGTACTCGGCCTGCATCAGCTTCGTGATCGAGCCTTCCGGCCCGGCCTCGGCGCCGGACTTGCGCCGGTCGGCGGCGCGCTGGTTGTTGAACCGGATCAGGCGGCCGTCGATGTAGAGCTCGGCCAGCCGCTGGCGCAGCAGCGGGTCGCGCACGGGCCGGTGGCGCTCCAGGAGGGTGCGGATCGGGCTGCCGCCGACCGCGTCACCGGCGAGCGACCCGGCGCCCGACAGCGACACGCGCTCGTTCATGAGCGTCGTGATGGCGACTCGCCAGCCCTCGCCCTCCGGCCCGACCCGCGCCGAGTCCGGCACCCGCACGTTCTCGAAGAAGACCTCATTGAACTCGGCGTCGCCGGTGATCTGGACCAGCGGGCGGACCTCGACGCCCGGTGTCTGCATGTCGATGACGAAGTAGCTGAGGCCCTTGTGCTTCGGCACGTCCGGGTTCGTGCGAGCCAGCAGCATCCCGTACTTCGCGAAGTGGGCCAGCGTGGTCCACACCTTCTGGCCGGTGACGATCCACTCGTCGCCGTCGCGCACGGCCCGGGTCGAGAGGCCGGCGACGTCCGAGCCCGCGCCGGGCTCGCTGAACAGCTGGCACCAGATCTCCTCGTTCGTGGCCAGCCCGCGCATGAACTGGTGCTTCTGGTCCTCGGTGCCCCACGTGAGCACGGTCGGGCCGCCCATGCCGATCCCGATGATGTTGAACGGGCGCGGCACGCGGTAGCGGCTCAGCACCTCGTTGACGTGCTTCGCCTGCCCGGGCGTGAGCGACAGGCCGGCGCCGTACTCGGCCGGCCAGGTGGGGGTGGCGTAGCCAGCCTCGCCGAGGCGGCGGCACCAGTCGCGGTAGTCGAGCGAGCGCCGCAGCGCCTGCCACCGCTCCTCGTCGCCGGCGTCGATGGCGTCCATCCAGCCCTCGGGGAGCTCCTCGCGCAGGAACGCCAGCGTCTGCTCTCGAAGCTGGGTGTCGGTCGGCTGAGACGTGTCGAGCGCCATCGTTCCCCCACTGCTTGGCACCGACACGGAGCGTAGCGGCACGCCGATCCCCCCGACGTCGACACCGAGGCCGACCTGCTCGTCCGAGGGCGTGATCGTGGCGGAGCGATGACGCGCTCCACCGCCGCCGGTATCCTCGGCTCGCCGACCGCTCGTGCCGCGACACCGCCAGCGGCCGGGCGCCGAGAAACGGAGCACGATGCGCACCCACCACGCGGAGCGCCACCGCTACGACCGGGTGGGCTGGCTGCGGGCGGCCGTGCTCGGCGCCAACGACGGCATCCTCTCCGTCGCCAGCATCCTGCTCGGCGTCGCGGCCGCGACGTCCTCACGCAATCAGATCGCGATCGCCGGCGCGGCCGCGCTGGTCGCCGGCGCGATGGCCATGGCCACCGGCGAGTTCGTGTCGGTGAGCTCCCAGCGCGACACCCAGCGGGCCGACATCGCGCGCGAGCGACGGGAGATCCTCCAGAACCCGGACTTCGAGCTCGCCGAGCTCCAGGAGATCTACCAGCACCGCGGCCTCGAGCCGGCCCTCGCCCGCACGGTGGCCGAGCGGCTGATGGAGCAGGACGCGCTCGGGGCCCACCTCCGCGACGAGCTCGGCATGACGGGCGTCGGGGTCGCGGCCCCGCCGCAGGCCGCGGTGAGCTCGGCGATCAGCTTCGCGGCCGGCGGCACGCTGCCGCTGGCGGCCGCCATCGCGGTGCCCAGCGGCGCTCGCGTGCCGGTGGTCGCCGCGCTGGCGCTGGTGCTCCTCGCCGGGACCGGCGCCCTTGGCGGTCGGCTCGGGGGCGCGCCGATTCGGCGCGCCGCGCTGCGAGTGCTCGCCGGCGGAAGCCTGGCGATGCTCGCGACCTGGGCCATCGGGTCGCTGGTCGGCACCGCCGTCTAACTCGGGCGAGTCAGCGCCCCGCCGCCGTCGCGGCACCGACCGGCGCGTGCCGCTGGTGACGCTGGGCGAGGAACCGGGACGTTCGCCAGCCCAGCTCCACGAGGACGATGCCGAGCGCCGCGATCGCGGCCGCCTCCCCGAGCACGCCGCCCGGGGGCAGGGAGAGGGCGAAGAAGCTCCGGAACGGGGCGACGGCGACGATCGTCACCACCGAGAGCACCATCAGCAGCGCGAGGAGGCCCCGCCACCAGTTGATGGGACGGGCGAGGATGACGAGCACCCACAGCGCGATGGCGGCCACGACGAGCGTGGCCGTCGTGCGCGACTCGGTGAGCGACCGGTTCTCGGCGTAGAAGGCGACGCCGTACGCCGCCAGCGCGCACGAGCCGATGACGACACCGGCCGGCACGCAGAACCGCAGGACCCGCTTGATGAAGCCGGGGACGTACCGCCGCTTGTTCGGCGCGATGGCGAGGAAGAACCCGGGGATGCCGATCGTGAAGTTGCTGATGATCGTGAGGTGGCGGGGCAGGAACGGGTACTTCCAGCTGAGGATGACGACCGACACCGCGATGAGCACCGCGTAGACGGTCTTGGTGACGAACAGGTTGGCCGACCGCTCGATGTTGGCGATGACGCGCCGGCCCTCGGCGACGACGCCGGGTAATGTCGAAAACCGCCCGTCGAGCAGCACCAGCTTGGCGACGGCGCGCGTCGCCGCCGCGCCCGAACCCATCGCGACGCCCAGGTCGGCGTCCTTGAGGGCGAGGGCGTCGTTGACCCCATCGCCGGTCATCGCGACGACGTGGCCGTGCGACTGGAGCGCGTGGACCATGGCCCGCTTCTGCTGGGGCGTGACTCGTCCGTAGACGGTGTGCGTGTCGAGGATGTCGGCGAGCTTCGCCTCGTCGTCGGGCAGCTCGCGCGCGTCGACCGGGTCCTCGGTGCCGGGCAGCCCGACCCGGCTCGCGACCGCCGCGACCGTGCGGGGGTTGTCCCCGGAGATCACCTTCAGACCCACGCCCTGCTCGGCGAAGTACGCCAGCGTCTCGCGCGCGTCGGGCCGGATCTTCTCCTCGAACAGGACGAGCGCGGCGGGCGTCAGCGGGTCGGGCAGCGCCTCGTCGGTGAGCGGCGCGTCGCTGCGGCCCAGGAGCAGGACCCGCTTGCCCTCGGCCGCCAGCTCGTTGGCGCGTCGCCGGACGGCGCTGTCGGGGGCGGCGTCGGGGAGCACCATCTCCGGCGCGCCGAGGACCCAGGTTCCCTGGGCGCCGAAGCTCGCCGCGCTCCACTTGCGAGCCGACGAGAAGGGCGTCGATGCGGTGCGGGCCCAGCCGTCGGGAGCCGAGCGGGCGGCGCCGACGGCGGCGAGCGTCGCGTTGCGGTTGGGGTCGTCGGCGAGGGCGCCGAGGGCGGCGTCGGCGTCGGTCGGATGCGTCGCGTCGAGGGGCTCGAGCCGGTCGAACACGACGTCGCCCTCGGTGAGGGTGCCGGTCTTGTCGAGGCAGACCACGTCCACCCGGGCCAGCCCCTCGACCGCGGGGAGCTCCTGCACGAGGACGTTGCGTCGGGCCAGCGTCACGGCCGCGATCCCGAACGCCAGGCTGGTGAGCAGCACCAGTCCCTCGGGCACCATGCCGACGACGCCCGCCACCGTGCTCGTCAGCGCGGCCCGCACCTGGTCGGTCCGCAGCTGCTGCCACAGCAGCAGCCCCGACACCGGGAACAGCGCGTACTGGATGAGGCGGAGCAGGAAGTTGATGCCGTCGACGAGCTCCGAATGGGCGATCCGGAACTCGCGCGCCTCCCGTGCGATGCGGCGCGCGTACGAATCAGGGCCCACCGCGGTGGCTTGGAACCGGCCCGCCCCCGCCACGACGATGCTGCCCGACATGACGGTCGACCCGGGCGTCTTGTCGATCGGCTCGGACTCGCCGGTGAGCAGCGACTCGTCGACCTCGAGCCCCTCGGCCTGGCGGACGATCCCGTCCGCGGGGATCTGATCACCCGTCCGCAGCTCGCCGAGGTCGTCGAGCACGAGGTCCTCGATCGCCACCTCCTCCACCTGCCCGTCCCGCACCACGCTCGCCTTGGGCGCGTTGAGCACCGCCAGCGCGTCGAGCTTCCGCTTGGCCCGGACCTCCTGGACGATCCCGATCAGCGCGTTGGCGACGAGCACGAAGCCGAACAGGCCGTCCTGGGGGTGCCCCACCGCCAGGACGACGACGAGCATCGTGCCGAGGATTGCGTTGAACCGGGTGAGGACGTTGGCGCGGATGATCTCGCCGTAGGTGCGGCTCGTCCGCTCGCCACCGCCGTTCGTGAGCCCGCGCGCGACGCGGTCGCGCACCTCGGCCGCGGTCAGCCCGGTCGGTGGCGTCTCGCGGTCGGGTGACGGCGACGCGGGCGCGCTGGACCCGGCCGGCGCCGACGCGGTCATCGCGCTGACCGTAGCCGAGGGGTTGCCGGATTCTGGTTGATGCACGCGCGCTCGGCCCGGCGACGATGACGGCGTGTCACGGTCGTCGACCGGAGGGCCGCGCGTCCCTCGCCGGTCAGCGGAAGTCGCGGGATCGCAGCAGCGCGGCGGGTGTCAGGGCGAGGGGCTCGAGGTGCTGGGCGAGGAGGTTCACGACGCCCTGCTCGCGCTCCAGGCGGCCCCGCACCCGCAGCGCGGGGGCGGCCCGCGCCACCCGGCGGTACCGCGCCCACACCTCGGGAGTGCAGATCACGTTCACGAGGCCGGTCTCGTCCTCGAGGTTCAGGAACACCACCCCGTTCGCGGTCTCGGGCTGCTGGCGGTGCGTGACGATCCCCGCCACCTCGACCCGGGCCCGATCGGGCCGGGTCCGCAGCGTCTCGGCGGTGACGACGCCGGCCGCCGCCAGCTCGTCGCGCACGAACTCGGTGGGATGGCGCGCCGCCGAGAGGCCGGTGGCGCCGAGGTCGGCCGCGGTGGCCTCGATCTCGGTCATGCCGGGCAGCGGCGGCGCCTCGATTCCGGTGACGATGCCGGGGAGCGTCCCGGCCCGGGCGTCGCGCAGGCCGCCGGCCGCCCAGAGCCCGGCCCGCCGGGAGACGCCGAAGCCCTCGAAGGCGCCCGCGGTCGCCAGCGACTCGAGCGCGTCGACGGTGGCGCCGGTGCGACGGGTGAAGTCCTCGAGGTCGGTGAAGGCCCGCTCGGCGCGGGCTTCGTCGATCCGGTCGAGGAGCCGGTCGGTGAGTCCCCGCACGTAGCGCAGGCCGATCCGCACCGCCTGCGTGGACACGTCGGCGTGCCACCCCGGCCGCGGGACGCCGATCGGGCCCGCGTCGGCGGTGCGGGCCTCGAGGGTGCAGTCCCGCCGCGAGGCGTGGACGCAGGGGCCGAGGACCTGCACCCCGTGCCGGATCGCGTCCCGCACGATGGTGTGCGGCGAGTAGAAGCCCATCGGCTGCGCGTTCAGCAGCGCGCAGGCGAACTCGGCCGGGTAGCGCCGCTTCACCCAGGCGCTCGCGTACACGAGGTAGGCGAAGCTGACCGAGTGGCTCTCGGGGAACCCGAAGTCGGCGAACGCCTCCAGCTTGTGCGCGATCTCCTCCGCCGTCTCGCCGGTGATCCCCCGCTCCGCCATCCCCTGCAGCAGCCGGTCGCGCATGGCCGCCATGCGCGACCGCGAGCGCTTCGAACCCATCGCCTGCCGGAGCTGGTCGGCCTCCCCGGGCGAGAACCCGGCCGCGTCGATGGCGATCTGCATGAGCTGCTCCTGGAAGAGCGGCACCCCCAGGGTCTTGCGCAGGCAGCCCTCGAGCACCGGGTGGGGGTAGGTGATCGGCTCGTCACCGCTGCGCCGCCGGAGGTACGGGTGCACCGAGCCGCCTTGGATCGGGCCCGGTCGGATCAGCGCCACCTCGATGACGAGGTCGTAGAAGGTGCGGGGGCGCAGACGAGGCAGCGTCGCCATCTGGGCCCGGCTCTCGACCTGGAACACGCCGATCGTGTCCGCGGCGCAGAGCAGGTCGTAGACCTCGTCCTCCTGGGGGATGGTGGCAAGGTCGATCTCGGTGCCCTCGTGCTCCCGCACCAGGTCGACGGCGAGATGCAGCATCGTGAGCATCCCGAGGCCGAGCAGGTCGAACTTCACGAGGCCGGCCGCCGCGCAGTCGTCCTTGTCCCACTGCAGCACCGACCGGTCCTCCATCCGGGCCCACTCGACGGGACAGAACTCCACCAGCGGCCGGTCGGCCATCACCATCCCGCCGGAGTGGATGCCGAGGTGGCGCGGGAAGTCGAGGACCTGGCGGGCGAGGTCGAGCACCAGCTCGGGGACCGGCGGCGCCCCCTCCGAGCTGGTGACGTCCTCGAACGCCTGGCCGTGGGACCGCCACCGGTCGGTCCACTTCGTGAGCGCGTCGGCGTGGCCGGGCGACAGCCCGACCGCCTTGGCCATCTCGCGCAGCGCCGAGCGGGGCCGGTAAGTGATGACGTTGGCGACCTGGGCGGCGCGGTCGCGCCCGTACTTCTCGTAGAGGAACTGGATCACCTCCTCGCGGCGCTGGTGCTCGATGTCGACATCGATGTCGGGCGGCCCGTCCCGCTCCGGGGAGAGGAAGCGCTCGAACAGCAGGCCGAGGGCGACCGAGTCCGCCTTCGTGATTCCGAGCGCGTAGCAGACGGCGCTGTTGGCGGCGCTGCCCCGCCCCTGGCAGAAGATGTCGTGCTCGGCGCAGAACGACACGATCTCGACGAGCAGCAGGAAGTACCCGGGGAAGTTGAGCTGCTCGATGACGTCGAGCTCATAGGCCAGCTGGTGCATCGCCTGGTCGTGGTTCGGGTGCGTCACCGGGTAGCGCGCCGCCGCGCCCCGCCGGGTGAGCTCGCGCAGCCACGACATGTCGGTGTGGCCGGCCGGGACGTCGAGGTCGGGCAGGTCGGGGGCGGCCAGGCGCAGGTCGAACGCGCACTCGGCCGCCACCTCGAGGGTGCGCTCCACCGCGCCGGGCCAGCGCGCGAACCGCCGGCGCTGCTCGGCCGGGCGACGGAGATGCGCGAGAGGGGAGGCGGGAAGCCAGCCGTCGATCTCGTCGAGCGAGCGCCGGGCCCGGATCGCCGCCAGCGCGGTCGCCAGCGGCTGCTGGCCCGTGGTGGCGTAGTGGACGTTGTTCGTGGCGATCACCTCGACCCCGACCCGGGCCGCCACCTCGGCCAAGGCGTCGTTGCGGTGACGGTCGAGCGGGTCCCCGTGGTCCCACAGCTCGACGAGCACCCGATCCCGACCGAACGCGGCCACGAGTCGCTCCAGCGCGCGACGGGCGGCGGCCGGGCCGTCGGCGAGCAGCGCGCGTGGCACCGCGCCCTTCCGGCACCCGGTCAGCACCATCCAGGCGTCGTTCGCGACGCTCGCCCGGCCGCTCGTGACGTGCACGCCAGCGCGGGCGGCGTCGGCGAGATCCTCGAGCCGGAAGCGGGGCGCGCCCTTCTCCCCCGCCAGCTGGCCGGCGCTGATGGCCCGGGCCAGCCGGGCGTGCCCGCGCGGCCCCGACGCCAGCACCACCAGGTGCTCTCCCGGCGGGTCCGCCATCCCGTTCGGGGGCCGGTCGGCGCCCAGGGTGAGCTCGGCGCCGAACACGGTCGGCAGCCCGACCCCGGCCGCGGCGGCCGCGAACCGGACGATGCCGTAGAAGCCGTCGTGGTCGGTGACGGCCAGGGCGGCCAGACCCAGGCGGGCCGCCTCGTCGACGAGCTCCTCGGGATGGCTCGCCCCGTCGAGGAACGAGAAGTTCGTGTGGCAATGCAGCTCGGCGTACAGGCGCACTCCCATCACCGGGGGCGCCACCCTATCGAACACCTGTTCGGGCAGCCAGCGGGACCCCGGCCTGACCGCCGCCTTCACCGTCCGCTGATCCTTGCGGTCGGTGCTCCTCACAGTGCGGGCGTAGGCCGAGGACAGGCAGCAGAAGGGAGTCACCATGAGCGCCACCCCCGACCCCCGATCCATCCCGCCCGCCGCTCCCGCGCCGGCGATGCCGGACCGGCCCACCAAGACCGGCCTCGCGCTCGGGCTGATCACGGTGGCCGCCCTCCTCCTCGGCCTGGCGACCCGCGGCGCGGGCGTGGTCGGGATCGCCTTCCTCTTCCTCCTCTTCGTGCCGCTCGAGAAGCTGTTCGCGCTCCGGCCCCAGAAGGTGTTCCGCCGCGGCTTCCTGACCGACCTCACCCACCTGCTCGTCAACAACGCCCTCACCGCGGCGGGTCTGCTCGTGGTGATCGTGGCCGCCATGATCCCGTTCTTCTGGGTCCGCCAGCTCGACGTCGCCGGTGCCCTGCCCCCCGTCGTAGCCGTGATCGTCGCCGCCGTCCTCGTGCTGGTCGGCCAGTACTGGGCGCACCGGCTCACCCACCAGGTGCCGTTCCTGTGGCGGTTCCACGCCGTGCACCACAGCATCGAGAACATGGACTGGCTGGCCTCGGGGCGCCTCCACCCCCTCGACCAGGTGTTCACCCAGGGCGCAGTCGTCGTGCCGCTCTACCTGCTCGGCTTCAACGGCGGCGTGTTCGGCGGCGTCGTCGTGTTCTTCACCCTGCTCGCGCTCTTCCAGCACGCCAACGTCCGGCTCCGCTTCCCGGTGCTGCGGTGGGTCGTCAACACGCCCGAGTGGCATCACTGGCACCACGCCATCGACCGGGAGGCGATCAACAAGAACTTCGGGCTCCCGGTGATCGACAAGCTCTTCGGCACCGCCTACCTGCCGCGGGACAAGCGGCCGACGGGGTTCGGCACCCGGGAGCCGGTCCCGTCGGTCGGCTACGGGCGCCACCTCGCGTACCCGTTCACGAAGGCGGCCCGGACGGGCCTGGCGGCAGGGCAGGTGTAGCGGGGCGCGACGATCGGGCGGTGATCGACGGCGGGGAGGCGACACCGACTTCTGCTACGTGACCACCCGGGGCCGGCGCACCGGGCAGCCGCACGAGATCGAGATCTGGTTCGCGGCCGACGGCGACACCCTCTACCTCCTCTCCGGTGGCGGGGACCGCTCGGACTGGGTGCGCAACCTGCGGGCCGACGCGGCCGTCACGGTCCGGCTCGGTGAGACCACCCGGCCCGGGCGGGCGCGCGTCGTGGCGGCGGGGACCGACGAGGACGCGCGGGCGCGACGGCTCGTGTTCGAGAAGTACCAGCCCCGCTACGGCGGCGACCTGAGCGACTGGCGGGTGCGCGCGCTGGCGGTCGCGATCGACCTCGCACGTCAGTCGTAGATCGCCTCGATGCCGGCCCGTCCCGCTTCGACCACGACGAGGCAGGCGACGTCGGTCGCCGGCGTGCGGGCCACGACGTGCCAGAGCGCCCGTCGCCGACGACAGACCCGGTCCCACCAGCGGACGTCCTGAGGCCAGGGGCCGGCCCAGGCCACCACCTCGGCGTCGCCGAACGCGTCGCTGACGAGCCGGGCCGGTGCGGCGGAAGCCTCACCCCGACCGGAGACCGTGACCGGCTCGCCGTCGGCCGCGAGCAGGGACACGGCCAGCCGCGACTCGTAGACGCGCGCCGCGGGCGGGCCCGGTACCGCGCCGGGCCAGGTCGGGATCTCGGGTCCGACGGTGTCGTCGCGGGGCTCCCCCCACGGCACCCAGCGGACCCGCTCGCTCGGGATGCGGCCACCGCAGGGCGCGGCGGTGACGACCGAGCCCGGCCCGGTCAGGGTCTGGAGCCGGACCAGGGCCCGGTCGGCTCGGTCGCCGGCCGCGGCGTCACCGCCCCAGAAGCCGAGCTGGCGCCCGGTGGCCGGCACGACCTGGTCGGGCCGGAGCCGCACGAGCGTGATCCCGGCCGTGGCGTCGTCCTCCTCGCCGGTGCCCTGGCCGCTCGTCAGCCACCCGTCGAGCTGCCAGCGCACTCGGGTCGCGAGGGTGGCGGGCGTGAGCGACTGCTCGTGGCGCCAGCGACGGGCGAGGCGCTCACCGTGCTCGGTCTCGGCCTCGACGACGACCTGGGTGCAGGTGAGGCCGAGAGCCGCGAGCTGGTCGAAGAGCCGGTCGGCGAGGCCCTTGGCCGCGAAGGCGGCCTCGTCGACTCGGGTCGCGGGCGGGTCGAGCTCGCAGGTCTCGACGAGCTCCGGCGGCACCGGGGTCGGGCGCGCCGGGTGCTCGTCGATGCCGCGCGCCTGGCGGTGGGCGCGGGCGCCCGCGGCTCCGAACCGGGCGAGCACCGCCGCACTCGGCAGGGCCGCGAAGGCGCCGAGGCGCGGCAGCCCGAGCCGGGCCAGGAGCTCGGGCAGGTCGTCGGCGTCGAGGACGTCGACCGGCCACTCGGCGAGGAAGTCGGGCGTCGCGCCGGGCGGGACGACGTGCGCGCCACCGGGCGCGGCCCGACGGGCCGCCAGCCGGGCCGCGAACGACCCGTCGGCGATGCCGACCCCGGCCTCGGCGAGGTCGACCTCGGCCAGCGCGGCGTGGACGCGGCGGCCCAGTCCCTCGTCGCCGCCGAAGAAGCGGGCGGGACCGCGGGTGGGGAACGTCAGCACCCCGGGTCGCTCGAGCACGAGTCCGGGGGTGACGGCCTCGACGGCGCGGGCGACCGCCTCGAAGGCGCGCGCCTCGGCAGCGGGGTCGGCGTCGAGCACGACGAGGCCGGGACAGCACGCCTCGGCCTCCCGTCGGCGCAGGCCGCGCCGGATCCCCTCGTGGCGCGCGTCGCTCGACGCGGCCCGGACCACCAGTCCGTGGACGCCGCGCTCGACGACCGCGACCGGCTGGCCGGCGAGCGCCGGGTCGCCCCGGCGGGCCACCGTGACGGGCCAGTCGGGGCACCAGACGCAGAGGGTGCGGTCAGCCGGCGAGGACACCGACCTGTTCGCGCGTGCCGGCGACGACGCGCACCCGCGGTGTCCGCGCCGTGAGGAGACCGCAGCCGGCGTCGAGGCCGGGCCACGGGCCGCCCTCGACGTGCACCCGCGTCGTCGCGGTCGCGGGCCACGGGGTCCGGGGACCGGCGAGGGGGACGAGCACGGTCTGGCGCTCGCGGGCCCGGGCGACGAGCCGATGGGCGTCACCGGCGCGGGCGTGGCGCGGCACCTCGGCCACCACCACGCTCATGCCGTCGAGCAGGACGGCGACCGCCGTGGCCCAGCGGTCGGGGGGAACCCGCCGGGCCACGGCGAACCGCTCGAGGGCGACCCCGGCCGCGGCGCCGGCCTCGCCGCCCAGGGTGCCCTCGAAATCGAGGACCGCTGCCCACTCGCCGGCCGCGGTCGCGGCCGCGCACAGCGACAGGGCCGCCGACGTGGCCCCGGCCCCGGGTGCACCCTCCACCACGACGACCGAGCCCCGCACCAGCTCGGGGAGCAGCGGTCGGAGGGGGCCAGGGACGGTCAGGGTCCGCGCTCGAGCCAGCACCAGGGGTCGCGTCCGGCGTGGACCTCGACCAGCCGGGCCCGGGCCTCGGGATCCCGGGACGGGAGGGTGGCGAGCGCCATCCCCCCGGTCTAGCGAACATATGTTCGCTACGCAAGCGCGTCAGGTGACGGCGGTGATCACGACGAGCGAGCGGACGAGCGGGGCCGGTGAGGGCCCGAGACGAGCCTGAGCGTCGGCGGCCAGCGCGGCGCGAGCGGCCGGCGCCAGGGTGTCGACGAACGGCGCCAGCTGTGCCATGCCGAGCCGCCACTCGACCAGGTCGGCCGCCGTCAGCTCAGGGAACGGGACCCGCAACGCCGCGACGTCGGCCTCCGCCAGGCCGGCCGCGACCGCGGCCTCGGTCGCGCGCTCGACCGTGGCGAGCCGCGGCACCGCATCCTCCCGCATCGACCGGTACCACGGCGGGCTCTGCCAGCCCCGCTCGGCGGCCGCCGCCTCCACCGCCGGCTTCACCGGGTGGGTGTCGTCCTCGGCGTAGGCCGACGCCACGAGCCCGCCGCCGGGCCGCAGCACCCGCGCCGCCTCGCGCAGCCCGGCCGCGGGGTCCGTGACGTGGTTGAGCGAGAAGAAGGCGACCACGACGTCGAAGCGGCCGGCGTCGAACGGGAGGAAGCGGGCGTCGGCCACCGCGGCCGGCGGCCGAGCGTCGGCGTCGAAGCGGAGCATCCCCCACGCCGCGTCGGCGGCGACGACGCCGGCCGCGCCCGCCGCGAGGACGGCGCGCGACCCGGCGCCGGTCCCTGCCCCCACGTCCAGCACCGACGCGTCCCGGACGGGGACCGGGCAGCCTCGCACGAGCGTCTCCGCCAGCCGGTCGTAGACCCGCCCCGGTCCGCGCTGCCAGGAGCCGCCGGTGCTCGAGTAGGCGTCGGCCACCGACGCCGACCTGGGATCGACGGTGCTCACAGCCAGCCGGCGCCGGCGAGCGCGGCGTCGCACCACCACACCAGCTCCTCGTCCTCGCCGATCGCCTTCTCCCAGCCGAACTGGACGAGCGCGCCGAGGAGACAGAGGCCGAGCTGGCGGTCCCACCAGTCGTCGAGCTCGACGCCGTGACGCTCGAGCGCGGTACGGAAGTCGGCGATCACCCGCTCCTTGGTGTGGCCGACGGGCAGCCGGGCGCGGTTCAGCGACAGGTACCAGGCCAGCTCGTGGCACACCGGGCCCTCGCCCGGGAAGGTGCAGTCGAGCAGCACGACGCGGCCGTCGGGGTGCGTCCCGAGGTTGCCGAGCTTCCAGTCGCCGTGGAGGAAGCAGGTCGGCGTCGTGCCCAGTGCGTCGATGAGTGGCCACGGCTCTCGACGCAGGCCCAGCACCAGGTCGCGTGCCGCAGCCGGTGCCCGCTCGCCGAAGCGAGCCCAGCCGTCGGCGGCGATCCGCGGCACCGGGCTCGGCCAGCCGCGCGCTCGCTCCACGTCGAGCCAACAGTCCGAGAAGATCAGCCAGCGGCTTCCGTACGGCACGAGCCCGATGGCGTCCCGCCAGCCCCACGTCCGAGCCGAGAGCGCCGCCATCGCGTCGAGGAAGCCGAGGTGCTGCGGCTCCGGGAGGGCCGCGTCGCCCTCCGGCACGAGACTCGCCGACACGTCGTGCATGACGAGCGCCGCGCCCCAGTCGTTCCGGCCCCATGGCGCGGCGGCGACGACGGTGTGGTCGATGCGGTCCGGGACGACGTCGAGGAGGCCGTGGTCGAAGGCGAGGCGGGGACGGGCGCGCAGGTCTCCGAGGCCCCGCATCGCCCAGTCGTCGTCGACGTGCACCCACTTCACGACGTAGCGGTCGCCGTCGACGACGAGCTGCTCGAGGCTCGACCCCGTCTTGCCGTCCGCGGCCACGAGCGGCACCCGCTCGGTGGCCCGGGCCAGCAGCTCGTCGACGCTCGTCGCCTGGCGGGCCACCCGGACCTCCTCGAGTCGTCGAGCCGTTCGATTGTGCCTGGCCGGTCGCGCTCAGCGCGCCGGGGCCGCCCGCCGGGCCCGCAGGAGCAGGAAGCACGGGATCCGGTGCCAGCCCTCGGTGCTGGTCGCGTCGCCGGGATCCAGCCACCGCGGCTCCCGGACCGCCTCGATGACGAAGCCGGCCGCCTCGAGCGCCCGGCTGTACCGCTCGATCGAGTGGTGCGCGGAGTGGAACGTCATCTCGAAGCCGGACCGCTCGACGTGGTCGGCATACCGGAACGAGTCGAAGTACGAGCCGGTGATCACGAACGGGGCGTCGGGGCCAGGCGCCGCGAACCGACCCGCCGAGTTCATCGGGTGCACGACCGCCAGGACGAGGCGGCCGCCGGGACGAAGCGCCCGCGCCGCCTCGCCGACCGCGCCGTCGAGGTCGTCGACGTCCTGCAACGACATGCAGGCGACGGCCAGGTCGGCGCTCCCGGCTCGCAGCGGCAGCCCGGCGAGGTCGGCGACGATCGACTCGACCGGCTGCTCGTGCGTGGCTGCGAGCCGGGTCAGCGTCGGCGAGCTGTCGATCCCGAGCACCCGGTGGCCCGCGGCGGCCAGCGCGCGGCCCATCCGGCCCTCCCCCGCCCCCAGGTCGAGGGTCCGCTCCCC
>Ga0207416_1001077_pt1 | contig 39207 bp, 32 predicted proteins | sample PaiPotPPM11metaG_FD_184107 | JGI IMG/M metagenome (GOLD analysis project Ga0207416, IMG submission 184107) | Iron sulfur acid spring bacterial and archeal communities from Banff, Canada, to study Microbial Dark Matter (Phase II) - Paint Pots PPM... ...
ACTTAAAATCCGTGGCCGATGAGGCGTGTGGGTTCGACTCCCTCCTCCGGTACCAAAGGGAACTTGACAGAACATCACCTGATTGGACGCTATCCCCGTTCCCGGTCCTGGTCCCGCCAGAGCTGCCGCATCTCGTCCGATGCCGCGAGGAGGTCGTCGAGGGGCCCGACGGCATCGATCCGACCGTCTTTGAGGACGATCACCTGATCCGCCCGGCGGAGCGCGGCCGGTCGGTGGGAGACGACCAGCCAGGTTCGGTCGGTCAAGGTTTCAAGATTCTCCCAGATCGCTTGCTCGGTTTCGACGTCGAGCGCACTGGAGAGGTCGTCGACGACGTAGAGCTCGGCCTCGCGGACGAGCATGCGCGCCACGGCAACCCGCTGCGACTGGCCGCCGCTGAGTCGAGCTCCCCGCGAGCCAATCGACGTGTCCAGGCCCCGTTCCATCGCCGCGACGTCCGGTCCCAGGGCGGCGGTTGCCACCGCCTGCTGCAACGCCGCGTCATCTGGCGCGCCCAGGAGCAAGTTGTCGCGGAGCGACGCGCTGAACAGCCGCGGTACCTGGGGCGTGTAGGCGGTGCGCGGCGGACCGAAGAATGACGCCGGATCGGTGACCCGCTCCCCTTTCCAGCGGAGTTGGCCGCCCTGAATCGGCCGCAGGCCGATCAAACCTTCCAGGAGCAAGGTCTTGCCCGAGCCGATCCTCCCAGTCACGACGGTGAACGAGCCGCGCCGAATCTTCAGGTCCAGGCCGTGGATTCCCCGATCCGATCCGGCAAACGTACAGCTGAGACCTTCGACGACAAGCAAGTCCTTGCTTCTCTTCTCGCCGGCGGCAAATGTTCCGTTACGCATCGACGGTCCGCGTGATTCGATCGATGCTCCGACGTTCGCCCTTCGCCCGAGGAACGGCGGCGCCCGGTCAACCAGCGTCGTCCGCGACGCCCCACCGAGCAGCTCGGTGAGTCGCGCCACCGACACGTCGGCCAGCTTGTATTCGGTCAGCAACCGGGCGATCTCCTCGGGAAACCAGGTTAGCTGGCCGAGGTAGGTGACGAACAGCGCAAAATCGCCGACGGTGAAGGTCCCAGCGCGCATCGCTCGGGCGGCCAGCAGGAGCACGACCCCGGTGCCGACGCTGACGACCCCAGAATTGAGCGAATCGATCGCGCCCTGGAACAGGTGATCGCGCAGCGCGGTTTGGCGGCGCACCTCATTGAGCGCTCGAAATCGCTTGACGACGTTTGGCCCGGCCCCGGCGACTTTGATCGCCAGCACCGCGCCGAACGATTCTCCCAGAAACCCAATCACCCGGCCTAAGGCGTCGCGACTGACCCGCCGGCGAGCCGCCAGCCGGTGGCCAAGCCGCTGAGTGATCGGGACGATAATCGCCAGCGGGACGAAGATGACGACTGTCACCACCGCGTCGATCCGAAGCATGATCCCGAGGGCTGCCCCGGCGAAGATGATCCGGCCGACCAGGTCGTTCCAGGCGTCGGTCGACTCCACGATGCCCTCGACATCGTCGCGAAACCGACTGACCGCTTCGCTGGGTGAAGCCGGCAACCGAGCAGCGCTGTAGCCGGTCAGCAGTTGGCGCAGCAGATTGCGCCGGAGCAAGGCGTAGCCAGAGTAGTAAAAGGTAACCAAGCTCAGGGAGAGGGCCTCCCCGGAGAACACGATGACGCACTCGAGGGCCACGAGGAGCGCCAGAACGTCCCAGAGGCCGAGGCTGCCCGACCCGGTTCCTCCGAGCGCGTCGAAGAAGTGCTGCATCAGCACGCCGGTGACGAGCGGCAGGCACATTTCGATTATGCTGAAGAGGAGCATGCCACCGTAGACGACCGGGCGCCAGCGCATGAGCTGAAGAACAATCTGCCAGGTCTTCAAACCAGCACCTCCGCGCTGCCGGCCCGCAGCAACTGGGCGAAACGTGACGTTTCGTCGGCAACTAGACAGGCGCGGCGGTCGTATTCGACGACTTGACCGTCGGCAAGCACCAAAATATCGTCGGCTTGCCGAAGCGTCTCCAGCCGGTGCGCGATCACGATAGCGGTCCGGCCTGCGAACAACCGTTGGACGGCGTTTTCGATCAAGCGCTCGGTCGCGAGATCGAGTCGCGACGAGGCTTCGTCGAGGACGACCAACCCCGGATCCTGGAGAAAGACTCGGGTGAAGGCGAGGAGCTGGCCCTCACCCGCCGACACCGTGTCGGACGCGAGCTCGGTATCCAGCCCGCGCGGCAACGCGCGCAACCAGTCGCCCAGGCCGAGGTCGTGGAGTGCGCTCTGAATCCTGGCGTCGTCCAGACTCGAATCGAAGAGCGTCACATTGTCCCGGACGCTGGCGCGAAAGAGCTGGACGTCCTGGGTCACGACCCCGACGTGGCGCCGCAGATCGGCGAAGCGGGTGTCGCGAAGGCCCACCCCACCCAGGCGAACCTCACCTTCGGTGGGGTCGTACAACCGCGCTGCCAGCCGCATCAGCGTCGACTTTCCGGACCCGGTCCGACCGACAACGCCGAGCACCCGCCCGGCCGGCAACCGAAACGCCACCTCGCGGAGCGCCCGCGAGGTCTCGTCATAGCCGAAGGAGACAGCGCGAAACTCGACTGCAAGCGGACCGGCGGGCAGCTCGACGCCGCGACCGTCTTCGACCGTCCGCGGCGTCGTGGTGAGCCAGGCGATACGTTCGATGCTCGCCGCGGCGGTTTGGAGGTCGCGCACCTGCCGGGTGAGCCGGTCCAGTGGCGCCCGGAGCATCGCGGTGTATTGAAACGCCAGGAACACCGTTCCGATGGAGACGATCCCAGCCCGATGGAGCAGCGCTGCCATCCCAAAGACGGCGATCGACCCGATGCCGAGCACGAGCAGCCCGGGGCTGGTGACGGCGCCGCCGACCAAGGTTGACCTGCTGGCCCGCTCGACGAGGGTGCGCAGCTGGGTTTGCCAGCGGCCGAGGATGTAGGCCCGGGCGCCATTGCCTTGAATGTCCGACAGTCCGCCGAGCTGTTCTTCCAGCGCCGCGAAGACCTCGGCGCTGGCGCCGCGGCGCAGCCCAACGAAGCGAGTCCCGATCCCGGACGTCACCGCCATAAGTCCGCCGGCGACGACGCAGACCGCGGTCAACAACAGACTGAGTCGCCAGTCCACCCGAAACAGCAACGCCAGAATGCCGACGAGCAGAACCCCGTTGCCGACGATCTGAACGACGAAGCTGGCGAAGAAATTGGAGAGCGCCGACACGTCGCCGTCGACTCGCTCAATCAGCTCACCGGGCTGGTGAGTCTGATGAAAGCCAAGGTCGAGCTCGAGGCAGTGCTCGGTCAGGTCGGCCCGGAGCGCGTTCGTCGCGAGCCAGCCGACATTCTCGGCGACATACCCCTCCGCGACCGAGACGCCCTGGATCAGCAGCGCGACCGCCAGGAATACGATGGCCGTCACCGTGAGCGCCTCGACCGGGACGCCTGCCCGGGCCGCGTCGATGAATGATTTGGCGATCAAGGGATTCAAGAGCTGGAGGCCGACGTTGGCGAGCAGAAATACAGTGAGCAGAAGCAACCCTGGCCAGAGCGGCCGGAGGTAGCGCAAGAGCAGCCGCCGGTAGGCGGTACGAGATGAACCAAACAACCGTTGCGTCCTTCACAGCTAACCGCAATGGGAATGAGCCGGCGCAGGGGGTGCGCTTCGTGGACGAACGGGACGGGGACGACAACGGGAGAGGAATCCCGAAATTAGAATTGAGGCCGGAACTTCTCGTTCTTACTGCTGTATTCTGGATTCCCGCACGTATGTCTCAGGTCGCGGCGAAGGCCCCCCGGTCGGATGTCCTCGTGAAGGTGAAGACTGCCATGGAGGGCCTCCAGATTTGACGCGACGAGTGTTTTCAAAAACCGACGGAGGCATCATATCGAACGCAGAGTAGGGCGTCAAGGGAACAAGGCGCAGCGGGACCACGCTACTTGGGGAATCGGCGGAGGAATCACGGACGGACCGGCGCGACTGGTGGCGTACGTTGCCGAACTTGGCAGGTCCACTACCAGAGGACGCTGGACACTGGCGGGCGGCGGACAACGTTACCCCTGGGACTTATGATTCGTGGCCGATGAGGCGTGTGGGTTAGACATGTGATCCTGCGAATTGTCACGCCGGCCCCGGCAATGCATCCCCGCGCGCCAGCACCGTCTCGATGGTGTCGGCCTCCTCCGCTCGCTTGTCGGGGCGATAGCGGACGACACGGGCGAAGCGCAGCGTCACGCCACCGGAGTAGCGAGGGCTGCGTTGCAGGCCCTCGAAGGCGACCTCGACTACCAGCTCCGGTCGCACGAAGACCGTCCATTGGTCGCGATCGCGCGCAAGCTCCTGCAGACGCTGGGTCTGCCAGGCGAGCATCTCGTCGGTGAGGCCCTTGAAGGTCTTGCCGAGCATCACGAATTCGCCGGTCGCCGGGTCGCGGGCGCCGAGGTGCAGATTGGAGAGCCAGCCCTGTCGCCGGCCATGTCCCCACTCCGCGGCCAGCACGATCAGGTCGAGGGTCTGGTGCGGCTTGACCTTGATCCAGCCGACGCCACGCCGCCCCGCTTCGTAGGGAGCGGACAGCGACTTGACCATGACGCCCTCGTGTCCGCACGACAGCGTTCGCTGCTGGAAGTCAGCGGCAATCACGAGGTCGTCTGTCACGATTCGCGGGATGATCATCACCTCCGGCGCCACCGCGGCGAGCGCCGCGAAGCGTTCAGCGCCACTGAGCTCGAGGAGGTCTTGTCCGTCCAGGTGGAGGATATCAAACAGGAACGGGGTGAGGGGCAGCGACGTTCGCAGCCGGCCGACCTCGAGCTGGCTGCCCAACCGCCCGGCGGTCACCTGGAAGGGGTGCGGGCGTCCATCCGCGCGGAGGGCGATCGCCTCGCCATCGAGGACGGCCGCCTGGACGGGAAGGGTGCGGGCGGCCTCCACCAGCTCCGGCACTCGGGCCGTGACGTCGTCGAGGCTCCGGGTGAACACCCAAACCATGCTCCCTTGCACGTGGATTTGAGCCCGTGCGCCGTCGAGCTTCCACTCGATGGCGGCCGGGGAGATGCGGGCGAGCGCGACGGCCAAGCTGACGGCAGGCTGGGCCAGCATCGGCTGCACCGGCCGTCCCACCTCCAGGCGGAATGAGCGAAGGCCAGCGACGCCGTCGCGCAAGGCGACCTCGGCGACCGCGCTGAGCGAACCGCGCAGCAAGTAGGCCCGCCGTACCTCGCTGGCGACAGCGCCGACCGCTCGCGCGATCGCCTCCAGCACGACGCCTTCGAGCGCACCCTGACGCAGCTCGCCGGTCAGCAGGTGAGCCAGAAAGCGCTGCTCCGCGCCGGTGGCTCTCGCCAGCAGCTCGACCAGCCGGCGGCGGCGCGCACCCTGGGAAGCTGGACCAGCCTGCTGGGCGATGAGGCCGATTGCCCCATCTACATCAGACAGCGTAAGCGTCGTCGCATCAGCTGGCGGTGGAAGATCGCGGAAGGCGGCGGGCCCGATGCCACTCTGGCGCTGGAGCACCTGCCCGGAGAGAAAGGCCACACCGATGGCCGCCTCGACCGGATCGAGCCGGCGCAGGCAGTCGGCGAGGAGCGCAATCTTGGCGCCGCGCGCCGCCGTCGCCGCCACCGCCTGCGAGGTCGTGACCATTTCACTGAGCAGCATCAACGTTCCTCTCGTGCCCCACCTGAGGACGGGATCGGGTCATTGTAGGGAGCAAAGACTCAACGTCAACATGGGCAACTGCTCGTAAGAGTCCACATCGTGGGGCAACGGCGGTAGGACCTGATTGACGGGGGCGGGCGGAGGGAGCAGGATAGCGGGATGAACACGCCTGCCCCATCCCCCGACGAGTTGGCCGCCCCGGCGCTGCGCCGGGCGCTGACGGTGGAGCGCGCCCGGCGGCCGGCGCTGGAGCAGGAGAACGCGCGGCGGCGTGACGCGCTCGGGCGCCAGAACGCGCGGGTGGAGCGGCTGGAAGCGGAGAACCAGGCGCTGCGTGCGCGTGGGCAGGAACTCGCGGATCAGGTAGCTGCCGTGTTGGCGCAGGTGCAGGTGCTCGCGGGCGAGGTGGCGGCGCTGCGCGAGGAGAACGCGCCGCTGCGGGGCGAGCGCGGGGAGGAGCAGCCGGGGGCGGCCGCGCGCCGCCCGCCCTCCTGGGCGAAGGCCAAGACCCCGAAGCCGGCGGCGAAGCGGGAGCGCCCGCGGCGCGCGGCCGAGCACAACCACGGCCGGCGCCGACTGCCCGCGGCGGCGGTGACGCGGACGGTGGAGCACGCGGTGGACGCCTGCCCCCACTGCCGGACGCCGCTCGCGGGCGGGCGAGCAGCGCGGCGGGTGCAAGTCATCGATCTGCCGCCGCCGAGGGCGGTGGAAGTCACCGAGCACGTCCTGATTGAGCGCCGCTGTCCGGGCTGTCGGCGGCGGGTCCGCCCAGCGCCGCCGGGCGACGCCGCGGGGCGGCTGGGCCAATGCCGCTTCGGGCCGCGCCTGATCGCGGCCCTGGCCACCTGGCGCACGGTCGAGCGCCTGCCGGTGCGCCAGCTCCGGGCGCGCCTGGCGCGCGAACATGGATTGGACCAGAGCCGGGGCGGGGTGCTGCGCCTGCTGCACCTGGCCGCCCGGCAGGCGACCCCTGCCTACGAGCGGATCCGGGACGAGGTTCGGGCGAGTCCGGTCATGCACCTGGACGAGACGAGTTGGCGGGAGGACGGCCAGCACGGCTACGTCTGGGTGGCGACCACGCCGGACGCCTGCCTGTTCCACCGTGACCCCAGCCGCGGCGGCCAGGTGGTCGATGTGCTGCTCGGCGCCCGGACCGAGCGGGTCTTCGTGAGTGACTTCTCCGTCGCCTACGACCACTGCCCGGAGCAGCATCAACGCTGCTGGCCCATCTCTGGCGGGACATCGACGACCTCCAAAGCCAGCACCCCCAGGACGGGGCGCTGGCCGCCTGGGTCGAAGCCCTCCGCGCGGTCTGGGACGCCGCGACCGGCCCCCGTCCGCCGGCGGAGACGGGCGACCGCGCCGCCGCCCGCCGCGCCCGCTACCAACAACCTGGCCGAGCGGCGGCTCCGGCCCCTGGTGATCGGGCGCAAGATCAGCGGCGGCGCCCGCTCCAAGGCGGGCAGCGATGCCCGCATGGTCCTCACCTCCGTCCTCCAGACCGCCCTGCTCCGCGGCGAGGACCCCTACCAGACTTGCTTCGCCTTCCTCTCCACCCCGGCTCCCCCGCCGTCCTCTGACCCCTGCCGCGGGACGTGGACTCTTACACCCCGCTCTCCTGCTTGCGGCGCCAGGGCGATTGTGCTAGCGTAGCAGCATCCTGCATCTCTTCCTGGTAGCTCCGTCGAGGATTGGAGTATCTGGCATGGCTCAGCCTACTGTCCCTGGCAGCGCGCGATCGGCGCGCCCGAGCCGTCGCACGGTCCTCCGCGCATGTGCGCTTGCCGCCGGCCTCAGTGGCATGCTCGGGCTGCTCGCTGCGTGCGGCGGCGCCGCGTCCGCGGTGACAAGCAGCGCTTCCACTGCGAGCGTTGCCAGTGCTACGGCGGTAAGCGCCAACACTACGACCGTGGGGGCCGTCCAGTCGGCCCGGCCCTCGCCGACCGCCGCACCCAGCGTCGGGAACGGCCGGGGAGCCGAGGTGCGCTGGCAGAACCGCAACGGCGCGGACGCCATCAGGGCTTTCGATGGCGCGCTGGCGCAAACGTTCGTCCCTGCCCATCCCAACATCACCGTCAGCGTCGAGCCGGCGCCGGACAACCGGGATCAGAAGCTGCTCACCCAGATGGCGGCGGGCGACGCCCCCGACGTCTTCGAGACCTGGAACAACAACGTCGAGCAGTACGCCGAGAAGGCACAGGTGCTCGACGTCGCACCGCTGGTCGACCAGAGCAAGCTGGACGTGAGCGACTTCTACGCCTGGCAATGGCGCGACTTCAACCTGCCCGTCTTAGGTGGACCGTCGGAGGGCGGTACCCTCATCCGCTTCGGCCTGCCGAAGTACGTCAATATCATGGTCGTGTGGGTGAACCAGGACATGTTCCAGCAAAAGGGCGTGGAGCTGCCAAGCCTGTCCTGGACTCACGACGACTACACCAGCGCCATGGCCAAGCTGACCGTGCTGGACGGCAGCACCCTCAAGGTGGCGGGCGCCTATCTCACCATTGGCGGCCTCGCGCGCGCCTGGTACCACATCTACATGTGGGGCGGCAGCGACGTAGACCCAAACGACGACACCAAGTGCGATCTGGACCAGAAGCCGGCGCAGGACGCGCTGGAGTGGGCGCGCCACCTGGCCTGGGACACGCGCACCATGGTGATCAACGCCTCTCTGATGCCGACCGTCCAGGGCGACCGCTTCTTCGCGGGCCAGTTTGGAATGCAGGAGGACGGCTTCTACCCTTTTCAGATGGCGCAGAACAACTCCAAGGTGAAGATCAACTGGCAGTACGCCCACGTCCCTCAGGGGCCGGTCGACCGAAAGGTGCTCGGCACTACCGACGGTTTCGCCATCTGGAAGGGCAGCAAGCATGTTCCGGAGGCCTGGCAGCTGCTGCAGTACCTGGCGGGCCCGGACTTCCAGACGGCGCAGTGTGAGGTCACCGGGCTCCTGCCGGTGCGCACGTCGGTGCTGGCGAAATGGAGGAGCATCTGCATCCAAAAGTACCCTGAGCTGGCTGAGATCAACCTCGACGTCGGCCCCCAGGCTATGCAGCTTGGATATCCGGGCAACCGGCGCATCTTCCATGACGATACCGATGGCGTGACTATGGTCAACGACGGTCTGACCAAGCTCTTCAGCAAGCCGGGCACGCCGACGAGCTCCATGCAGGCGGTCGCGCAGCAGGTAACGCAGTTCGAGCGAGGCAAGGCCGGCGGCACGCCCCAGCCCGGCTGAACCGAAAGGGCAGCCGTCCCTTCCGGCATGACAGGGTGGAAGGTCCCTGGCCCCTGGTATTCTGCCGGCGCCAAGCGACAATGTCGGTGACGACCGACCCACGAGGCGGGCCAGACACTGAGGGCAGGGTATACATGCAAAGGAAACCGCATGGGAAGCCACACGTTGGCGCGGCGGACCTTGTTACGACTGAGCGCGGCCGCCGCCCTCGGGCTCGCCGCGACGACGCTGCTGGCGGCCTGCGGGACGGCCCCGCAGGCCACGGTGACCCAGACGACCGCCACGAGCGCGGCGGGCTCGCCGTCTACCTCGTCCGCACCGGTGACGACTACCAGCGCGACCGCGGCCACGACGGCCACCACGGCAAAGCCGGCCGGTAGCGCCGCCTCGACCGCGTCCGGCAAGCCCGGTGAGCTCCACATGACGACGTGGGGTACCCCGAACTCGACCTACAACGGCAGCGTCGACTACTTCGACGAGAACGTCAAGGCGTTCGAGCGGCAGCATCCCGACATTCCGGTGAACTACGACCCCCTCGGCGCGGAGTACGAGACCAAGGTGCTGACGCAGGTGGCCGGTGGCACGCCGCCGGATGTGGTCATCCAGGGCGGACGCGACTTCGGCCAGTTCGTGAGCAAGGGCACGCTGCAGGACCTGAGCGACCTCATCGCCCGCGACCACTACGACGCGACCGACTTCTTCCCCATCTGCCTGCAGCTCACCACCTGGAAGAACAAGCTGTATGGCTTGCCCGACGACCTCAACCTGCTCGGCCTCTATTACAACAAGGACCTGCTCGCCAAGGCGGGCGTCACGCCGCCGCCCACAGCCTGGGGCGCCAGCGATTGGACCTGGCAGGCCTTCCAGGAGCTGGCGCGCAAGCTCACCGTTGCCAGCGGCGGGCAGACCAGCCAGTTCGGCGCCAGCTTGGGCCTGGACACCACGACCTTCGCCAGCGTCCTCTGGGCCTACGGTGGCGACTACCTGGACGCCGGCTGGACCAAATGCCTCATGGCCCAGCCCCAGGCCATCTCAGCGATGCAGCTCGTCCAGGATCTCGTGCTCAAGGACAAGTCGATCCTCTCGCCGGCCGACTCCAAGAAGCAGGGGGGCGCGGCGCGCTTCGAGGCGGGTACCGCGGCCATGCACGTCGGCGGGGCCTACTTCTCCAACCCGGCCAGCCAGATCATCAAGTCGTTCCAGTGGGATGTGACCGCGCTGCCCGCGGGTCCGGCCGGCCCCTTCTCCGTCACCGGCGGCACCCAGGGGGCGAGCTGGTCGGTGACGGCCGGCAGCAAATACCGGGACAACGCCTGGGGGCTGGTCCAGTGGATGGCCGGACCCCAGTCGCAGACGGTGCTGGCGCAGCACGGCTGGATCCCCGGCCGCATGTCGGTCGGCCTCTCCACCTACTTGAGCTCGCCAATGCTGCCACCGAGCAAAAAGGTGTTCACCGACGCCACCGAGCACGTCAAGGCGATTCCGCTGATTGCCGACTGGTCGGACATCGATAGCGCCATCACCAAGCAATGGGCCGATCTGTGGACCGGCGCCAGATCGGCCCAGGATGTCGGCTCTGCCATCACCCAGCAGGTGACCGCGCTGCTGCAACAACTGCCCGCCGACGAGCGGGCCTGATCCCGCCGGCAACCTCCCATTACCCGTTTCGGTGCTGCACGCCGCATCAGGCTCCGGCGCGTCCAGGCCCCGCGGGACGAGCCTGCCACGGTTTAGGGTGAAGTGTGTGGTGGTATGCTAGACGCCACCACAAACTGGATGTGACCGGGCGAGCAGGAGGCGTTGTCCTGGCGGGAGGGGATCGCCACATGGAACGGGATCCGGGCGCGCGACGAGGTGACCTAGAAGCGGTTTCCCCGCCCGGTCCGAGGCGTTTGACGCACACCTGGATCGGCGCCCTCGGCATCGTGCTCTTCCTGGTGAGCGTCCTCTTCGCCGTCGTGGCGCTCGGGGACCTGCGCACGGGCGGCAGCCCGGGCACCGATCCGGCGGGTTCCCTTGGTGTCGCAGTCTTCTTCCTCTTGCTTGCCGCCTGCGGCGCGTGGATGGCAGCGGACAACATCTGGCGTCCGCGCCGCGCCGCGACCATGGCACTGGAGGAGCGCATTCTTGCGCTCGCTGAAGCGCGGCAAGGGCTACTCACGGTCGACGAGGTGGCCATGGCCTGCCACCTTAGCGTCGCGAGGAGCAAGGCGGCGCTCGACCGGTTGGCCGCGGCGGGTGGGGCGGAGATGCGGTCCACCGGTCGCGGCGTGCTCGTGTACGCCTTCGCCGGTTTCCTGTCCGACGACGAGAAGCGCTCCGCGAAGCCGCTCTAGAGCATCCTCCTCAGGGAATGGGCTCGTCGCCGCGATGGGCGCTCGGGGCGCCGTCGCCGCCACCGCCTGCGAGGTCGTGACCAGCTCACTGAGCAGCATCAGCGGACCTCTCTCGTGCCGGCGCCGCCACATCGACCATGACCACGGTATCCCCCGTCCCGCGGGCGGCCCTCCCAAAATGAAAGGGACCGCAGTCCGGCCATCCTGGCCGCCGATCGCAATCGCGGCCCCGGCATCCCCGCTGCCTCGGCTATTTCCTGTATTCCTCCCTCACCCGCCTGAGGCAAGCATCGGGTCATGATAGGGAGTGCTGGTGCGCAGTCAACCCGGCCGGCTAATCTTGGGCGCGCCGCCGCGATTCTGAGTATGCTCCATCAGATCAGCGTACGCCAGCGCTGACAAGGGAGGAAGATCGCAGATGGCCGGTCAACTCGGGATTGGCATCATCGGCTGCGGCGGTATTGCCGGCTCGCACATCAAAGCGGTGGCAGGCCTGGCCAACCAGTGTCGCGTCGTCGCAGTTTCCGACCCCGTTGAGGCGGCCGCTAGGCGACGCATGGCCGAGTCCGGCACCGACGTCTGGTACGCCGACTACCACCACCTCCTGGCTGACGACCGCGTTGACGCCGTCACCATTGGCGTACCGCATTACCTCCACGCGCCAATTGCCATCGCCGCCGCGCGAGCGGGGAAGCACATCTATGTGGAAAAGCCGATGGCGATGACCGTCGGCGAGACCCAGGAGATGCTGACCGCGGCACGGCGGGCCGGCGTGCGAATAACCGTCTCCTCAGAGCTGGCCAACCCAATACACCGTTTCGTCCACGACCGCGTCATGCCGGCGCTCGGCGTCGTCAGCTTCAGCTACCTGCTGGATTTCTACTTCCGCGACTCCGCCTACTATCGCCGCGGCGCCTGGCGCGGCAACTGGGCGACCGAGGGCGGGGGCGTCTTCGTGAACCAGGCCATCTACACCTGGCATCCCTATACCTGGCTGCTGGGCGGCGTGGACGTCGCCTACGGCTACTGGGCCAATCTGCTCCACCCCGAGATCGAGGTCGAGGACATTGGCTACGGCCTGGTCACGTTTCGCGACGGCTCCCACGGCAAGGTCTTTTCAACGACCTGCTTGGGCGCTCCCAAGGGAATCCGCCTGCTGGAGATCGTGGGCGAACATGGCAGCGTCTTCTCCACGACGCCATGGCTACGCAGGCTGGATTTCCGTTTGGACGAGGAGCGGCTCGACGCCGCGCTGCATCGCGACCTCGCGGCAGCGTTGAAGGCGCTCGACGAGGCGCCCTATGCCCCCTGGGCTGAGGACGACCAGACGGCCCGCATCCGCGCCCAAATGGGCGATTTCCTCGCCGCCATTCAGGAGCAGCGCGAGCCGGCGGTGAGCGCCCAGAGCGGCGCCGAGCCCATCAAGATCCTCGACGGCTTCCACTGGCACGGCTGGCGTCACGCCGACCGCTTCCGCGACTGGCTACGTTCAGTCGGCGCCAAACCCGGCTCACAGGTCCCGCTCACAACCGAAGACGCCGCCGCGGCGGGCTGGACCGGAGACCGCTTGTTGGAGCCGCTCCTGACCATCGTCAGGTCACCCGCGCCCACGCTCGCTGCGCCATTCCTCGACGAGAGTTCGTAGCAAACCACCACGCTCGACCACTGGCGTCGGCGAGCAGTCAGCACGGCCACTCGCCGATGTTCTCACCGACCTCTCATCCTGTGGCGCGTGGCTCCTCATCGCGGCGCAGGATGCTCATGTGAGCGGCAGTCGCCGAGTCAATCGCCGCGATCGAGAGGGGTCAACACATGTATGGATATCACAACGGCGCGCTACGCTCTACAATTGAGGAGCAGAACAGCGCCGGACCGGAGCGCAACGAGGGAGGGGTTGCAACCATGAGCGCACCCCAGACAGAGTCGGCGCGTCCGACCGTGCTCGTGGTGGAGGACGAGGAGACGATCGTCGAGTTTCTGACGATCGGGCTCACGCACGAGGGCTTCACCGTCTCCGCCGTCCGCCGCGGCGATGAGGCGCTCGCCGCCTTTCAGCGACTCCGTCCGCATCTGGTGCTGCTCGACATCATGTTGCCGGGGCTGGACGGCGTGGCCGTCTGTCGCGCCCTCCGCGCCAAGAGCGACGTGCCGATCATCATGCTGACCGCGCGCGGTGAGCTGGACGACCGCGTGCAAGGGCTCGACAGCGGCGCCGACGACTATATCCCCAAGCCCTTCCGATTCGCCGAGCTGATGGCGCGCATTCGCGCGGTCCTGAGGCGGCATCACATCGTCGCCGGCAGCGTTATGAAGGCGGGCGACCTCACGCTGAATCGCAACACGCGCGAGGTGCTGGACGGGGCACGCCCGCTCACCCTGAGTCCTCGCGAATTCGATCTCCTGGAATGCTTCATGCTGCATCCACGGCAAGTGCTGACGCGGGAGGCGATTCTCGATCGTGTTTGGGGCTACGACCAGATCGTGGAAACCAACCTCGTAGACGTCTACGTCCGCTACCTGCGCAACAAGCTGGGCGACGAGGAGCACGAGCGCATACGAGCGGTGCGTGGCGTCGGCTACGTGTTCCAGCCATGACGGTCCGGCCCTGGCCGCTGCCGCTGCGCTGGAAGCTCGTCCTGGTGTCCGCGGCCGTGCTCACGTCCGTGATCGCCGTCTTCGGCAGCGTCCTCTACGCCGACCTGAGCGCCGCCCAAATGGACACGATCGCCGCCGGCCTGCAGACCTCGACGCGCACCGTCATTGGGCAGGAGGTGCACGAAAGCTTCCTCCGCGCGCCCGCCCCATCGGGTAGCGCACCGCAACCGCGGCCGCCGCAACCGCGGCCTCCGAGAAGCGACCAGGAGGTGCTCCCGCCGACGGTATTGCGTGACGATCCCTCCCTATTTCAGCGCATCGCGGCCGATCTCACCAATCCCAACGTGGCGGCTCGCATCCTCGACCTCAACGGCCAGACGCTGGCCAATGGCGCCTCGGCCGCCCGTTTCCCCACGCCGATCTTGCCCGCCCCCAACCTGGCGCTGCTCCAGGAAGTCATCTCGACTGAGCAGCCCCGCCACCTGCGCGTACCAACGACGAACGGCCCGGTCCTGGTGGAGCTCATCCCACTGCTCCAACCGGGCGGCGCGGCGCTGCAGCCAGTCGGCGTCCTGCAGCTTGCCACCTCACTCGACACGGCGACGGCGCTGCTGGAGCGTCTGCGAGCGCTGCTCATCTCCGGCACGTTACTCGGCATCCTGGCGACCGTGACGCTGACGACCCTGCTCATCCGCGCCGTGCTTCAACCGCTGCGCCGGATGACTGCCACCAGCCGGGCGATCGCCGAGGGCGACCTGGGCCGTCGCGTTGCCGTACCGGCGGGCGGCGACGAGCTCACCGAGCTGGCGCAGGCGTTCAACCACATGGTTGCCCGACTGGAGACGTTGCTCGTCGCCCAGCGCCGTTTCCTCGCCGACGCGTCGCACGAGCTGCGGACCCCCCTTACCGCGCTCTCCGGGGGCATGGAGATGCTCCTGCTGCCGGACGCCGACCCGGCGGCACGAGCCAGGCTCATCCGCTTGCTCCGGGGCGAGACCGCGCGGATGGGCCGGCTAGTCGATGGACTGCTCACCCTCACCCGCCTGGACATGCAAGGGAAGGACGCCCTTACCATCCGTCCGGTCGACCTCTCCTCGCTGGCCGGCCAGGTGGTGGATGAGACGCGCCTGTTGGCCCCCGACCTCGACATCGAGCTCGACCTCCCCGAAATTGCCCCGGTGGCAGTACCAGGGGACGCCGACCGCCTGCACCAGGTATTGCTCAACCTGACGACGAATGCCCGTGCGCACACCCGCTCACCCGGCAGGATCACCGTTGGCGTTCGACGCCAGGGGAACTCCGCCGTGCTGTCGGTGGCAGACACCGGCGCCGGCATCGCGCCCGAGGCCCTGGCCCACGTCTGGGACCGCCTCTACCGAACGGACCCGTCGCGCCAGCGGCAAGCCGGCCAGGGCGGCCTCGGACTGGGCCTGGCCATCGTGCGGGCCATTGTGGAAAGCCACGGCGGCACGGCAGAGATCGTCAGTACACTGGGGGTGGGGACGACCGTCACGGTGACACTGCCGGGCGCCATGTTGACAACATCACCGGCAGGCGTCGAGGCGAGCTCATCGCCTCGACGCCTGCCGGTACCCCGTTAGGGGCGCGTCGCTAGGTGGGTGCGCCCACCAAGTCGAGGTGACCTCTCATTGTCATCCTGAGCGCAGCGAAGGACCCCGGCGCGACCATCGGCGCTGCACGGATCCGCATGGCGGCTGGTCGCCCTGCCAGGGGTCCTTCGCTGCGCTCAGGATGACAACGTTCGGGGCCCCGCGGCGTGGGGAGCGGCCCCACGAAGTCGGGTTGCGACGGCTGGCCAAGGTCTCCCCGAGGCGAAAAGCGCGTCCCGCCGACTCAGTGCTCCTCCACCTTGCCCAGGCTTGCACGCAGCCGGCGCAGCTCCTCCCGCAGCCGCGCCACCTCCGCCTCCGCCTGCGCGCGGGCAGCGGTTTCGTCGGTAGCACGCCGCTCCACGTCTCGGCGTGCCGCCGCCTCTTCCGCGAGTCGCTCCTGAGGCGTGGAAAGCCGCCGTCCCTCCGCATCCAGCGCGCGCAGCCAGAGCCGCTCCTCCACGTAGAGACCCAGACCACCCAGTGCCCGACTCCGCAACACCCCCTGCCGGTCTGCTCTCCAGTCGACGAACTGCCCCTCCGCGTCGCGGCGGTAGCCGAAGAGCTGAGGGCCGCGCTTGCGTTCCGGGGCAAAGATGGCATACTCGGCTACTCCCATCGCCGCATAGATCAGCGGTTTGCCCCTGGAGTCGCGCCTCCAGCTCTTCGTGCTCGCGACCTCCAGGACAAATAGCGGCGGCTTCCCCTCGGCGGCGATGTTCCAGGAGGTGCGTAGGCGCTCCTCTCCCTCCGTCACCAGAAGGTCGGGCGCGGCCTCCAACGGCTCGCCGGTCACGGGGCGCCGCATGGTGATCTTGAGATAGGAGGCGAGGTACCAGGGCAACCGGAGTTGATCGATATGCAACCGAAGGATCGACTTGAGCAGCTCGACGTCGCGCACCTGCAAGTCAGCCATGACCATCCAGGGCGCCTCCTCGGTGTCGTCGGGAGTGGTGAGCAGGAACAGCTCCAGCTCGCTCAGTTGGGGTACGACCGCCCGCGCCAGGGTCGCCATCGCCGCTTCCTTCCACCACTGAGGATTGACAGGACCTGATCAGCCTACCATAGCACTCCGGAGGGGAGTGAGGATAGTCCCGGGAGTCGGGCGCATCCGGCAAATGCGCGACCCCGGCCGCGGTGTCGGCCGGCGACGCAACCGGATGGTAGGCTACGCCACAGGACGCGCGTGGAGAGCTTCAGATGAAGGCACTGGTCAAGGATAAGGATGCGCCCGGGCTGTGGCTGCGCGACGTGCCCGACCCCGTGCCCGGACAGGGCGAAGTGCTAGTCCGCGTGCTGCGCACCGGCATCTGCGGCACGGATGTCCACATCTACACCTGGGACCCCTGGGCGCGGGCCACGATTAGAACGCCGCTGGTGATCGGCCACGAGTTCGCGGGCGAAGTACTCGCGGTCGGTCCGAACGTCGATTCCCATCGCCACGGCGAGATCGTCAGCGGCGAAGGGCACATCGTCTGCGGCCGCTGCCGCCACTGCATGGCCGGTCGCCGCCACCTCTGTGCCAACACCGTTGGCCTGGGCGTTCAGCGCGACGGCGCCTTCGCCGAGTACATCGTCGTGCCTGCCTCTAACCTTTGGCCGCACATCCATTCCATCGACCTTGACGTGGCCGCTATCTTCGACCCCTTCGGCAACGCCGTCCACTGCGCGATGCAGTTCCCCATGGTCAGCGACGACTTGCTGATCACCGGAGCCGGCCCGATCGGCCTCATGGCGGCGCTGGTCGCGCAGCGAATCGGGCCACGCTTCGTCGTCATCACCGACGTGAGCGACTACCGGCTGGGGCTGGCAGCGACGACGGGGGTGACGCGCGCGGTAGATGCTCGCACCACGTCACTGGCCGACGTGCAGCGCGACCTCGCAATGCAGGAGGGGTTCGATGTCGGCCTGGAGATGTCCGGACACCAACAGCCGCTGCGCGACATGATCGCCAACATGGCGCACGGCGGGCGGATCGCTATGCTCGGGCTCCAGGCGTCGGAGGTGGCGATCGACTGGTCCCAGGTCGTCACGAAGATGCTTACCATCCGCGGCATCTACGGCCGCGAGATGTTCGAGTCCTGGTACACGATGTCCGTGCTGCTCCAGACCGGACTGGACATCTCGTCCGTGATCACGCATCGCTTCGCCTATCGAGACTTTGAGGAAGCGTTTCGAGTTGCTCGCGCTGGCCAGTGCGGCAAGGTTATCCTGGACTGGACGGCAGACTGATCAGGAGGGACGCGTGTTCACTCGTATGCGGGCCGATCTGCAATCCACCCTGGCGGAGATCCGCGCCGCCGGGCTCTACAAGGCGGAGCGCGCCATCGCGTCGCCGCAGGGCTCGCTCCTGCGCGTGCGCGACGGCCAGGAAGTTATCAACCTCTGCGCCAACAACTATCTGGGCCTGGCCGACCACCCGGCGATCGTCGCGGCGGCGAGAGAGGGGTTGGAGCGCTGGGGCTACGGCATGGCCTCCGTCCGCTTCATCTGCGGCACCCAGGAAATCCACCGAGAGCTCGAGGCCAAGCTGGCGGAGTTTCTCGGGACCGAGGACACCATCCTCTATTCGTCCTGCTTCGACGCCAACGGTGGGCTGTTCGAGACGCTGCTCGATGAGCGGGACGCCGTGATCTCCGACGCGCTCAACCATGCCAGCATCATCGACGGTATCCGCCTCTGCAAGGCCCGCCGCCTCCGCTACGCCAACCGCGACATGGCCGACCTCGAGCGCCAGCTCCAGCAGGCGGCCGACGCTCGCTACCGCCTGATCGCCACCGACGGTGTGTTCTCGATGGACGGCTACGTCGCGCCGCTGCGGGAGGTCTGCGATCTGGCCGAGCGATACGACGCCCTGGTCATGGTCGACGACTCCCACGCTGCCGGCTTCATGGGCGAGCACGGCGGTGGCACGCCGGAGCTGTGCGGCGTCGTCGGTCGCATCGACGTGATTACCGGCACCCTGGGCAAGGCGCTGGGCGGCGCCAGCGGCGGCTACACATCGGGCCGCCGCGAGATCGTCGAGCTGCTCCGGCAGCGCTCGCGACCCTACCTGTTCTCGAACTCCGTCGCGCCGCCGATCGTAGCGGCGGCGCTAAAGGCCTTGGAGTTGCTCCGCTCCGCTGGCGACCTGCGGGCCAGGCTGCGCGAAAACACCGCCTACTTCCGCGAGCGGATAACGGCCCTGGGATTCGAGATCCTGCCCGGCGACCACCCAATTGTCCCGGTGATGATCGGCGACGCGGCGCTGGCCACGCGGATGGCCGACGCGCTGCTGACCAAAGGCGTCTACGTGGTCGGCTTTTCCTTCCCGGTGGTGCCACGCGGCGCGGCGCGCATCCGCGTCCAGCTATCCGCCGCGCACACGCGACAGGAGCTGGATCGAGCGCTCCAGGCGTTCGCGGAGGTGCGGCGCGAGTTGGCCTGAGGCGTCATGCCAGCAATGGTTAGGGCAACTTGTTGGGTGGACCGCCTATCCGCCCGGTTGTAGGGGCGCTGCTTGCTGCGCCCTGATCTAGCCGGCCTGGCTGGCGCTGCCCTGGGCGCAGCAAGCAGCGCCCCTACAACCGGGCGGGGGAGACCTGACCCGGCACGCACCTTGCGATCCTGTTCCGCGTTGTCGGCGTAGCGGGAGAAAGTCATGCGGGACATTGGGTTGCTGGCCTTGCGACTCACTGCCGGCGGGTTGCTGGCCGGCCACGGCGCGCAAAAGCTGTTCGGAGCCTTCGGCGGGCGCGGACTGCAGGGGACGTCGGGAATGATGGAGTCGCTGGGGATGAAGCCCGGCCGGCCGTGGGCGGCATTAGCTGGTGGCTCCGAGCTCGCAGGCGGCATCCTTACGGCGCTGGGACTCCTGCATCCGCTGGGGCCGATCACCATGCTTGCCCCGATGAGCACCGCCACGGGCACGGCCCACTGGGGCAAGCCGATCTGGGTGACGAGCGGCGGCGCGGAGCTCCCTGTGATGAACATTGCCATCGCCACGGCCCTCTTTTTCACCGGACCGGGCGGCATTTCCGCCGATCGTGTTCTCGGCATCCGGCTGCCGCGCCCGCTGATCGCGCTGGCGCGGGTCGCCGCTGTCGCCGGCACCGCCTATGGCTTGCTGCAACGGAAGCCACCAGCCGCTCCCAAGGAGGCGGCTTCAGCCCCACAGCGTGTCGAAGCGGAAGTCCGCGTGGCTCCGGCCGACGAGGAGGCCGCGATGGCGGGCCTGCCGACCGGCGCCCAGGCGCCCGTTGGCGAATATGCCGCGAACGAGAGGGGCGAGAAGGCAGTCGAAGAGGAAAGCAGCACGGTCGTTCATCCTGGCGGCGAGCGTATCTAATGGTCCAACACGCGGGATCTGGGGGCGCCAAAAGGTAGAGCATTCCCTCCACTGCGCCTCGCTCCTACACGCTAAACCTTCCCAACCTGACCGCCACATTTCCGGCGGGGCCTCTCTCCAAACTCTCATTTTTCCGCGTGTGTCCTCTCAACGGCCAGTGGGATCGTTGAGCTATGGGCGCAGAGGTGTTGCGCCGAAGTAGCAAAGGACACGCCATGCTCAGTCAGCGCACGCTGCCCCAGGGCAGGAATTGGGGACCCCTGCTTACCCGCATCATTCCCCTGGTGTTGATCACCGCGCTGGTGGTGACGGGGGGCATCTATGCCTACCAGGTGCGCGCCACCACCGCCAGCGCGCCGGTCTATCAGACCGCGGCGGCGGCTGTCGGCACGGTGCAAGTGGCGGTGGCCGCCACCGGACCGATCAGCACCGCTCAGAGTATGCCGCTGACTTTCAAGCAGACCGGCAAGATCACGGCGATTGCCGTCCAGCCCGGCCAGCAGGTGCAGGCTGGACAGATCCTAGCCAAACAGGATACGACCGACCTGCAGAGCACGCTCGATCAGGCGAACGCCCAGCTCAGCCAGCAGCAGGCGGCGCTCCAGAAGCTGCAGCAGGGACCCACCACGCAGCAGATCGCCATCGACCAGGCTGCGATCAATACCGCGCAGTCCAACCTGGCCGCCGCCCAGAAGAACGTCCAACTAGTGTCGCAGCAGAATGCCAAGGACACCCAGCAGGCGCAGGTGGCGCTGGCCAACGCCCAGCAGACCCTTGCGGACGCCCAGGCCGGCTACGGGACCGTCCAGGGCGAAATCGCCAAGGGCGAGCAGGCCGACCAGGTGGCCACAGGCAACGCCCAAACCGCCCTCGCCAACGCCCAGAAGAACTACAACTCGGTGCAGGCGCAGATCGCGGCCTCGACCCAGGCCGACCAGGTGGCGCTGCAGAACGCGCAGCAGGCGGTGGACAACGCCAAGCAGAGCCAGGCGACGGCCTTGCAACAGGTGCAGGCGGCGCTGCGGGCCGATACCACCACGCTGGCCAACGCCCAGCAGGCAGTGGCCAACGCTCAACAGTCGTTCCAGAATGCCCAGACCGTTGCCGCTGCCGGCACTCCCGTTCAGCAGCAGCAGCTGGCCCAGGCCAAGAACAGCCTCTACACCGCCCAGATCCAGCGCGACTCCGCCTGTAACCTCAGCGATCCGCGCAACTCCCAGGCCGGCTGCAACGCCGGCAACGCCAGCGTGAACACGGCGCAGACGGCGATCGACGCGGCGCAGGCCCAGATCCAGCAGACCCAGGCCCAAGCCCAACAGACGCTGGCCCAGGCCCAACAGGCGGTGACCACGGTGCAGGGCCAGCTCAAGACCGCCCAGGACGCCGCGACCGCCGATAGGGCCAAGCAGCAGGCGACCAGCCTCTCGGCCCAGCAGGCGGTGGACCAGGCGACGCAGGCGCTCAAGACCTCCCAGGCAGCCCTGAACAACGACGACGCCAAGTTCCAGGGGAATGTCGTGTCGGCGCAATCCAGCATCGACCAGGCGGCCGGCGCGCTGAAGACAGCACAGGCAGCCCTGGCCTCCGACCAGGCGAAGAATCAGGGGCAGCTCCAGTCCGCCCAGCAGACGATCGACGGCGCCGGCGCGGCGGTGAAGACCGCGCAGGCGGCGCTGGACGACCAGGCCGGCAAGGCGGCGCAAGCCCTCGCCCAGGCACAGGCGACGGTGGAACAAAACACGCAGTCGGTCAAGACGGCGCAAGCGAACCTGGCCCAGCTCACGGCGCCGGCGACCCAGGCGGACCTGCAGTCGGCACAAGCGGCGGTGCAGAACGCCCAGGCGGCGGTGCAGACGGCGCAGAACAACCTGAATGCCGCCACCCTGACCGCGCCGGTGGCCGGCACGGTGGCCGAAGTCAACGGTAGTGTCGGCCAGTACACGGCCGGCGGCAGCAGCGCCACGACCACCACCGGTACCGGTACCAGCGGCAGTGACACCGGCTTGATACTGCTCACGAATCTCAATGCCCTGCAGGTGATCTCCCAGGTGAATGAGGCAGACATGGCCAAGATCGCCCTGGGCGACGCGGTGCGGTTCACCGTGGACGCCTTCCCCGGGCAAACCTTCGGTGGGAAGGTGACGGTGATCCAGCCCATCGGCACCACGTCCAACAACGTCGTCAACTACAATGTGACGAGCACGATCGACTCGACGCAAACCAAGCTGCTGCCGGGCATGACGGCCACCGTTAACATCGTCACGGCCAGCGCCGCCAACGTGCTCACCGTGCCCAGCGCGGCCATCTCCTACGGCCAAAGTCAGGCCGCCACCGGCTCGGGTACGAGCAGCAGCCGGGCGAGCGGCGCGACGAGCGCGCGGCAAGGCGGAGCGGCGCAGAGCGCCCAGCCCGCGGCCGCCAGCCAGGGCAGTCAATCCAGCACCGGCCGACCGCCGTCGGCCTCCGATGGACAGACCGCGACCGGCGGCGCCCAGACGAGTCAGGGGCAGGGATCGGCCGCGCCGGCAAAGGCGACCAGCGCCACGGTGCTGGTCCTGCAGAGCGGCAAGGCCACGCCGCGAGTGATCCAGGTCGGACTGAACGACGGCCAGCACGCCCAGGTGCTCTCCGGCCTCACGCCCGGCGAGACGGTAGTCACCGGCACGGGAGCGAGTAGCGCTCGTGCCAGCGGCTCGGCCAGCTCGACGCGGGCCGGCGGGCAGCAAGGTGGCGGCCCGCCCCCCGGCGGCTTAGGATTGTGAGGCGGAGAAGATGCTACACATCAATGACCTTGTTGGCGAAGCCGGCTGGGGGCGGGCCCTCACCCCCGGCCCCTCGCCCGCTCGGCGGGCGAGGGGTGACTCCACGGCGGGGCTGTCGGCCATCCTGACCCCTAGCGCTAGCGCTGCCTCGGTGGCCAACGATCATTCCCGCCCAAGCTCCCCTCGCCCGCCGAGCGGGCGAGGGGCCGGGGGTGAGGGCCCGCCCCCAGCCGACACCATCATCCGAGTCGAGGGCCTGAGCAAGGAGTACCGGATGGGCGCCGGTGTCGTCCGGGCGCTGCGCGGCGTGGACCTGAGCGTCACGGCGGGGGAGTTCGTGGCGGTGATGGGACCGTCCGGCTCCGGCAAGTCCACCTTCATGAACTTGATCGGCTGCCTCGACAGCCCAACCAGCGGCGACTACTGGCTGGACGGCGCGCCGGTGGGCGAGTTGTCTCGCGACGAGTTGGCCGCCATCCGCAACCGCAAGATCGGCTTCATCTTCCAGGGCTTCAACCTGCTGCCCCGCCAGACCGCGCTCGGCAACGTGATGCTGCCGATGCTCTACGCCGGCCTCCCGACCGCGGTCCGCCGCGAGCGGGGGCTGGCGGCGCTGGCGCTGGTGGGGCTGGCCGACCGCGCCCAGCATCAGCCGAGCGAGCTGTCCGGTGGGCAGCAGCAGCGCGTCGCCATCGCGCGCAGCCTGGTCAACGACCCAGCGCTGATCCTGGCCGACGAGCCGACCGGTAATCTGGACAGCCGCACCAGCGTGGAGGTCATGGCCATCTTGCAAGGCCTCAACGCGGCGGGCATCACCATCGTCCTGGTCACCCACGAGCCCGACATCGCCGCCTACTGCGCGCGCAATGTGGCGTTCAAGGACGGCCGGGTGGTGCGCGACGCCACGGCGGCCAGCGTCAAGCGGGCGGCTGATGTGCTACCTACGTTGCCCGTGATCGGCGAAGAGGAGGAAGCCGCGTGAGCACGATTGTGCAGCAACGACCCGCAGCCATAGCGCCCGGGGCAGTGACGGCTGCCGAACACGCGGCAGGCACGCAAGCGACCATGGCCGCGCCAGGCGACCGTCGTCCTCTGCCGCGCCTGAGCGCAACTTCTGGATCACCGCTTGCCACCGTCGCCCAGAGCGCGGTCTCGGCATTAGAGGCGTTGGCCGCCAATCGGCTGCGCGCGTTCTTGACCATGTTGGGCATCATCATCGGGGTGGGGGCGGTGATCGTGGTGATTGCCATCGGCCAGGGCGCCAAGGCGCAGGTGGCCCAGCAGTTATCCCGCCTCGGGACCAACATGGTCACGGTTCAGCCGGGCAGCAGCAACGCCGGCGGCGTCGCCACGGGAGCAGGCGGGCGGCCAACACTGACCAACGCCGACGTTCAGGCCATCCAGCAGCAGGTACCGCACGTCGCCGCGATCAGCCCCGTCGTAAGTGGTCAGAGCCAGGTTGTCGCCCAAGGGGCGAACTGGAATACCCGCATCCAGGGCGTCTCCCCCGACTACCAGACCATCCAGAACTACACGGTCAGCAGCGGGGCCTTCTTCACCCAGGCCGACGAGACCAACGCGACCGCCGTGGCCGTGCTGGGCCAGACGGTCGTCAACAACCTGTTCCCGAACGGCAACGCGGTCGGCCAGGAGGTGCGCATTCGCAACGTCGTCTTCCAGGTGACCGGCGTCCTGGCAGCCAAAGGCAACAATGGCTTCCAGGACCAGGACGACCTCATCCTCATCCCCTACAGCACGGCGCAGCGCCGGCTGTTCGGCAACACCAACGTCGGCCAGATCCAGGTGCAGGTGGACCAGGCACAAAATATTTCCGGCGTCGTCGCCAACATCACCAGCGTACTGGAGCAGACCCACCATATCCAGGCCGGCAAGGCCGACGATTTCACCGTGCGCAATTTGCAGGACATCCTGAACACGCAGGAGCAGTCGAGCGCCACGCTGACCCTGCTGCTCACCGCCGTGGCCGCCGTGTCATTGCTGGTGGGCGGCATCGGCATCATGAACATCATGTTCGTCTCCGTCACCGAGCGGACGCGCGAGATCGGCATCCGCATGGCCATCGGCGCGCGCGCCCGCGACGTCTTGCTCCAGTTCCTGGTGGAGGCCGTGACACTGTCTGCCATCGGCGGGCTGATCGGCATCATCTTCGGCTTCGCCGGGACCTTCGCCGTCGGGCATCTGGCAGGTTGGCGAACGGCGATCGCGCCCGCCTCCATGGGCCTGGCCTTCGGCTTCGCCGCCCTGATCGGCATCTTCTTCGGCTACTACCCTGCCCGCAAGGCGGCGCGGCTTGACCCGATCATCGCGCTGCGGCACGAGTAGTCCGGCAAGGCAGGTTTGCCGTATTGGTGTAGGGGCTGGGCTTGCCCTGCCCACCTGGGCGAGGCAAGCCTCGCCCCTACACCAATCCCGCAAACGTCCCCGGGTTAGGCGGCGCCCAATCCCGTATTCACATCCCCGCCCGACCATGGGATAGGATACAGGGGACCTACCTAGAGGATTGGAGTAGACCATGGCCGATCAAGACGTGCTGCGTCACATCAACGAGCTGGTCGAAGAGGAGCACGCCCTCTTCCACAAGGCGGAACACGGCGGTCTCGATGCGGAGGGGCATCAGCGCTTGCAGTCGCTGCAAGTCTCATTGGATCAATGTTGGGATCTCCTGCGGCAACGCCGGGGTCGTCGCGACGCCGGCAAGGACCCCGAAGGCGCGCACGTTCGCGACGCCGCGGTGGTGGAGCGCTATACGCAGTAGGCGTAGACGGCTTGCATCCGGCCGTCCAGAACTGGCTGCCGCGGGAGTGAAGTTGTGAGTCGAAGCCGGCGTATCGTGCTGCTCTTGCTGGCGCAGTGGCCGCCGCTGACGCTGGCGTTGGTTGCGGGAGCAGGCTACATCGCCCTGCAACTGTTGCCGCCACTGTTCATTCGGGACGCCATGTCCATCCTGGGCGGCAAGCACGGGCAGGTCGTCCAATCCATCGGCGCCGCCATCGCCTGGCTGATGGTCGCCAACGCTGTCCGAGGCGTCCTCTTCCTGATCAGCAACCAGATGGGCCACATCGCCGGCTATCGCATCGTGCGCTTCCTGCGTCTGCAGGTGTACGCCCACCTGCAGCGGCTCAGCCCGGCCTTCTACACCAAGGAGAAGACCGGCTACCTGGTATCGAAGGTCGTCAACGACGTCGACACCATGGAGCTGTTCGTCGCGCACGCCCTCCTCCAGATGTTCACCAGCCTGGCGCTGCTCGTCGGTACGGCCGGCATCATGTTCGCCATCAACGGAAGGGCATTCCAACGGTCACGCGGCGCCGCGTGACGCCCGCCGCCGCACCACCATCGTGGTCGCCCACCGCCTCTCCACGATCAAGCACGCCGACCGCATCCTGGTCATGCAGGATGGCGGCGTCGTGGAGGAGGGCGACCACGACACGTTGATGCGGCGTGGCGGCCTCTACAGTGAGCTGTACCGGGCGCAGATCCGCCGCCAGGAGTGGGAGCTGGTGTAAGTGCCCGACCATGAATAATCGTCGTGGCGAGATCGGCTGGTGCGGTGCTGGCCCCCGCTCTGCCTTCGGCATCTCTCCCCCAATGCTGGGGGAGAGCGGTGACGGAGATGTCCTTTCCAACCCTGGCCGGCTCTCGGTTCGGGTCGGAGAGCCGTTTGAGAGGCTACAGGCCCGTCGCGGCTCTCCCCCAGCATTGGGGGAGAGATGCCGAAGGCAGAGCGGGGGCCAGCACCGCACCAGCCGATCTCGCCATCAGCCTTACCCATCGCCGGGACCCGCGCTGACGACGCCTGATTGGAAAGGAGCGAGATGTGACCGAGCGTACCCAGCGACCCATGACGCCGCACGATCTGACGCGCATCCAATACGTCAGCGACCCTCAGCTTTCCCCCGACGGTCGGCGCGTCGCCTTCGTCGTGACAACACTGTCAGAGGAGAAGGACGAATACCTCTCCAACGTTTGGGTGGTCGACTGCGCGGGGGGCGAGCCGCGCCGTGTCACTGCTGGTCCGACGCGCGACACAGCGCCGCGCTGGTCGCCCGATGGGTCGCGCCTCGCCTTCTTATCGGACCGCGAGCCCAAGAAGGGGGCGCAGCTCTACGTGATGCCGACCGCGGGCGGCGAGCCGGCTCGGTTTACCGACCTCAAGCGCGGCGTCTCGCAGCCGGTCTGGTCGCCCGATGGCAGCCGCCTGGCCTTCCTGTCGCGGGTCGGCGGCTGGGAGGAGCCGGAAAGCGATGAGGAGCAGCGCAAATCCAAGCCGTCGAGAGTGATCCGAATGATGAAGTATCGTTCCAACGGCGAAGGATTCGTCTACGATCGGAGGTCACACGTCTTTGCCGTGCCGTCGGAGGGCGGCGAGCCGCGCCAAGTGACCGCCGGCGACTTCGCCGACAGCGGCCCGGCCTGGTCGCCCGACAGCCGCTGGATCGCCTTCGCTTCGGCACGCCACGCGGACCGCGACTACGACAATGCCGGCGACATCTTCTTAGTTGCCGCCGAAGGAGGCGAACCCCGCAGGCTGACCGACACGGCAGGTCCGGCGGCCAGCCCGTCGTTCTCCCCAGATGGTCGCGCCATTGCCTACGTCGGCGGCAGCCAGATCAACGAGGCCGGTCGCAACGCGCGCCTGTTCAGTGTCGGGATCGACAGTGGCGCTCCGCGCTGCCTGACGCCATCGCTCGATCGCTCCGTGACGGCGTTCGACGCCCCGATCTGGTCGGCAGACGGCGAGTCAATCGTCGTCGGGGCCGCTGACCAGGGGGACGAGGTCGCGTACCGGGTGACGTTGGCGGACGACGGCGAGGCAGGCGACGCGCTGCCGGTTATCGCCGGGAATCGCCAGATCAGCGCCGTCAGTGGCTGCGCCCAGGTGTCCCTGCTCGCCTTCCTGGCCAGCGACCCTATCCACCCGGCCGAGATCTATCTATGCAATGCTGACGGCAGCGGCGAGCGCCAACTCACGGATTGCAACCGGACCTGGCGCGCCGAGGTGGCATTGTCCCAGCCGGAGCACGTACGGTACCGGCGCGACGGCGTCGAGCTCGACTGCTGGGTGATACCGCCCTTCGGCGCTCAGCCTGAACAGCGCTTTCCGGCGCTGCTGAGCATCCACGGCGGTCCGCACGCCCAGTATGGCAACACCTTCTTCGACGAGTTCCAAGTCTATTCCGGCGCCGGTTACGCCGTCGTCTATACCAACCCGAGGGGCAGTCAGGGCTACGGCGAGGCATTCACGCGAGCGGTAGTGGGGAACTGGGGTGGGTTCGACTTCGACGACCTGATGGCCGGTCTCGATGAGGCGCTCCAGCGTTGCAACTTCATCGATGCCGACCGGCTGGGCGTTATCGGCGGCAGCTACGGGGGCTACCTGACAAGCTGGACGGTCGGGCGCACCAAACGCTTCAAGGCCGCCTGCTCGGAGCGGGCGCTGAACACCTTCGGCTCCTTCTTCGGTACCAGCGACATCGGCCCCTGGTTCGCCGCCCACGAGAGCGGCTACTTGCCCTGGGAGAACCAGCGCTGGTACCACGACCACTCGCCCTTGAGCTACGTGCAGGACATCACCACGCCGCTGCTGATCATGCACTCCGAGAACGACCTGCGCTGCCCGATCGAGCAAGCGGAGCAGCTCTACATGGCGCTGAAGCGGCTGCGGCGTGACGTCCAGTTCGTCCGCTTCCCCGACGAGACGCACGAGCTCTCCCGTTCCGGTCGCCCCCGCCACCGCCTTGAGCGCTTCCGGCACATCCTGGAATGGTTTGCCCGCTACCTGCGAACGGACATAACGGTTCCGGATTCCACAGATATTTGATGCAATCGGCCCAGGATGTATCCTATGCTGATTGCACTGCACCGCAGCTCCCAGCCGTCTACGGAGGAGTGTCCAATGCCCGAACGATCCAGCCTTCCGTTCCTATTGCTCGCGCCACTCTTCATTGTGGCGATCGGCCTCCTCGCCGCACTGCAGCCCGTGCCGCCTGTCATGACCATGGGGCCGGTGCCGGCCATGGTGCGCCACTTTGAGGGCCCGCGGGAAAGGGCCTTCCCCAACCAGCAGTTTCAGCGCCAACGGCGAGCCCCCAACGGCCAGGCCATGGCGCAGCCCCAGGGCCAGTTTGGGCGGCGGCCTTACTACCGGCGCGCAGAGCAAGAGATGGCGGCACGGTCGATGCGTACCAGTCCCGGGTACACCCTCGACGGCTGGCGCCTACTGGCTGCGCTGGGGCTGAGCGGCGGACTCACTGGCCTGGTCTGGTCGACGATGAACGGGCGGACGCCGAACCCTGTCGGCGGCACGACCGGCTCAGCGCTACAGGACGAAGTCGCGCGCCTGCGTGACGAGCTCGATCAACTCCGGCGAGATCAACGCCACATCCGCGCTACGGTTGACTGGCAGGGGCGGCTGCTGACCAATGTGCAGCAACCTGAGCCGGAGCCCGGCGCCGGTCCTGCCGCGCCGGCTTCAGATCCCACGGAGCCGGCGTTCTAGCTCTCCGCGATCTGGACACGCGGCCCGGCAGCGTCGCCTTTTCTCTCCCGTCACACCTCGACGGCGGCAGCTAACCGCTCGGGGACGGAGACAGGCTTGACCGCCTGGGCGCGTACCGTGCGGAGCAACATCCAGGACACGACGTACATGCAGGCTGAAAAGATGAACACCGCGCGGTAGCTGCCGGTCAGGTCGATACAGGCGCCGGCGGCCATGGCCCCGATCGGCAGGGCGATGGACCAGATCAGCGAGCCGAGCCCGGTGAACTCGCCAGCGCGGTGGCGCGGCATCATGTCAGCAAGCAACGGACCGATGGTCGGACCGGTCATTGCGCCGCAGGCGCCTAAAAAGATCATGGTGATAAGGCCCTGCCCGAACGTCCGCGTCTGCGAGCCAACGAGCGTCACGACTGCATAGGCCATCAGCCCCACGGCAAGCACCGGCAGCTTGCCGGCTCGCCGAGCGAGCATGCCCATTGGGAAAGCCAGGATGCCCGTTACCACCACTGCTACAAGGACCAGTACGAAACTTGTGCCGCTGCTCACGTGCAGCACGTGGACGGCGAACTGGGTCAGGAACGGGCTGGAGGCGCCGTAGCCGAGGAAGAAGAAAAACATGGCGCCGGCATACTTTGCCACTTCGCGTTCGGCCAGCACGGACTTGACGTACGCCGTGGGTCTCCAACGGGGACGAGCTGCCGGCTGCCGCTGCTCCACTGGCTCGCGTATCGTCAGAAAGGTGATGCCAAACCCGATGACCAGTCCGGCGATAATGACGGCGAACAGCCAGGGCTGTTGATGCGCGAAGAGCCGGACCGCGGCCAGCAACAGGACGATCTGGCCAGCCATACTGGTCGCCGTCATGATGCCCCCGAGCGGCCCTCGCTCGTCTGGGGTGGCGACATCGACCAGCAGCGCGTTGTACGGATCGACGGCTAACGCCAGAAACAGCCCAAGGAACGGAATGGCAACGGCCATGACGAGCGCCGGCGGGTGGGTAGCGATAATGGCGAGGATGATCGCGGTCAAAGGCACGCCCAACAGGAAGAACGGTCGCCGGCGACCTAGCGGCGTGCGGAGGCGGTCGGAAACCGCGCCGACCGCCGGCTGCACCACCGCCCCGATCAGCGAGCGTTCCTGCGCCAGCAGACCGATCAGGAAGTGGGGGAAGCCGTAGCTCTCAAGGATCAGCGGCAGGATGGTGTTGGAAAAGCTGTTGACGAAATTGGCGCCGCCACTGCCCGCGCCCATACCCAGCATCAAGCGAAAGCGCAGCCGGGCCACGAGCTATGCCTCTCCCTACTGGCGCTGGTCAGTCATCCGTGCCGCGGCGAGTCGAACTTGGACCGCCCACGAGAGGCAACCTGCCTCCAAGCCACACCGCAAGGGATGATACCTTGCCATTGGCGGCAGCGGCGCGAAGGAGCCGTTCCAGGCCCATTCTGCCCGATTCGGACTCAGGACCTCGCCCGGACTCTCGGCGACAAGCGCGCCGGCCATTGAGCGTGTACTCTCTTCACCTGCCCGGCGCAAAGTTGGTGGCGGAAGAGGAGCAGAATGGTGGGGGCGATGATCGCCGGTGTCGTCGGTGTGCCAAAGCAGGAGCTGGATACCCCGGCCCTCATTGTGGACTTGGAGGCGCTGGATCGCAACGTCACTCGCATGATGGCAACGTTCCGCGGCGCCGGCATCGGGTGGCGGCCGCACACCAAGGGGATCAAGGCGCCGGCCATCGCCCACCGGCTGCTTGCGTCTGGCGCGCTCGGCGTCACTTGCGCCAAAGTGAGCGAAGCAGAGGTCATGGCGGCGGCCGGCATACGAGACATCCTCATCGCCAACCAGGTCATCGGCGAGACGAAGGTGCGCCGCCTGGCCCACCTGTGTTCGTACGCCGATCCGATCGTGGCCGTCGATAGTCCAGTCGGCGTGGCCCAACTGGAAGCAGCGGCGGCAACGGCCAACACTCGGCCACGAGTGGTCATTGAAGTGGATACCGGAATGGGGCGCTGCGGAGTTTCGCCGGGAGAGCCGGTGGTGGAGTTGGCACGTCGGGTCGCCGATACCGCTCACCTCCGCTTCGCCGGCGTGATGGCCTGGGAGGGCCATACCTTGCGCATTAGCGAGCCGGTGGCCAAACGGGCCGCCGTCACAGAGGCTGTCGCCAAGCTCACCGGTTCCGCGGACCTCTGTCGCGCCGCCGGATTGCCGGTGTCCATCGTGAGTTGCGGCGGCACGGGCACCTACCAGATCACCTCGTTTTTGCCGGGCGTGACCGAGGTCCAAGCCGGTGGCGGCATCTTCGGCGACGTCAACTATTGCGACACGCTGGGCGTGCCGCACGAGTGCGCGCTCACCGTGCTCACGACGGTCATCAGCCGGCCGCATCCGCGCCTGATCGTCACCGACGCCGGCTTCAAGGCGCTTGGCCCGGCCCAGTACCGCCCGCGGCCGCTGGGGCTGCCGGCCGAGCAGGTCGAGTCAGTTGGCCTATCAGCAGAGCATGGACTTGTACGCCTCGCTAGCCCCGACGAAACCGTCCAGGTAGGTGACCAGCTCGAGTTCATCGTCGGCTATGGCGACGCGGCCGTCTTCCTCCACGACTTCCTCTACGCGGTCCGCTGCGGTACGGTCGAGGCTGCCTGGGAGATTAGCGGGCGAGGGAAGCTGCAGTGAGGATCAGCGTCCACTGGAGAGACCGTCGTCACTACCGATCTTGCCTAGTGTGAGGTCGCTGTTGTCGGTGCCGAGACAACTGCCAGGGTGCGCGCCATTGCGACGGCCGCTGCCGGATTGTCGTGCCACTCAATCTGATATTTGGTCCCGTCGCCGGTCTGCCAGGTGACAGTGGTGTAGCTATGCGGCCCCTGGAAGTAGACTACCCAGCCATGAACTGCGGACGGCACCGGGGGCGCCGAGCCAAGCAGCGCAGCCAGACGATCAGCGGAGGTCCGAGCGTCGGGATAGCAGCAGCCTCCGGCAGGCGCATCGCGGACAGCGTACCGCCAGACTCCCGCGTCCCAGGAGGCAGCATCGGCTCCAGCGACCGAGGCAAAGCGCCGCGCCACCGATCCGCCCGGAAGAGGCGGTGGACTGGGGGTTGGCGGCGACCCTTTCGGCAATATCTGCGCCACCGCGTCTTCCGGCGCCTGGTCCACCGAGTCGCCGGCGCGCAACTGTCCGAGATAAGTTGCCATCGACCAGGCGCCCGGGCGTAGGAGCGCGGGATCGTCCGGCGCGATCTGCTGCTCCTAGCACACCATGACGATGGTGTAGCCGCGCGCGGAAACGACCTGGTGTGTCGACTGGTCGCACGTCACGAGACCGTAATGGTGGCACCGGAGCCCGGCCTCGGGAGCCCGGGGGGCGCGCTCTGGCAGCCACACTGGGACGTGAGTCTGAAGCGGGAGCGTCTGCGCCAGTGAGGCGAACTCCGGGTCGACTGTCGTAGCCGTCGTGCTCCCGGCCACCTCAGATTCCGGGCGCGGCACGGACCTTGCCGGGGAAGCCCCCACGACGGTCGCGCCGTGCCCCGAGGCAAACACGGACTCTCCTTTGGCGACATTTCCACCATCTCCTGCAAGCCTGCAACCGGCCAGCAGCAATGCCAGCCCCAAAGTCAACAGTCCGCGTGCGTCCACGCCCATGTCCTCCTGCCCCGGCAGCCGTACCGATCCCAAAGTACGGAGGTAATGCAGCGCAGATGCGGTGCGTGCCCAGCGGCTACCGAAAAATGGCGAGGCGAGCGGGAACACCTATGGCAGGGCCGATGCGCGACACAACCTGTGTCACGGCACGTCCGCTTCGCCCCTGCCACCCGCGTTCGGCAGCCCCAGCGGTATCTGGGGAGAGGCGGATGCACTAGCCATCTCACTGGAAGCGGTGGCCGAGGGAAACAAGGCGGCGAAGGAGTATCTCACCGAACCCAGCCCGAGCACGTAGGCGGGGGGGTACGACTGCGGAGGGCAGATGCTCCGCGCGTCCCCATCCGGCAGCACGAGACCCGTCTCCAGGTCGACGGCCCCGTAGCGCGCCCCCGCGTTCTCCACCCAGCAGACATCAGCTCCTGTAAAGCGAATGACTGCGGGGGGGCCGCTTCCCACCAGGGCGTGCGCCACCAACCGGCCGCCATAGCGCGCTGCCATTCCGCCACCGCCCAGGCGTGAGCCATACAAGTCCAACACAAAGGGCCTGCCGGCCAGCGCACCCTCCCAGCAACCATGGATCTGGTAGTCGGCCACGGTGAACGCGCCGGCATTGGGTCCGAACGGCGCGGCCATCCCCTCGGGCAAGACCGCCGGGCACTGGCTGGCCGGAGTGATCGGCCGCGCAGTGCCCGCAAAGTCCGGCGCGTCCGGGCCCGCCGCGGCCGCACCGCATGATCCGGCAATGGAGATAAAGAGGAGAGCGGCAAGCGCGGCAAAAGACATCAGGGATCGGAGAGTCCCCGGCGCCGCGCCGGGGTGGACGGACGTTCGGGTACGCGCGGAGGCGCAGTGCCCAACGATGCGCATTCCGCCGCCCGAGCGTCCCGCTGGTAAGAAAGGTTACAGATGTGGGATTGCGGCGGCGCCACCGCCCCCCGTTCGCGGCAGTGCCCGCGGAGTTTGAGCGGCGAACGAGGCTGCCGGTAGCGCGCTGGGCGTAACCGGCAATGGGGACCTCACGCCCTGGAGCCCGAGCACGCGCGGCGGCGAACCTGGAGGCGGCGGACAGACGAACTGTGCCTCCTTATCCGGCAGTACAACGCCCGTCTTGATGTCCACCGCTCCGTAGAACGTCCCGGCTTGCTCCATCCAACAGACACTTTCCCCGGTAAAGCGGACGACAACCGGCGGGCCAGTTCCCGCCAGGACGCGGGCGACAAGCTGGCCGCCGTATCTTACGGCGACCCCTCCACCCCCATACGCCGAGAAGTACAGATCGATGGTGAACGGTGCCCCGGCCAGCATCCCGGCCCAGCAGCCCTGGATCTGATAACTCGCCGCAGTGAGGCTCTGCGTCGACGGGCCGAACGGAGCGGCCAGGCCGCTCGGTAGCACCCGTGGGCAGTCGCTGGACGGAATGAGCCGACTGGCCGTTCCGTCAAAGTCTGGCGGCGGCGCTAGCGAACTCGCCGCTGCCCGCTCGACCAAACCCGGGGCCCAACAATAGCCACCCAGAAGCATTAACGTAAAGGATCCCGCCAGCGTGGCACGCGCTAGGCGGAGGCGCTTCCCCCACAGGTCGGCGTTCGTCCCGAAGTGAGGACACCCAGTGACCACTGGTTCCCCTCGTGTACACGACTCTAGCATAACACTTTGCTACTGAAGAAGCGCGGACAGCGAGGGAGTGACGAGGCTTGACGGACCTGGCAGCGCGGGCACGTAGGAAGCGCCAGCGGCGACGCAGCCGGGTGTGCAGGACGTTGCCGCTTGGCGTAGTGGGAGCCTTGGGGGGCGACATCAACCGGGATTGAGCCCGAGGCAGCGCGGACGGTGTCCGGACGATCCGACGAGCGACGCCGTTTCGCCTGGCTGGTGACTGCCCGGTGCGCTAGTGCTGCGACGCGGGCATCTCGTCTCGACGAGCAGCCGGGCCTTGCGACCGGTCGCCTGTCCCTCAGCGCTGGGAGCGATGATGCGGTGGACCGTCCGGCCCCCGATGGTCTCAAGGCGCCGCGACCGGCGAGTGCCTTGAGACCATCGGTCAGACGAGCCTTCGCTGGTGGTCGCCACAGGTGGTACCACAACGTCGGAGTAATGAGATCCTCGTCGACCGCGCCGAGCCCGCCAGGCTGTGCAAAGCAGTTCTCCGCATATTGCCAGGCCACGACGGCCCCATCATTGCACGGTGGAGTGGCCGGCGCGAATGCTGGAGCGTTACTAGCGCTCGTACAGCCGGGCTCAGGCTCACTGGCCCAGATGAAACCCACGCTGGCCTGTATCTTGAAGTCATTGCTAAACGCTGGACAGTAGGCACCGTCGAAGGTGGAGAACTGGGACAGCGTATTTGCGTACAGCCCTCCGGCCCCCGCATAGATGGAGTCAAACATCGTATCGGACCACCCTTGGATCCACTGCGTAGACGGATGCCAACTGGATTCAATATCGGCGAAGATGACCACTCCTCTCGGTACACCTAACGCTTGCGCGGCGTTGATCGCTCCGGTCGCGTCATTCACGCCGCTCTGGTAGTTGCCGCTAACGCTCTGCGCCGTGGTGTCGAAGTAGACCACCAGGATCTTGCAGTTCTTGCCGTGCAGGAAGGACACCTCCGCAGCGGTCAGCGAACAAGAGCTGCCGATGTACCTGCCCCAGAAGGCTGGTGCGGAGCCTGCTTGCTGGGCAACGTAGTCGAACAGGGTCTGCGAGCCGACCATGCTGTTCGCGGCGGCGCAGGAATCTACGCCCCAGTAGTTCGGGTCGTCGGAGGAGCCCACGTGGTCCTGATACTGCTGGATCCAGCTCCGCAGGTCGGTCGTGTCGCGGGCGCTGATAGGACGCGTCCCGCCCGCCACGGGCGGGCTGCCGTAGCTCCAGTTGGGCAGGCCGCCCAAACCCGCCTGGTTCCAGAGATCCTGGATCGCGGTGCGCAGCTCGACGAAATGGACCGCGCGGATGTGGGTGAGCCGAGACACGGGACTGTCGGTCCAGGCGTAGCCGTCCAGTCCCGCCGCGATCCGGTTCTTGTCCACCACGCTGCGCAGCTCGTTGATGTGCGTGGCGCGAATGTGTGTGCTGCTGGTGACACTGGGGTCCGTCCAGTTGGTTGCCATGATAGTACGTCTCCTTTTCTCACGATGCTTCAAGGGATACGCTCGGGGGGAGCTGTGCTCCCCCCGAGCGCCGGATGCCGGACCGCCGCGGGCGCCCGGCTCGACAGACACGCTGCGCTAGCTGACGTAGTAGCAGCCGTTGTAGTCGACGCGGGTGTTCTGGCCGGTGGAGTCCTTGATACCGCCGGAGAGCAACATATCCCCGCCCAGCAGCACGCCCGTCGTGCGCACGGTGCCGGCCACGTCCAGCGCCTGCTGCGGGCTGTCGGTGCCGATGCCGACCAGGCCGTTGCCCTGGATCACCACCCGATCCACCGCGTTCGCCTCGTCGCGGAAGATCCAGCCCTGGGCGGCGCTGCCCCAGTTGTTGGCGAACACCTGCGCCCCCAGCCCATTCGAGCGGATGAAGTGGTTGTCGTTGTTCACCAGCCCCACCGCCCCCGAGCTGCCCGAGTTGTAGCTGATCGTCCCGGCCACCGAGAGCTTCTGGGTGGGGCTAGTCGTCCCGATGCCCATCTGGCCCGAGGCGGTGACCGTGACTAGGTCGCCCACGGCGGAGGTGAAGATGCGCAGCGTGCCGTCGGGCGAATAGAGCGCGTAGCGGTCGCCCGCTGCTGGGCTGGACGGGAAGGCGGTGAGGGTGCGCCGCCAGACGTTGAGGCTGGCGACGCTGCCGGCCACGTCGACGTTGCCCGCGCCCGTCCCGGCGCTGCCGCCGAAGCCGCTCGGCACCACCGCCACCTCGGTGTTGAAGGTGTCGCAGGTACAAGGTGTTGACATGGGTTGTCTCCTATACGCTTGCAGTCTCCTGCCCCCGGGCAACGCCTACCGACCGCGGCAGGTAACGATCGTCTCCCGTGGGACCGAGGTCGCCGCCTACCACCAGTCCGCCCGCTGGGAACGGTAGGATGGCCGGTGCCCTCACGGCTCGCCAGCGGCTCCCCAAGGGAGCCATCGTCCATAGGCTGCACCTCCTTCGCGCTCCGAGCCGGGGGCTCCCGGTCCGCCTGAATGGAACTAATGTTCCATTAACTGCATCTTACGGTATGCGCGAGGCGTGATGCGTTGGAGGCCGATCGGACGCGTGTTGGATTCCGCGCGCCGTTAGGCGCTATAGGCCTGCCGGCGGGGCTGCGGCATCCCTTCGTCCGCGGGCGGCAGGTCGAATCGGTAGCCGCGTCCCCGCACCGTGACCAGATAGCGCGGCCGCGCCGGATCGGGCTCGAGCTTCTTGCGCAGGTAGCTGATGTAGACGGCGACCTCATGCGGCAATAGATCGCGTCTCCTGTACCAGACAGCGGCCAGCAACTCCTCTCGGCCAACGACCGCGCCGGCTCGCCGCACCAGGTAGGACAGCAAGCGAAACTCTTTGCTCGTCAGATCGATCTCCCCCCCTTCACCGACCAGGCGCTGGCCATCACGGTCGAACAGGAGCGACTCGGTAATCGGGACGTATGGTCTCCTCCTCGGACCGCCGGCCAGCAGCCGCTGGTGCCGGATGGCACGGATCTGGTCGACCAGCCGGTCGAGCCGGATCGGCATGGTGTGGCAGTCGTCAGCGCCGGCATCGAGCAAGCGTTGTCGCTCGACTGCGCCCAGCTCGGCGCGAGTGAGCAGCAAGACGCCGGCGCTAGTTTCCTCCCGGATCGCCCGGCAGGTATCGAGGAGCTGGACGGCGGGGAGCAGTCCCTCGTCGAGGATCACCAGGTCGATGTCCGCCGCCTCGACCATCGCTGTCAGGTGTGCGACGCGCTTGCGGTAGATGACCTGATGCCGTTGCTCTTCGAGTCGTGCCGCCAGCATCCCCGCCAACGTGGCATCATCGTGCAGCAGCAATATCCGCATGGTCTGCTCCTTCCAACGGCTGTCGTGCGAGATGGTGTACGTGTTCGCTCCGTACCGACCATTCCTAAGCGCCTCATAGAACTAATGTTCCACATGAGGGCCGGGATTGTCAACCCTTGTGACATCTGGTCCGCCGCTGTTCGACCCGGCGAGCCCCTCGTGTGGTTCGTCCCGATGGGCGACCAACGGGGATGAACCGCCCCCGTCCCGCAGGCGGCCCTCGCCACATGCAAGCGACCGCAGTCGCCCCGGCCGCTTGGCCGCCGATCGCAATCGCGGCCCCAGCTCCCCCGCCACCATGGGCATTTCCAGCTTCCACAACGGTTCCCCCATCACTTGGCCGCCGCCTATGTTCATCCCGAGCCGGTTCGCTCAAGGCTCGGCGAATCCGCCGGCGCCAAGCGCTCCGACCGGCCTGCTACCCGCCGGTTGCGCGGTGTTCTGCGCGACGCTGGTTACAATGCACGCGCGACTCGCGCTAGATGGTGGGAGATGAGCGTGCTACGTGGCGCCAGAATTGCCGGGTGGGGCAAGTACGCCCCCGAACGGATACTAACTAACCACGACATCGAGCGGATGGTCGACACCTCCGACGAGTGGATCGTCTCCCGCACCGGTATTCGCGAGCGTCGCATCGTTGCCGACCACGAAGGCACCGCCAGCATGGCGCTAGCCGCGGCCAGGGAGGCGCTCTGCTGTGCCGGTGTCGAGGGCTCCTCGGTCGAGCTGATCATCGTCGCCACGGTCAGCCCCGACTATCAGTTCCCTGCCGTGGCTTGCCTGCTCCAGGCGGCGCTGGGCGCGCGCGCCGGCGCGTTCGACCTGCAAGCCGGCTGTTCCGGTTTCGTCTACGGCTTAGTCACCGGCTACCAGTTCATCCAGAGCGGACTATACCGGCGGGTGCTCGTCGTCGGCGCCGACACGCTGTCCCGGGTGCTGGATTGGACCGACCGGAGCACCTGCGTGCTTTTCGGCGACGGCGCCGGCGCCATCTACCTGGAAGCGACAGAGGGCGCCGGCGACTTTGTCACGGTCGCCCTCGGCTCCGAAGGCCAAAACCCGGCCGCGCTCTATATGGACGGCGTCGGCCGGCCCAAGACAGGCTGCGCAGATTCGGACAACGGTGCGGACCTTGTGAGCATGGCCGGCCTGCCCGCGCTCTGTGAGCCGGCACGTTACGTGAAAATGGAAGGCCGCGAGGTCTTTCGCTTCGCCAGCCGCGTGTTGACCGACTCCGTGCGCCAAGTGGTGGACGCAGCCGGCTGGACGCTCGATCAAGTGGGCGTCATCATTCCGCACCAGGCCAACCTGCGTATCATCCAATCGGCCAGCAAGACCCTCGGCGTCCCGATCGGCAAGTTCTTCGTCAACGTGGACCGCTTCGGCAACACGTCCAACGGCTCGGTCCCCGTGGCGCTGTGCGAAGCGGTAGAAGCCGGCGCCATCCGGCCCGGCAGTCGCGTGGTGCTGGCCTCCTTCGGCGCCGGCCTCACCTGGGCCGCCACGGCGGTGACGTGGGGGTCGGGGGCCAGGGGCTAGGG
>Ga0207416_1001078_pt1 | contig 39198 bp, 37 predicted proteins | sample PaiPotPPM11metaG_FD_184107 | JGI IMG/M metagenome (GOLD analysis project Ga0207416, IMG submission 184107) | Iron sulfur acid spring bacterial and archeal communities from Banff, Canada, to study Microbial Dark Matter (Phase II) - Paint Pots PPM... ...
TGTAATAGCTCAATGATTCTGTCACCCCTTAACAGATCAGTGATTCTGTCACCCTGGGAGCATGAACAGGGGGAGAGTCACCTTGAGCAAGAGAGAGCAGCAACGAGCCCATGTCCTGGTCCAGGTCGTCGAGGGGCATCTCGCGGTGCCTGACGCGGCCCGCCTCCTGGGCGTCTCGTTCCGTCACCTCCGTCGCCTGCTGGCGAAGGTCCGCCAGGCCGGCCCGGCGGCGCTCGCCCATGGCAACCGCGGACGGGCCTCCCCGCGCCGCCTCGCCGAGGCCATCCGGACACAGGTCCTCGCGCTGGCGCGCACGCGCTACGCCGGCGCGAACGATCACCACCTCACCGAGCTCCTCCGGGAGCACGACGGCCTCATCGTATCCCGTCCCACGGTGCAGCGCATGCTGCGCACGGCGGGCATCGGGAGTCCACGCACCCGGCGAGCGCCCAAGCATCGCCGCCGCCGCGAGCGCATGCCGCAAGCCGGCCTGCTCGTCCAGATGGACGGCAGTGACCATCCCTGGCTCGAGGAGCGTGGCCCGCGCCTCGTCCTGCTCGCGGCCATCGACGATGCGACGGGCGAAGTCCTGGCTGGCGTCTTTCGCCCCGAGGAGGATACACACGGCTATTTTCTACTGCTGCGCCAGCTCGTCCGCCGCTATGGCCTGCCCGTGGCGGCCTACACTGATCGGCATGGCATCTTTCATCGCGATCCGCGGACTCCGCAAGGCCTGGCGGAGCAGCTCGAGGGCGACGTCGCCTCGACCCAGGTCGGGCGCGCGCTCCAGGAACTCGGCATCCGCTGGATCCCCGCCTCCTCGCCGCAAGCTAAAGGTCGCGTGGAGCGGCTCTTTGGCACCTTTCAGGATCGTCTGGTCGTTGAACTCCGCCTCGCGCAGGCAAAGACGCTCTCCGAGGCCCAGCGCGTCTTTGACCGCTTCCGCCCGCGCTACAACGCGCGCTTCGCCCATGCGGCCGTCCAGCCTGAGCCCGCGTGGCGGCCGGCGCCCGCCGACCTCACGCGCATCTGCTGCTTCAAGTACCGGCGCACCGTCGCGCACGACAACACCGTGCAGCTCAACGGAGGCCTCCTCCAGGTCCATCCCGGCCCAGGCGGACGCAGCTATGCTGGCACGCGTGTCGATGTCCACGCCTTCCTCGACGGCACGCTCGCCATCTCCCACCGGGGGCAGCGGCTCAGCGCCAAGCGGCTTCCGCAGGGGCACCGGCCCTCCAGGATGCCCCAGGATCGATTCTCTGAGCTCGGGCCGTCTCCGGATACCGCCCTGCCGCACACTGACGGGCAGCCATTCCGAAAGCCAAGCACCCCGGCACCAGATCATCCGTGGCGACGGATGCTGCTCACCGGCGCTCGGCGCAAACAACTCCAGACCTAAGGAGGGTGACATTTTCATTAATCCGTTAAGAGGACAGGATCACTGAGCTACGACACCTGCATTCGGCGCGTTCTTACGTGGATGTGATCAGGCGCAGGTCGACGAACTCCGGCAGCTCGACAGACTCCGGATAGAGCGCCCTCGTGAACTGCTTGACGGCCGCCGAGGTGCGGTGGCGGCGCTCCGCGGCTTTGTCCTTGAACACCATGACGTGGAGGAACCGGGTCCGGTCCCGCGGGTCTTGCAGCGAGATGTAGAGCCGCGTGCCCGGCTCGTTCTCCTTCACGTGGGCGACGAACTCGCGGATCGCCTTCGTACAGAGCCGGACTCCCTCGGGCCGCACGCGGAACCGCGCCATCTTGCAGATTGGCATCGTCCGGCTTCGAGCCTACGTCTTGACGAGGCCGATCCGGTTCCCCTCCGGGTCGGTGAATATCGCGAAGGTCACCATGCCGGGAATCTGGGTCGCGGGCACGACCGTCTTGCCGCCGAGCGATTCCGCCTTCCGTAGATAGGTGTCCAGGTTGGCCACAGCGACGTAAACCGTTACGCCGGCCGGCCCCTGCGCCGTCATGATCCCGCCATTGATGCCGCCTTCTCCGCCCGTCTTGACCATCCCGTACTTCATCGGGTTGTTGGCATCGACCTTCCAGTCGAACAGGCCGGCGTAGAACGTCTGCAACTTCGGCCCATCCTTCCCGCTGATCTCAAAGTGCACAACCGGTTTGCCCATCGTGTCGCCCCCTCAGGTGTAGTGTCGTGCGAATGCTTACGTCTGTAGTGTCATGCGAGTGCCTACGTCGCCGTCTCCCATGCATCGGGCCCGGGATCGACGCCCGATCCCGCCAGCACCAGGCGGGCCAGGTAGTGCTCCCACCCTTCCGTGTGGCTCGGCCGCGAGCCGGCCGGGAGGTCCCGGTGGGTCAGGCGGACGATCGTCTCGTCGCCGTCGGGAACGAGGACGACCTCGACGGTGCTGGACCCGGGCGGCACGGCGCTGTCGCCTTCCCAGCCCCACGTGAAGACGATCCGGCTGTGCGGAACGATCTCGACGTACTCCCCCCGCGCGATGTGGCCGTCCGTGACGCTCACGCGATAGACGCCTCCCGGGCGGGGGTCGAGGACCGCGTGCGAGCCCTTCCAGCGTATCATCTTCGCGGGATCGGTGAAGAACGCGAAGATCGTTTCCGGGCGGGCGGCGATCCTGATCGTGCGGGTGACCGCGCTAGCGTCGTCGGGCGCCACGGGGGCGGGGCCTCCTCTCCTCGAGCTCCGCTGCGTGCTTGAGCCGGAGCAGGCGTGTGTCCCAGAACTCGTCCAGGAAGGCCCGCAACTCGGCCAGCCCTTCGGGGCGGGCCCGGTACAGCCGGCGCGTGCCGTGGCGGCGCTCTGCCACGAGCCCGGCGCGCACGAGCACACGGAGATGTTGCGAGATCGCCGGCCGCGTGACCTCGAAGCGTGACGCGATCTGGCCGGCCGAGAGCTCGGCGCTCCAGACCAGACGCAGAATTCTGCGCCGCCTTGGTTCGGCAAGGGCGCGGATCGCTGCGTCGACGGCCGGGGCTCCCACGTCTTCATTTTAGCAGTTGCTTACGTTAGTGTCAACTAACCATATTGCTGCGGGCGAATGCCGCGGGCGATTGCTGCGCGCGCGCCGGCGCGGGCCGCGGAGGAGAGGCTCAGAAGCTAGCGGCGGGCGGTACGCGCGCGGCGGGCCGCCGGGCGCGGCCGTGCCTTGCGCGTCGGCTTCCGGCGGGCGCCGGCCGCCGGGCGCTTCCCGGCTTTCGCCCGTCCGGTCCGCGTCGCGGCCGCCGTGCGCGTGGACGCCTTCTTCGCGCGCGCGCGGGTTCTTCCGCGGGCGCCCGGGCCGCTCGACGGCACGGGCGGGACGCCTCCGACCGGCACGAGCTCGAACCGCGTGGTCGGGGCCGGCACCGCGGCGCCCTTGACCGCGCCCGGCACGATGCGGAATACCGGGCAGAGCAGGACCTCGATCCGGCCGCCGCCGGGGGCGAACAACGCCGGCACGTTGAGCGCGCGGAGCCCGACGATCGTGAACGGCCCGGTCGGCGGCGAGCTGAGCCACCGCCGGGAGGTGTCGTACGCGGGGGTCCCCGGCACCGTGACCGCCGTGACGCGCGTCCGCCCGGCCGCATCGCCGAACGCGAACAGAAACGGCCTGCCGTCGACGAACTGGCTGCGGCCGCCGTGGAACCGGCCGGTCATGTACACGTACGCGGTTTCCGAGGGCGGGACATGGCGGAACGTCATCATCGCGCCGGTGAACGCCAGCCGGGTCGACGGCTGGAAGTCCGGGAACGGCATCGGATGGACGCCTTCCACGCCGGTCCACTCGGCGCCGCCGGGCGCGTCGACCGTGATCGGCGGGAACGTCAGCCCCCGCTCGGTGGAGACCGATCGCACCGGATGGATCTCGAGGAAGTGCGGCACCGCCGGATGCGCCGCGGCGGCGTGATCGGGCAGCAGGCGGAGGAAGCCGGTGACGGTCACCCGCTGCTGCGTCGCGATGACCTCGTCGAGCAGCTGCGCGTACGCGCTGTGGGCCGTTCCACCGGCCTCGAGCGCGCCGGGGCGGACGGCGTTCTGGATCACGCACGCAATCATCCCCTCACGATCCCCGCTGCCGAGCCCGGCCGCGAGGCCGAACGTGATCCCGAGGCCATACTCGCCTTCGGCGGTTCGCCCCGTCACATGGCCTTCGACCGTGACTTCCACGCCCGGCCCGACGCGAAGGTAGGCGAGCGGCTCCACGCCCGAGGCGACGAGGTCGGTCTCCCCCAGGGCGACCGGCATGATCCGGATCGCCGTGAGGACGCGCAGCAGGTCCGCCGGCGTGCGGACGACGACGCGTCCGGTGGGCTGCGGGGGCGCCTGCCGGCGCAGCTCGTCGGAGACGAGGATCGCGCGGGCGATCTCCTTCATCGGGGTCCGGGTATTCCGGCTCTGCCGCTGAATGCGGAGAAACGCTTCCTGCTCGTCGATGCCCTCGCGCTGCATCAGGATGCCCTTCGCCCGGTCCAGCAGCTTGCGGGTCTCGAGGGTCTCCTTGAGACCGCCGACTTCCTGCTGCAGCGCCCGGAGTTCCTGGAACCGGGCCGTCGCGATCTCGATCACCGGAACCAGCTCCGCTTCGCGCACGGGCTTCACGAGGTACGCCAGCACCCCGGATTCCTGGGCCCGCTGGACGAGGTCGCGCTCGCTCCAGGCGGTGAGGAGGATGATCGGCCGCGGGGACCGCGTCATGATCGTCGACGCGGCGGAGATGCCGTCGAGCCCCGGCATCTTGATATCCATGAAGATCAGGTCGGGCGCGGTTTTGGCGGCGAGGGCCACGGCTTCCTCGCCGTCTCCCGCCTCCGCGACGACTTTGTATCCGTGTTCCTCGAGCATCGTCCGCAGGCCCAGGCGGATCACGGGCTCGTCGTCGGCGATCAGGATCCGCAGCGCTTCCGCCATCGGCTACGCTCCGGCCGGCCGGGGCATCGTGATGACGGCGCGCGCGCCGCCGGCGTTCGTGAACGCGATCCGGCCCTTGAGGTCGTCCTGGACCAGGGTGTGGACGATCTCGAGCCCCAGGTCGGCCGACCGGCCCGGGGAGAACCCTTCGGGGAGGCCGACGCCGTCGTCCCGAACCTCGACCCGGAGCGCCTCCCCGCCGAGCGTCAGGAGGACCACGACCCGGCCGGCGGACCGGCCCGGAAAGGCGTGCTCCATCGCGTTTTGCAGCAGCTCGTTCACGACGAGCGCGAGCGACGTGGCCTGCTGGCTCGGCAGACTGACGTCATCGCCCTCGATCCGGACGTCGAGCGCGAAGCCGGGAGGCGCCATCGTCTGCGTAACGGTGTGGACGACCCGGTCGAGCATGTCGCGGACGGAGACCTGGCGCAGGCCCTCCGCGGCGAGGATCTCGTGGACCGCCGCGATGCTGAGGATCCGGTTGATCGTCTCCGTGAGGACCTCCCGCCCCGAGACCTCGCGGCCCCCGCGCATCTGGAGGCGCAGCAGCATCGCGATCATCTGCAAATTGTTCTTGACCCGGTGGTGCATCTCGCGGACCATCGCCGACTTGACGACGAGCCCCGCGTTCTCGATTGCGAGGGCGGTCTGGTTGGCGAGCGTCTGGAGTAAATTCACCTCGGACTGCGTGAACTCGTGCCGGCGGGCGGTGTAGCAGTTGACGACACCGAGGGTGCGGTCGCGGACGCGCAGCGGCACCGAGAGGAGTGACCGGACCTGGGCCTGCTCGGTCAGCTCGTTCGGCTGGAACCGCGGATCCGTCGCCAGGTCGGGCGACGCCACCGGCTGGCCGGTTTGCGCCGCCAGCCCGGGGATCCCATCGCCCACCTTGAGCGCCTGCCGGGGGCGGGAATGCCCGCCGTCGGGATGCACCGCGGCAAGCACCAGGTCGTCCCGGTCGAGCAGCATCACCGTACACAGGGGCGCGTCGAAGACCCGGGCCGTCATCTCGACCAGCAAGCGAAGAATCTGCTCGAGGTACAAGGGGGACGTGAGGGTCTCACTGACCTCCGCGAGCGTGCTGAGCTCCATGATCTGCCGGCGCATGCTGTCGTACAGGCGCGCCTTTTCCAGCGCCCCGCTGGCGAGATCGGCGATGATGCTCAAGAGCTCGACTTCATCCTCGCCCCACGAGTGGGCGCCGCGCGTCTGGACGTTGATCGCGCCGAGCACTTTCCCGCCCACGGCGAGCGGAACCGCGAGGAGGGACTGAAACAGCGTTTCGTGAGTTTCCGGCAGGTACTTGAAGCGGGGATCGTTCGCCGCGTCCGTGGACGCGACGGGTTCGCCGCTCTGGGCCGCCGACCCCGTGAGGCCTTCCCCCAGCCGCAGGCGGGCCTGCCCGACGGCCTCCGCCGCGAGCCCGGTCGTGGCCTTCAGCACGAGGTACTCCCGCGCGGCGTCGAGCAGGTAGATCGAGCAGCTGTCCACCCGCATGACCTCGGCCGTGTTCCGGGTGATCAGCGTGAGCGTGGTATCGAGGTCCAGGGCCGCGCTGATCGCGCGGCTTATCGCGCGCAGGGCGGAGATCTCCGCCCCCTTGCGGGCGAGCTGCTGGGTGAGGTTCAGGCCCGTCACGGTCAGCGGGGTTTGCCGGTAGGCACGAGGGGCTCCGGGGTCCGGACCGGCTCCATCCGCGCGGCCGCCTCGATGTCCTCGCGGGAGAACGTGCTCCGGCGGTTGATCGTGACGGCAAGGGCGATCAGGGCCATCGCCGTGACGACCACGGCCGTCCGAACCCCCCACCCGAGCGGGAGGATCGCGACCGGGGCGATGAGGATGCTGACCAGATTCATGACCTTGATCAAGGGGTTGAGAGCGGGTCCCGCCGTATCTTTCAACGGATCCCCCACGGTATCGCCGATCACGCCCGCCTTGTGATAGCCGGTGCCCTTGCCCCCGAGGAATCCATCTTCGATCTTCTTTTTCGCGTTGTCCCAGGCGCCGCCGGTATTGGCCATGAACACGGCCATCAACTGTCCGGTCAAGATCGCGCCGGCGAGAAACGCACCGAGCGGCGCGACGCCGAGCCCCATCGCGACCATGATGGGCGCGGCGATGGCCAGGACCGCGGGGGAGAACAACTCCCGCTGGGCCGCCCGGGTTACGATGTCCACGGCTCTGGAGTAGTCTGGTTTCGCCGTGCCGGCCATGATCCCGGGGATCTCCCGGAACTGGCGGCGGACCTCTTCGACGACCTGGAACGCGGACCGGCCGACCGCGCGGATCAGGAAGGCGGAGACGAGGAACGGCACGGCGCCGCCGAGCAGGAGCCCGATGAAGATGAGCGGCAGGTTCACCTGGATCCCAACACGGTCGAGCGCCGCCGCGGCGGCGTTCCCGCCGGCCGCCACGGCCTGACCGAGGTCCTGCGCCCTCGGCAGCAGGTGCGCCTGGTCCACGAACGACCGGAACAGCGCGGTGGCGGCGATCACGGCGGTGGCGATCGCGAACCCCTTGGTGAGCGCTTTGGTCGTGTTGCCGGCTTCGTCGAGATGGGCGATGATCCGGCTGGCGGATCCGTTCTCTCCGCGCGCCCCGCCGGACATCTCGAAGATGCCGTTCGCGTTGTCGACGATCGGGCCGAACGTATCCATCGCCAAAATATAGCCCGTGACGGTCAGGAGCCCGAGCCCGGAAAGCGCGACCCCATACCCCGCGAGCGCCAAGTCGCCTTGGAAGATCGTGTACGATCCCAGGATCGTGGCGCCGACGGCCACGATCGCCCACACGGACGACTCGAGGCCGTAGCCGAGGCCGGAGAGCAGGAACGTCGCCGGCCCCGTCTTGGTGAAGTAGGCCATCTCCGTGACCGCCCGGCGGTCCGGACTGGTGAACTGGTCCGTCAGCCATCGGATCACGAGCGCCAGCACGAGCCCCGTGAAGAGCGCGAACGAAAACCGCCAGTCCACGTGGCCGGTCCGTGGGTCGGTCAGGTAAAAGGCGTTGACCAGGGCGAAGCCCACGACCGCGGCCGCCGAGGAGATCCACAAGCCCCGCGCGATCGGGCGCATCGGGATCTCCGCATCGCCGGGCCGCGCGCGGACCGTCCAGGTGCCCAGGATCGACGCGAGCACCCCCACGCCCTGGACGAGGAGCGGGAACAGGACGAGCTTGAGTGCAAACGCGGACGCGCCTGCGCCGTAGATCGTCCGGAAGTGCGGATCGAGCAGGACGCCGGCGCCCAGGATGATCGCGGCCACGAGCGTGACCTCGAACGACTCGAAGACGTCGGCGGCCATCCCCGCGCAATCACCCACGTTGTCGCCCACGTTGTCCGCGATGACCGCCGCGTTGCGGGGATCGTCCTCGGGGATGCCCACCTCGACCTTGCCCACGAGATCGGCGCCGACGTCGGCGGCCTTCGTGTAGATGCCGCCGCCGATTCGCATGAACAAGGCGACGAGCGACCCACCGAACCCGAAGCCGATGAGGACGCGGGTGGCGTCCCCGCGGAACAGGACGAAGATGATCGTGGCGCCCAAGAGGCCGAGCCCGACGGTAAACATGCCCGAGACGGTCCCGGCCTGAAACGCCGTTTCCAGGGCGTCCTTAAAGCTGCGCGTCGCCGCGAACGCGGTCCGCACATTGGCGCGGACGGCCAGGGTCATGCCGACAAACCCGGCGCCGTAACTGGCCAGACACCCCATGAGGAATGCCACCGCGATCCCGATGGCGAGCGTGGGGTCCGTGTAGATCGGGCGGTAGAGGACGTAGAGCGCCACCGTGATGAGCGTGACGAACAGGGACATCGTTCGGAACTGCCGGCGCAGGTAGGCACGCGCCCCCTCCTGAATCGCCGCGGCGACGCTCTGCATCGACGCCGGTCCGGGGCTGCGCCGCAGGATCTGCGCACTGAGCCACCACCCGTAGGCGAGCGCCACGGCCGCCGTCCCGAGGACGAGCCACAGCAGCAGCGATTCAAGCCCGCCGAAAGAGGGAAGGAGAATGCTCGACTCGCTCATTCAAGAAAGCCTCCTGGAACGCAATTCCTCAAGGAACGCAATTCCTCAAGCCGCTGCGGCGGTTCCCATCATACCAGAGCAAGGATGAGAGGTTCAAGCAGAATCCGGGCTCTGGAGCCCGAAAACGCGTGATTTTCGCTGATATCTGCCGAAAATCCGTGATCGGGACCCGCGGATAAGTGAGATGGCAAACAGGCGGTGATGACGGCGCGGCCAAGCCGCGCGTACCGGCTACGAGGATCGAAGCGGGCTAGCGGCTGGGGGCGAAGCGAACCTCGGCCTTGGTGTCGATCCCGTGGCGGGCGAAGAACCCCTGATTGACCTCCAGCGCGTACCGGTACGGCTTCAGGGGAGCGTACAAGTTGGCGGGCAGCGGGTTCGACGGATCCCGCTCGACCGGCATGTCGATCAGCCCGACGATGTGCCACGTGGCGTCGATAAACGCAATGGAGAGGGGGATGAGCGTGTTCTTCATCCAAAACGGGGTACGCGTGTCGTCCGCGAACACAAAGAGCATGCCCGCATCCGGCTCCATGGTCGTGCGGCACATCAGGCCGACTTCCGCGCTGCCCGGCGTGTCGGCGAGCTCCACACGGACCTCGGCGGCCGTCCCGTGTTCCGTGAACGTCACGGTGCCGTGCTTGTAGGCAAACGCCGGCACGCGGCAGCTCCCCGGGTCGGTCTGCGCGAACCCCACCTCGGCCGGAGAGGTTCCGAGCGCGCCGGCCGCGAGAACGACCGCCAGTAACCAGATCCGCATGCAGCGCCCTCCAGTACCCACCCACCTAGTGTAGCACGGACTCGATCCACCCGAGCACCAGCGGGACGGCGCGGTTGTCCTGGGCGTTCTCGATGTCAAGATGAGTATACCCGGGGAGGATCGTGACCGTCACGCGGTCCGGCGGGGTGGCGATCTGGCCGCGGTAGAAGTCCGTCACCGAAGCCCTGCGGACCAGCCCCCGGCCGGCGCCGATGATGATGACCGGCACGTTCGTGTAGCGGACCTGGGTCAGGCTGACGTACTGCCGGCTGAACGCGTCGCTCGTATCCAGCTTGCCGGCGAGGCCCAGGTCCAGGATGAACCGCCAGGGCATGTACCATTGCGTGAAATCTCCGCCCGGCCGTAAGATCGCCTCCTCGAGGGCCCGGAGATCGACGCGGCCGGGAGGCGTGCTCCGGTCGTAGGGGATCCAGCGGATCAGTGTTTCCCCCGGGGCCGGCCGCCCGGTTTGCAAATCGAGCAAACCCTCGGGATTCACATTGGCCGGATCGGGGATGCGCTGAAAAACCCCCAGCGGGCTGCCGACGGACGTGCGGATGAACAGATCATGCTGCATCTGGTTCGATAGCACCGCGCCCAGGAGCGCCTCGTTCGTAATCCGCAACCCCTTCCTCGGAAAGAAGGGAAGCGTGCTCGGCTCGCCCGGCCTCAAGTACGCGTACACCGCGATCACGTCGAACAGAATGCTGTCTTGCGTCCGTGCGAGCACGGACGTGTCCGTGAACGGCCCCACGCGTGTTTGCGGATCCGCCACCGTCAGCTGCTCCGCGCCCGGAATGGGGCCGAGTCCCGGGAGCCGGAAGCCGTGAAGGTATCCCCGCCCCGACAGCCGTGGAAGGAAGCCAAACGGCACCCCGTCCAGCATGACGAGCCCGCGAATGTCCCGCACCCCCGCGCCCGGCGATAGTGTGGATTCCCCCGTCCCAGCCGGCACCCGCCCCGGTCCCGGGATCCGGTCGAAATCATAGCCCGCATACAGGGCGGCGAGGATGGCGCCCAGCGAATGGCCGCCGAGAAACACGGCCCCCTGCGGGTACCGGTGGTGGATCTCCTGCACGACCGCCCGGATGTCCCTGAGCGCCACGTCAAGCCCCCAGTAGGCGGCGTATTCGTGGGTCCCCGGGGGCGGCAGCCGGAAGACGTGCCCATCAATAGGAAGTTTCCCGTAATAGTAGGCCAGCGCGAAATCAGGATTCCGGTACGCAAGCGCCTCCCGGACTCCGCGGCGATCTTGAAGGTAGGTCGGCCGCGTCTTCACGACCCAGACCTCGAGCGGGAGCCGCGATGCGGCCACGAGCGCCCGCGCCAAGATATCCATCGTATTAACGCCCGAGTTCAGGCCGGGAATCAGCACCAGGATGGTCGTGGGGACCGCCGCGTCCGGCTGAAAATACCGGTACCCCCCGACGCGGTTCAGTGCGGCGGGCGTGTGTTGTTCCGGCGCCCCCGGCAGGTCGATCAGCATGCGCTCGACGGCCGCCGGGGCGGCGGACGACCCCAAACCGATCTCGGCCAGGACGACGAAGAGCGTCAGGGCGAGCGTGACCGGGATTCGGAGGGTCGCCATGGTCGGGAATACGTTTGGGGTGGGGCAGGAAATGCCCTGCCGCGGCGCGAACCGAAAGTCTTCCGTGACCGGGTTCGATGTGATCGTGGTGGGCGCCGGCCCGGCTGGGTCCGAGGCGGCGCGGGCGGCAGCGCTCTCCGGGCTGCGCACCCTGCTCGTCGAGGAACACCCGACGGTCGGCGTACCCAACCACTGCACCGGGAAGCTGTCGTATCATGCCTTCCGCGAGTTCGATCTCCCCCGCTCGCTCGCCCTGAATTCGATCAGCGCCGCCGTCTTCCATTCCCCCGGGGGCGCCGCCGTCCATGTGCGGCGGGCGATGGTGGACTCGTACGTCGTGGATCGCGTCATGTTCGACCGGTGGCTCGTGGAACGGGCGGTCGACGCCGGGGCCGAGGTGGCGACGGGGGTCCGGATCATGGCCGTGGCGCGCGACGGCGCAGGGATGACCGTCCGCGGGGAGCGGCGGCCGGCCGGGCAGACGTTCGAGGCCCGCTGCCGGCTCGTGATCGACGCGGAGGGCGCGGCGCCGCGCCTGCCGCAGATGCTCGGGCTGGCGCTTCCGCGCCGGCACGCCCTCGGCCTGCAGTATCAGATGCGGGGCATCGGCGGCCTCACCCCCGACACGCCGGAGATGTTCTTCGGCGATGGGATCGCGCCCGGGTTCTTCGCGTGGATGATGCCCCTCGGTGGAGACCGCGCCCGTGTCGGATTGTGCGTGGATCCCCGCCGGACCCGGCGTCCCCCGGTGTGGTACCTGGACCGGCTGCTCGCCACCCACCCCGCCATTCGGACCCGGGCTGCCGGCGCGGTGGTGGAGCAGAAGGTGGGGGGACGGATTCCGCTCCTGACCTCGCAGGCCCCGGCAAGCGGACTCGGGATCATGATCGCAGGTGACGCCGCGGGGCAGGTCAAGGCGACGTCCGGCGGCGGCATCTACTATGCGATGATCGCCGGCCGGATCGCAGGCGATGTCGCGGCCGGGTACGTCGCCGGACACCGCGGGGCGGTGGCCGCGTACGAGCGCGGCTGGCGGCGGCGGTTTGGCCGCGAGGTCGCCTTCACCGCGTTCGGCCGCCGCGTGATCAACCGCCTCTCGGACCGGGAGATCGACCTGCTGCTGCGGATGATCGCGGACAGCCCGCAGATCCGCGCCAGCATCGAAGCCGCGGGCGACACCCAGTTCCAATCGCGGGTGTTCTTCCCGCTGCTGCGGGGAGTGGCGGCCGCCGCGCTCCGGCAGCCCGTCCTCGTCCCCCTCGTCGGCAGGGCGTTCCTGCTCGGGATGCTGGCCCAAGTGTGAGTCCGCGGCAGGGAGGGCCGCCCGGGGACACGAATCACAATCCATGCGCATCATCGCGGACCTTCACCTCCACTCGAAGTTCAGCCGCGCGACGAGTCGAGATATGGACGTGGAGAACCTCTCCCGGTGGTGCGGCGTCAAAGGGATCACGCTCGTCGGGACCGCCGACTTCACCCATCCCGTCTGGCTGCGCGAGCTCAAGGCCAAGCTGAAGCCCACCGGCCGGGGGCTCTTCACGCACGGCGCCCAGCATTTCATGCTCACCGTGGAGGTCAGCAACATCTACCCCCAGGGCGGGCGCCTGCGCAAGATCCACAACATTTTGTTGGCGCCGAGCTTCGAGATCGTCGATCGGATCAATGCGGTGCTGGCGCGCTTCGGCAGCCTGATGGCCGATGGGCGGCCGACGCTGTCCCTGCCGAGTCACAAGCTCGTCGAGTACGTAATGGAGATCTCCAGCGAGTGCATGGTGATCCCCGCGCACGTCTGGACGCCGTGGTTCTCGCTGTACGGCAGCAACTCGGGGTTCGACAGCCTCGAAGAGTGCTTCGGCGATCAGACGAAGCACATCGCCGCCGCGGAGACGGGCTTGAGCAGCGATCCTCCGATGAACTGGCGGCTCTCGGAACTGGACGCGGTCACGCTCGTGAGCAACTCCGACGCCCACTCGCCGGCGAAGCTCGGGCGGGAGGCGAACGTCTTCGACTGCGAGCTCGACTACGCGGAACTCGTCCGCGCGCTGCGCGGGCGTGACCGGTCGAAGTTCCTCTATACGATCGAGTTCTTCCCGGAGGAGGGCAAGTACCACTTCGACGGCCATCGGGCGTGCAACCAACGCCTCTCGCCAAAGGAGACCACGGCGGCACGCGGGATCTGTCCGGCCTGCGGACGGCCGCTCACCGTCGGCGTGATGTCCCGCGTCGAGACGCTGGCCGATCGCGAGAGCGCGCCGGCGGAGGGCCGGATCCCGTTCCGCAGCCTGATCCCGCTCGAGGAGATCATCGCGGAAGCGTTCGGGTCGCAGCCCGGCACCGGGGCGGTCCGCGAAGAGTACTTCCGGCTCGCCAAGGCGCTCGGGAGCGAGTTTGCGGTCCTGCTGGACGTCCCGCTCGACGAGGTGGGCCGGCACACCCGGCCCCGGGTCGTGGACGGCCTCCGCCGCGTGCGCGAAGGCCGCGTCGCGATCCGGCCCGGCTACGACGGAGTCTTCGGAGAGATTCACATCTTCGAGGGCGCCGCCGAGCAGCCTCGCGCCGAGCAGCAGCCGGCGCAGACCAGTCTCTTCTGACGCCGCGCGAGAACCCGGCCGCCGTCGTCCTGCGTCCCGGCCGCGACGTGCGCCTGCGCGCCGGCCACCTCTGGGTGTACCGGAACGAGATCGCCCGTCTCGACGGGCAGCCCGCGGACGGGGATGCGGTCGCCGTCCTGACCGCGTCGGGCCGCTCGCTCGGCACCGGGCTCCTCAACACCCGCTCCCTGATCGCCGTCCGCCTGTTCACCTCCGCCGACCGCGTCCTGGACGAGGCGTTCTTTCGGGCGCGCCTCGAGAGCGCCCTGGCCCTCCGCGCCCGGATCGCTCCGGGGGCGAGCGCCTGCCGGCTCGTGTACGGGGAGGGCGATCTGCTCCCGGGGCTGATCGTCGACCGGTACGCGGACGTACTGGTCGTGCAGACGCTGACGCTGGGGATGGATCGCCGGAAGGAGATGCTGGCCGGACTCCTCTGCGAGCTCGCCGGTCCCCGCGGCATTTTCGCCCGCAACGATCCCGCCGTCCGCCGCCTGGAGGGACTGCCCCCCGAGACCGGATGGCTGCGGGGCGGGGGCGCGACCGAGGTGGAGATCGAGGAGGACGGGCTCCGCTTCGTGGTGGACGTGGCGCGCGGCCAGAAAACGGGGTTCTTCCTCGACCAGCGCGAAAATCGGGCCCACGCGGCCGAGCTCGCCGCGGGCGGGGACGTGCTCGACGGCTTCGCGTACACGGGCGCGTGGAGCGTGCACGCCGCGCGGCGCGCCGCCGCGTCTGTGACCGGCATCGAGATCTCGGCGGACGCCGCGCAGCTCGCGGCGCGCAACGCGGCCCTGAACGGGCTGGGTGACCGATGCCGGTTCGTGCAGGCGAACGCCTTCGACGAGCTCAGGCGCCTGAGCGAGACGCGGGCGCGCTTCCACCTTGTGATCCTCGACCCGCCGGCGTTTGTGAAGACCCGTGCGGCGCTGGCCACCGGCCTGGCCGGGTACAAGGAGATCAATCTGCGCGCCCTCAAGGTGCTGCGGCCCGGGGGGTGGCTGGTTTCCTGCTCCTGCTCGTATCACGTGGACGAGGCGGCGCTCCGGGAGACCGTCGTGGCGGCGGCCCGGGACACCGGGCGCTGGCTCCGGCTGGTCGAGAGCCGCTCGCAGGCGCGGGACCATCCCGTCCACCCGGCGATGCCCGAGACCCGGTATCTGAAATGCCTGATCTTCGGAGTGGAGTAGCGGTTTGCGCCGGATGGCGGTTGCAGGGCGATGGGGGAGACTCTATAATAGAGGGGAAGATGCGGTGCAACTCAAGAAGTGGCCTCAACAGGAGGAGAGCCGGAGCGGCTTCTCCTCCTTGTCTTTTGGCCCGACCCCGGGGCGCTCCGGACAGGCGCGGTGAGGTGAACGGTGTTGATCGGCCAGCAGATCCACATTACCGATAACCTGGACCTCCTGCTCGGCGTGCTGCCGCCAACGACCCTGCGGCAGGTCGAGGCGCAGCCGGACCTGGACGCGCTCCTCGAGGTCGTGCTCGACCTCGGCCGCGAGCCCGAGGCCCGCCTGCCCGGCCGCGCCGTCCGCCTCTCCGAGGCGTTCGTCACGCGGGAGGACATGCAGTACGTCACGAGCCGGGTCGGCGCGTTCGGGAAAGACAACCGCGCCGGGATCGAACGGACGCTCCACCGCATCTCGGCGATCCGCAACCGCGCGGGCGAGATCATCGGGCTCACCCTTCGGGTCGGCCGCGCGGTGTTCGGCACGGTGGACATTGTCCGCGACGTGATCGAAGCGGGGCAGAGCGTGCTGCTCGTCGGGCGTCCCGGCGTCGGCAAGACGACGCTGCTGCGCGAGGCCGCCCGCGTGCTGAGCGACGAGGTGTCCAAGCGCGTCGTCGTGGTCGACACCAGCAACGAGATCGCCGGCGACGGCGACATCCCGCACCCGGGCATCGGCCGGGCCCGCCGGATGCAGGTGCCGTACCCCGAGTTGCAGCACGCCGTGATGATCGAGGCGGTCGAGAACCACATGCCCGAGGTCATCGTCATCGACGAGATCGGGACAGAGGCCGAGGCGCTGGCCGCGCGGACGATCGCCGAACGCGGAGTCCAGCTCATCGCCACCGCGCACGGCAACACCCTCGACAACCTGCTGCAGAACCCGACGCTCTGCGATCTGGTCGGCGGGATCCAGGCCGTGACCCTGAGCGACGAGGAGGCGCGCCGGCGGGGGACTCAGAAGACGGTGCTCGAGCGCAAGGCCCCGCCGACGTTTGATGTGGTCATCGAGATCCAGGAGAAGGACCGGCTCGCGGTTCACCACAACGTCGCGCACGTCGTGGACCGGTTTCTCCGGGGCACGATGCCGCACCCCGAGATCCGCACCCGCACGTCCGAGGGTGAGGTCCGCATCACCAGCGCCGCCGTGGAGCCGGCGCCCGCCGTCCCGCCGTCCAACGGCCGCGCGACGCCGGCCCCGCACAAGATCGTCCGGATCTACCCGTACGCGGTCAGCCGGAATCGTCTCGAGCGGGCGATCCACGAGCTCCGCGTCCCCGCCGGCATCGCCGACACCCTCTACGATGCGGACGTGCTGCTGACGCTCAAGTCCCAGGAGAAGCGGCAGCCGAAGCGCCTCCGCGAGGCGGGGGGCCGGGGGCTGCCGACGCACGTCATCAAGAGCAACACCCTCTCGCAGATTGAGGCCGTGCTCCGGGAGATCTTCGGCGTCGGGGACCGGCTGAGCTCCGAGGAGGTCGCGCTTCGCGAGGTCGAGGAAGCGATCAGCGAGGTGATGTCGGCCGCCCAGCCGGTTGAGCTCTCGCCCCAGAACTCGTACGTCCGCCGCCTGCAACATCAGCTGATCCAGCGCTACGGGCTCAGCTCCGAGAGCAAGGGCAACGATCCGTTCCGGCGGGTGGTCATCTATCCGCAGTGACCGCCCGGGGATCTTTCTGACGCTGGAGGGCCCCGAGGGCGCGGGCAAGACCACCCAGGGGCGCCTCCTCGTCGAGCACCTGCGCGGCGCCGGACACGAGGTGCTGCACGTGCGTGAGCCCGGCGGCACGCCGATCGGTGAAGAGATTCGCGCGCTCCTCCTCGACCCCCGGCACCGGGAGATGGCGCCCCGCACCGAGATGCTGCTCTTCGCCGCGTCCCGGGCCCAGCTCGTGGCGGAGGTGATCGCGCCGGCGCTCGCCCGCGGGACGCTCGTCTTGTGCGACCGGTTCGTGGACGCGTCCCTGGCCTACCAGGGGGTCGGCCGGGGCCTGGGCGTCGACGTCGTCCGGGCCGTGAACGCCGCCGCGACCGACGGGCTCGCGCCCGATCTCACGCTGCTCCTCGACGTCGAGCCCGCGGTGGGACTCCGCCGCGCCCGGGCGGCGCCGGCCGGATGGCACGGCGGGGACCGGTTGGAGCGAGAGACGCTCGCGTTCCACGAGCAGGTGCGGGAGGGGTTTTTGGCGCTCGCCCGGAATGAGCCCCACCGAATCGTCACGATCGACGCGCGCGGGTCGGTGGCCGGCGTCCACCAGGCGATCACGCAGGCGGTGGACGGGTTTCTCCGGCGCCGGCGGCAGGGACCCTAAGGGAGGGCACTCCCGATGAAGCTGATCCTCGCAATCGTGCAGGAGAAGGACTCCCGACGCCTGATGGAGGGCCTCGTCGCCGCCGAGTTCCAGGCGACGATGCTCGCCAGCACCGGCGGGTTCCTCCGCGAGGGGAACTCGACGATCCTGATCGGCACCGAGGCGGACAAGGTGGACGCCGTCCTCGCCGTCATCCAGAAGACGTGTCACGTCCGCGAGCAATTGGTGAGCCCCCTGCCTCCGGTCGTGGAGCCCGTCGATTCGTACATCTCCTATCCCGTGAAGGTGCAGGTCGGGGGCGCCATCGTCTTCGTCGTGGATGTCGAGCGGATGGTCAAGATCTGATGGGATGCCGTTTCACGACCTGATCGATCAGCGCCACGCGTCCGCGCTTCTACAGCGCGCCCTTCGCAGCGGCCACATCGCCCACGCCTACCTCTTCGTCGGCCCGTCCGGGGTCGGCCGCATGGCGGCGGCGCGCGCATTCGCGCAAGCGCTGCTCTGCGCCACCGCCGCGGACGACGGGTGCGGCCGGTGCGGCGCCTGCCACAAGATCGAGAGCGGCACGCATCCGGATCTCCGGATCATTTCCCCTGGACGGACCGAGAGCGGCGCGGAGCGGCGTGCGGTCGGGATCGATCAGATCCGCGCACTCAAGCACGAGGCGGCGTATCCTCCCTATGAGGCGCGGTGGAAAGTGTTCATTGTCGAAGACGCCGAGGCGATGCGGGCGGAGGCGGCCAACAGCCTCCTCAAGGTCCTGGAGGAACCGCCCCCCGGGATCGTCATTATCCTGACGGCGGAGTCCACCGCCGGCGTGCTCCCCACCCTGGTGTCCCGTGCCCAGCTCGTGCGGTTTTCGTTCGTGCCCGCCTCCGAGATCGCGCGGGCGCTCACGGAGCGATCCGGGGTGCCTGCGGAGCGTGCCCGGTTCCTCGCCGCGCTCGCGGGCGGGCGCGTTGGCGCCGCGCTGGCGGCGGCCGCCGCCGGCGACGAGGTGTTCGAGCGCCGGGCCGGCGTGGTGAAGACGCTGGCCGCCGTCGCGGGCGGGGACGCGGTGACACGCCTCGACGCGGCGGACGCGATCGCCCGGCAAAAGGACGACGTGGAGCGGTGGCTCGACATCGCGCTCCTCTGGGTGCGCGACGTGGTGGTGTGGCAGGAGACGCACGATCCTGCGCTGCTCGTGAACCTCGACGCGCGGGCGTCGGTCGCGGAGTGGGCCGGCCGCGTGTCGGGGGAGCGGTTGCGGCGGACGGCGGATGCGATTGAGGCGGCCAAGGCAGACGTACGGCGCAATCTCAACGCGCGGCTCGTGCTGGAGGTGCTGTTCGCCTCCGCAGCCCCGGCATGAGATAGGACTCCCGCGACGGTCGGGCGAAGAGCAGCAAGGGGCACGGAAGAAGAGCAAGACACACGGAAGAGCAGAGGGAATCGCAGAGGGGGAGTCGGCGTGGGACCGTTAATCGCCATGTTCCTGTTCTTCGTGTTGGGGCAGCTCTTTGGCCCGCATCCCTACCAGGGAGGCTACCCCTCTCCGGACTATAGCGACCCCGGGTCGAGCGATGGCGGCGCCAAGAGCAAGTAGGCCGCCGCGGGCCTAGCGGAAGAGGGCGCGGAACAGGATCAGACCCGCCAGCACGACGAGCACGACCGCCCACCAGGGGATCCGGCGCCGAGCCTGCGGGGGGCGGTCCCCCGGGTGAGTGCACGCCTCACAGTAATTCCCCGACGAGAGCCGCACCAGACACGCCGAGCACAACGGCTTGCCGCACCCCGCACAGTAGCCGAGGGCCATGCGGTCGGGGTGGTTGGCACACTTCACCGCCGCACCGGCGCCGGCGCGGTGGCGGCATCGCGGAGCCGCCGCAGGCGCAGCATGTTCCGCCGGTCCGGCCCCGCATGCGCGAATCCGGGCGTCTCCATCAAGCCGGGCAGCCCTCCGAGGGCGGGGTGCGCGAACACCGCGCGAAATCCGGCCCGGCCGATCAGGCCCTCGCCGATGTTCTCGTGCCGGTCGAGGTGGGATCCGAGCGCGCCTTTCGAGTCGTTCAGATGCAGGACCCGAAGGCGCCGGAGGCCGATTGCCCGGTCGAACGCCCCGACCACCGCGGCCACGCCGGCGGGCGTCCGGACGTCCCAGCCCGCGGCGAAGAGGTGGGCCGTATCGAGGCAGATCCCCAACCGGCGCGACCCGCCGGCCGCGTCGAGAATCTCGCCCAGTTCCGCGAACGTCCCCCCGATCGCGCCCCCGGCGCTTCCCTCGAGGAGGATCATCGCCCGGCTGCTCGCGCTGAGCGCCGTCCGGAGCGCCCGCGCGATCCGCATGCGGGCCTCGGGCCAGGATGTCCCCCGGGCGCTGCCGATGTGCGTCACCACGCCGAGTCCCCGGAGGGCGTCCATGCCCTCGAGGCTGTGGATCAGCGCGTCCACCGACCGGCGGTGGAGCGCGGGATCGGGAGACGCGAGGTTGATCAGGTAGGCGGCGTGGGCGACGAGCGGGTCGAGCCCGGCCGCGGCCCGGCGGCGGCGGAACTCGGCCACATCCTCGGTGGGATAGTGCACCAGGCGCCATTGCCGCGGGCTGCCCACGAAGATCTGCAGGCACTCGCACCCGATCGCCTGCGCGCGGGGAATCGCCTCGTACAGGTGGCCGCTCGTGGAGACGTGCGCACCGATGGGCACGCGGAATGGTTCGGGGGCGCCGCGGGCGGTTCCCTGCGCCCGCGAGGATCCGGAGGAGGGGTTTGCGCTTGGCGCGAAAGGGCGGGGCATGCCTTCGCAGGCCCGGCTGCTTGCCGCTGACGCGTCTCTGGTCGGTATCGCCGTAATCTGGGGGGCGACGTTCCCGCTCGGCAAGATCGTCCTCCGCCAGGTGCCGCCGTTCCAGTATCTCGCCCTGCGGTTCGCGCTCGCATCCGTGCTGATGCTGCCCTTCGCCTGGCGCGACGTGGTCCGGATGCGGGCGCAGGACGTCCGGCGGGGGCTCCTGGCCGGCGTGGTGCTGTTCAGTGGGGCGGCCCTGCAAACGCTCGGCCTCGCGCACACGACCGCCGGCAAGGCCGGGCTGATCACGGGGCTCAACGTCGTGATCGTCCCGCTGATCCTGCTCGTCTGGCTGCGCCGGCTCCCGGACGCCCTCACCGCGGCCGGCGTCGTCGCGGCGACGTGCGGACTGTGGCTGCTCACGTGGCAGGGCGAGCGGTTCACACCGGGGGACGGGCTGGTCCTGGGGTGCGCGGTCGCGATCGCGGTGCACCTCATTCTCGTCGGCCGGTATGCCGCGGCGCTGCCGCCCGCCGGATTCGCCCTGCTGCAGATTGCGGTGGTGGCTGTGCTCGCCGGGGCCGCGGGCCTCGTCGTCGAGCCGCGGGTCACCGTCATCTCGGCCGGGGTGGCGGGCGCGATCGCGTTCATGGCGGTCGGGGCCACCCTGGTGGCGTACCTCGCGCAGTCGTGGGCCCAACGGATCGTCTCGCCGACACGGACCGGCCTCTTGTTCACGGTCGAGCCGGTTGCCGCGGTCGCGTTCGGGATGCTCTGGTTGGGGGAGACCCTCGGGCTGCGCCAGAGCGCCGGGGCGGCTGTGATTCTCGCGGGTGTCGTGATGGGGGAGTTGGGCCGCCGCCGGGAGGCGGAGGGAATCGCGGAGGACGCGGCGTGAGGAGGACGGCGATGGATGGGAAGGCGGAGCGGGGCTTCAGCACGCGGGCGATCCACGGCGGCAGCGTGCCGGACGCCAACAAGGCGGTCGCGACGCCGATCTATCAGACCGCGACGTTTCGGTACGATACCGTCGCGGAGGGCGCCCGGCTCGGCGCGGAGACCGGCCCCGGGTACTTCTACACCCGGTGGGCCAACCCGACGACCGATCTGTTCGAGCAGAAGATCGCGCTGCTCGAAGGCGGGGAGGCGGCGCTCGGCGCGTCGTCCGGGATGGCCGCGATCGCGACCGCGGTCCTGAGCCTGCTTAAGGCGGGCGACCACGTCGTGACGCCGAAAGCGATCTATCAGGCGACCTTTGAACTGTTCCAGACCGTTCTCCCGAGTTACGGGATCGCGGTCACCTTCCTGGACGACCCGGACCTCAACGCGTATGAACGTGCGATCCGGCCCGAGACCCGCCTCTTGTATCTCGAGACGCCGAACAATCCGCTGCTCGGGATCATCGACATCGCCGGGGTGGCGGCGCTCGCGCGCGCCCACGGCGCCCGCACGATCGCCGACAACACGTTCGCCACGCCCTTCAATCAGACGCCGCTGGCGCTCGGCGTGGACCTCGTCTGTCACAGCGCGACGAAGTACCTGGGCGGACACCACGACGTCACGGCGGGCGTGATCGTCGGGGGGCGCGACGTGCTCCGCACGTGCGTGCGGACGCTGCGGATCTTCGGCGGAGTCCTCGACCCGTTCGCGGCGTACCTGCTGATCCGCGGCCTGATGACCCTCGGGCTGCGGATGGAGCGCCACAACACGAGCGCCCTGGCGCTCGCCCGGTACCTCGCGGAACATCCCAAGGTCGCCCGGGTGCACTACCCGGGTCTGCCCGGCCATCCCCGCCACGCCGTCGCGGCGCGCCAGATGCCGGGAGGGTTCGGCGGCATGATGAGCATCGAAGTCAAGGGGGACGTGGCCGCGGGCGCGCGCTGCGTCGAGGCGCTGCGTGTCGGCAAACTGGCGGTGAGTCTCGGCGGGGTCTCGACGCTCGTCGCGCATCCCGCCTCGACGACGAGCGTGAACATGCCGCGTGAGGTGCGCCTCCGGGCCGGGATCTCCGACGGACTGATCCGGATCTCGGTGGGGATCGAGGACCTCGCGGACCTGATCGACGACTTCGACCAGGCCCTCGCGCGGGTCTAGCCGCCCCGCCACCGCCGGATCAGGTCGGGGACGTCCCGGAGATCCGTGACCCGGGCCGACGCGCGGACGGTCTCCGAGAACCGCGGGTTGTCCGGGTTGGGCTCGATATCCACCAGGATCGAGCGCATGCCCACGCCCGCGGCGCCGAGGACGTCGGCGCCGAGCGTGTCGCCCACCATCACCGCCTGGCCGGCCGAAATCCCCCAGGCCTCGAGGACGTGGGTGAAGATCGACGGGTGCGGCTTCGGGCGTCCGAACCCCGCGGACGTGACCAGCGGGTCGAAGTAGCCCCCGATGCCCTGCTGCCGGACGAGATCCTGGACCAGTTGGTGGCTCGTCGCGTTGCTGATCATCCCGAGGCGCAGGTCCATTCCCGCGAGCGCATCGAGGGTCTCCCGCGCGCCCGGATAGAGCCGGCTGATGCGCACTTCGGGCTCGAAGAACACCGCCTCCGCTTGTCCGAGCGTGGCGTCGTCCGCGGGAATCCCCGCGGCGGCAAACGCCTCCGCGATCGACCGCGAGGCGAGATACTCGACCTGCTCCTCCTCCGCGCGCCGCCACGCCTCGAGGCGGATCGCGAGGAGCCGCGCGGCCAGCGTGTCGGGGTCGCAGGCGAACTGCCCGGCCGCAAACGCCGCGAGCCCCGCGCACTTCTCCCGTTCGAGCTCGAGCCCGGTCCGGTGAATCAGCGTGCTGCCGAGGTCGAAGATGACGCCGCGGATCGCCGTGGGGTCGGGCATCGTCGACTCGGTACGGTACCGGAGGGGATCGCTCCTTCGTCCCCGAAGAGAGCCCGGCATCCATGACACGTGAGCCCGCGCCCCCGGCCCGCGATGCCGGTACGCCCCCACCGCGAAAGATCCGCGTCGCCGTTCTGATGGGTGGGCCGTCTCCGGAGCGGGACGTCTCGCTCGACAGCGGGACGCAGGTGGTCCGTTCACTCGACCCCGAGCGATACGAGGTCCTCCCGGTCGAGATCACCCGCGAGGGGCAGTGGGTGCCCCGCCCCGACCTGCGCCAACTCGCCGCGCCCGAGGCGGCGCACGACGCTCCGCAGGCAGGCACGCAGGTCTCGGCCTCCACTCCGCGCCGGATCGACGAGGTCGTCGGCGACGGAGCGGCCGATGTCGTGTTCATTGCCCTTCACGGCCCGTACGGGGAGGACGGCACGGTCCAGGGCTTGCTCGAACTGCTGGGGGTCCCGTACATCGGGTCGGGCGTGCTCGCGAGCGCGCTCGCGATGGACAAGTTGCGGAGCCGGCAAATCCTTCAGCAGAACGGCATGCCCGTCCCGGCGTACACGGTCGTCGACGGTGGCCGCTGGCCCGGCAACCGGACGGAGGTGGCGGAGCGCGTCGCGCGCGACCTCGGGTACCCGTGCGTGGTGAAGCCGAACGGGGTCGGGTCGAGCATCGGCGTCACCATCGTCGGGGACGCCGGCGGCCTCCCGGACGCGATCGGGCAGGCGCTCATCTACGGGGACGTCGTGCTGGTCGAGGAGCAGCTCAAGGGGACCGAGCTGACCTGTGCCGTGCTCGAGGATCCCGAGACCGGCGTCGCGCGTGCGCTGCCGCTGATCGAGATCGTGCCGAAGCGCGCCTTCTTCGACTACGCGGCGAAGTACGAGCCGGGCAACTCGGAGGAGATCTGTCCCGCCCGCGTGCCTGCTCCACAGGCCCGGCGGGCCGAGCAGATGGCGCTGCGCGTCCACCGCGTGCTGGGCTGCGAGGGGTTCTCCCGGGTGGACCTGTTCCTCGTCGGGGGTGACGTGGTCGTCCTGGAGGCCAACACGATTCCCGGGATGACGGCCGGCAGCCTGATCCCGCTCGCGGCCCGGACGGCCGGCATCGAGTTCCCCGAGCTGTGCCGGCGCGTGATCGGGAGCGCGTTCCGCCGCGAGCGTCTTCGAAAGCGCCGCGCCGGAGGCGCGTAGGCCGTGGCCCGCCTCGGCCGGAACGAGTACGTGAAGTCCCACGGGCTGGGGAACGACTACCTGGTCATGGATCCGCGGACGCTCTCGTTTCGCCTCACCCCCGCCGCGGTCCGGCTGATCTGCCACCGGAACCTCGGCGTCGGCTCTGACGGCATCCTGACAGTGGAGCGGCCGCGGCCCGGCGGCTACGGGCTGCGCATCCTCAACCCCGACGGCAGCGAAGCCGAGAAGAGCGGCAACGGCGCCCGGATCTTCGCGAAGTTCCTCTGGGACCATGGCTACACCAAGCGCCGGACGTTCCCTTTGGACACCAAGGGCGGGACGGTCGCGGCGGTCCTCGAGATCCGGACCGGGCGGGTGCGCTCGGTCACCGCGGACATGGGGCGCGCGACATTTCGCAGCCGGGAGATCCCCGTCGCGGGACGCGACCGCGAGGTCGTCGGCGAGCGCCTCACCGTCGCGGGCAACGCGCTCGAGATCACGGCCGTGTCGGTGGGGAACCCCCACTGCGTCGTGTTCGTGGACGATCCGGCGGCCGTGGACGTGCCGCGCCTGGGGCGCGCGTTGGAGACCCACCCGCTCTTTCCCAACCGCACGAACGTGCAGTTTGTCCGCGTGGACTCGCCGAGCGCGGTGACGATTCGCATCTGGGAGCGGGGCGCCGGAGAGACGATGGCCTCAGGGAGCAGCGCGAGCGCGGTCGCGGCGGCGTGCGTCCGTCACGGGTTCACGGGCCGGCGCGTCGCGGTGCGCAGCCCCGGCGGTGTCCTGCGCGTAGAGGTCTCGCCCGACTACACCCTCCGCCTCACCGGGCCCGTCGAAGAGGTGTGCCGCGGGTCGTTGAGCGGAGACCTGCTGGCCCGCCTGCGTACGTAACCCCCCGGAGGGCGCCCGATGGTACCGATCTTGTACGTGATCCTGGACGGGCTCGGGGACCGCCCCGTTCCGGCGCTCGGGAACCGGACGCCGCTCGAGGCGGCCGCCGTGCCGTTCCTTGGGGCGATGACGCTCCAGGGCCGGACCGGCCTGGTGCAGACGGTGGGCGCGGGGATCGCGCCGGAGTCCGACGTCGCGGTGATCGCGATGCTCGGCTACGACCCCTTCACCTACCATACCGGCCGGGGCGTCTTCGAGGCGGTCGGCGGCGGGATTCCGTTTCGAGACGGCAACCTTGCGCTGCGGGGAAATTTTGCGACCGCCGGGGAGGGCGCCGCCATCCTGGACCGCCGCGCCGGCCGCGACCTTTCCGCGGACGACGCGCGCGCCCTCGCGGAGGCGGTGACCCGCGAGGTCCGGTTCACGTCCGCGCCCGCGGAGCTGGAGGTCCGGGCCAGCGTCGGCTATCGGGCCGGGGTCGTGATCCGCCGCCGGGACGGCCGGCTCTCAGCGAAGATCACAAATACCGATCCCGCGTATGCGCGGGTCCAGGGGCTCGGGGTGGCTCGAGAGATCGTCAAGGACGAGATCGAGCGCTGCACGCCCATGGACGACAGCGAGGAGGCCCACACCGCGGCCGCCCTCGTCAACGAGTTCATGGCCCGCTCGCGTGAGGTGCTCGAGCCCCATCCCGCGAACGAGCGCCGGCGGCGGGAAGGCAAACTCCCCGCCAACATCATTTTGGTGCGGGATGCGGGCGACCGGCTGCCCGAGATGCCGCCGTTTGCCGAGCGGTTCGGCGTCCGGTTCGGCTGCTTCGTGGAGATGCCGGTCGAGCGGGGCATCGCCGAGCTCACCGGCATGACCGTGATCCCGGTGCCCCCGAGCGGAGAGGACCACGAGCGCGTCTACACGGCCTGGGCCCGAACCGCAGTGGCGGAGTACCGCAACTACGGCGGCCTGTACATGCACCTCAAGGGGCCGGACGAGCCGGGCCACGATCGCAACCCCGAAGCGAAGCGCGACGTCATCGAGGTGATCGACCGGGCGTTCTTCGGCACGCTCCTCCAGGAGATCTCGCTCGACGAGGTCCTGGTGGCCGTGACGGCCGATCACGCGACGCCCGCCACGCTCGGCCGCCATACCGACGATCCGGTGCCGCTGCTCGTCACGGGTGCCGGGGTGCGTTCCGACGGCAGCCGGGTCTTCAACGAGGCCGCGTGCGCGCACGGGGACCTCGGCACGCTCCGCGGCACCGACGTGATGCCGCTCCTCGTCCGGCTGGCCGGAGGCGGTTAGGAAGACCCGGTGTGCCAGGGTGGGTCTTGAGTGCCCCCCACGGTTTCGTGGGGGAGGGCATCGGACGGTGTTCCAACGGGCCCCGAGATGCCCACATCCTCCGCGCGCCGGCGGGTTTTGTTACGCGCCAGGTCAGCCATCAATCCGAGTCCAACGAGAACGAGGCCAACAACCGCAAACTTCGAGGCATCGCCGTCCATAGCGCCACCCCCTTCGAGGGTACTCAAGGTCAAGCCCGTATCAACTCCTCGTTGAGTATCGCGCAGATGTGTTGCCCATTTCTTGGGAAATTGAGACTTTGGGAGGGTTCTAAAGGGGTTTGTCGAGCAGCACCGCGCATTCGACGTGGTAGGTGTGCGGGAACAGATCCAGCGGCTGCACCGTGCGGACCGCGTAGCGGGCGGCGGCAAGATCCTTGAGGTCCGGCGCGAGCGTGGTCGGGTTGCAGGAGACGTAGACGATGCGCGGGGCCCCGACGTCCGCGACCCGCCGCATCACCCGGCTGCCGGCCCCGCTCCGGGGCGGATCGAGGAGCAGGAGATCGGGCCGCCCCGCACGCGCGTGCAGGTCCGGCAGGAGCCGGCGCACGTCCCCGCCGGTGAACTCCACGTTCGTGATCCCGTTGAGCGCCGCGTTCTCCCGGGCCGCCCCGATCGCCGACGGGACGATCTCGATCCCGTAGACCCGGCCGGCCTGTCCGGCGAGCGCCAGCGAGAACGTCCCGACCCCGCAGTAGAGGTCGTAGACGATCTCCCCCCCGTGGAGCCCGGCGAAGGCATTGACGACCTCGACCAACCGCTCGGCTTGCGTGGTGTTGGTCTGGAAGAACGTGTCGGGGCCGATGCGAAACCGGAGGCCCGCGAGTTCTTCCACAATATAGGGGCGTCCCGCCAGCACGGTGATCGCCGCAAGCGGCAGGCCGTCGGAGAGGCCCGGGTTCGTGCCGTGGAGGACGCTCGCGATCCTCGGCAGCGCCGCCGTGAGCCGGTCCGCCAGCTGCCGCAGGCCGGGGACCTCGGCGGCCGTCGTGACCAGGACGACCATGATCTCCCCGGTCGCCTTGCCCTCCCGAATCATGACCTGGCGGAGCAGGCCGGTGTGGCCGCGCGGATCGTAGCGCGAGAGGCCCGACGCCGCGGCGAACTCCCGCATGAGGCCGAGGACGATGTTGCTCGCGGGAGACTCGAGCAGGCACGTGTCCACCGGGACGACCCGGTCGAACGCCCCGCGGCGGTGGAGTCCGAGCGACCCGTCCGGGTGAAACGTAAACTCCATTTTGTTGCGGTAGTACCAGGGCGAGCGCATCGCGATGATCGGGCGAACATCCACGCGTCTCAGGTCGGCCAGGTGAGCCAGGCTCTCGCGGACGATCGCCTCTTTCGCGGCCGCCTGCGCGGGATACGTGATGTGCTGCCAGACGCATCCGCCGCAGGGGCCGAAGTGCGGGCACGGAGGCGTGGTCCGGTCGCGCGCGCGGGCCAGGACCTCGAGCAGGTCCGCCTCGCCGTACCCGGGCTTGACGCGCCACAGCCGGGCTCGGACCCGGTCCCCGGGGGCGGTGTCCGGGACGAACACGACGAAACCGTCGGTCCGCCCGACGCCGCGTCCGCCGTAGGCCAGACGCTCGATCTCGAGACTGATCTCGTCCCCCCGCCGGACCGGAGGCCGAGGTTTTGCGGGTGCGGTCGTCGTCACAAGAGCAATGATAGCACCTGCTTGGAAGGGGCGCGGCTTACGATGAGAGCGCCTGCTCGTCTACATAACACCAGACCCAGGTTTCTCCCGGTTCCGCCGAGGTGATGAGCGGATGGGCGCTCTTCTGGAAGTGCTTCGTCGCGTGACGGTTCGGCGAATCATCACAACACCCGACGTGGCCGCACACGAGACACGTCCGGAGATGGACCCAGCGGCCGCCGCTTTTGAGGCAGTCCTCGCACCCCTCAGCGGGGCGCTGGACCGCATGAATCTTTGCGGTTGCAGCGTGCTCGCAGGGCGATTCGATGACCACGGGCTCGAGTTTTCGCATCGGAGTCTCCTGACTTTTTCATTAAGAGTAAGAGCATACGAAGCGCATACGCGGGTTGCGCGGGCAGGATTCCGCACGGGGCTGTACAGGGGCTTGACAGGGGTGCGGCCGTCTCGGCATAATGGCGCAAAGAGTGGTCCGACCACTGGGCCATCCAACCTCTCGGAGGGGGCACCCAATCTCACCCGACGTGGCGCGACCCATTCGCCAAGACCTCGAGCCGGTGAGAAAGACCAAAGTCTACGCCGAGGTGGCCGCCCAGATCCATCGCCTCATCGGCGATGGCCGGCTTAAGCCCGGTGACAAGTTGCCCCCCGAGCGCGAGCTCGCGGAGGTTTTCGGCGTCAGCCGCACCTCCGTCCGTGACGCGATCCGCGTCCTCGAAACCCAGGGCCTCGTGGAGCCCCGCCACGGCGAGGGGACGGTGGTCCGCCAGATCCCCATCGACGCGATCATCAGTCCGCTGGCGGATGCGCTGGCCGCGACGAAGGACTTTACCGCCGATCTCTTCGACATGCGCAAGATGCTCGAGCCCCCGCTCGCTCGGGCGGCCGCGTTCCGGGCGACCGCGGAGGACATGCGGGCGCTTGAGGAGATCGTCGCGCGCCAGACGGCGCGGATGCGCGCGGAGGAGATCGCGATCGACGAAGACAACGCGTTCCACTACCGCATCGCGACCGCCGCGAAAAACCAGGTCGTGCTCCGCACGATGGATGTCCTGATGGACCTTCTCCGCGAGAGCCGGGTGCGGTCCCTCCAGGGGCCCGGCCGCGCCGAGAAGTCACTCGACGGTCACCGGCGCATCCTGGCCGCGATTCAGCGCCGCGATCCCGACGGCGCCGCGGAAGGCATGCGCGCCCATATCGAAGAGATCGAGGCGATTCTGTTCCCGGCCCGGTCGCAGCGGGAGTCGGGAATGGCGGTGGGGACGGCAACTACGAAGTCGTAACGGACGGGAGTTGCCAGGGGCCCCGACGAACGGGCCCGGGCAAGAGGAGGGGTTCGATGGGACGCACGATCTCGGTAGAGGTCATCTATAGGGGGATTTTCCAGAAGACCCTCGCCAAGAACATCTGCCGCGGTATCGTCCTGGCCGCGCGGAAGGAAGGGAAGATCGGAATCGCGTTCGGCCGGTACGGGGATTCTCCCGAGCGGAACGGGATCCCGGCCAAGAACTTTGCGATCGTCGCCGCGGACGAGGAAGAGCTGCAGTTGAGCATGGCGCAGTACGAGCCGGCGGAGACCGACATCACCATCTCCGTGGACGACATGCTCTGTAAGGGCGTGGAGTCCTGGGCCTGGTACGGCTTGCAGCCGATCAACGAGAAGGTCCGCGAGAACGGGGTGCTCGTCGTCACCTCCACCCTGCCGGGCGAAGAGCTCATCAAGTTCTGCCACACGAAGCCCACCCCGTACCGCCTGGCGGTGGTTCCAGCGCTCCCGAGCTTCTCCGGCCTCTGGGTGTACAAGGAGGATCACACGGAGGTCCGCATCCTGGGCGCGCTGCCCAAGATCTGCCCGGAGCTCGTGAGCCTCGAGGCCATGCTGAAGGCGATCAAGGAGGAGTGGAAGGACGACCTGAAGGTCACCTCCGCGCGCCGGTCCTACGAGCAGACATCGACCCGCTCCGTCCATGCCGGCGAGGGGAACGCCGAGGTGCCGTACAAGTTCGACCTCCCCGGGTGGACGACGATGCGGGAGGGTGTCACGATCGAAGCCATGAAGCTCGGCGAGCCGATCAAGTTCGGCGATCAGATCGGCGGCTACCGGCCGGCGCGGAACCCGTACTTCAAGAAGTACTCGACGCGGACGATGCGGCCGGTGATCGACTTCGACAAGTGCATCAAGTGCACGCTCTGCTGGCTGCAGTGCCCCGACTCCTGCTTCGACGTCACGCCCGACCAGACGTACGATCTGAACGCGGAGGCGTGCTGCGGCTGCGGCGTCTGCGAGGCGGTCTGCCCCGTGGACGATTGCGTCACGATGGTGAACGAGGCCGCGTTCACCGACAACAAGAGCCAGTGGGAGGCGTACAAGACGGACAAGCCCGCCTACGCCAAGTGGGTCCAGGAGAAAATCTCGCACCGGCCGGAGCGGTCCCACGGGTTCCGGTACAAGGGGCAGTACGAGGAACAGGCGGCGAAGCTCGGTGTCGCCACCGCGGCGGGCGCGAAGGCAGGCGGCGATCCCGGCGCAAGCGAAGAGATGGGCGTGGGCGCGGGAGGTGAGGAGTAGTGGACGCAGAGACCGCAACGGCCGTCAAGGTCGCGGCTGCCGAGGAGGAAGCGCTGATCAGCGGAAGCGAGGCGGTGGCGGTGGCCACCCGGCTCGCCGACGTGGACGTGATGACGGCGTACCCGATCCGGCCCTACGACACGCTGATGCAGTATGTTGCCAAGCAGATCGCAAACGGCGAGCAGGACGCCGAGTACATCGTCGCGGAAAGCGAGCACAGCCAGTTCGAGATCGCCAAGCACGCGAGCGCCGTCGGCGCGCGGGCGATTTGCGGCTCGAGCGGGGTTGGCTGGTGCTACGCGTTCGAGGCGATCGCCGTGACACCGGCGCTCCGCATCCCGCTCCTGGCGATGGTCGGCAACCGGGCGCTCGACGATCCGGGCGCGTTCGGGACCGAGCACAACGATGCGCTGGCCGCCCGGGACCTCGGCTGGATGCACGTCTGGGTCGATACGGCCCAGGAGGCGCTCGACACGACGCTGATCGCCTACCGCGTCGCGGAGGACCGCCGGGTGTTTCTCCCGTGCGCGATCAGCACGGACGGCGCGTTCCTGACGCATTCCCAGACGCTCGTGAAGATCCCGCCGAAAACGTGGGTGGACGAGTTCTTGCCTAAGTACGAGCGGGGCGACCTCCGATTCCACCCCGATAACCCGATCACGATCGCGCCGCAGGTCAACGAGGACTGGCTGATGGAGATCCGGCGCCAGACCGACCAGGCGATGCGGAACGCGCGGGGCGTGATCGAGGAGGCGTACAAGGACTTCAAGCGCATCTTCGGCCGGGGTGACGGGAACCCGTTCTTCGAGGAGTACCACACCGAGGACGCCGAGCTCGTCCTGGTCGGGATGGGCACCCTCTCGATGCCGGTGAAGGTCGCGATCCGCAAGCTCCGCGAGCAGGGACAGAAAGTCGGGTTCGTCCGCATCCGCTGGTTCCGGCCGTTCGACTACGAGCGTCTCGGCGCGCTGCTGAGCCGCTTTGCGGCGGTCGGCGTGATGGACCGCGACTTCTCGATGGGCTCGCCGTTTAACAGCGGCGTGGTGGCCAACGAGATCCGGGCGGCGATGTACGGCCAGGCGAAGTGCCCGCCCGTGGTCAGTTTCATCACCGGACTCGGCGGCCGCGAGGTCACGATCCCCGGTGTCCGGGAAATGGTCGAGCACACCCGCAAAGCCGCCGAGACAGGGCAGTCCCCCAGGGACACGCTCTGGATCGGCGTGCGGGCCTAGGGAGGGACACGATGGATACCCCCGAGATGGCAACGATGCCTCTTCCGGTCCTCGAGCCGATCAAGGGCGTCAAGAAGGCGCCCATCGAGGAGTACTTCACCTCCGGCCATCGGACGTGCCAGGGCTGTGAGTCCGCTCTGGTCATGAAGCTCATGGTCAAGGCTGCCGGTCCCCGCACGGTCGTCCTGGGGAGCACCGGGTGCATGTACGTGGCGAACACCACGTATTACAGCACGCCCTGGGTCACGCCGTGGATGCACACCCAGCTCGGCTCGTCGGGCTCGGCCGCGGTCGGGACCGCCGCGGGCTACAAGGCGCTGATGCGGAAAGGCCGGATCAAGACCGAGCCGATCAACGTCATCTCATTCTGCGGGGACGGCGGTGGGGCCGACATGGGGCTGTCGGCGATCTCCGGCGCGCTCCAGCACATGGACTACAATCACCTGATCCTCCTGTACGACAACGAGTCGTACGCCAACACCGACATCCAGGCATCCGGCAGCACGCCGTACGGGGCGAACACGACGTTCTCGCCCCCCGGCAAGGCGAAACGAATTTTGCATAAGCGGTGGAAGAAGAACATGGCGTCGATGCTCGCGGCGGGCCACCCGGAATGCCGGTACATCGGGACGGTGTGCGCCAGTTACGCGGTCGACTTCATGAACCGCATCCGCAAGGCGCTCAGCATCGGCGGCCCGACGTTCATCCACTCGCTCGACCCGTGCCCGAAGGGCTGGGACTATGACCCGATGCTCTCCCACGAGCTCGGCGAGCTGGCCGTCCTGACCGGGATCTGGCCGCTGTTCGAGATCGTGGACCACAAGCTCACGCTCTACGGCAAGTCGAAGGGGATCGCCGACGGCCGCCAGAAGCGGCTGCCGGTGCGGGATTATTTGTTGAAGCAGGGGCGGTTCGCGCACTTCACCGAGGACGATATCGACTACTTCCAGGCCAAGATCGACGACATGTGGACGAAGTGGCTCGTACCCGGCGTCCTCCCGTTCTCGACCGACGTGCTGAACGACCAGCCGCCGGTGTAGAGACGACGCGCGCCGCTCCGGCGGCGCCGGCCCCGGGCCAAGGGGCCCGGACACAACTGCAGAGACAAAGCGTGGCTTCGCGACCCTGATGCGCGAGGTGACGGTGTCAGAGAGCTTCCGGTCCAACACCTGAACAGATTCCGGTGGGGATGGAAGCTCTCATTTTTTTGAGAACACGCGCGTCGGGCGGGCCCGGCCGCCGCCCCAGATCGTGATTCGCAAGACGGGGGTGAGGCGATGGAAAAGGTGATTCTGGGCGTCGGTTTTGGCCTCGTGACCGGTGCGATCCTCGCGTTATCGGCCGTGGCGTTCACCCTGACGTACGCTGTCAGCAACATCCCCAACCTGGCGCATGGGGAGCTCTTGACGTTCGGCGCGTACGCAGCGTATGCCACCCAGCGCTTCACGCACAACGTGCTCGTCGCCGCGCTGGTGGCTGCGCTGACGGGAGGCGTGATGGCCTGGGCGATGAACGCCGGTCTGATCGAGCCGTTCGTGCGCGCCCGCGTCAAGAACATCGCGATCTTCATCGCGACCCTCGGGGTATCCCTGATTCTCCAGAACTTCATCCTGCTCATCTTCGGGGGCGCCAACCTCGCCTATGTGCTGCCGGCGTCCGACTCGCACCAGGTCGGTCCATTCATCTGGACTGGACGCGACGAACAGATCATGGCCGCCTCCTTTCTGGTGATGCTGCTGCTCTACCTCATGCTTCAGTACACCAAGTTTGGCAAGTCGCTGCGCGCGGTCTCGGAGAGCCGGGAGCTCGCCCGAGTCTCCGGCATCAACGCTCATCACGTCGTCGAATTCACCTGGTTTCTCGCCGGCGTGGTCGCCGGATTTGCCGGCTTCGTGCTTGCCGCGAGCATCGGCACCCTGACACCGAGCTTCGGTTTTGCGTTCCTTCTGGTGACGGTGACGGCGGCCGTGGCCGGCGGGCTGGGCAAGCCGTATGGCGCCCTGGCGGCGGCACTGGTTCTCGGGCTGGTCATGGAGATCAGCGCGTTCTACATCGACGCCGCGTATAAGCTCGCGATCGCCTTCGCCATGCTGGTTGTCGTCCTGCTGTTTCGCCCGGACGGCTTGTTCACCAGTAAGACCGGAGGCGCGTTCGAGTGATTCAGTACATTGCCTCGATCGCCACGGAGGGGGTCATCTTCTCGATCATGGCGCTCGGCCTGAACGTCATCTGGGGGTGGGCCGGCGACTTCGACATCGCCTTTTACGGCTACGTCGCGATCGGCGTGTACATGGCGATGGTCACCAGCATCGGGCGCCTCCCTTCCCCGGATCAATACATCCTCGGGTGGCACCTGCCGTTTCTCGTGGCGATCGTGATCGCGATGGCCAGCGCCGCGCTCCTCTCGCTGCTCGTCGGGACGGTGGCCTTGCGCAAACTGCGGGCATCCTACTACGCGATCACGACGCTGGCCACGGTCTTGGTCTTGCAGATCGTCATCGGGAACTACACGCCGCTCTTCAACGGCTACAACGGGCTGTATGGTCTGGACCAACCGTTCAATGACACCCTGAAGCTTTCGCCCGAGGCCTACCCGTTCTTCTTCCTCGGCTTCTGTACGGTGATCCTGGTGCTCGTCTACTTCACGCTCGAGCGGCTCTCGGGCAGCCCCTTTGGGCGTGCCCTCCGCGCGGTCCGGGAGCAGGAGCGCGCGGCCGCCGCCTTCGGCCGGAACATCTACAGGCTGAAGCTCAAGGCGTACGTGCTCGGCGCGACCTTGGGGGGGCTGGGGGGGGCTCTGTTTGCCGCCTACCTGGGGGCGTTCAATCCCACGGCGTGGTCGCCGATCGAAACCCTGCTCCTCTATGCGGCCATCTTCGTCGGCGGAAGCGGAAACGCCCGCGGGGTCATCCTGGGAGTCTTCCTGGTCAGCGTCGTGTTCCAGGAGATCACGCGCTTCCTCCCCAACCTGGGTGGGAACGCCAGCTTCTCGTCGGCGGTGCGCGAGATTCTGATCGGAATCCTGATCCTCGTCACCATGCGCTACCGTATCCAGGGGCTCCTGCCGGAGCCGCGATCCAAGGATGCGGTCGCGGAGCGCGTCGCTGCGAAACTGTATGCCGGGAGGGGGAGTACCGCTGGCTGACCCAGTGCCGCATCTTCTCGAGGTGCGGGGGCTCTCGAAGAGTTTCGGCGGTGTGCATGCGGTCCACGACTGCACGCTGGTGGTGCCCGAGGGGAAGGTGACCGGGCTCATCGGACCAAACGGCGCCGGCAAGAGCACGGCGATTGACCTCATCACGGGCTTCAAGATGCCGGATGGCGGTGTGGTGCGGTTTGCCGGTCACGAGATCCAGGGGTGGCCGCCACACCGAATCTCCCGGCTGGGCCTGATCCGGACGTTCCAGCTGCCGAAGGAGTGGCCCGGGCTGACGGTGATGGAGAACATGCTCCTCGCCGCGCCGGAGAACGGGCGGGACGCGATCTGGCGGGCGCTGTTCACGCCGGCGCAGCTTCGCAGAGCGGAGTACGAGGATCGTGCGCGCGCGCGCGCCATTTTGGAGGAGTTCGGCCTGCTCTCCCTGCGGGACGACCTCGCGGGCAACCTCAGCGGTGGCCAGAAGCGGCTGCTCGAGTTTGCTCGAGTCGCCATCTGCCGCCCCCGGATGGTCATTCTCGACGAACCGATGGGCGGCGTCAACCCCGTCCTGGGTGCCCGCATGGGGGACGCGATCGCGAGCCTCGTGGCGTCGGGGGTCACGGTGACGATCGTAGAGCACAACCTGCCCTTCATCGAGCGTGTCTGCGATTCGGTGATCGTCATGGCCCTCGGGTCGGTGATCGCGGCCGGGCCGTTCGAGTCGCTGCGTTCCAACCGCGGCGTGATCGATGCCTATCTGGGCGAAGTGGCGGCCGGTGTCGGCGAGGCGCGGCCAACCGATGCGCGCTCGCACCCCGGGGCGGGAAGCCCGCGGCGGGACGGCGGCCGCCTGCCGTGGGGCGTCACGGGCGACGGTGATGATCGCCGAGCATCTCCCCGCGGGAGTCCGCCGGTGCCCGGGGGGCCTGCGCTCGCCGTCCGCGGGCTGACGGCCGGATACGGGGGCCCCCCGATCATCGACGGCGTCGAGATCAAGAGCGAGCAGGGGCAGATCACCGCGATTGTCGGGCCGAACGGCGCCGGCAAGTCGACGCTGTTGAAGGCCATTGCCGGGGTGATTCGCCCCACTGACGGCCGGGTGCTGTTGAACGGCACCGACGTGACCGCGCAGCCGCCGGAGCGGCTCGTCCGCAAGGGCATCGCCTATGTCCCCCAGGTCGCCAACGTCTTCCCGGGGCTGACGGTGCGCGAAAATCTCGAGATGGGCGGCTACGTGCGAACGTCCGGCGTGCGAGAACGGGCCGACGAGCTCTGTGCGTTGTTCCCCGACCTGAAAGCCGCGCTCAATCGGCCTGCGCGGACGCTCAGCGGTGGCCAGCGGAGCATGCTGGCGATGGCCCGGGGGTTGATGGTGGATCCGGCCGTCTTGCTGCTGGACGAGCCGAGCGCCGGTCTCTCACCGATCTTTCAGGCCGCAGTCTGGGAGCAAATCAAGAAAATTCGAGACACCGGGGTGGCAGTCGTCGTGGTGGAGCAGAACACGCGCCGGACGCTTACGCACGCCGACTGGGCGTACGTCATGGCGCTGGGCAAGAACCGTCTGGAAGGCACCGGCAAGGATCTGCTGCACGACGAGGAGGTGGTCAATCTCTATATCGGCAGGCTCTCGTGAGGGTCGGACACGTTCAGGAGCCTCTCGGGCACGGGAACCACGGGCCGCAAGGGCACGGCGCATCGACGAAAGCCTAGAAAGGGGGACTGTATGACAGGACAACGCGGGGTTCGCATGGCAATAACGGCCAGTTGCATCGCGGTCCTAGCCGGCATGCTGGCGTTCGCGCCGGATACCTCCGCTTTCACGGGCCCGCCGGTCCACATGGGCATGCTCGGGCCCTTTACGGGGCCGCGCTCGGATCTCGGGGCCGCCATCGTGCAAGGGGCCAAGGCCGCGCAGATGGCGATCAACGACGCCGGCGGGATTCTCGGCCGCCAACTCGTGCTGGATTCGGCAGACACGCTGGGGGACGCGGCCGACGCCGTCCCGGCCATTAACAAGCTGATCGGGGCGAGCCACGTCGCTGTCATCATCGGCCCGGAAACCGCGGAGTACTTTGCCGTCCGCCCGATCTTCACCCGCAGTAAGATCCCGGACGAGATGCAGGGCGGCGACGTCTCACTCGATCACGAGACCAATCCCTACTTCTGGCGCGACAGCCCGTCGGACTCGGTCTTGAGTGTCGCCATGGCGGTATACGCCCGCAAGCTCGGGTACAAGACCGCCGCCGTGATGATGTACACAGAGGAGTCGGCCCAGACGCTCAAGCCCCCGCTCATCAAGACCTTCGAGAGGCTCGGCGGCAAGATCGTCGCCGATGTCAACATTCAGGGAGGGCAGACCTCGTACCGGTCGGAGATCCTGAAGCTGATCGCCGCCCACCCGCAGGTGATCTTCACGCAGACCGACCCGGCGTCCGCCGCCGTCCTGTTCACCAATTTCAAGCAGCTGAACAACCTGGCGATCCCGTTTATCGGCACCGACCTGACCGGTGGAGACGACTATCTCAAGGCGGTCACATACGCGGCGGCGCATGGCCATCTCATATCGGTGTACGGGACCTCCGTGGAAGGCAAGGGCAACGACGTGTTCGTGCAATACTACCACAAACTGTATCCAGGCAAGGAGCCTCTGGCGAACGCGAACTATGCCTATGATTCGGTCATCAGCGCGGCCCTTGCCATCGAAAAGGCCGGCAGCACCGACGGCGCGAAGATCAACGCGGCGATGACGAGCGTGACCAATCCGCCGGGCACGAAATGCTTCGACTACAGCGACTGCCTGAAGCTGCTGAAGGCCGGCACGAAGATCAACCTCGAGGGCGCGAGCGGCGCCCTGGACTACAACAAGTATCATAACGTGTTCGGCCCGTACGGCGCCTTCCGCGTGGATCTGCAGGGCCACGAACAGCAGATCGCGCTCATGACGGAAGCGGATCTGGCCAAGGCCGCTCCCTGATCCGGCCGGCAGCAGCCGAAGACCTCGGAGACCCGAGGCGCTCCCTCGGGGCGGCCGAGCGGCGCTTTCGGAGGCCGGATACGGGCGCCCGTGCGTGGCCCCGGTAGGGCAGGCCCGTTTGGGTCCGGTGTGACGGCTGAGCGCGGGATCTGGCCGTAGAGGAGGCCCGATGAGTCTGGTCGTCGATGTCCACATTCAGGCCGGCATTCCCGGAGAGCATCTCGACCCCTTTGTCCACTCACGGATGCGCCAGACCATGGAGGCGCGGGCTTTCGACTTCGATGGCTCCGATCCGGCGGGGTACCAGGCGGGGGTTGGCCTTGTTGAGCGGCTCGATGCGGCCGGCGTCGATGTGGTGTGTTTGATGTCGGGGGATTACAACCGCGTGCTTCCCGGTTCGCCCGGATCTTACGAGGCGCCCAACGACTATCTGGCAAGCATCGTCGCCGAGCATCCGAAACGCATTGTCGGCACGTGCAGCGTCGATCCCATCACCGATCCGGCGGCCGCCGTTCGGGAGATCGAACGGTGCGTTGGGCGTTACAAGTTCCGAGCCGTCAGGCTCTATCCCACATATCAGCACTGGGATCCACGGGACGAGCGGGTGTATCCCGTGTACAGGAAGTGCATCGATCTGGGGGTCGTTGTCCAGATGCATATGGGCTGGACGCCTGTGAAAGTTGCCCCGCTGGAGTACGGCCGCCCCTGGTTGCTGGACGAGGTGGGCCGGACGTTCCCCGAGCTGCCGATCGTCATCAATCACCTCGGCTATCCGTATGTCGACGAGTGTACGTGCCTGATCGCGCGGCACGAGAATTTCTACTGCGACATCTCCGTCTGGGCCTTCCTCCATCCGTCGAAGATCCTGCGCATGCTGGTTGATTTCGGCTCGCTCTGTTCTTTTGACAAGATGCTGTACGGCTCCGGGAACATGTTCCTTCAGACCTACCCCAAGGTCATGCGCTCCCTGGATACGGCCGCAGACCAGTACGGCCTCCCGCGTATACCACAGGAGGCCATGCGCAAGATCATGGGCGAAAATGCCTGCCGCCTGTGGCAGATCGACGCCGCGAAAATGGGTCGAGCTCCCAGGGCTCGATGAGCAGGCGGGCGTGACGTAAGGGATCGCGAGAAAATAATTGAAACAAGTTATCTCTCGTGGGGGTAAATGGAATAGTTCCAATCGCCATGGAAGGCATCCGGCGTGAGGCGAATGGTCGCCATTTGTTCGTCGGTAATCTTGACCT
>Ga0207416_1001079_pt1 | contig 39182 bp, 34 predicted proteins | sample PaiPotPPM11metaG_FD_184107 | JGI IMG/M metagenome (GOLD analysis project Ga0207416, IMG submission 184107) | Iron sulfur acid spring bacterial and archeal communities from Banff, Canada, to study Microbial Dark Matter (Phase II) - Paint Pots PPM... ...
GCCCGCTCGACCATGACATTGATCGCCCGGTCCGTGTGTGCCAGCGTGAGGTGGCCCTGTTGCGAGAACATGAGGTTGTAGTCGAGCTCCTGCGAAAGCCGTTCGTAGAGCTTGAGGCTCTGGTTGTAAAAGGCGACCCCCTCGGGCGTCCGGTAGTTGGCGCGGATGATAGTGGTGTTGCGGCCGCTTGCGCCGCTGCCGATGTAGCTCTTCTCCAGGACGGCGATCTCGCGCATTCCGCGCTTGGCCAGCTCGTACGCGGTGGCCAGCCCATGGACGCCGCCGCCGATGATGACGGCGTCGTAAGTCGAGTTGAGCGAGTGATGGCGCCACATCGTCCAGGGCTGGAAATAGCGAAGCGGGTTGAACATGGTCATGACCAGCCCTCGGCTTGAAGCGCATCCCAGCCGGCGGCACGTCCGCCGAGTTTCAAAACCACTGCGGTGACGGTCCGCCAGAGGTAGCGGCCGTACTCCGCTCCGGCGTAGATCTCGACCGCGCGCTCTCGCCTGACCAGGATCGCCGGGATCCGCGCGAATTGCAGGCCCGTGGCGCCGCCGTCCGCCAGCGTCGAGACATCGGTCGCCGTCAGTCGACCTACGACCTCACCGGCCTTCGGGCCGAGCAGCGCGATGCCCGTGTAAATGCTGGTGGCATCCGTGGCCATACCCGACGGACCGGCGGCCTGCTCGGCGACCCCCAACCATCGGTCGAGGCCCTCGGGTCCGGTGAGGATCAGGGCCCAGTGCGCACTCAAACGCGCGAGCAACACCTCGGGGCCGGCGGGAAATCGGGAAAGCATCTCCTCGACCGGTCCATGCAGGTCGATCTTTCCCCGGGCGGTGACGTCTGCCATCACGACGCTCTGGCGGATCGCCGCGCGTTCATCCTCCGGCGGTCCGTAGGCGGCGGGGACCTCCCAGCCGTGCCGGCGTTCGAAGCGGGCGCCAATCCCGGCATGAAGCCGGTGCGCCGGCGTTTTCATCACCGGTTCGATCATGACCGCAGCCTGGTCCCCTTCGGGTCGTAGAAGGGTTCGAGGTAAACCTTGCCGGTCGATCGCTTGCCGCTGAAGACGATCTCGAAGGGGCGACCGTTCTCCGCCCATGCCTGGGGAAGCCACGCCATCCCGACGCCCGCCTGCTGGACGCCGCTCCACCGACTCGACGTAACCCGACCAACCGGCCGGCTCTCGTGCACGACGCTGGCGCCCTCGGGGGGAACCTCGCCCTGGTCGATGATGAAGCCGCAGAGGCGCTCCTCGGTGTCCGGTGTGAGCAACGAGGCGCGTCCCAGGAAGTCCGGCTTGTCGAGCTTGACCATCCAGTTGAGGCCGGCGCCGTAGGGGGTCGAGAGGGCATCGGTGTCCTGGCCCACGATGATGTGCTGCTTCTCCAGCCGGAGGATGCGTTGCGCTTCCAGGCCGAAGGGCGCGATGCCGTGCTCGCGGCCGGCCTCCATGATCGCGTCCCAGACGTGCTCGCCGTAGGCGCTCGGAACGTGAATCTCGTAGCTCAGTTCGCCCACGAAGCCAATCCGCAGGATCAGCGCCGGGACGCCTGCCACCTGACCGCGCGCGGAGGCGAGGTAGGGGAGGGAGGCCGCCGAAACATCGAGCTCGGTCAGCCGTTGCATCACCTCGCGCGATCGAGGACCGGCGAGATTGACCGCCGCGTAGCCGCCGCTCAGGTTGACCAGTTGCACATCTAGCCCCCAGTCGGCCAGCCACCAGCGCATCCACTGCTCCATGCCGGCCGTCCCGCCCGTCGTCGTGGTAATGAAGAACTCATCCTCGGCCAGGCGGCAGAGGGTGCCGTCGTCCAGGATGACGCCCTGGTCGTTGAGCATGGCGCCATAGCGGATCCGCCCGACTTTCATATCCCCGATCCGGCTTGGATACAGGCGTTCGAGGAAGGTCACCACCTGCTCACCCTTGATCCGGAACTTTCCGAGGCTGCTGACGTCGATCAGCCCGACCCGCTCGTGTACGGCCCGGCATTCCTCGCGTGGATCCTGGTAGTGATGCGGCCGTCGCCAATCACCGGCCCACATGAACTCGGCACCGGCCTCCACGTGGCGATCGTGCATGGCCGTCTCTTTGCGCGGGGTGTGCGATCCCGCGGCCAGCACGCCCAGCGAGACGGGGACCCATGGCGGCCTCGATGTCGTGGTCGCGGTCTGCGCAATCGTGGTCCCCGTGAGCGCCGCAGTCAACTGCCTCGAGCCGGGCAGGCAGGACTTGCCCTGGCAGGGACCCATCGAGAGCGTGGTGTAGCGCTTGAGCAGCTCGATGTCGTCGAAGCCTTCGGCGACCGCCTGCACCATCTCCTTTTTGGTCACGTCCATGCAGACGCAGGTGAACTGCTTGCCCGGAGCGTCCGATGAGGCCGGGAGGATCGCCATGCCCGACCGGGCCGATCCCGTGACTGAGCCGGTCGCGCGAATGTGGCCCGGCAGGCCCTCGGCGACCAGCGCCTGGATCTGCTCGTCGAAGCGCAGCTGCCCTCCCATCTGCGGCACCAGGCCGGCCGCGGGTACGCCGAGGCCGCCGACCACCAGGAGATCGCATGCCAGCCTGCGAGTACCGGTCGGGCCTTTCAGGATGACCCCTTGCATGCGGCGCCGTCCGGCCGCGGCCTGGATGATTTCAGTCTTCGGATCGATGATGGTGACGTCCGCTCCCTCGGCACGCAGCGCCTTCGCCGTTTCCTGCGCCTTCGGGCCAAAGGCGGCCACCACCGCCTTCGCGCCGGGCAGGATCCGGTAAAGGTGCAGCAGCCGGTCTACCGCCTCCGCGGTCATGATCCCCGGCAGGTCGTTGTTGGGAAAGACCGGCAGCTGCTCGATCTGGCCGGTCGCAATCACGATCTCCCGGGGCCGGATGTGATACAGGACATCCTCGCTCGCGGCAACCACCAGCCCGCCTTCGAAGGCGCCGAGCGCGGAGGTCCGGAGCAGGATTCGAACCCCGGCCTGCTCCGCTTCGGCGCTGAGCGAGGCGGCCTCGGCGTGGTTTGCCGAGCTGCGTGTCCGGCCGCCGAGTTCTGCGCGTCCTTCGACGAGCAGCGTGTTCTTTTTGGCGTTGGCGACCGCGATCGCGGCGCGCAGTCCGGCCCGGCCGCCCCCGATCACCAGGACGTCCGGATGGAGATACACCTTCTGTGCGTCATGCGAGAGGACCGTGCTGGGCACCCGGCCGAGCCCCGCGAGCCGGCGGATGATCGGCTCGACCAGCGGCCAGAGAAAGCGCGGGCGGTGGAATGCCTTGTAGTAGAACCCGGCGGGGAGCGCGAAGTCCAGTAGGTCGAAGACGCCGAGCAGGTCGCGGTCCACCGAGGGCCAGGCGTTCTGCCGCCTGACCACCATCGCGTCGCGAACCGGTTCGAGGCAGGCGCGGACATTCGGCACCCCGTCGACCGTGACCATGCAACTGGCGCAGGCGCCGGTCATGCAACGCAGGCCGCGGGGCCGGTGGTACTTGAACGATCGGCCGGTGATGACCACGCCGTTGGCCGCCATGGCGGACCCGACCGTGTCGCCCTCGAACGCCGGCAGCAGCCGCCCATCCATCGTGATCGAGACCGGGCTTGCGCGGTCGAGCCGCTCCGAAGGGCTTGAAGGTAAGCGCTTCATCGCCTGTGCGCCTCCCGCTCCTGCGGCCAGTAGGCCTCTTCGATCAGGTTCGATCGGGTATCGCGGCGCGCCAGCAACCAGCGCTGGCAGCCGTCCCGGTGGTACCACCATTCGACCTGGACGCCGGCGACGTTCTTGCGAAAGAAGAGGTAGCGCGCCAGCTCCCGCGAGGGCGCGCCGGGGGCCGGCCGCTTGTTGGATTCGCCTCCGTAGGCGAATTCCGAGAACTCCCGATCGCCGCAGTTGGGGCAGGGAACGAGAAGCGCCATTCAGGCGGCCTGCCCGGAAGATGACCGGGTGATCTCGACGAGATAGGCAACCATGATGTCTCTGCCCGCCAGGCGGAAATCGAAGGCGTCCGACAGTTGTTTGACCCGCTGGATCTGGCCTCGATTGGCTTCGAAGACTTCGCCGGAAGGAAAGAAGGCGAAGTCGACCACCCGGCTCTTGAGCCCGAGCTTCTCCAGCTGTCGCTCGGTCTCGCGCTGGCCGATGATGGACAGTTGCATCAGGTAGGCGCGTCCATCGTCCGTAAGTACCCGGGGAAGGATCCGGATGAAGTGGTCAAGGATGTTGCGTCCCCAGTAGTCGAGCGGCCGGTGGCCGGTCGGTTCCTCGAAGGGATCGACGGGCATCTGGTAAAGGCTGGCAAAGCAGATGTCATAGCGCTCCTGCGGTTCCCACTCGTAGAGGTCGGCCTCACTGGCCGTCACTCGATCCGCCACGCCGTTGCGAAACGCGTTGGCCAGCGTGTTCGCGATGGCGTTGCGATCGATGTCGATCGCGTGCACCTGACGGGCGCCGTTGAGCGCCATCTGGATCGCCAGGATGCCGCAACCGCAGCCGACGTCAAGGCACGTCTTGTCCTTGCCGATGCGCTCGGTGAAGAGGTGCTTCCAGCAAAGAAAGCTGCCCTGGGTAGGAATGAAGACGCCCGGATCGACGGTCAGCTCGGGAACCGGAAGCGGGAAGAGGACGCGGTTGCTCTCGTCGACCCAGCTGGCCGGTTCGGGTTCGGGCAGCTGCGGCTGCTGCTCGTCGCTATCGATCTGGGGTCGCTTGCGCCCGGGTTTCGTCGGTGCGACCGCCCTGGCCATCGCGGCAATGTGCTCCGGTGTGGTGCCGCAGCATCCGCCGATGATCTGGGCGCCTTCCTCACGCCAGGAGAGCGCCAGCTGCGCATAGCGGGCCGGGTCGGTGTGCTCGTCGAAACGCCAGAGCGGACCGACCATGTGCCCAAGGTTCGGGTAGACGCCGAGCGGCATGCTGGTGAAGTCGCGCAGCCATCCGATCATGCCGGGCACGTGGTCGATTGGGAGGCAGTTGATCAGCAGCGCACTGACACCCATCGACTGGAAGCGACGCGCTGCGCGTCCGAAGAGGTCGCCTTCGGGCGGGCCCCAGTGCTGGCCGTAAACGCCGCAGACGCCGTGCCGGTCGCGACGGAAGGAGAGCCAGAGCGGGATACCGGTGCCAAGCAATAGTTCGATCGTCTTGAAGGTGGCGGGATCGCGGATGAGCGTGAGCGTTTCGAGCAGGATCAGGTCGGGCAACTCCTCTTCGAAGACGCGCAGCAGCAGTTCGACCGTCTCCGTGCGCGCCGGCGAGTTGATCTCCTCGGAGATCGCGAAGGCGACCGCACAGGTGCCGTCGCGCCCAGCCTCGGCGATCGCCCGCCGTGGAAGGCGGATGCCGAGCCGGGCGATGTCCATCCAGTGCCCGCGCTCGGGGCTCAGCCCTCCCAGCCGCTGCTCCGCTTCCGGCGTCGAGAGGATCGACCAGGTGTCGGTCGAGATCACGTCGCAGCCGCAGTCGATGTAGCGTTTGTGGACCTCGGAGACGGACTGCGGCGCACGGTAGAGAGCCCAGGTGCCCCAGAGCCCGCTGTCGATCCCGGCGGCATTGCCCGTCAGCGCTCGAAGCCGCTGCAGTTCGGTGCCGATGCCACCGTCGAGGATCACCGGCTGATCGGCCGCGAGCTTGTTCTCCACATGCTGGTACGCCGGCGACCGCACGGACGAGATCACCTCAGCCGTTAGAGCCGCTCGGCGAATTCACGGTTCGATGGCTTGAGTGTGGGATCGGTGCCCATGAACGCGTGCTTCGACATGTCGGGGGAGTACTTGCTCGCCTCCGGCTTGCGGCCCAGTGCTTCGGCGACGGCGCGAATGTGATGCGGCCCCGCTCCGCAGCACACCCCCAGGTAGCGGACGCCCATGTCGTGCGCGGCCCTGGTGAAGTCCCCGAGCTCGTAGCGCGTGCAGACGTAGGGGTCGAGCGCGGTGGGGAAGGGGCGGATGTTGCTCGCTGGATCCTTCAAGGACTGCATCGTCGGCTGCTCCGGTGTGGTGCGATAGGGGACCGGCAGCGCCGCCACCTGGCAGGAGACCGCGTCGCGGATCTCCTTGAGCAGCGGCAGCATGGTGTTCGGTCCGCGCGCACAGTTGACTCCGACCACATCCGCGCCCGCGGCTTCGAATCGCTTCATAGCCTCGCCCAGACTCCACCCGTCCCGGGTCTTCGGTTCCTGGTGGATCGAAAGGGTCACCACCGTCGGGACGCCGCTGGCACGCATCGCCTCCAGGGAGATCAGGGCCTCCTCGCCGTAGCTGAAGGTCTCGGCGACGAATAGATCCACTCCATACTCCATCGCCCAGGCGATCTGCTCGTCGAAGATCCTTCGGACGTCCTTGCGCGATTGTTCGTCGCCTGGGACATACAGATTCGTGTTGGAGAGGTTGCCTGCGAGCAGCGTCCCCGAGTCGTCCGCTACCTTTTTCGCAATCTCCAGCGCATTGCGGTTGAGCGGCTCGAGCAGGTGCTCTTTGCCGATGATGCGCAGCTTTTCGCGGTGCCCGTAATACGTGAAGGCCTCGACGATGTCGGAGCCGGCGTGAACGAACTCGCGGTGAAGCTCGGTGACGACCTCGGGATGATCGAGGACGACCTCGGGGACAAAGGCGCCCGCCTGGAGGTACCCGCGCCGCTCACATTCGAAGAGATAGCCCTCCGCACAGATGGCGGCGTCCTTCTCGAGTCGTTGCATGAGCCCGACTTTCTGTGCGCCGTTTTTCGCCTTACCCATGTTCGTTTAACCCCTTTTCTTGATGTTGACGACCCTACGAAGCCTTGACGACCTGGCCGCGCTCGACCGGCCCGAAACCCAGCGAGGCCGACAGCTCGCCGGCCAGAACGACGATTTCTCTCGCCGCCATCTTGACGCGTGGCGCGAAGCGGTAGGCCGGGGCCGAGACATTGACCGCGGCGACGATCCGGCCCTGGAAGTTTCGCACCGGCGCCGCCACCGCCAGCAGGCCCGGCTCGAACTCCTGTTCCACGATGGCGTAGCCATAAGGACGGGCCGCCTCGATCTTTCGGTAGAGCTCACCAACTGTTCGAGGGCCGCCCGGCGCCAGGCGTTTGAACTCGACCGTGCTCAGCAGGCGCTTCAGCTCGTCGAGGCTGTGATCGAGGAGGAGGGCGCGCCCCGAGGACGTGCAGTAGGCCGGATTGGTCCGGCCCACCCATCCAGCCGCCTCGATCGCACGGTTGGGTGACTCGGTTGCCACGGTCAGCACATCGCGCCCCTGCAGCACGGAGAGGTGCACACGTTCGTTCAATCGCGCCACCAGGCCTGCCATCAGGCTCGGCCCGATCGCCAGCAGGCGTTGCTCGCCGGCGACCGACGCCAGCGCAAAAAAGCGCGAACTCAGGCGATAGCCCAGGCTGGTCGGATCCCGCTCGACAAATCCTTCTTCGGCGAGGATCTTCAGCGAACGGGAGACCTGGCTTTTGTCGGTCCCGAGAATCTCGGCGAGCCGGACGACACCCAGCGTCCCCTGCGGCGATGCGCTGGATGCGAGCGCATCCAGGATGGCGATGCCCCGGCGCAGGCTGGTTCCCCTCTCCGCGGCGGCCATCACGCGCCGACCTGGCCAGAGAATCGCAGCGCGCCGACGGCGATGGCCTGGGCGCAGGCGACGAGGTCCCCGACGGCCACGGACTCATCGATGGTGTGGGCAGACCGGACGTCGCTCGGTCCGAAGCAGATCGCCGGGGTTCCCCCGAAACGGGTGAAGGTGGCCCCGTCATGCCAGTTGTCAAAGCCGGTGGCTCGCCCTGGCCGGCCGATATCGGCCCCGGCGTCGAGCATGACCCGAACGATCGGATGGTCGGAGGGGACCTCTGCCGGAGGGACCCCGGGGCCCCACTCGATGGTGGGTTGGTGCTCCGCAAGCCAGGGGTCGGCGTTCGCCGCTCGCTCGATGCACCCGGCGATCTCAGCCTCGACCTTGCTGCCCCAACCGTCGGCATCGGCCTGGCCGGGAAGGTAGGCCACGTGGTAGGTGAGCCGGCACGATGCGGGGATCGTGACGATCCATTCGCCGCCGCTGATCATGGTCGGAATGATGTCACCCGGTGACAGGTGCGGATGGTGCTGATCCGCCCGCCCATGCCACTGGCGTTCCAGATGGCGCAGGGCCTCGCTGACGATGCCCATCTTTTCGATCGCATTGACCGCACCCCCATCGCCAGGGTCGGCCGCAGACCAGCCCGCATGGCCCGGGCGGCCAACCACTGTGATCGTCGGGATCAGGCTACCCCGGCAGGCGGTCCATACATCGAAGCCGGATGCTTCCGTGACGATCGCGGCATCGGCGGCGACGCCGTGCGCAACCGCGGCTGCGCCTCCCGCGCCGGTCGATTCCTCGTCCGTCACGGTGCAGATGAGCAGGTCGCCGGCCAGGCGGACCCCAAGGCGCATCAGCGTTTCGGCGGCAACGACCATCGCCGCGATACCCCCTTTCATGTCGACCGCGCCACGGCCGTACAGCCTGCCGTTCCGCACCTGAGCCTGGTTGGGATCGCTGGTCCAGCGGTTGCGCGGCTCGGAGGAGACGACGTCGATGTGCCCGTTGAGGAGCAGACTGCGGCCATGCCCCGCGCCCGCAAAGCGGGCCAGCATCTGCGGACGCCCCTCGAATGTAAGGCCCGGCGGTACCAGGCGGCTACCGGTCAGGTCCTCGATCTTCGGCTCCCAGATTTCTGTCTGCGCGCCCACGGCGCCGAGCCGTTGGGCAAGGTGCTCCTGAAGCCGGGCTTCGTCTCGGGGTGGCGCGCCGATCTCGTGCGCCGTCGTGTCAAAGCCGATCAGGTCGGCCGTCAGGGCGACCAGGTCCTCCTTTGATCGCTCGATCTCCTCCACCGCGCGCCGCTCGACGGCGGTGAGCGTTGTTGTCAGTGGCGGGCTCAAAGGGCTGCCATGGCTTCGCCGCAGGCCTCCATTAATCGCGTCACCTGCGGAGCGCTGAGGATCAGGGGTGGCGCCAGCCGGATCACGTTACTGTTCGCGCCGCAGGTGGAGACGATCACACGCCGCTCGAGGAGGCCGGTTCGGACCTTCGCCGCCACCTCCCGGGAGGCGAGCTCGAGACCGACCATCAGACCCCGTCCCCGCACCTCGGTGACGGCCTTTTTGTAGTTCTGGGCGAGACCGGTTAAGCCGGTGACGATCTCATCGCCACGAACGCGGGCGTTCTGCAGCAGGCCCTCGCTTTCGATGACGTCGAGCGTGGCCATTGCGGCCGCACATGCAACCGGGTTGCCCCCGAACGTGTTTCCGTGGGCGCCCGGCGGCCACGCATCTAGCAGGGAGGCTTTACCAATCAGGGCGCCCATCGGCAGACCGGAGGCAATTCCTTTCCCGACGGTCATCAAGTCGGGCGACACGCCAGTGTGCTCGCAGGCGAAGAGGCGTCCGCTGCGCCCAAAACCGGACTGCACCTCGTCAACGATCAGGAGGATCTGATGCTCGTCGCAGAGGCGCCTGAGCGCGGGAAGGAACCCATCGGGGGGCACGAGGTAGCCACCCTCCCCGAGGATGGGCTCGACAATGAAAGCGGCGATTCGCTCCGGGACAGCCTGCTCGACGAAGAGCTGTGCGATCGCCCTCAAGGTCGGCTCGAGTTCCTTGCGCGGGTACGGCACCAGGAGCACTCCGGGCAGAAATGGCTCATGACCCGCGCGGAATGCCGCCTTCGAGCTCGTGACGGAGAGGGCACCCATCGTACGACCGTGAAATCCGCCGGTGAAGGCGACCAGGTTCGGACGACCGGTGGCGTAGCGCGCCAACTTCAGCGCCGCCTCCACCGACTCGGTGCCGCTGTTCGTGAAGAAGAGCTTGGCGTCCGGGATGGGCGCCAGCGCGCAGAGTCGCTCGGCGTAAACGCGAGCGATGCGGGTATGGCCGACGGTCGAGACATGCAGCAGTTCGCCTGCCTGGGAGCGGATCGCTTCCACCACCCGCGGATGGCAATGGCCGGTATTTGTGACGCCGTAGCCCGAGATGAAGTCCAGGTACCTGGTGCCGTCGGAGGCGGTGAGCTCCGCACCATCTCCCGACGCGAACTCGAGCGGTGTGGTCATCGCCGCCGCGCGTGATAACCGTGAGGTGACGTCCCGCGAGCCAACGGCCCGTAGCATGGTGTTGCCTATCCTACAACTGCTGTTGTCGATACGGCAACCCCCCCCCCTTACCGCCAGGCGGCGGGCGGTGACGGCCCGGCATCGACTGATGTTAGCGGCCGGCGTACGCCCGCGCCCGCGGATTGAGCACCGCCTTCGGCTTCTCGCCGCGCAGGTAGCGTAAGGCCTCCTCGGCGGCAAGTATGCCGAGATCGCGGACGGCATCTTCCGAGTACCAGGCGATATGTGGCGTGATTGTCACGTTGGGGTTTCGCAGCAACGGCATCGATAAGTCCGGAAACGGTTCCCGCTCGAGGACGTCCAGCGCCACCGCCGCCACGATTCCCTCATCGATCGACGCTTGCAGCGCGTTGAGGTCGATTAGCCCGCCGCGAGCTGTGTTCACGATGATCACTCCTCGCCGCATCTTCGCGAAGGCTGCTTTATCGAGGAGCTGCGCCGTGCCGGAGGTCAGCGGCGTATGCAGGCTGATGATGTCGCTCGACCGGAGGAGTTCATCGAGTGCCAGGCCCATGACGTCGAGCTCCCTCAGGCGCGTCGGGTCGAGGTGAGGGCTGGCCGCCACGACTTCCATGCCAAAGGCGCGCGCTCTGCGCGCCACCTCCGAGCCGATCCGCCCGAGGCCGACGATGCCCAGACGACGCCCCTTGAGCCGGTACATGGCCGGGTACTGCACCGATGACCAGCCTTTGATCTGCCAGCTCTGCTGGAAATGGTTCAGATATCGAGCAGCGGCAAGCAGGAGCAGCATCGTGTGGTCCGCAACCTCGTGGATGCCGTAGTCCGGAACGTTGGCCACCCAGATGCCGTGCTCGGTCGCCGCGTCGACATCGATGGTTTCGATTCCTACCCCGCAGCGGACGATCAGCCCGACCCGCCGAAGCATCTGGATCGACTCCTTCGGAAATCGAACGTAGGCTGTGATGATCACGTCCGCGTCCGCCGACCGGCTGGCGACCTCCGCCTGCTCGAGGCCGTCGGGAAAGACCTCGTAATCTGCACCCGCTGCCTCCAGGGTCGCAATCGCCGGCTGGAGCATCTTGCCGGCGTCGGTGATCACGACCTGGCTAATGCGTAAGGCCTCCATACAGCTCCGGGCGCCGGCTGGCGAGGTAGCGAAGGGCGGCGGTCGATGGGTGGGAAGAGGTCAGGTCAACGGAGCCCACGAGCACCTCGTCCGTCCGGCCGGCCATCCGGATCACCTCGCCGGCCGGATCGACGATTGAGCTTTCGCCGAAAAAATGTCGACCATCGAGCTCGCCGACGGTGTTCGCCGTCGCGACGTAGATGCTGTTCTCCATCGCGCGTGCCCGGGTGTAGACGGCCTGATAGGGGGCGAAGGGATCCGTGGTGGCCGTGAGCGACAACACGATCCGCGCTCCATCCAGGGCCAGCAGCCTCGCGGTCTCGGGAAACTCCATGTCGTAGCAGATGGCGACGCCGATCCGTCCCAGGCTGCTGTCGAAGGCGCTAAGCCGGTCACCGGCGGCGAAGAGATCCGCTTCCTTGCCCCACAGGTGCGTCTTCCGGTAGGTGTGGAGCAGGGACCCGTCTCGTTCGATGACGGCGGCGCTGTCGTAGATCAATCCGCTCTCGGTAGCCTCAGGCCAGCCGAAGATCGTCAGCAGGCCGAGGCGTTGCGCGAGTAGCGCCAGCTTTTCGAAGCGGGGCCCTTTCGCTGGTTCGGCCATCGGCATGACCTCGTCGGTCAGCACGTAACCGGTCAACGAGAGCTCCGGAAAGAGGATCGCCTCAGCGCCCGCTGAGGCAGCCTTCTCCATGGCGGCAGCCATCTTTGCAACGTTGGCATCCTTGTCCGCCCGGACCGCGCTCAGCTGTGCGATGGCGAGCAGGAATGGCTTCACTCAGACCTCCCGCCGTATCATATGGAAAGTCAATGGCTGCTTCTGATCGCGTGCGCTACCTGATCATTGGCGCCGGCGTTCACGGTCTCTCCACCGGATGGCATCTCGCCAGAGAGCTGAAGGCGCGCGGCAAGGGCTCGGGTGACGACGTCCTCATCATCGACAAGACCGGCATCGGCGCTGGCCCGTCCGGACTGGCCTGCGGTGTTGTTCGCAATAACTATTTCCAACCGGCGATGCGCGCGCTGATGGCGCACAATGTCACGGTCTGGGAATCGGACCCCGAGGCCTTTCATTACCACCCGGTTGGCTTCATGCAGATCTCGCCCGAGGTGATGCACGCTGATGTCGCCCAGGTCTACGACGAGCAGCGGGCGATCGGCTATGACTCTGTGTTCATCGAAGGTGAAACCGAATGCCGGAAGTACATGTGCGAGATGTTCCCGGATTGGCAGGCGAGGGGCATCACCAGCATCCTCCACGAAAAGAAGGGCGGCTACGCCGAGAACATGCACTCGATGAAAGGCCTGGCGGCCAAGGCGCAGGCGGAGGGGGTAGAGATCCGAACCCCGGTGCGAGTCACCGGCATCAAAATGCAGAACGGAGCCGTCGTCGGGGTCGAGACCGACCAGGGCGAAATTGCCTGCGAGCATCTGATCGTTGCGGCGGGGCCGTGGGTCCGCGACATCTGGAACCAACTCGATTTACCGAAAACCGTTGAGGTGCTGGGGCGCGATGGCAAGCGGTATGAGCGGCCGATGTGGACCTACTGGTGTTTGCAGGAGGGCACCCTCGGCGTCGATCCCAACTACCTGCTCGACGCCCACGGCAAGATGCCGCCCGTCATCCATGTCGACACGGACGTGCCCTTAGAGGACAGCGAAGACGGGTCGCTGATCACCGACCAGCTGTGGGGCATCTACTACAAACCCGACTACAACTTCAACGGCGTCCAGGGAGGCGCGATGCCCTACAAGGTCGACCAGCCGGCCGACCAGGTTCACATCGACCCCTACGGACCGCTGAGCAAGGAGTTCACCGTCACCCCGGAGTTCGAGCGGTTCTGGACCTCGGGCCTGGCGCATTGTCATCAGCGATTCGAAGGCAAGCGCGGCCTGTATCATAAGGCCCCCTCGGGCGGAATCGGTGCCTTCACGCCCGACAGCTTCCCGGTCTTCGACGTCTTCCGCCAGAACGCCTACGTGATCGCCGACTCGAACCACGGCTACAAGATGATCGGCGTCGGGGCCCTGGTCGCGAAAGAACTCATGGACGAGAAGCAGGGCCTGCTCGAACCCTTCCGCTATCGACGCTACGCCGAGGGCAAGCTCCATCCGGTGAGCCACTCGCCCTTCCCCTGGAGCTAAAGCTCGCCAGAGATCGTCTTGTCCACCAGGATGACGGTGCGCGCGCCTATGCTCTTGTTCATCCGCTCGAACGCCTCGTCAATGCCGGACAGGTCGGTGAAATGCGAAACCGAATCCGCCAGCGGAAACTCGCCCGAAGCCGCCATCGCGGCGAGCTCCGGCAGCTCGATCGCGGGGTTGCCCGACCCGTAGTAGCAGCCTTTCAGGTTCTTGGCGGAGAGGAACTCGATGGCGGGGATCGAGACCTCGGCGCCCACCGGCGCCAGCCCGACCACCACGGCGCTCCCGCCCGGACGTAGTACGTCCCAGGCCAGCCGGATGGTCGCGGCGATGCCGACCGCCTCGATCGCGTGGTCGACCCCGCCCTGGGAGAGCTCGCGCACCTGGGCTGCCGCATCGCCCCGCGCCGAGTCGACGACATCGGTCGCGCCCTGACCTAAAGCTCGCTTGAGCTTCTCCTTGCTGCGGTCAACGGCGATAATGTGCCCGGCTCCGGCGAGCTGCGCCGCCTTGATGATCTGCAATCCGACGCCGCCCGAGCCGATGACGCAGACGCTGTCGCCGCGCTGGACCTTTGCGACGTTTCGAACCGCGCCAACACCCGTGATGACGGCGCAGCCGAGGAGGGCCGCCTGCCAGAGCGGTAAGGTCGCCGGAATCGGAACCGCCGACGCGGCCGGCACGACGGTGTACTCAGCGAAACACGAGACAAACAGAAAATGCTTCAAGGGCTCCCCCGAGCCGAGGTGGAGGCGGCTGGTGCCGTCCATCAGCGTGCCGCGCCCGCCGTTCAGCCCGGCGACCTCGCAGAGCGTTGCTTCGCCTTCCCGGCAGGAGCGGCAATCGCCGCAGGCCGGGATGATGCAGAAGGCGACGTGATCGCCTGGTTTCACGTGAGTGACGCCGTCGCCGAGCGCGGTGACGATGCCTGCGCCTTCGTGACCGAGGATGATCGGGATCCGAAACGTTCCGAGGCTGCCCTCGGCGAGGCGCAGGTCGGAGTGACAAACACCCGCGGCGCCCACCTTGACCAGCACCTCGCCTGGGCCCGGCCTGTCGAGCGTGACCTCCTCGATCTGCAGCGGCTTACCAAACTCCCGCAGGACCGCCGCCTTCATCCGCGTTGGGCCGCTCATCCCAGGCGGAACTGTTCCATCGCCTCGAGGTTAGGGGTTGCGCCGAGGCCGGGACCCGCCGGTGGGTGGATCGTCCCATCGGCCTCGATTCGCATGGGGCTGTCCAGCATCCAGTCGCGCCGCTCGCTGCTCCAGGCCGGGGGGTCGTACGGCACCTCGATGAACTCCGTGGTTGAGACAGCGCAGGCGAGGTGCAGATTCGCCAGGAGTCCCATGCCGGTCGACCACGTGTGCGGCGAGAACGAGCGGCCGAAGAGGTCGCTCAGCGCCGCGATCTTGCGGCAGCCGCCGATGCCGCCCGCCAGCACCACGTCCGGCTGCACCACGTTGATACCGCCGCGAACGACCAGGTCGCGAGCTTCGTAAAGAGTGCGCACCATCTCGCCCGCGGCCAGCCGGATCGAGGTGCGGGCTCGAAGCTGCGCGTATCCTTCGACATTCCATGTTGGCAGCGGCTCTTCGAGCCAGTAGACGTCACAACGCTCGAGCGCATGGGCGCAGGCGATCGCGGTGGGGACGTCCCAGGGGGTGCGCCGATCACCGGCCATCCGCCAACCCTGGTTGGCGTCGACCATGATTTGCAAATCGGGCCCCGCGTCCGAGCGCACCTGCTGCACCACCTCGACATCGTCCTGCCAATCCCGGTGACCCAGGCGGATCTTGACCGCCTTCACGCCAGCCTTGCGCAGGGTGGCCACGCGCTGGACGCGTTCCTCCGGGGAGACACGCTCGCCGCTGGAGGCGTAGGCGATCAGCCGATCAGACCGGCCGCCGAGTAACTGCCAGAGTGGCTTCCCCAGCGCGCGACCGACCAGGTCCCAGACGGCGACTTCAGCGCTCCACGGTCGCCCGCCGTGGAAGTCGACCGTCTCGCAGATGTCGCGGACCACCTCGGTGCGAAAAGGATCGAGCCCGACCAACAAACGTTCCAGCGACTCGCGGTCGGGAAGTGCGGCTCCTCCGGCGACCCCGGTCACGCCCTCGTCGGAGTGCACGACGACGAGCGTCTCGTCGATGTGACGTCGCGGGACGGGATCCCACGCGGCCTTGAAGGGCGGGTCGAGCGGGTACCGATAATGCCGCGTCTCGATCGCGGTGATACGCAGGGGGCCTATCCCTTCCAGTCCGCGAGGAACGCCTTGTCTTTCTCGTCCACCCTGGTGCCGATCATGGGGTGCAGCTCGAGTGCCGGGGAGTAGCGGCTGGCCGGGACGGTGCGACCCAGTGCCTCGGCCATGGCGCGCACGTAATGGGGCGCGCCACCACAGCAGATGCCGATGTAGTTGACGCCGATCGCCTTCGCGCGGCGCGCGTAGTCGGCCATCTCGAATCGAGTGTGGAGGAATGATTCAAGGGCGACGGGGAAGGTCCGGGTACCATCCGCGCTCCGGAGTGACTCAAAGGTTGGCATCGACTCGTCGGTCCGGTAGGGGACCGCCTGCGCCGCGACGAACCCGCCAACCTTCCGGCGCACCTCTTCGACGATCGGCATCATGGTCGCCGGCCCTCGGTCGCAGTTCATGCCGACGACATCGGCGCCCTGGTCGGCGAGGATCTTGCAGGCATCGGCATAGCGGTAGCCGTCCCGGGTTAGGTCCGGCTGGGTCGACGCGAGCGTCACCATCGCGGGCAGGCCAAGCTCCTTGATCACATGGAGCGCGATCAGTGCCTCGCCAAGGTAGTCGTTCGTCTCCGCGATCACGAAGTCGATGCCCTCGTCGACCGCCCAGGATAGCTGCTCCTCATACATTCGGCGCACCACCCTGGATGAGGCCTCGGTGTTTTTCGGGTCGAAGGCCCAGGTGTTGCAGATGTCGCCGGCGACAAGGGCGTCACCTTCTCGTGCCACCTCGTTCGCGATCCGCACCGCCTGCCGGTTCATCGCCTCGAGGTCCCCCTCACGGCCGACGTCCTTCAGCTTCTCGCGATGGGCGTAGTAAGTCAGCGCGACCATCACCTCGGCGCCGGCGCGCAGGAACTCGCGATGGAGCTCCCGGAGCGCATCGGGAGCATCGAGCACGACCTCGGGGACGTACGGACCCGCCTTGATGTAGCCGCGCCGCTCCAGTTCGAAGACGTAGCCCTCCGCGCCCAGCACCACACCGGACCGGAGCCGCTCGAGCAGGCCGCGCGAGGATCTAGCCGGCATGCGTCACCTGGAAGCGCTGCGGGGCGAAGCGCGAGATGTCGATGGTGGCCTTGTGGTCCAGCGCCAGCTCCATCAGCGTGCGCCCGGTGAGTGGGGAAAACTTATAGCCCGTCCCGCGCCAGCCGGTCCCGATCGTGATCCCGGGCAGACCGGGAACCGGGCCGATGATGAAGTGGTCATCCTCGACCAGATCATAGGAGCATTGGTCGACGCCCTCCACGTCGTGGACCTCCGCGTCGCGCAGTCCCGGCAGGCAGGTCAGGACAAAGTCGAGGACGTTGCGGATCTGCGTCTCCTGGCGCCGGGCATCCGGCGGGTTGTAGTAGCCGATCTTGACTCCGGGTGTTTTGCCTTCCAGCCAGGGATGGCCGTAGATGCCCACATCGAGGTAGGCGAAGACCGGCAACCGGTCCGGCCCGAAGAGCGCGCGTGTCGTGGGCGGGGGCACGAGGTACTTCGCCTCGCTGGGCCGGTCCGGGCGCAACGGGAGACGGAGGTTGCAGCCGTCGGTGACGGCCAAAAGCTCATTGGTTCCCAGCCCGGCGGCCAGGACAACCTGGCGGGCGGTGCGCTCCCCGGCCGATGTCTGGATCGCGATACCGTCGGGTCCTGGGCTGATGCGCTGCACCGCCGTGCTCTCCTCGATCGCAACCTTCGCGGCGCGTAGTCGGCGGGACAGCGCAGCGGTTACCGGGGGAAGATGGAGCATGCCCGCCTCGACGTCGAGGCGGCCCATGTCGGCGTCGAATTGCGGAAAGCGGGCCCCGAGCTGATCGCGATTGAAGGCCTGGGTCTTTAGCCCGACGCTCTGCATCACCCGATAGCTCTCCTCCGCGTAGGTCTTACCCATCGCTGGCGTTATGTCGGCCCTGGCGATGTTCAAGCAGCCGCATTGGATGACGATGGATTCCTCAATCTCCGCCTGGAAATCCAGCCAGAGCTTGCGAGCGGCGTAGGCGAGCCGGCTGTACATCGGATCGAGGTAGTCGTTCCGGATGGAGCGGGTCAGGCCGAACGACGCCGTCCTGGGATCGCCGATCCGGGAGCGGTCGAGGAGGAGAACGCGGGCGCCGCGTCGGGAGGCGAAATCCGCCGTGAAAAGGCCCACGACGCCGGCGCCGATGATCGCCAGGTCGTAGTCGCTCCTCACCATCGAGTCATTATCGTTCGCGAGTCGGTCCGCCGTTTCGGGTAGCGTAGGGACGTGCGCGTAGGCATTGTCGGCGCGGGGTGGATCGCCGAGCAGCATGTCGCAAACCTACGAAAGCTCGATACCGAGGTCGTCGGCGTATGCGACATCGACCAGGGACGCGCGAAGGCGCTCGCCGGATCGGGGCCCAGCTTTGGATCCTGGCAGGACCTGCTTGCCGCTGCGAAACCAGAGGCGCTCGTGGTCTGCACGCCGCCGCTCGCCCACCGCGAGGTGGCGGTGGCCGCGCTCGATGCCGGCATCCACGTCTATCTGGAAAAGCCGATCGCGCGCGGCCTCGAGGACGCGCAGGCGATCGTGGCGGTGGCGGCCCGGAGCCGCGCCGTTTGCGCGGTCGGCTACCAGTGGCGGGCTGTCGAGGTCCTCGACGATCTTCACAAGGCGCTCGACGGGCAGGAGCTAGGCCTCCTGATCGCGGTCAGCGTCGGACCGACCAGGAGCCGACCATGGTTTGTCAATCGAGCGCAGGGCGGCGGCAACCTGCTGGAACGGGCCAGCCACTCGATCGACCTCGAGCGCGCGGTCGGCGGCGAGGTCGTGTCGGTTCAGGCGGCGGCCGGCAACGTGATGCTGGCCCAGAGCGAGGGGCGTCACGGGGACATCGAGGACGCGGTCATCCTGGCGCTGCGCTTCGCGCAAGGAGGGGTGGGTTCGGTCCAGGTCGCCTGGACCCGCGAGGGTATCGTTGGCACCTATTCGCTCGACGTCCTGGGAACCAATGCGTATCTGCGGCTGGAGCTCGACCCGGACTTCGCGCTGCACGGGCAGTCGCGCGGCCGTCAGGTCCATGCGAAATCGCACCAACATCCGCTGGAGCGAAGCATGGCGCGCTTCCTCGAGGCCGCCCGCGAGGGAAACCAGAAGGCGGTCTTTTGCTCGCCGGCGGAGGCAGCCGGCACCCTCGCCGCGGCAGTCGCCTGCGAGGAGGCGCTCGTCAGCGGCGGGACGGTCGCCGTTCCGAGAATCAGCTAGGGCTTGACGCTGGCGGCCCAGTGAGCCGCGATGTCGTTGCGGCGCATGAAGCGCACGCCATCCTGCCTCAGGGCGTACGCGATGAAATCACGCAGCGCCGAGGTGCGGGTTGCCTGTCCGCTCCACCGCGGATGGATGCCGACCGACATCATCCGGCCGGGGCCGCCGTGGCGGGCCTCTTCGAGGAAGTAGTCGAGCCCGCCCTTGAGCGTCTCGAAGAAATGCCTCGGGGTGCCGTAGGTGGGGTGAATCAGGTAGCGGGTGTCGTTGTAGACCTTGGTGTAGGGCACGATCAGGAACGGTTTGCCCAGCACCTTGACGTAGTAGGGGAGCTCATCGTTCGTGGAATCGGAGTCGTAGAGGAATCCACCCTCCTCGAGAAGTAGCTCCCGCGTGTGCAGAAACGGAAAGGATCGGACCATCCAGCCGCGCAGCCGCTGGCCGGTCGTCTTCTCCACCGACGCAACCGCCCGACGTATTTCCTCGCGTTCGGCCTCACGGGTCATGTTGGCACCGATCGTGTTGTCCGGCCCGTACCAGCGGTAGCCGTGGCCGAGGATGTCGTGCTCGCGCGCGCGCAGCCACTCGCAGAACGGCGGGTTGCGTTCCAGCGCCAGCGCGCAGGCAGCGAATGTCACTGGGATCTTGTAATGATCGAAAAGCCGGCACAGGCGCCAGATGCCGACGCGGCTGCCGTATTCGAAGTGCATTTCCGTGCCGAGGTCGCGGATCTCCGGCCCGTACTGGAACGTGTACTCGCCCCAGCTGTCGTTGACCCCGTCATCCGGAATCGAATACTCGGCCCCTTCCTCGTAGTTGATGACCAGGTTGACCACCAGTCGCGCGCCGTCGGGCCACTGGACGATTGGAGGGGTAGGGCCGTACCCGACGAAATCGCGGACCGGCCCGCTCAATATGCCATCCAGCCGCCATCGACCAGGAGGTTGATGCCACTGATGTAGGTCGCCTGGTCTGAGGCGAGAAAGGCCACGGCGGATGCGACGTCGGACGGCTCGCCAAGCCGGGCGAAGGGCGTGCGCGAGCGAACATAGGCCAGCGACTGCTCATCCTGGCTGAGGTCGCCCGGCGCCCCGGTAATGATCTTGCCTGGTGCCACAGCATTGCAGATGATGCCATCCCGGCCGTGCTCGACAGCGATCTGGCGCGTCATCTGCACCAGCGCGCCCTTGCCAACCGCGTAGGCGAAGTGGCCCGGTGCGCCGACCATGCCGTGTTGCGAGGTGATGTTGATGATGCGGCCGCGCACGTCACCGCGGAGTGGCTGGGTGAGCATCTGCCGGACGGCGGCCTGGCAGAGGAAGAAGGGTCCGCGCACGTTCACGCCCATCATCGCCTCCCAGTCGGCGTCCTCGGTCAAAAGCAGCGGCTTGGAATGCGCACCGGCCAGCACGGCGTTGTTGACCAAAACGTCGAGGCCGCCCTGGCGCCCGACCGCCTCGCTGACGACTCGCTCACAATCTGGCCGGCGCGAGACGTCGGTCTGGATGAACTCGCCCCGACCGCCGTCGCGCCGGATGAGGTCCTCGGTCGGCTCGCCGCCGGTCAGTGGATCCGGGCGGAGGTCGGCGAGGATGACGGCGAAGCCTTCGCGGGCCAGCCGCTGGGCGATCGCGCGGCCGATGCCGGACGACGATCCGGTGACGATGGCACAGCGTAGCATCCGGCCAGTATCGCAAACGATCGCTCGATACACTGGAATCATGCTCGGTGTCGCGTTCGTCGCCAACTGTCTTCTGAACCAGAACGCGAAGGTCTATGGCGGAGCTCGCTCACCAGGGGTTTATTCGCCGCTGGTCGACGTGCTGCGCGCGGAAGGCTGGCGCATCGAGCAGATGCCGTGCCCGGAGCTCGGGTTTGCCGGTCTCAATCGCTTCTGGGCCGTGCGCGAGCAGTACGACACCGCGGCCTACCGGCGCCACTGCCAGCGAATCGCATCGGCTGTCGCCGGGGCGATCGAGGTGCACGTCAAGGCGGGGATGGAGGTGGTGCTGATCGGTCTCGAGGGCAGCCCCTCGATGGGCGTCTGCGTCACCAGCTCGGATCCGCAACGAGGAGGCCGCCCGGAATGGCCCGAGGGCAGCGACGAGCTGGTCGACGGCCAGGGCATCTTCATGGAAACGCTGCTGGAGGAGCTGCGAGCGCGCGGCATCGAAAAGCCTCGGGTCACCGGCATCACGCACCAGCTCCCCGACCACGACGAGCCGGCGGAGCGTACACGTCTTAAGGCGTTCCTGCGGCGTTGAGCGAAGCCGACCACCGCTCCTTCAAGGTGGCGCTGGTCGCCGACCGGTTCGTCAATCCTCCTCCTGGTGGGCTGGACGCGATCGCGGTGCTGCTCGCCGCCGGTTGGGGAGCGATTCAGCTTCCGGCTGACGCCTACCCGAAGAAGGTTGCGGGGCCACTCCTGGAGCAGGTAGCCGAACAGGCGGACGAGTTTTATCGACGCGGCTATGACCTGGTGCTGATCGGCGAGCGTACCGGCCTCGATGAGGCTCTCGCCGCCATCGGCCTTCCGCGGCCGGCGCGGGTCGAGCCGGCCGGCGCAAAGGCGCTTCGGTCATTCCTTGAGCGGCGCACGAGCCTAACTCGGGCTGCTGGGGTCAAACCGCTGGAGCGCCCTCGGCGAAGGCGCCCTCCTCGAGGACCCTGACCAGCCGCTCGATATCGACGCCGAGCGGTCGATCGTCGTCGACCGGCGGCACGGTTTTTTCGAGCAACCCGCTCACCCCTGCGAGGCCCGTCGCCACCGGACCCCCACGCAGGGCCCACGCCTGGCGGATCGTGAGCAGCGTACAGCCGACCACCTCGCGGACCAGGACCTCGACCTGCCGAAGCCGATCGGCCGCCTCGAAGCCGAAGGTCATCGCGTCTTCCTGGCCGAGCGAGGTGTCGATCAGCCCGACCGACGCCGGCATCGCCAGGCGCCGCAGCTCGTGAATCGTCCCAGCCACCCGCTTCTGCACGACGACCAGGCCCGCGTTCGGGCCCGGTGTTCTGGTGAGCTGGTCGGGCAGCCCGGAGAATCGCTTGTCGAGCAGCCGGTGGACGTGCTGGGCCGCCAGCTCGCCGGACTGGATCAGGGCGAGCGCCATCGCATCCATATCGGCAGCGAGCCCGATCGCATGAAAATTGCCGGTGGAGACGAAGGCGTCGTCGAGGAAGGCCGGCGAGTCGTCCGACGCGTGGAGAGCCCGCCGAATCTCGTCCTCGAGGCGGGCGATGGTCCGCCATAGATGCGTGTGCACCTGGGGGACGACGCGGAAGGAAACGGGCGCCTGGGTAGCGCGCGAGACCGCGTCCGCGCCACGGAGCAGTGCCCGCAGTCCGTCGAGGACCGCGGCCATCACCGGGTCGTTGGCTAAGCGGGCAACCGGCTCTCCATAAGCGGAGAGAGGGGCGCGGATCGCCTCGATCGCACCGGCGGCACAGCTCAGGAGTTGTTTCGCGAGTGTGCGTGCGGCGGCGTGCCGGACGACCGCGAGACCCAGGGCGCCAGGCGCGCCGTTGAGTAGCGCGATCCCCTCCTTGGGACCCGGCTCGTAGGGCGCGACTGTCCGCTCGGCAAGCGCGGTTGCGGCATCATGCGGCTCGCCGCCTTCGCCGAGCACAAACCCGACGCCCATAAGGGTCTGGAACGCATGACAATTGGGAATGATCTCGCCGGCGCAGCCGATGCCGCGCCGAGGAATCGCCGGGAGAAAGTTATCGTTGAGCCGATCGGCGAGGAACCGACAGAGCTGAGACGACACGCCGTGGTGGCCCCGAAGGAACCCGGCGAGCCGCGCCAGCAGCAGGGCGCGGACCTCGACCGGCTCGAGGTAGGGTGGCCCGCCGACCGCGCGGCCAAGCAGCAGGTTGTGCTGGTGGGCGGCCTGCTCCGCCCCGCCAAGCCGAACCTCGACCAGGTAGCCCATGCCGGTGTTGACGCCGTAAACACTTCCCGGCTCGCGAAGACGCGCGAGGACGCGCTGCCGCACCTGATCGATGGCGGCGACCTGGCCGGGATCGAGCTCGACGCGGCGACGAGCGAAGACCACCTCTTCGAAGGCGGCGAGGTCCAGGTCCTCCGGCTCGCGCAGCAGGAGAGGCTCCATCGGCTCAGTGATAGGTGAGAACGGTGCCGACCCGCTCCGCCTCGGCGCGACTGAGGATGAGGTGCGCGACCGCGATGTCGGTGGTGGAGAGGCCGCGGTGCCAGAAGAGGATCCGTTCCTCTGGTCGCTCACGACCGGGGCGGTGCCCGGCCACGATCTGACCCAGCTCCGCATAGAGGCTCTCGCGAGTCAGCAAACCGGTATCGACATGGGCGCGCAACGCCCCGAACGGTCCCACGGTCGCCTGACCCCAGTCGTCGACCACGATCTTGTCCATGACGGCCGTCAACGACAGCTCCACGGCGCTGATCGTGCCATAGGGGATGACCAGCGTTCCCGGGGTAACCCACTCGGTGCGGAGCAGGACGGTCGGCGTCGTCAGGCGGGTCGCCTCCACCATGATATCGGCGCCAACCAGCGCCTCCTCCGGCGTCGCCACGGCACGCACCGGCTTGCCGAGTTCCTCTGTCAGCGCTTCGGCGAAGCTGTCGCGTGATTGGGGCTGCCGGCTCGTGACCCGGATCTCCTCGAACTTGAAGAGATCGTCGAGCATGGTCACGTTCCACCAGGAGGTGCCGCGCGCCCCGACGTGGCCGAGGATGCGGCTGTCGTGTTTGGCCAGGGACCGCGCGCCGAGCGCCGTCATGGCTCCGGTGCGCGCGGCGGTGACCATCGTCCCGTCGATGATCGCCAGCGGGATGCCGGTACTGGGGTCATACAGCGTGATCAACGCCAGTTCGCTGGGCAGGCCGCGACTCGGGTTGTCGACGAAGTCGCCGACAACCTTGATACCGCTGACATGCTGCGGCCCGAGGTGGCCCCGGAGAATGTTGAAGTGGCCGCGGCCGGCATTGGGTGGGATCAGGTGCATGCGCGGCTCGAGCACGACCTCGCCGTTCCCCTGCGCCCTGACCGCGTCTTCGACCGCGGTGAAAATCTCGTCTCGGGTCAGTGTTAGACGTTCGACGTCGGGTCCGGAGATGAACCGCAGGCGGATGCTCATGGAGCCAGGTTCCGTCGCGTAAGCAGGATGAGGGCGACGCCGGCCAGGGTGACGACCATCGCGAGCACGGTTTGTCCGGTGAGCCGCTCACCGAGGATCAGGCTACCCGCGACCACGGCAACGATGGGGTTGGCGAAGGCGTAGGTCGCGACGGTGGATGCCGGGAGCATCTTGAGGGCGTAGATGTACGACGTATAGCCGATCACGGAGCCGGGAATGGCCAGCCACGCGATGGCGACGACAGCGGACCAGGTGAGATGCACGGCGGCGGCTTCACCGGTGAGGACCCCGGCCAGCAGACACAGGGTGCCACCGGCCAGCATCTGGCGTTGGGACTCGAGAAATGGATTGGCTGGATGCGGGGCGTGCTTGCTGTAGAGCGAGCCGGCAGACCAGAACACACCCCCGAGCAGGATCAGCGTGATGGCGAAAAACTCGGCCGCCTGAACTGTGCCGGGCCGGGCCAGGATGACGATGCCGGCCAGTCCAAGGGCCAGACCGAGGATCGTGAGGGCTCTCGGCATCGAACGCCGGATGACGGCGTCGAAGATGACCAGCCAGAGGAGGCCGGTTGCGCCTGCAACCGCGGCGATACCCGCCGGCAGCGTCACCTCGGCGATGCTGAGCAGGCCGTTCGCGCCCAGGAGCATCAGGCCGCCGACGATCACCGCGGACCGCCAGTGCGACCTGCAGACCGAGCGATCGACTGACGTCGACGATCTGCGGACGAACGGGTAGAGGACGATTACCGCCGTGACATAGAACGTTCCGGTAAGCAGCAGCGGTGGAAAGGTCCGGTCGCCCAGGCGGATGGCCGGATAGGTCGAACCCCAGAAGATGTACACGGCGACCAGCGCCAACCACCCCGATCCCCGGATTCGGGTGCCAGTCTGCGGCTCGGACGCTCGCTCTGTTGTGGGCTCCACTGCTGCCATATCATGACGAAGCCAATGACGGGGTTGGACGGAAAGCGGATCCTGGTCACCGGCGCCGCCTCGGGGATCGGCGCCGCGACGTGTGCGCTCCTGGCTGAGTCTGGTTGCCGCGTCGCCGGATTGGACCGTCAAGCCGGCGAGGCGGTGACCGCGGTTGCGGACGTCTCGGTCTGGGACGAGGTCGAGCCTGCCGTATCCGCGGCCATGGTCGCGCTCGGCGGATTGGACGGCGTCGTCAACGCCGCGGGCATCGGCGGCTACACCGGGGATGTCACAGCAACCTCGCCGGCAGACTGGAAGAGGATTATCGACGTCAACTTGACCGGTGTCTTCCTGGTGACCCGCGCGGTCATTCCCTTCCTGCACGGGTCCGGCGGCGGATGCATCGTCAACGTCAGCTCGCAGTATGGCCTGGTCGGCGGGGCCGGCTTTCCGGCGTACATCGCTGCCAAGGCTGGTGTCATCGGCCTCACCAGGGCGATGGCGGTTGACCACGCGCACGAGAGCATCCGGGCTAACTGCGTCTGCCCGGGCCCGATCAATACGCCGATGCTCGTCGCCAGCGCGGCTCAGACCGCGGCAGGAGAAAAAGAGCGCCAGCGGACCCGAGGCCGGGTCCTCCTCGGGCATCCTGGCGAGCCGCAGGACGTCGCGTCACTCGTCGCCTACCTGCTCTCGGACGCTGCTCGCAACCTGACGGGTAGCGTGATTACCACCGACGGCGGCTGGACGGCAGCCTAGCGAGTTTTTGTTTAGGAGTAAGAGCGATGAGCCGAAATCCGTGGAGAGCAGCCCCAGCGACGCTGAACTACCCCGGACCCAGCTGTCCATCCTTAACCAGCGAACGGCCAAGAAGGATTACGGATCTGATGGCGCCGTTAGCGTGCCGGCCCTGGTACGGGGTCTCGCCGAGGCCGTCGTGAAGGGCTGAGCTTTTCACGGTCCAGGCGGGTCGGGGATCCCAGATGACGAGGTTGGCCTCATTGCCAGGGACGATGGCGCCCTTTTTGGGGAACCCGAAAATCTGAGCCGCGTGGGTTGACAGCAGCTCGGACAGCCGCCAGATCGGGATTTTGCGCCGTAGACCCTCGGAGAGGAAGAGGGGGAGACGTAGCTCGATCCCGGCGAGGCCGTAGGGGAGGCTGGTGAAATCACCGGTGCCGCTCGGCTCAGGCTGGTAGCGCACCTGCGCGTGATCCGATCCGATGGTGTCGACTGTGCCGTCGGCGATCGCGGCCCAGAGGGCTTCGACGTGCTCCGTTGACCGGAGCGGCGGGACCACCAGGAATTTCTCGGCTCGCTTGCCTCGGTAGAGACCGGAATCGAGCAAGAGGTGGTGAAGGCAGACCTCGGTGTACACGGTCTGGCCTCGGGCGCGAGCGGCCTTAACCAGCTCGATGCCGCCGGCGGTGCTGATATGCGTGATAAAGACGGGTGCCCCGGCCAGCCGCGCCAGCGTCAGCGTGCGTGCGATCGCCTCCTCGTCGACTTCCGGCGGACGCGCCTCGGCGAAGTACCGCGCCGAGCGCCTGCCCTGGGCGAGGTAGTTCTGGGTCAGGCTCTCGACGACGCTGCCGTTCTCGCAATGGACCCGCGTCAGAAAGCCGAGCCGGACCGACTGACGCAGGACGTTGTACAGCGTGCCATCGGACGCCATCAGGCTCTGTTCCGGATACGCGAGGAACACCTTGACGGCCCGCACCTTGAGGGCTTTGAGGCGTTCGAAATCCGCGACGGTCACGCGGTCCGGTTGGTACAGCACGGCATGCAGATCGACATCGATTACGGCGTCTCTCTTGACTTCCGCGCGTCCCCGCTGCACGGCCTCGACCACCGATTCATCTGGCCGCGGGTTGGTGAAGCAGAGCGCCGTCGTGGTGCCGCCGAAGGCCGCCGAGCGGCTGGCGGCCGCCATGCCCGAGAGCATGTGCGTGTGCGAGTCGATCCCGCCGGGCAGGACGTAGCAGCCCGTCGCGTCCAGACTGTCGCCGTCGGCCTTGCCACGCCGCCCGAGGCGGGCGATGCGTTCCCCCTCGACGACGACATCGGCGGGGCGAACACCTGTCGGCGTCACGACGAGCCCGCCCCTGATCCGCAGGCGGCGGCTCACTCCCCGCTGTAGAAGGGGTTTCGCAGCTCGTCCCGGTCGGCGACCAGGCGCGCCGTCGCCTGGGGGTCGCGGCCGTTGACGCACATCCCGATCGCTTTCCGGACCGCGGCCCGGTTCGCCTTTCGAATCGCGGTCTCGTCGTCGGCTACGGGGTCGACCCAGACGGAGACCAGGACAAAAAGATCGCCGCTTGCTTCCACCAGCCCGTCGGCGACCGCATCGAGGACGCCCTGGCCGATGCCGAGTTGCGCGCCCCCCCAGGTGATTGTCTGGTGGCCCTCGGTTGTCGCAGTGGCCTTGTTCATCATCAGGGTCGGTGGCCAGACTGGCTCGTAGTGCGCCTCGTCCTCCCCGACACAGACCAGCACCGGGGTGTGGCCCAGCGACGGATGCGCGAACATGCTGACCGCCGCAGCCGAGATCACGCTGCCGCGATGCGCCAGCACAACGTTGACATGGCTACCGTTTGGCTTGACCCCACTCCACCCCTCGCCGATCCGCCCATCAAGCTCGTCGAGCGTCACCCGGTGGTGGCCTCGGCGGGCTTCGCCTCCGGAGCTTTTGACTCTGGCGACGCCGGTCTCGGTTCGGCCTGGAGGTGCCGCAGTTCCTCGATCGGGATGTGGCAGCGCATCAAATGGTCGGGCTCGACCTCGAGCAGGGGCGGCTCCTGCTCCTCGCAGATCTTTCCGATTTTTCGGTGACAGCGAGTGTGGAAAACGCAACCGCTGGGAGGCGTGGTCGCGCTCGGGATCTCGCCCTTGAGCTTGATCCGGGCGCGGCCGCCCCCGTCGATGGTTGGGACCGCCGAGAGGAGCGCCTCCGTATAGGGGTGGTGCGGGCCGTCGAAGACCACCTCCGAGGGCCCAACCTCCATCAGCCGACCGAGATAGAGGACCGCGATCCGGTCGGAGATGTAGCGGACGACGCCGAGGTCGTGGGAGATGAACAGATAGGTCACCTTCTGCGCTGCCTGCAGGTCAACCAGCAGGTTCAGGATGGCGGCCTGGACGGAGACATCCAGGGCCGAGGTCGGCTCGTCGCAGATCACGAGGCGGGGATCACCGGCGAAGGCTCGCGCGATCGCGACCCGCTGCTTGAGCCCGCCCGAGAGCTGGTTCGGCCGCATCGTCAGGTAACGCTCGGCCAGCCGCACCGACCCGGTCAGTTCGCGCAGGCGGCCTTCCGCGGCCAGCCCCTCCAGTCCCGCTAGCTTCTTTAGGGCCCGGCGCAGGATGCGGCGGACACTGTGCCGCCGGTTCAGCGCCGAGTCGGGGTTCTGAAAGACGATCTGCAGGACCCGGATATCCCGCTTCGTGCGCCGCACGAGGGCGCCGGCGAGCACCCGTCCATCGAGCTCGACCGAACCGCTGGTTGGCGTGATCAATCCGAGCACAGCGCGGGCGAAGGTGGTCTTGCCGCTTCCCGACTCACCGACCATTCCCAGGGTCTCGCCGGGCCAGATCTCTGCCGAGACGCCGCCAAGCGCGTGGACCTCCTGTCCGTTCTGATGGAAGATCTTTGTAAGGTCGTCCACCTTGACCAGCGGCGTCGTCGACCGGTCCACCGCGAGCGGTTGCGCGAGATTGGCCGCGGTGGTTCGCGGAAGCTCCTGGGCATGTTCGTGGAAGTAGCAGCGACTCCCATGGTCATCGGTGATCTGATACAGGGGCGGCTCTTCCGTGCGGCAGATATCCTGGACGAGCCCGCAACGGTCGGCAAAGACGCAGGCGCGCAGTTCCTGGTTGATCGCGGGAAGGAAGCCTGGGATCGTGTCGAGCCGGCCGCGGTCCTTGCGCGCTCCGCCTCGGGGGACGCAGCGCAGCAGACCAACGGTGTAGGGGTGGCGCGGATCGTTCAGGATCTCCTTGACCGGGCCCTCTTCGACCACGCGACCGGCATAAAGGACGCCGACACGCTCGCACATCTTGGCGATCACCCCGAGGTTGTGGGTGATGAACAGCACCGAGGTGTTGAATTCCGCCTGCAGGTGCTGGATCAAGTCGAGAACCTCCGCCTCGACCGTAGCGTCAAGGCTGGTGGTCGGCTCATCGAGGATGAGCAGAGCGGGATCCTTGGCCAGGGCCATGGCGATGACCACACGCTGCTGCATCCCTCCCGACAACTGGTGCGGGTAGCGCGCCATGACCCACTTGGGGTCGGCGATCTGCACCGTGGCGAGGGCGCGCTCGGCTTTCTGCATCGCGAGGCCACGCTCGTCGCCGCGGATCTCGAAGACCTCCGCCACCTGCCGACCAATCCGGATCGAGGGATTCAGCGCCTCGCCTGGATTCTGATAAACCATCGACACGTCATTGGCGCGGAGCTCGTGCAGTTGACTGCGGCGCAGACCGACGATATTGCGGCCGGAAAGGAGCACCTTGCCGGAGCGGATCCGCCCGTTGCTGGGCAGGTAGCCAACCACGGCCAGCGCCGTCGTCGACTTGCCACAACCGGATTCGCCGACGAGTCCATAGGATTCGCCCCGACCGATTGTGAAGGAGACGCCGCGCAGGATCTGGCGGTCCCGCCCGCGCACACGGTAGACGACGTTGAGATCTTTGATTTCCAGGGTGGGGGCCGTGGCCGGCTCGGTTATGGTGGGGACGGCGGCGGCCGCGGTCATCGGCCCAGCACTCTCGCCAGCCCGTCGGCGACCAGATTGATGGCGACGACGAGCGAGACAATGGCAATCGCGGGGAACAGGACCGTCCACCAGTAGGTGCCGGCATTGAGGAGTTGATAGTTCTCTGAGATCTGCAACGCCCAGTCCGGCGAGGGCGGCGATAGGCCAAAGCCGAGGAAAGTCAACCCTGCGACGGCAAAGATCGCGTAGCCGAGCCGCACCGTGGCCTCGACGATGATCGGGCCCATCACGTTCGGCAGGATTTCGACAAACATGATGTACGGCGGGCGCTCGCCCGAGAGCCGCGCCGCCGACACGTAGTCGAGCTGCCGCTCGGCGAGGACGGCGGCCCGCACCGTCCGGGAGACGATCGGGGTGAAGACGAGGCCGATGACCACGATCACCGTCAGGGCCGAGTGGCCGAGCGCGACGAGCACCGTCACGGCGATGACGATCAGCGGGAGGGCAAGCACGGCGTCGACGATCCGGCTGACCACGTCATCGACCCGGCCGCGGAAATACCCGGTGATCAGGCCCACGATCGTTCCACCGGCGATGCCGAGCAGGGTCGCCAGGGGGGCGACGATCAAGATGTCCCGGGCGCCGGCCAGCACCCGGGAGAAGACGTCCCGGCCGAGCTGGTCGGTTCCGAAGGGGTGGGCACCGCTCAGCCCGGAGAGCGGGCTGGACGACTGGGCGAGAGGGTCGTGGGGGGCGATCTTGAAGCCGAAGATGGCGCAGAAGACCCAGAAGGCGATGATGGCAAGGCCCACGAGCAGGGTCTTCGACCGGAGCAGCTGCTGCATCGTCTCCCGACGGGCGATCTGCTTTTCGGACCGCCGGACGACAGCGGGGGCAACCGTGCTCATTCGACGCCCGCGTAGCGGATTCGGGGATTGAGCAGTGAGTAGAGGATGTCGGCGACCAGCGTCGCGATCAGGTAGACGAGCCCGACCACGAGGACGCCACTCTGCAACATGGTGAAGTCCTTGTTCAGGGCCGCCGTGTAGATCCGCTGGCCGATGCCGTTGTAGTTGAAGAGCTTCTCGATCACGACCAGGCCGCCGATCAGGTAGCCCATCTGGGTCGCGATCACCGCGATGGTCGGCAGTAGCGAGTTGCGGAGGATGTGGCGGAAGATCACGGTTCGGGTATCGAGGCCCTTCAAGTAAGCCGTCCGCGTGTAGTCGGAATTGAGCGCCTCGATCGTCCCCGCTCGGGCCATCCGGGCGATGTAGCCGAACAGGACCATGACCAGCGCCATGCCGGGCAGCAGGAGATAGCGGAGCTGAGTGAAGAACCCGGCATCCTCCGGAGCCGCCGCGGTGACCGGCAGCCAGTTCAGGAGCAGGCCGAAGATCAGGATCAGCACGATTGCCGAGATGAACTCCGGCACTGCCGTCAGCGAGAGCCCGGTGAGCGTGATCGCGCGGTCGATCACCGTGCCACGGCGGAGTGCGGCGACCACCCCGCCGAGGATGCTGAGCGGGACGACCAGCAGGAAAGCGACCCCCGCCAGCTTCAGGGAGTTGACCAGCGACGGGCCGAGCAGCTCCACCACCGGGACCTTGTATTGGAGCGAGTTCCCCAGATTGCCGTGGAGCAACCTCCCAACCCACTGGATGTACTGGACATAGATCGGCTGGTCGACGCCGAGCTGATGGTTGAGCATGTTGACGTCGTTTTCGCTCGCGAAGGGTCCCAGGACGTTGCGCCCGATGTTGCCCGGCAGGAGCTGGGAGGCGACGAAGACGAGGATGCTCAACAGGAAGAGGGTGACGAGGGCGAGGGCGAACCGCCTGACGAGGAAGCGTGTCATGCTCGCCCTCCCCTTACTTCCCGGGGCCGACGATCAGCCCAAGGACGTCTTGCTGAGGAACACCGTGCCCTGCGGGTCCGCATAGTAACCCTTGACGGCTTTCGTCCCGGCGGCCAGGTACTGATAGAAGTACGGGAAGATGACCGGGGTGTCGGCGAGCAGGATCGTCTCCGCCTGCTTCGCATAGGTGCGCTGGTCGCTGAGCGAGATCGCGCCGATAAAACTCTTTGCGGCCGCGTCGAACTGCGGGTTCGAGTAGTGCGCGGCGTTCCACACGCCGCCGGTCTCCAGCGCGGCGGTGAGGAAGACGTTGGGGACCGATCGATGACCCCAGTCGGTGATGTTTATCGGCGCGTTGAGCCATGGCGTGTCGCCCCAGCCAGTGGGCGGCCCGGTCTGCGACCCGGCAAAGTATGCGGTCGATGTCAGGATGTCCAAACTCATGGTGATCCCGATCGCCTTCACCGAGTTCTGAATGATCTGGGCCAGCTGCGGAATCTCACCGGTCTGCTCGGTTGTGAGCTTGATCGCGAAGCCGCTGCCAAAGCCGGCCGATGCCAGCAGCTGCTTGGCCTTGGTGATGTCCTGCTTGCGCTGGGGCACGTCGGGATCACCGACGGTCGAGGGGTACACCGGCGCCCAGGGCGTGTCGTTGCCGACGTCCGCGTATTGACCGAAGAGCGTGCTGACGATCGACGGGCGATCCAGGGAGAGCGCGATCGCCTGCCGGACCTTCGCGTCCTTGAGCGGATTGTTCAGATCGACCCGCATCGGCACCTCGCGGTGCGTGGCGGCCTTGCCGCCGAAAATCTGGAACTTCGAGTTGTTGAAGAGCGCCTTGTCGGTCGCAAAGTTGACCTGTCCGATGAGATCGAGAGTCCCGCCAAGCAAGGCTGCGTCGGCAGCGGCCGCATCCTGGTAGTAGGTCACGTCCACGCCGTCGAGCGGTGCCTGGCCGCCCCACCAATCGGTGTTGCGGGAGTACTTCGCGCCGACGCCGGGCGTATACGAGGTGAGCTTGAATGCGCCCGTCGTCTGCGGCTTCGAGGTGAACGTCCCGAGCTGGTAGCTGGCGGGCAGGATGATGCTCTGATAGGTCGTCGAGCTGAGCAGATACGGGAAGCTGGCCGTCGGACTGTCGAGGGTGAACTTCACCGTCAGGTTGTCGACCTTCTTGGTCCCGCCAGGCGAGAGGACACCCTTGAAGGCCGAGAGGGCCTGGGAGCCGGAGGTCTTGCTGACGAGGCGCTCGTAGGTGGTCACGACATCGTCGGCACTGAACGTCTGGCCCGACTGGAACTTGACGTTCGGCCGCAGGTTGATCGTCCACTCAGACGCGTCCGAGTTCGGCTTCCAGCTGGTGGCCAGTTCCGGGTCGAGCCGCAGGCCGGGAACGCTCCGGATCAGGTGCTCGCCGGCGATGCTGCCCGTCTCGAGGGCACCCTGGTCGGCAAAGGTGTGCGGCTCGATGTCGTGGGCCGGGGGTGGGATGATGCCGATCCGGAGCCGGCCGCCCTTCTTGCCCGTGTTCGATGTCGACGGCGTGCCGCAGCCGGCTACGGTCAGGGCGGCACCGATCACCGACGCGGACAGCCCGAAGATCGTGGCGCGCCGAATGAAGGTCCGGCGGTCGACTCTACCGCCCAGCAGCTCGTCGATGACGGTGTTTTCGATGGGACCCGCAACGCGCCGGTAATGGTTCAACCGGTCGTGTGCTTCTCGTTCCATGGTTCCTCCCTCGAGACCTCTTAGCGGAATGCAGAAGTCGCATGAAGAGTCCGATGCGCTTGCCCCTCCTGGCGACTTCCGAACAAATGTAGCGCAATCATTGCAATGGCAACCGAAGGTGTCAAGTTGACACTCTCTGTAAGGAATAATTAGAGTGGCGACGAGGGAATCCCATCTCAGTAACCGAGTCCAGGCCGAAGTCGCCGACCGTCCGTTCGGCCACCGGGTTGTACATCGGCGGCCACTGGCGCGAGCCTTCCGGGGCGTGGCTCCGCGTGTTCGACCCTGCGACCGGAGATGAAGTCGGCAGGGTGGTAGCCGCAACCCCTGAGCACGCCGGCGAGGCGGTCGAGGCTGCCTCGTACGCGTTTCCGGACTGGAGCGGACGGGCCCCGGATGAACGTGCCCGGGTGCTTCGCAAGGCGCATCAGCTCGTGCTCGAGCGCGTCGACGAGCTGGCCCGGGCCCTGACGCTGGAGCAGGGAAAACCGGTCGATGAGGCGAAAGGCGAGGTCCTGTGGGGTGCGGAATTCCTCCTCTGGTACGCGGAGGAGGTCCGCCGGCCGTTGGGTGAGATCCTGGCCAGTAATGGACCGGGCCAGCACTTGCAGGTGAGGCGCCGGCCCCGCGGGGTGGTCCTCTGCATCACTCCGTGGAATTTCCCCAGTTCCATGATCCTGCGAAAAATTGCCCCGGCAACCGCCGCCGGCAACACGGTGGTGCTCAAACCCGCCGAGCAGACGCCGCTTTCGGCCACGCTGCTGTTCGAGATCTTCGACGAGGCCGGCTTCCCGCCGGGGGTGGTCAACCTCGTCTGTGGTGACCCCGCAGTGATTGGCGAGACGCTCACCACTCACCCCAAGGTTCGGCAGATCAGCTTCACCGGCTCGGTAGAGGTGGGCAAGTTGCTCCTGACCCAGGCGGCGCGCCGAATCACCAAAGTAACACTGGAGCTCGGTGGTCACGCCCCTGCGATCGTCTTCGCCGACGCGGATCTGGAGCTGGCGGCTGTGAAGCTCCGCTTTTCCAAGTTCCAGAGTGCCGGACAGTCGTGCGTCGCGGCCAACCGGGTTCTGGTGGAGGCCGCCATCGCCGACGAGTTCGCGGAACGACTGGCAGCCCACGCCGACTCGGTGCGAATCGGGCACGGCCTCGACCCGGGCATAGATGTCGGCCCGCTGATCGATGCCGCCGCCACCCGCCGTGTTCGCGCCCACGTCCAGGACGCAGTTTCGCGAGGGGCGCGCCTGCTGGCCGGCGGCGATGTCCCACAAGGCCTGGATGCCGACCGCTTCTTTGCGCCGACGGTTCTAGCCGGCGTCTCGCCGGAATCGCTGATCTGCCGCGAGGAGACCTTTGGTCCGGTGGCCCCGGTGATCTCCTTTCGCGACGAGGAGCACGCCGTCGAACTTGCCAACGCCTCTGATTACGGCTTGGCGGCCTACGTCTTCACTCGCGACCTCGGGCGAGCTTACCGCGTCAGCGAGGCGCTGGACTACGGCATGGTGGCGGTTAACGACGGCGCTCTGGGATGGGTGCAGGCTCCCTTCGGCGGGATCAAGCAGTCGGGCGAAGGTCGCGAGGGTCACCGTCTCGGAATGGAAGAGTACCTCGATATTCAGTACGTGAGCCTCAACTACTGAGGCCGAGGGTCAGCTGACGAGCCGGCCCGGGTCGGGCATCAGCGGTGGTCCCTCGCGCCGGACGCAATAGCGCGGATAGTGGGCTCGATAGCCGAGTAACCAGGCGACTGGCGCGAGCGCAATCAGTCCGAGGCGCTCGAAGGGGTGCTGACCGAGCGGCCGGCTTTCATTGCCGTAGGCCGCCGTAAGGACGGCCCGCTGAAAGATATTCCCGTGGCCATGCGGGTAGCTCATGCCGTCCCGCGCCAGCCCGAAGGTTGTCTCGAAATACTCCTGCTTTAAAAGGCCGGGCCGGAACTCGACGATCAGGTGCGTTTCCGCCTCGCTGCCGTTCCAGAGGTAATGGGGGGTGCGCGGAGAGACCGTGAGCTGCTCTCCCGCGCCGAGCTGGATATCGTTGCCGGCGACGCGAAATGACGCCTTCCCCGAAACGACGAGAAAATGAGATTCCTGGAGCGGATGAACATGGGGGATACCGACGCTGCCGCCCGGTGCTATCCACGATTCGTACTGGACGAGTTGCCCTTCGGTTTCCGGCGATGTTTTAAGAAACCTGATTCGCTCGCCGAACAGCGGGTTTGTGATTATCCGGTCTTCGATTTCTCGGGCGCCTCCGATTGTGTTTGGCGGATTATCCCATTGAATGGTTCGCTTTGCAACCAGCACCTGGCCCCAGGGTGACGAATTAACCGAAGTGCGACCGGTCCGTCAGAAGCGCAGCTTGGCGGACTCGACGGCGTCGAGCATGCCGCGAATGTCGTCGTACGCGTCGTCGTCCAGGCGGGCGAATCCGTCTATCAGTCCGGTGCCGAGGCCCTCGCCTTCGCAATCCCGGTCGCCGAGCCTCGTCACCAACTCAACCACCTCGGCGCAGAGCGATCGGGAGACCGTCGCCGAGGCGACCATCGGCATGTTGGTGGACGGGCCGAGAGAGGTGACGATCCGGATCTGGTCTTTGAGCTCCGGCCGGTCGCGGAGCTGGACGCCCAAGAGCTGTGAGTCGATGGCGGCACCATCCACCAGCCCGTCGGCGACGCGCTGGATGGACGCGTAGTGAGAGCCGGTGACCTCAACTCGGTTAAAGAAGGTTCCGGACTCGCCCATCAGCAGTAAGCGGTGCAGGACGACGAGCGTCCCGGAATGGGAATCGAAGCCGTTGCAGGCCCAGCTGCGTCCCCGAAGCTCCTCGAAGGAAGTCACATCGCTGGCGGCCGGGACGATGACGTCGGAGAAGTAGATCGGCCTACCCTGGTAGCGCTCGCCTTGGATCACCGGTGCGGCCACCAGCTGGACCGGCGGCGACGACTTGCGGCGCAGACGAACATAGGGGAGCCCGCAAATGAAGGCGAAATCCACGGCGCCAGCCTCGAGTTGGTCGAAAGATTCCCCAATTACCAAACGGACCGGCTGCCCGAGCGATTCACCGACCCGGTCGGCGACGAATTGGTAGGCCGGCCGGATGCATGGGGCGAGAAAAGTGGCGAAAACCAGCTCCGGCGTGCCGCGATCCTAGCACGCCGGGCCAAATTGGGACTTTTGGCAAGGAACTCGTCGACCAGGCGCCGGCCGGCGGCTTCGGAAAGACGCTGATCGCTACGTCATCGTCACCTCGGACAACGGGTGCCCCGATCATCCGGCCTGGTACGTCAACTTGTCTCCAGTGGCCGCTGGCCGCCGAGGTTCTGCCAGAGTCCCAAGGAGATCTCGGGGGGCTTGAGACCGCTGCGGCCCGCGCGGGTGAAAAGGCGCTGCAATCCTTTTCATCCCGGAAGCGCCAGGGAGGCGGTCCGGCCGGGACCCCCGGGACGGGCGCTGCAAAGGAATCCCCAATTGCGTCCACGATGATTCCCATGAACCGGTTATCGCGGGGCTGCTCCACATGCTCAGCGCCAGCCGTCCTCCGGGAGCCAGCAGTCGTGCCATCTCATCGAGGACGGCATCCGGATCAGGAAGGTGGGGGAGGAGGAGGTTGCCGACGACGGCATCGAACCAGCACCCTCGAGCCGGGCTTGACCCCGGCGGCATCGAGGAGAGGCTCGATGTTGCGCTTGCTGACCTCGCTGAAGTACCAGTGGTAGCCGGCGGCTTTCTGCTCCCAGCCGTCGCGCTCGAACTGCTGGAAGGCCTCCTGGTCGATGCCAGGCGAGCTCATCGACGTGGATAGTACGCCGGCAGGAAGAGACGTGCCCTCCTGCCGGCGGTCAGTGGGACTTCAGTTGCCGGTGGCTGCGAACCAGGCGCCGCCAGGCGAGGTGACGAAGACGATCGGGGCGATGCACGGGTGCGGCAATTGGACCGTGGCGCGAATCAGTGAATCGCCTTCCTTGCTCGCCGGGAAGCCGGCGGTCGAGACGTTGGTGACGGTCGCGGTGCCGTTGGCGCCGATCGTCTGGCAGCTAACGATCGCTTTGAACTGCGGGATCGGATTGGTGCCACGTAAGGCTGCCGGGACGGGCGCGCGATTGGCCAGCACAAGGTCGCGAACCCGGACGACCAGGTGACCGTCACGGCTGAGTGATCCGCTTCCGCCGTCGATCATCCAGGGGAGGCCGCCGCCGGGCAGGCCACGGATCGGATTGGCCGCTCCGACGTAGGGGCCGGTCACGGGGGCCATCGTGTCGAACCTCAGGATGGTGCCCGGGTCGGCACTAGCAGTAGAGCCTGAGCCGAGGACGGCGAGAACTGCGGCAATTCCGGCGGGGACTGCGAGGCGGCGAAGCATATTCACGGGCGACTACCTCCCAAATGCGGCCACGACGTGGCCAGAGCCCTGAGACGACATGGGCAGCTACGGGCCCCGGTTACAGGGGCAAGGTACTTTTTGCCCCTTTTCCTCGTTATGGCGGTGAGACTCATGAGTGCGGATTGGAAGGACGTGACCGGGAAGGGCGGCGCCTACCTTCTTGAGCGCGCCCAGGCGGTCCAGAACTCCGGTGGAACGCTCAGCCCAGTTGCGCTTCAGCTCGTCCAGGAGGAGCTGGAACGCCTCAAGTTCATCCTGGGAGAGGAACTGCTTAGGCTTCAACCCTCTGGTGACCTGACGCCGGAGGCGATTACGGCACTCAGGGCCCTGTTTCAGGCGCGCCTTGATACCGCCCAGAGAATCCTGGCGGTGAGTCGCGGCGCGAAAATCAGCCCGGCAACGCCGACTCAGCCCACTAGTGCGCCGGCGCCGGCCAGCGTAGTGCCGGCCGCCCAGGCGCCCCCGGCCGCTGTGGCATCGGCCCCGCCCGTGCCAGCGGTCCCTTCGCGCTCGCTGCGTGAGTTCTTCGCCGACCGCAGCATCCTGATCATTTCCTACGTCGGCGCTTTCCTGCTGATCGTGGCGACGCTCCTCTTCGAACTCTCCGCCTTCACCGCCGTCAATGGCACGGCCCGTTTCGTCGGCGTGCTGGTGCTCGACATCATCTTCGGACTGGCCGGCTGGGTCTGCTTCCGCCTTCCCGCCATGCGGCTGGTCGGACGCACCTACGTCGCGATTTCGGCGCTGATGGTGCCGCTGACCTTCATCGCGGCCTGGGTCTTCCTCGTGCTGCGGCAGTACGGTATCTCGCGCGACCTCGCGGTCGCACTGGCCGGAATGGCCTGCGCCCTTCTCTATGGTGCCCTGGCACTTCGGTTGCAATCGGAGGGCTACGCGGTTCTTAGCATGACTGCGCTCGGCGTCGCCTGGGTCGCCGCAATCAATCTCCTTCACGCCGACAACTGGAAGGGGCCGCTGCTCGCGCCGCTCGCGCTGGTTTACCTCGTGACAACGCACCGCTGGACGCGGTTCCCGCAGATCCATCGCCACTTCAGCCGCTTTGCCGAGTGGGCGATGCAGGGCGCCGCCGCGCTCGCCGCCGGCTGGACGCTGCTCAATCTCGCGTCCCTGTCCGGAACCGCAGCCTGGCGCGTGGTAGCCGTCACCGCCGTGGTGCTGACGCTGGTCTATTTCGCCGAGACCCTGCTCCAACGGGACGCCCTCGGTGGCGGACTGACGCTCGCCTTCGCCGGCGTGGCGTGGTTGGGCTTAATCAACTCGACCAACCTCGAACCCTGGACCGGCTTGCTGCTCACACCCCTGGTCGGCTTCTACCTGGCGGCGACCTTTTACTCGGCGCGCGTCCCCGCGTTCGGCCGCCTGTTCGCCGTCCTGGGCGAGCCTTTCATACACGCGGCTGCCATCCTCGCGCTTGGCTGGACGGTGTACTCGACCAGCACGCTGGGCGATGTCGTCAACAGCGAGACCTGGCAGCTCTTCGCCGCATCACTGGGCGCGCTCGCACTGCTCTACGCCGTCTACGCGCGGCTCTCCGGCCAGCGCTTTGGCGGCCTGGCCAGCATGCTCGCGTTGGGGCTCGCCTGCTTCTGCCTCTTGAACGGCGTCGACATCTGGCCGTGGA
>Ga0207416_1001080_pt1 | contig 39176 bp, 23 predicted proteins | sample PaiPotPPM11metaG_FD_184107 | JGI IMG/M metagenome (GOLD analysis project Ga0207416, IMG submission 184107) | Iron sulfur acid spring bacterial and archeal communities from Banff, Canada, to study Microbial Dark Matter (Phase II) - Paint Pots PPM... ...
GATCAGACCGAAGAAAAGCCTCAGCGTTCGGAGCATGAGGCCGTTCTATCAGAGAACACACTGCGAAAATCCGGTGTCAAACGTGGATAATCCACGAGTTAGCGTCACACGCGAAGTGCTATCGAATGAATGCGGACGGCATTTTGGCGAGGGACAGCCCTCGAATACTTCATCAGCGTGTCTTTCTCTAAGGTGCTTTTTCAGACGTGCGGAAAAGGGAGAGTTAGTGTGGCCAGAGCGCATGCTTCAACTCAGGGAGACCCCTTCAGCGTCGTTGATGCGCCTCTTCTCCAACTTCTTAAGTGATTCTCGCAATCGCCCAGCATGTCGTATACAATCACCGCGATCAGAAACACATTGCGCGGGCTGAAGCAAACTTATTCTCGGCGAGCTGCCCCGGACACCTATCGAGGGACTTAACGTGATGCAACCAATCAAGACTATGATCAATGACGAACCGAAGCTGCCCACGACGCGGAGCAAGAACGTACCGAGAAAGAATTACAACATGCCTGCAGCTTTAATAGTGGCTGTTGCACTTGCCTGCTTTTTTCATGGGACAAATCACGTCCATGCTCAGGAGCAGACAACGAAGGTGATTTATTTCTTGTCGGGCATCAGAGATCATGCATCTCCGACAGTCGGGGGCAGACATGAAGTAGCGAAGGATCTGCTGGTGCTGCAGGATTGCATCAACAAGGCATACAACATCAAAGGCGTAAAGATCGTAACCAAATTCATCGACGCGAGATCGGCGCTGGATGTAGAAGACATTAAGGATGCGGCTGCGATTATCGTCGAAAGCAGTTCCGCGACCAGTTCACAAAAGCGGACGCATCCGATCTTCCCGCCCCTGCCGCCCGGCCAAAAACAATACGACCAGAAGACTTTGGATTATCTGAGCCAGTTGGACGCTCTGCATAAAGCTGGCATGGGGATCATGATCCTGCACTGGGGTATTGATGCTAACAACGAACAAAACCCAACGGCGCGCGATTATTACCTGAAGTGGTTCGGGGAGACCGCGATGGAAGGCTATACCCAGAATCCCCTGGGTTTCTGGATTGTGACACCCATCAAAGCCGCCCAGAAGCATCCGATCCTGAATGGAGTTCACCGATGGATCTACAAAGATGAGATTTTTTCACGCTTGGTGGTCAATCCAGGCGATCCGTTCCGCACGGATCTGCTGATTGGGGAGTCGCCGGAAACCAACCAGAGCGAGGCCGGCTCACCCAAGGGGGTCATTGGTCCGCGGGGCATCGCCTCTGCCTATGAAAAGAGCGGCGCACGCGGCATTCTCTGGGGCGGCCAGGACTTCCATTCCGCGCTGCTGAATGATGACTACCGGCGCTTTTTGCTGAATGCGATCGTCTGGACCGCCGGGATCCAAGTTCCCGCAGGCGGTGTCAAAACCAAGGCCACGCAGTTGCAACTGGCGCCCATAAACAAGACTTACGAAAACACCAAAAAACCGGATGGATATGTCGAGCCTAAACTGCCGGACGGAGTAACCATCCCGCCAATGCAATAGGACCCGCAAACGGTCCACGCAAAGACAACCAAATCAAATTGAGCTGAATGTGGAGTTTCGACCCGTAGGAGATAAGAGATCGGGCAAACGTTAGTCTTGGAAAAGACCACGCCTTTCCAGTGGGCGAACGATTTCAGTCCGGGGACTCCTGTTGTTCACTCCTGCATGTCGGTTTAATGCCTTCACAACAATCTTTCACGGACACAGTACGAACCCGATCGAGTTGTTTTCAGCCTCAAGCGCAGAACCCGGCCGTCTAAGCGGAAGGGTCTGCGGGATGCCACAGGCGCAGATTGGTCTCTTTCTCGTAGCCCTTTCCGTGCGGAAAGCTGACCAGTTCGAATTGCATTCCCCACGGTGAAAGAAAGTAAATCCACATTTGTCCGGCATTCGGCCCGGTCGTTCTAACCGTTGGCTTGCCTAGAAGGCGCACACCCTTTTCTGCCAAGTAGGCAACCGCAGTGTCCAAATCATCAACATAAAAGGCAAGGTGATGACCGCCCACGTCGCTGTTTCTTGGCTGCACCTGATTCTGACCGGGCGATTCGTATTGGAAAACTTCGAAGTTCGATCCATGTTTGCAGCGAAAAAATCGCAGCCTCCGCACCACGGAGCGTGGATGGACATTGAGGTGTGTCGCCATCCAATCATCTTCCGACTCAAACGGGCCGAGCTCGAACAAACAGTCGCAGCCAATCACGTCTACAAAGAAGGAGGTCGCCTGTTCCAGGTCAGGTACCGTAAAACCAATATGTTCAGTTCCTCTAAGGCCGGGGATCCCAGCCGACGTTAACGATCGGCTGTATATCTTCTCCATAGTCTCCTCTCGCTCCTTTACCACGTCCTACGTATGTATGCGACAGTCGGATCACTGGGGGCGGAACTCGCAGCCCATCCTTTCGAGATAGGCTTTGGTTGTTTTGGCCGTTTCGAGAGGCGTCATCGGTCCATCCTTCGAGGGATCCAGTTCCACCATCACGCCCACTTCGAGACCTTTACTCTCCACCATCTTCAAAATGGCGGGAATGTCGACCATACCCATGCCCAGAGGACAATATCCTCCGTAGTATGGCCACCCCTTGTAATCCTTCAAGTGCATGTGAGTTACAAGAGGAAGATAGTCCTTCACAACCTTCGCTGCATCGGCCCCACCCTTCTGCAATTGGCCCACGTCGGGCGCAAACTTCAGATTTTTTGTGTCCACCGCATCCATCACCGCGTACACCTCATCGCGTGTCATGATCGCTGTGCCGGTGTGTTGATGGAGTCCAGTCTGAAGGCCGAGATCTGTAATGGCTGACGCGTAATCATCCAGGGCAGAGATAATGTCAGCGCGGTGCTCCTGGATGTTATAGGTGTCGCGGTTCACGCCATTCGGCGCAAGCACGATATACGATCCCTTGAACTTCTTCACGACGTTCGAAAGCCTGGTAATGCGCGCAATCTCATCCTTGCGCGTTGAGGGGTTGACAAGATCGCCGGTGATATAGCCCGACAACAAGGGCACGTTATACTCGGCAAGGAGCGGCTCGAGTTTATCGTGCTGATACCAGTTGTCGAGAATCTCAGGAAAGGTCTCGAAGTACCAGAAGCCTTCCGCCGCAATGTCTTTCAAGGCAAGGTCAAGTGTCGCATCATCGCCGGAGCGGGGAGGAAACGAGTTCCACGTGATGCACGTATAACCAATCTTGAGTTTACGGGCCGGCTCCCTCTTGGCAAACGCATCCAACGGACTGCCGCACACAGCGCCTGCACTGACTGCTACGCCCTTCAAAAATTCGCGTCGCCCAAACATATTGATCGTCCTCGACCCCAGGAATAAACAGAACTGGTTAGGAAATCGCCTCCGGCCCGAAACCGGCCCAGGGCCGCAGCGGAATGACTGATACTTCAACCACTCCGGCTCGAAGGAATGGCAACGACTTCAGCAACTCCCACAATCGTCCTTCGTCTTCCACTTCCCACAACACGCAAGCTCCAGGACCGTCGGCACGGTGCCACAACTGGCGCATGTAACCCTCGGCATGCAACACCCTGGCACGCTGTACCTCTGCCTCGACCAATTCGTTGTCGGGCGCTTCCACTTTCTCCATGCGTCGCGATAAGGTTAGAAATTGCATTGCCTTTCCACCACTCCGCTAACTGAATAGTCTCGTCGGGCGCCTCCATCCGACGGGCTTGGCTCCCCGCAGGCGCCACGCCCGCTGACGTTATTTCTCCTCGAGAATCGCCACGGCTCGAACCGGCGCCGCGGTTGTGTTGACCCACTTGATCGGAAAGAGACTCAGAGTGAATCCAAACGCCGGAAGCTGATCCAGATTGGAAAGATTTTCCAGGTGATAGTATTCGCGCGTATTCATCACGCGGTGTGCCTCCCAGAACTTCTTGCGCTCGAACATGGCCCAGATGGGTGGATCATAGGTGACGGCGTCAATCCCCGTCATCTTCACGCCCTGATCCAACAGCCAGTGCGTGGCTTCACCCGTCATTCCAACGTGATCGGTAAGGTACTTGTCGCTATCCTGAAGTTTTCCGGCGCCGGTGTGAATTAGCACGATGTCGAGAGGCTTCAACGTGTAGTTGATCCTGGTGAGTGCTTCCTTCACGTCGATGACGCTGATGCCCGCACCTTTGGGAAGATGGCGGAAGTCGAGGCACACGCCGTCTCCGAAACAATATTCCAGAGGAATTGACTCAGGGCCATGGGCATCCTCCCGCATGTGACGCAGGGCGTCCATGTGGGTGCCGATGTGATCGCCGATGACAATCATGCAATGGGCCGTTAGAGAGTCAACGCCATACTGTGATGCGCCGATGCGCTCGGCAAATTCCTTCCAACTCTCGTACATCACTAATGCCGGCCGTACGACACGCGGGAAGGCGATCATGTCATTGTGGACTGCCATGCTGAGGTCGAGAAACTTCCGCGCCATCACAATCTCGCTTTCCCTTGTGTCTATTACTGCGTAACGGTAAGCCCGCCATCCACCGCGAGCATATGGCCGGTTATGAAGCTCGCCGCCGGAGATACCAAAAAGAGCACGGCACTCATTATCTCCTCGGGTTCGCCAATTCTGCCGAGCGGTATACGTGCCACGAGCTCCGCATAGAATGCCGGATCAGCGAGCATCTTCCCGACCTGTTCGGTACGGATAAATGTAGGAGCAACGGAGTTCACCGTAATGCCGTGAGGCGCCCATTCCGCCGCTAACTGCTTGCACAGGGTCATCAATCCACCTTTGGCAGCGCAGTAAGCGGCGTACCCTCGTCCACGCAGAGCAAGAGACGAACGTACAGAAGCTAAGTGAACTTGCTTACCACCTGTTCCCTGCTGGATCATATGGCGCGCGGCAGCCTGCGCCTGAAACATCGCGCTCTTGAGGTTCACAGAGTATACAAAGTCAAAAATCTCTTCGGTCACATCTTCTGCTCTTTCTTCGCGGTTCAGGCCAATGCAATTCACAAGTATGTCGAGTCGGCCAAAGTGCGCCGCTACGCTATCGATGGTCCGTTGCGTCTCAGAGACTGAAGTCGCTTCGAATGCCGAAGACCAGGCCCTATGCCCTTCCGCGTTCAGTGCTTCGGCAAGAGCAGAAGCGCGGGCCCCATTATGGCCGGCAATAGCTACTTGGGCTCCCGCCTGCGCCAGTCCCCGGGAGACTGCTTCTCCAATGCCGCCATAGCCGCCAGTTACCAAGGCCACTTTGCCGTCTAAACGAAATAATTGGTCGATAGCTACCATATGCAGGCAGGGCTCCTCTCATCACCGTCGCCCGATCGGCTATCAACAGATTCGCCGGGAATACATCTGTTCACTGATACTAAGGCCATTTGTCACTCGAGTCGGGTTCTGTTCCAAGACTATCGCCCATTTGCGGGTCGTCGGGATGCAACGCAAGTGGATGGACACGAATTCGCAGATGGGGAAACATCGGTAAGGATGCAAAAACTTCATATAGAGAGCGGGCGTCCTTTGCGCTCCAGATGCCCCAATTCTCACATTTTCCCGGCACCCACCATAGACGAAGAAGATTCCCGGCCCGGGCCAATTCACACGCGCGAACCGCCTCTTGTTCGCGTATATCCACCTCTGGAAAGTGTTTGACCGTCATGTGGACTAAGAACTCCATGTGAGGTAACAGCTCCAATGTTCTACTTCCTACTTTGCGCCAACATCTGGCTGACGGCATCTATCACACTCTTCGCCGACGGCAAGAGGGCCCGCTGTAGTGCCGGCGCAGCTGGAATCCTTACATCGGGAGTCGCGACCCGAGTTACTTCCAGGTCGATCTTGCCATTGAAAAGCTCATGCAACCGCGCCACGATTTCGGCTCCAAATCCGCCGGTCTGATTGGCCTCGTGTAGAACGATCACCTTACCCGCAGCCTCCGTCACGGCCGCGCACAGGCCGTCTTGATCGATTGGACTAAGCCAGCGCAGATCAAGCACAGCAACATCGACTCCCTCCTCGGCGAGCTTTTCAGCAGCTTCCAGCGCAACACTAACGGTCGTACCCCAGGTGACGATGACCGCGTCGCTGCCAGAACGGCGTAAAACAGACTGTCCCATCTCCTCTATCTCATCGGAGAAACGAACCTCTCCAATTGTCTGATACAGGCTCCTGGCTTCAAAGACGATGCAGGGATCAGGTATGGCAACGGCAGTACGCAAAAGGCTATAAGCATCCTGCGGCGTGGCAGGAATCGCGATCCGCAATCCCGGGATATGCGCCAGAAGGGCTTCCAAACTTTGCGAATGCTGGGCGCAAGAGCCGGGCGTGACCCCTTGTTGGGTGCGCACTACTATCGGCGCACCCGAGCGGCCCCCGGTGACGTATCGAACATTTGCGGCCTGGTTGATGATCTGGTCGAGCGCCACAAGCATGAAGTCGGCCCACATGATTTCGACGATTGGCTTCATACCCATGAGTGCCGCACCCACTGCCGAACCTAAGATCGCGTTCTCCGATATCGGAGTATCGAACACGCGATCGGGTCCGAATACTTTTTGTAGTCCTCGAGTAGCGCCAAAGATACCACCAGATTGCCCGACATCCTCTCCATAGACAACAACTTCAGGACGCGTTGCCAATTCTCGGGAGAGTGCTTCGCCGACAGCCTGGATATAGCTAACTGTTTTGACCCGTTCCGAGATTGGCGATGAAACGGAAGGGTAACTCATACCGCCCATGGCCCACACATGCTGCCGCGCAGTGGCCGCGTCTGGATATGGCGCACGCAGCACTTCTTGCTGGACCTGATCCATCTCGGATCGAACGCTTGTAACCAGTTCATCGAGTGCCTCGCTGGTTAACTCGCCGGCCAAAATCAGCTTGTTGGAATAAGTGCCGATTGGGTCTTGCGCCCGCGATTCATCTCGATCCTTTTTGGGACGATAGTGTTCGATGTCCCGGTTGTAGTGACCCCAAAGACGCGGCACACGGCACTCGATCAGGATTGGCCCATGTCCGTTGCGTGCCCGCTCAGCCGCCTGGCGCGTTGTGTCACGCACAACGACAGGATCCGTGCCATCAATTGTGACGCCGGGAATCCCATAACCGTTCGCGCGCTGAGCGATGCGCTCCACTCTGAACATGAGGTTCGTCTTCGTGTATTCCGACCATCCATTGTTTTCACAGATGATGAGGACCGGGAGACGGCGAGCGGCAGCGAAGGCGAGTCCCTCATGTGTAGCGCCTTGATTAAAGGCGCCATCTCCAATCGAAACTGCGACAACTTGCGCGTTATTAGCGAACAAGTTGGCCATCGCGACGCCGCAGGCGATGGAAACTCCTGCCCCAACGATGGAGTTCTCGCCGATGAAGCGTCGGTCGGGCGCCATCATATAGGCAGAGCCGCCGCGACCTCCATTTACGCCAAGATCACGATGACAAATCTCACCAAACACTTCGAGTAGAGGCAACCCTGACGACATAGCCCATCCATGTCCTCTGTAAGTTGCCACAATCTGATCGCTCTCACTGAGTCCCGCAGACGCTCCTACCGGGACCGCCTCTTGTCCGGCGCATAAATGAATAGATCCGACAATCTGAGGTGGTGTTTTCAGACTCAGATCGAGCGACCTCTGCTCGAGTTCGCGAATCAACATCATCCTGCGAAGCAGGGTCACACCGTTCACACCCAGTTGCTGACTGATATGATCCCGCCCCGCTGAGCCCGAACATTCCATTCATCATCTCCCGCGTATAAAGCCAGTTTCACACGGCTACGACCGAGCCCAAAACCGGCTTGACCGTCGTCTATTCCGTCTTTGCGTATTGATCAAAATGTTAGACAGCTCGCCCAGATGCTGCTGCTTCTTTTGTGATGCCTGGGACTAAACCGAAAGAAGCGCCCTGCACCGAATCGATTCAATTTGCATGCAAACAAGTGAAGCGATTGCTCCCAATATTGGCATAGATACACGTGACTTAGAAGGTAATTTTCCCAGAGAGTTGCAGTTGACGCGGGCTGTTCGCCTGAGAGGTAATTATGCCGAAGGTCGTAGTGTTGTTCACCGTACTGCCCGGGGCGCCCCATATGGGATGGTTCATGGCATTCAACGCATCGAGCCGAAGCATGAAGTTGCCCCGCTCATGAAGGAACGGAAACTCGCGAAATATCGACGCGTCGAATTGCTTATTTCCATCCGCCCTCATGGTGTTGCGGCCCAGGTTACCAAGCGTATACTGCGCAGGCGTGGCAAACGCTGAAGTGTTGAACCACTGCGCGCGGGTTCGAGAGGAGACTTTTGGGTTGCCTACCAGATTGGCGCGTTCATACGTTGTGTTGTTTCCCGTATTGCCTATGTCTCCGCTCGCTTGAATCGTGTATGGAGCCCCAGAGTCAAATGACACGATACCATTCAGTTTCCAGTTTCCCAGAGCATAGTCGAGCTTTGAATTGCCGGTCGACAGAGAAGCTCCGCGCCCCACAGGCACCGCCCAAGTCCAGGCTGCAGTAAATACGTTCGGCAGGTCAAAACCCGAATCTGAGCGGTCCAATTGCAGGTTGTAGGGATGTTCGATGCTAACGACTGCGCCGCCCACTCCGTACAAGTCGTCGGCACCGATATCAATTGAGTGAGACCATGTATAGGAAACAATGTAAGAGAAACCCGTTTTGGCCAACCTGCCCTGGAAGCTGGTCTGAAGTGCGTCGTAGTCCGACTGATTCAGCGGAACATCCCAGTGGGCATAGCCCATGTATGGAAACGGAGTACGGGGAGCGACCGCTCCTGGTCCAGGTTGTGCGGTATTTGCAAGCATGCCGAGGTCGATGTTGCGTCCCCGGCCACCAACGTAGTTAATGGTCCAGACACCACGCGGACCGAATTGCTGCTGCACACCGACCGTCCACTGGTCCGAATGAGGAGCCGTGTATTGCTGCGGACCATTGTAGGTGCCAGTGGCCCCGGCCCACGGAGTTGCCGCCGGATAGTTGCTAGTGAAGCCTACCAGGGGGTTCTCCGCCGTCACCTGGGCCCCGGGCGACGTCACGGTCCCCGGCTGATTCAAATTAGCCACTGAAAAGTTTGTCTTTACCAGCCAGCCATCTACATTCTGCGCTGTCTGCTCGACGCCTGCCCAATTGTCAAAAACACGTCCATAGCCGGCGTGAAACACCGTGTTCGGGCGAAACAGGTAAGACAATCCAACACGAGGCTGCCAATCCTTCGTATCCGGGAAGAAAATCTTGCCCGGTTGTGAAGAAAGCACTACATGCGCCGGCAGCACTCCGCCAGGGAGGCAAGGCGCGAACACAGTCGTGCTGCACGGTGGCGGAATGTTTTGCAGAACATCGATTCCGTTGTAGTAGTCGAGTTGATCGTAATAAGAGCCGGACAGCGCGTTCTTGTTGATTGGTATGAGGCTCAGGTCATACCTTAAACCGTAATTGAGTGTCAGCTTGTCCGAAACTTTCCACTGGTCCTGGATATAGTAGCCCTGCTCATAGCCGCCATGTTCCTCGCTCTGTGTATTCCCGCGGCTGGCCGTACTCGGCATGCTCAGGAGCATGGAGGCCAGAGCGTCTCCTCCGGTCGTGCCGTTGCTCGTCGGATTTTGCGTAAAGCCAATGGACGTACTAGCTCCCGTGGCCTTCCCTTGATTGGTGGTGTCGACGTTGAATCCCACGAAGACGTGGTGCCTGCCAATCTGCTGCTGATAATTGGCTGTGTACTCCCATATGATGGAGACGTAGTTCGGGGATCCCTGGCCTTCTCCGCCGCTTATATAGTTCGTCGCTGAGAGATTTGGCAGCGTGCAAGCGCTCGGTCGAAGGGTGTAAGTCATACCGCAACTAATAGCCTGGGAGAAACCCGCTGCTTTGTCGATAGCATCTACATCCCCGGCGTAAGTCGTAACAGGCTCGTCATTCCCGATAGTCGTACCAAAGCCGATCAGGAGCAGTGAGCTGGGGCTGAACGTGTGAATCCATTCAGCGCCAAAATCATGGGCCACATATCCCGAAACGCTTTGCAGGTTACGTATTGCACTACCGTGCGTGATTGGGTCATTTTGATGCAGGAAGTGGGCCCAGACCTGGTCCCGCTTAGTAAGGTACTCGTCACCCCGCAAGTCGTATTGATCTGAACTTTGGACTGAGGGCACATAGCTCTCAAAGTTATATATTCCGTTGTTGTAGGTGCCGTTCGGTTGCGGATATACGGTCTTGATAAAATTGACCAGGTTCTGGTCAATCAGATTGCTGGGAGCTATCTGGTTACCCGGGAAAGGCTGACCCGTGTACGGGTTGTAGATGATGATGCCCTTGGCGAGATCCGCGTTAAAGTTTCCGCCGAGTTGGTCTGTTGTGGGCACGAGCGCCAGCTGGGATGCGGCCGTTGTGTTGCGAAAACCCTCATAGCTGCCATAGAAGAAGGTCTTGTTCCTGCCGTTGTAGTGTGGCAGCAGCACCGGTCCTCCGATGTTAGCCCCGAATTGACTCTGATGGAAATTCGTGAGCGTCTGGGTGATCGGGTTCGAGGCATCGAAGAGCTTGCTGTCTTGGTAATACTCCCATGCACCTCCGTGAAAGCTATTTGTGCCAGATTTGGTGACCACATTGATGACTCCCCCCAATGCCCCGCCAAACTGGGAGGAATCTGCATGAGTGACCATTGTCATCTGTTGGATGTCCGCGGTAATTGGGGTAATGATCTCACCACCAGAGATCGCTTCGTTATTGTTTACTCCGTCGAGGTAGTAAGTATTGCTGCGGTTTGTTGCGCCTTGAATGGATGGGAAGCTGGCGGAGCCAACATTGTTGGTCCGCCCGCCGGTTTGATCGTGGTTGACCGCATTCACCCCCGGCATGAGAAGCAATTCCTGGCTGTAGTTGTTACCGTTCAAGGGCAATTCGCTGACGGTCTCAGTAGGGATCGTAATTCCGAGGCTCGCGCTTGCCGTGTCAAGGTTCACATCGCTCGCTGCCACTCGTACAACGGTCGTTGTGCCTCCTATCTTCAAGGTGAAGTTAAACACTAACGCCTGGCTGAGAGAAAGTGTCACGTTCTCATCGCTTGACGTTGAAAAGCCCTTGGCATGAGCTGCAATAGTGTAGACGCCGGGGGGAATCTGTCCCATCACATACGTGCCGCTGGCGTTCGTGGCTGTCGTACGAACGAGACCGGTGTTCTGATTGCGAACGTCGATCGCGGCGTCAGGGATCGCTGCGCCCGACGGATCGCGCACGGTGCCGTTGATTACCGTGCTATCGAGTTGAGCCGTTGCGCTCTCCCCGAAGAGGGAAATCATTGCGACGATCAATACCATCGCTGCCAGCTCCCGGGAAACTATCACCTTCATATTCATTTTGCTCATACGGCCCCCCGATTTGTGAAGATTTGTTATTCGCTGCCAGTAGCGTCAGCTAGGTCCGCGATATGCACACTTCCTCAAGCTCTAAGCCGGTAGATGTATATCTATATGATAGATCGATCAATACGTGACAAATATTCTACGCGAGAGACCGTTTATCACTTAGGGAACGGAATTGTCAAGGCTAAAAGTCAGGCGGACGGTTGAGAGGTTCTCTTGAGGTGATCGCTCGCCCTATAACTGGCTCCAGCGCGATTGCGGGATTGGTCCTGGATAGAGCACGATCCGCTCAGGAGACTGTTGTATCCAACCCATGAGTTCAATGAGACTCGGAGGGGTATCTTAGCTGGGGTCACACCCGACGAGATGAGGGCTCTATTCACGGAACGAGTCGCCAGGTCCTTATCACGTTGCAAGAATATCATATATTGAGTCAAACAGCAGATATAGATATTTTTCTTGACAGGTATACCAGGAGGAGTCCTATGATGCTGCCGTCTTCGAATTCTCCTCGATCCGTGATCTGAGCTAATGCGGCCGCAACGATAAGCCAAGAAGCTCCGGGTCAGGGGATGGGCTCGAGGAACAAAGCCAAGAATCCCGGCGAGGGTACCAGAAATGCAAAAAAGCCTTCCGGAGCACCAAGCTGTTAGTTCAATCTCGTATCCCATCGATCTGGAGGGCAAGAGGCCCCAGAAATCCGGCTGTCTACCGCTACCCCATGAACGGAAAGGCGGCTTTCGTCCATCCGCAAGATTGAATGCGCGCTCCCGGCCTCGTCACCCTCGAAGATAAGAAGTTATCCGTCCGGAAGGAATATGGATCATGAGCAGTTCGAGAAGAGAATTCATTGAAACCAGCGCGATGGTATGCGCAGCGGCAATCCTTTCGACCTCCGAAGCCAATGCAGCGGATGGGTACGTGCCCTTCCAGAGCGAGAAGACTACCTGGCATGAAGGGTTTGAGCGCTATGACTTCACCATGGACGATGCCACGGGGGCGATCACGCCGATGACGGCCCCTGCTAGCGAGGTCACGAGTTTCGGGATCGACGTAAGTCTAAAGGACGGCAAGCGCCGCTGTGTCGTCGTGGTCCCGAAGAAGGCTGCGCCCGGCAATCCGTGGTCATGGCAAGGCTGCTATTGGAACCATCAGCCTCAAACGGAAGTCGAGCTGCTGAGACGCGGTTTTCACATCGGCTACGTCGCGCCTGACCCCCGCAATCAGGGCAAGCCGTGGGATCTGTGGTACAAGTTCATGACCGAAACCCATGGCCTCTCGAAGAAGCCTGCCTTTATCGGGATGAGCAAGGGCGGAGTCAATGAGTTCGACTGGGGCGTCGTCAACTCTGACAAGGTGGCCTGTATCTACGCCGACAATCCGGCGCTCTATGACGAAGATTTCGCCAAGTTCCCGGAGTTGGCCAAGCAGGACATTCCGCTGCTGCACATTGTCGGCACTGAGGATTTCGTCCTCCGATATACGCAGACACTGGAAAAGATCTATCACACGTGGGGCGGCTCACTTACCCTGATCATGAAGGAAGGCTTTCCTCATCACCCGCACAGCCTCACTGACCCAACGCCAATTGCGGACTGGATCGAGCGGCACATGCACCCGGTCGAGGCGAACCGGCCGGCGTTCGCCGATTCCTCGTTCACCAAGACGCACTACTACAGCCTCGAAAACTCCTATATCTACCTGAAGGCTGAGGATACTTACGCGACGGTGCGCGGACCGGGATACGTTCCCTCCTATGATTGCTATACAAGTCCGGGGTCGGGTAGCTTCCACGGGGATCACTGGTCTATCGTGGTGCCGCAGAAGCCGGCACCAGGCAAGTTGTGGGTGTTCCATCCCAGCTTTCTTGAGCGCGATTCGGCGGTGTCTCTGGCACTGCTGGCCACGGGTTACTACTTGGTCTTGCCGCCCATCTCCGGGACGGGGGCCGTGCAAAACGAGTGGGACGATCTCTATCAGAAGATGGTCGACAACGGATTTTCGACGAAGGTAGTGATGGAAGGGACCGGGGCGAAGGCGGGTGAGTCATACGCGTGGGCGATCGCGCACCCGGACAAGGTCACGGCGATTTACGCCCGTAATCCGGTTATGCGCAGCCTCATGTCGAAGACGCCACCGATCGACAACCTAGCACCGCTGGCCAAGGCCAGGGTGCCGATTCTCCATGACTGCGGGAGCCTCGACCCTTGGCTGAAGACCCAGACGCAGGTTGTAGAAAAGCGGTATCGGGAACTCGGCGGCAAGATCACGGTGCTGGTGACTGAGGGTGAGGGTCACTTCCCGCTGTCGCGCAAGGATCCCAAGCCAGTGGTGGATTTCATCCTGAGCCATCAAGCGTAGGGAGCATAGCTTCGCGGAGATTTCCATTGGCCCCGGCGAGAAAACAAAAAAGAGGAGCAGTGAAATGAGGAAGAGTATCGGTATTGCCGCTTTGGCGATCGGTGCTGCGGTCACGATCGGATCGACGCACGCACAGGCGCCTCGGCGAAGTACCCCGGTCTTGCCGCCGAGCGTGTCGAAACGTGGCACTCGGCAGATCGATGCGCAGGCGTTGAACATTCTTGGTTTGAGAGTCGGCTTTTCCGCAGGCGCGTTCGGGCCGATCTCGTTCTCTGAGGCGGCCGCAAAAGCCGATACGCTCGGCACTGGTTTTCTGGAAGCGTCGAACTCCCAGAAGGTCAGTCCCGAGATTCCCAAGAATCTTGACGACAAGCTCTCGCCGGAGGAAATGACGGCAGTCAAGAACAGGCTGGCCGAGCTTAACCTCCGACTAGTTGCATACCGCGTGGATGGGATTCCCGCCGATGAAGGCTCCCGCCGGAAGCTGTTTGCCTTCGCAAAGTCCGTGGATATTGAAACCATCGTGAGTTCAGCAGTTCCGGCCGACTTACCCAAACTCGACAAGCTTGCGAACGAATTCGGAGTCAATGTGGCTTTTGAAGGCTCGAATCCGAAAAACCTCGACAGCGCACTGGAGGGCTTGAGCAGCCGGATCGGGGTGAGCGTGGACACCGCTGCCTGGGCACGGGCAGGTATTAATCCAACAGACGGGCTGACCTTGGTCAATGATCGACTGCTCGGTTTTAGCTTGCCTGACGCCGATGCCGGAACGGAGCAATTCCTTCTCGAACTAGCCACGCTAAATCCACCATCGGCTCCTCCGCCGGTATCATGCGGCGACTGTGCCGGTCCGCGCGTAGCGGTCAGGCCCTTATTCGTCACCATCAACCCAAACGCCGACGCGGCCGAGGCTCTAGAAAAAGCGGCTCGGCGCGCTGAAGGCTATCAGATCGTCCAGATTTCTAAGAAGACACCGATAAGCGATGGGCAACCAGGATCTCCCTCCGCGGGGTCCCCAAATGTGTCCGATGGAGGGATTCCTGTGCTGGACCGATGGATGATTCGGGATGCTTCGCCGACCCATGCCATGGTCCAACCGAAGAAGCAGAGAAAGCTGCTAGTTATCGATCTCTGCCCACAGGGAGGCTTTTACCACCGAAGCATTCCCTATGCCAACTTGGCGTTGCGGTACATGGCAACGAACACGGGCGCCTTCGATCCGATCTTCGATAATGACCTGGACAATCTGAAGTACCCCAAGATCAAGGAATACGATGCCGTATTCCTGAACAATATAGTCGGTTCGGTATTCAGCGACCCCGAAGTTATAAACGGTTTGATCCGATTCGTACGTGAGGGAGGCGGACTGGCTGCGATTCACGGCTCGACGTTTGCATCGACTGACGTGCCTGAATATGGAGAGCTGCTGGGCGCAACGACCGCACCCCATCGCGCGCTTGAGCCGGCGATGCTTAAGATCGACGATCCAAACAGCCCCATCACCAAACTGTTTGAAGGCCACGATATAGCCTACATCGACGAGTTGTACCATTTTCCTCCGAGCGGACCCTATTCGCGGGAGAAGCTGCACGTGCTCATGAGCATCGATATCGCTAAATCGGGCCCCCCGGCGCCATCGTTGGCAGTCCGGCCCGACAATGATTACGGGCTCGTCTGGATCAAAAGCTATGGCAAGGGGCGGGTATTCAACTGCGCTCTGGGTCACGATGTGTTGCTGTTTGGCACTCCGCAGATGGCACAGATGATTTTGAACGGAGTCCAGTTTGCACTTGGCGATCTGGATGCCGACACAACCCCCAGCGCGAAAGAAGCGAGTAAACCGTAGGTCCACTGGAATAAAGCGAGAAACGTACGGGCGTCTGCTAATGGGGACGTGTCCGGCGGACGGCTCCTCCCGGAGCTGCCAGAGTTCAAAGGCCGGGCTCGAAAACATGAATACGGAATGACGAGCCCGACAGGAGAGACAAAGTCAATGAACAGGAAGGCACGCCGTTCTGCAACGCGCTCGCTCGGACTCTCCGCAGTCGCAACGCTGCTTGCGGGTTCCGTGGCGGCATTCGGGGAATCCGCCCCTCCTAAACAGCCGTACTCCACTTGGCGCGATTTCGGCGGATCCGTCGACACGATGCAGTACTCCTCGCTCAGGCAGATTAACAAAACAAACGTGAATAAGCTTCAGTCGGCCTGGATGCACCCGGTGACAGGGAGAGGCAATTTTCCATTCAGCCCGCTAATCGTCGACAACTTCATGTACGTGATCGGCGATGGCCCTTCCGTTGTTGCATTGGACGCCACCACGGGTAAGCAAATCTGGTCTCATCCAGTGAGCGCGACCCCCACCTCTCGGGGCTTCAATTACTGGGAGAGCAAGGACCGGTCGGATCGGCGGATTATCTTCTCAGTGGACAGCTACCTCCAGGAGGTGAATGCCCTCACGGGCGTGACCATCCACACGTTTGGTAACGATGGCATGGTGAACCTGAGAGAGGGTCTGGGCCGAGACGTCAGCAATGTCGGTACAGTCCAATCCGGATCACCTGGACATGTTTTCGAGAACCTGATCATCTTGGGCTCCGCTCCAGGTGAGTTATACGATTCGCCTCCCGGTGATCTTCGGGCCTACGACGTACTAACCGGAAAGACCGTGTGGACCTTTCACACTGTTCCCCACCCCGGCGAATTCGGATACGATACGTGGCCCAAGGACGCGTGGAAGTACGGCGGCGGCGACAACACCTGGAGCGAGTTTGCGATTGACGCAAAGCGCGGCATCGCTTACTTTCCGCTCGGCTCGCCAACCTACGATTTGTACGGGGCCGACCGCATCGGAGCAGATTTGTTCGGCGACTGTCTGCTCGCGCTCGATGCGCGAACTGGCAAACTGATTTGGTATTTTCAAGACGTCCATCACGATCTCTGGGATTACGACCTGGTCGCGGGCCCGAAGCTACTTACGATTCGCCAAAATGGAAAGAGGGTAGACGTCGTTGCCCAAGCGGGAAAGTCGGGCTTCCTCTATGTATTGGACCGTCTAACGGGCAAGCCGATATGGCCAATAGAAGAGCGTCCGGTCCCGAAAAGCGATGTCCCCGGAGAGCAGTCCTGGCCCACGCAGCCGTACCCCACCAAACTGCCGCCCTTCTGCGTACAAACGTTCGGTGTGGACCAGATAGACCCGTACCTGGATGACGCCGAAAAAGCACGAATAAGAAATATTCTGGTCACTGCGCGGAATGAGGGCATTTTCACTCCGCCCGTTGTGGGGCGGACTCAAATCGAAGTTCCGGGAGCATTTGGCTGCGCCAACTGGGGCTCGACAGCAGGCGACCCCGCAACCGGAATGATCTACGTGCGCGCCTGGGACGGAGCGGACACGCGCGTTCTGGAGGAGAGGCAGCCTGTGTCTCAGGGAGGTTCACCTGGCCAAGCGCTTTACTCCCAGACATGCGCCGTTTGCCACGGGCCGGATCGAACCAATCATCTACCGGCCCCCGCTCAAGTGGATCATGACGTTATCAAGGCAATCGTTCGGAGCGGCAAGGGCGAAATGCCGCCAATTGCCGAGAACGCGCTGTCAGCGCAGGATCTGGACACGATTATTGCCTATCTAGCCAACCCGCGGGCTAGTGGAGCGAGAGCAACTCAGACGGCGCAGCCGGGGCAACCGCCGCGTCCTGCGCGCCCGCGACCTGTCATGGCACCGCCTCCGCCGGGTCAAACCAGATACTGGGGCCCCTATGGAAATCCTTTCAACGCCAGCGACGGTTTGCCTGCGGCCGCGCCGCCATGGTCCGAACTGGTGGCCTATGACCTGAACGATGGTGTGATCAAATGGCGAGCCCCGCTGGGATCTATTCCAGCACTTGCTTCCAAGGGCATCAAGAACACCGGGAGCGTGCGCCCCAGGAATGGCCCGGTTGTCACCGCGGGCGGATTGCTCTTTGTGGGGTCGAACGGGGACGGTTATATCCACGCCTTCGACAAGGAGACTGGCAAGATCCTTTGGGAAACCGAGATTGAGGGGACTCCGGATGGAATCCCGGCAGTATACGAAGTAGGGGGCCGTGAGTACGTTGCTTTCTTCGCGGCCGGTGGCACGGGAGACGGAATAGTCGTCAAGAAAACCAAACCGGAGGCGGAAGGCTACTATGTTTTTGCCCTCCCTAGTTCAGATCCGAAGGCGAAGAACAAAGGCCATTGAGCAAAATGGCCCAATTCTCTCGGCTGCGATTCGATATATCGTTTGAGGCCTTGGAACTCCGAGCGCCCAAGGTAAAGCATGGTTCGCGGCCGCTCCAAGTTGTGAACTATTTTACTAAGTTGGAAGCGGATCCGAGTATTTGCCGAGGATAGGTTGAGATGAAAGAGTTCCCAGACCAATTGGACCGCCGTAGCTTCATTGCAAGCGCTGGGGCTACTGCTGTGGTACTCGCGTTACCAGATCTCCCTGCGGAGGCAGCGTCTACTATGGGCCATATCATTGTTAGTCCCAGTGGGACCGATGATGCGCCCGGAACCATCGCCCATCCAGTCCGTACTCTCGATCGCGCCCTCGCCCTGAGCGGCACACCTGGAAGATCCACAATCCTGCTGCGAGCAGGGACCTACGAACTTGCGCAGCCGCTTCATATCATGGCTGCCAACGCGCCTCTTCGCATCGCTAATTATGCGAGAGAGGAGGCGATTCTCAGTGGCGGCACGCGTCTTCAGCTTGACTGGCGACCCTACCGCGACGGGATATACGAGACCACCGTTCCATCAGGCACCCATACTGACCAACTCTTTATCAACAATCGGCGCCAAGTCCTGGCTCGTTATCCCAACTTCGATTCCAATGCCCGCTATCTCAACGGTACCGCCGCCGATGCCATCAGCCCTGAACGTGTTGCGCGCTGGAAGAATCCCGAGGGCGGGTATATTCATGCCTTACAACGCTCGCTGTGGGGCAGCCTGCACTATCGCATCACCGGGAAAAATGCAGACAATACTCTCCGTTATGAGGGCGGCTGGCAGATTAACCAGGGCAATCAGCCAATGCACAAGGAGTATGTATTCGTCGAGAACATCTTTGAAGAGCTCGACGCGCCGGGCGAGTGGTTCCTGGATGAACAGTCCTCGACACTATATTTCTATCCGCCCGCGGGTCTCGATCTGGACAAAGCCGCAGTCGACATTGTCCGCCTCAAGAATCTCCTTACCATTGGCGACGCCTCGTCGCCCAACATCCGCAATCTCACTTTGACCGGCCTGACGTTTCGCCATACATTGCGTACCTTCATGGGGACCAGAGAGCCCTTGTTGCGCAGTGACTGGCGTATCTATCGCGGCGGTGCCATCTACATGGAAGGCACAGAAGACATCGTAATCGAAGATTGTTTCTTCGATCAGCTTGGCGGCAATGCAATCTTCATGAGCGGCTATAACCGGCGGTCGCATGTCCGTGGCTGCAGAATCGAGGAAGCGGGTGCAAGCGGCGTGTGCTTCGTGGGCCGGCCCGAGGCCGTGCGAAGCGACATGTCCTGGTCCCAGAGGCTGTCAATCGATACTGCGGATCTCACCCCAGGGCCGCGCAGCGACGCCTACCCCAAACAATGCTCGGTTGAAGATACGCTCGTCGTAGCCACTGGCCGTGTCGAAAAGCAGTCCGCCCCCGTTCAGATCTCCATGTCGCAGTCCATCACAGTCAGCCACTGTTCCCTATACGGTGTGCCCCGCGCCGGCGTCAACATCGGCGACGGCTCTTGGGGTGGCCACATCATCGAATACTGCGATGTCTTCGATACCGTGCTCGAAACCGCCGACCACGGCGCATTCAACTCCTGGGGCCGTGACCGCTGGTGGCATCTGCAAGGCGCAGACCCTGACAAACTGATGCTCGATCCGAAATTGCGCGCATTGCCCACGCTCGATGTCATGCTCCCGAACACTCTGATCCGCAATCGGTGGAGTTGCGAGCATGGTTGGGATATTGATCTCGACGACGGCTCAAGCAATTGCCATATTGTTGAGAATGTCTGTCTGTGCGGCGGTATCAAGCTTCGCGAAGGTTTTCTTCGCGTTGTTGAGAACAATATTATGGTCCAAAATTCGCTGCACCCGCATGTTTGGCCGTCGGATAGTGAAGATGTTGTGCGCCGCAATATCGTCTTTGCTCCTTACCGTCCAATACGTCCTGAGGCTTGGGGAAAAGAGGTCGATTTCAACCTGCTGCATCACCCTGGTGTACTCAAACCTCAGCCGGCAGTCGGCCTGCAAAAGCTTTCCGGCCAGGACGCCCATTCGCTTGAGGGCGACGCGCGTTTCCTTGACTTGGAGCATGGCAACTTCACTATGCACGCCGACTCGCCCGCTATCAGGCTAGGCTTCAAGAACATTCCTATGGGTGAATATGGTGTACGTTCGCCGCGGCTCCGTGCCTTGGCCCGTACACCCGACATCCCTCGCCTGCTGCAGGTCCATCCCGTCTCTCTGGAGAAGATTGTGCCAGTATAACCGTGAAAACCCCGCGCGGATACGCACGGAAGCAAATGGAGGAAAACATGAATTGGTTAGACAGCACGAGACGGTCGTTCCTGAAGCAGTTTGGCGCGGCCGGAGCCGTCGCACTCGGATTGCCTATGCCCGCAGGCGCGCAAGCCGCAGCCACGCCACAGCAGGCCCCGCCTTCGGCCGCCGACCTCAAGCAGGCGGCCACGCGCGAGCAGCGGCTGCAATGGTGGCATGAGGCCAGATTTGGCATCTTCATCCACTGGGGGCTCTACAGCGTTATCGGGCAGCATGAGTGGGCGCGCGAGAACGAAGGAGTTCCCCTTCTCCAGTACGAGTTGCTGGCTAAAGATTTTCATCCCAAGCCGAACGCGGCGCGGGACTGGGCGCGGCTGGCCAAGCGCGCCGGACAAAAATACATGGTGATGACCACCAAGCATCACGAGGGCTTTTGCCACTGGGATTCGAAGCTCACCGATTACAACGCCGCCAGGCAGGGCCCGGGGCGCGACCTGGTGCGCGAATTTGTCGAAGCGGCGCGGGCCGAAGGGCTGCGCGTAGGCTTCTACTACTCGCTCATGGACTGGCATCACCCCGATGGCGCCATCTGCAAGACCGACGAAGCCGCTCGGCAGCGATTTGTCGCCTACACGCATGGGCTGATCCGCGAGCTGCTGACCAACTATGGCAAGATCGATATTCTCTGGTACGACGTCTCCTGGCCATTGACGCCGGCGCAGTGGGAGTCGGAGCGGATGAATGAGATGGTCTTCGAACTGCAGCCGGAGATCGTCGTGAACAATCGCAACGGACTGCCGGGTGACTTCACCACACCCGAGCAGCGCATCCAGGCAGCGGACATCGGGCGCGCTTGGGAAACCTGCATGACACTGAACGATAGTTGGGGATTCAATCGCGGCGACGACAATTGGAAGTCCGCCAAGACCATTGTGCAGAACCTGGCCATCTGCGGACGCGCCGCCGGCAACTATCTCCTCAACATCGGGCCTGACCAGAATGGATCGATCCCGCCGGAGACCGTCGCGGTGCTGGAGGCGGTTGGCAAGTGGCTCGACACCAACGGCAAGGCCATCTACGGGGCTGAGCGCGGGCAGTTGACCGGCGGCGTAAACGCCAACTACACGCGCATCGGCAACACGCTTTACATTCATCAGCATTATTGGCCAGGTCACTCACCGGCGGCGCAGTGGCTGAGCTTCTATCAGCCCGAAGCGGTAATAGCCATTGCAGGATTGAAAGCTAAGGCGCTATCCGCGCAGCTGCTCAAGACCGGGCAAAAGGTCGACTTCACGCAGGATGAGTTCACCCTGCGTCTGACAGGCTTGCCGGTGAAGGCGCCGGATCAGCCGGCCACCGTCATAGAAGTGGAGTGCGATGCCGAGCCGATTATCAATCCGAGCGCACTGCGTTCCGCCTATCCGCGCCTGAAGGTAGGCATCAGCGTATAGCAGCAAGAGCTCTCTGCCGTGTGCTGTTTATCGCCTCGTACTTCTTGGAGGGTGGAATCATGATCAGGAAAGGCAGAAGCCTGCTGGCTATTCTGACGCTATATTGGTCTGCATATCCAGGCCCAGCCCGGGCACAACAATTCTCTGTACCCACCATTGCCTACGAAAGCCGCACTGTGCTCATCGGAGCGGAAGGAGAGGTTAAGGGGGTCAAACTGATTGACATGGGCGCCGGCAAGATGGGCTGGATTCAAGCGTGGGGCGACAAGAGCGGTTCTGTCTCGTGGCGGGTGAATGCGGCCCGGACAGGCTACTACGAGGTATCGGCGATCGTGCAGAGCAGCGGTCAAAACTGTTCGATCGAGATCGCTGTAGACGAACGGGTGTTGCATGCAGATTGCAGCGGCGAGGGCTGGATCCGCGTGCTGGCTGGAACGATCCATCTGACTGCTGGCGCGCACAACATTCGGGTCGCCTCCAGCGGATTGGCGCCGCTCAACAAGTTCTATTCGCTGGAGTTCGTTCGGCCGAAGGTGAGGAAGCAATTGGGTGCGGCGGGAATGAAGCAGCAGGCAAGTACGGACTGGATGGTCGCAGCCAAATATGGCCTGATGTTTCACTGGACCAGCCAAACCAAGCCGCGGGACGGGCCGGCGCTGAGCTACTGCGATGCGGTTCAGAACTTTGATGTCGACCGTTTCGCGAACATAGTATCGGAGACCGGTGCCGGATTTGTCGTGTTCACCACTTCGCATGCAGGCTTTTATTTCCCGGGGCCCAACCCAGTCATCGACAGCATCCTTCCCGGTCGCACCTGCCCCCGCGATCTGGTCGGCGATCTGGCCGATGCCTTGAATCGTCATCATATTCGCCTGGAGCTCTACTTTCATCCGGGGCATGACGATGCGCCGTGGTGGCAGAAAACGCACTTCAACGACGCAGACAAGAGCGCCTATTTTCAGCAGTGGCGTGCCATCATCAGTTCCATTGGCAATCAATACGGGAAGAAACTGGCGGGATGGTGGTTCGACGACGCTGCCTTCACGTACTATCCCTTCAATCCTGACTGGGAACAGATGACCGCGGCAGCGCGAGCCGGCAACGTGGATCGCGTGATTGCATACAACAGCTGGATTCTGCCCAAACTCAACGACTTTTACGATGTGTACGCCGGCGAGAACGGCTCTTGGGAGACTAAGTATGAAGACCTCGAGTTCCTGCCTGCCGGTGGCACCGGCAGGTACGCGGGCGGTCCACAGGCAGGTTTGCAGGCCGAGATCACAACGTTGATCAACGGAGGCTGGGGTCACTTCAAGATTGACCAGCCGATTGCCCCTCCCCGACTCTCTGCAGACGACCTCGTGTCCAAGCTGAAGGATGCTATCGGCCGCAAAGCGGTTCCTTTAGTGGATGTCGACGTTTATCAGGATGGAACCATTTCGCCGCAGACGCTGTTGCAGTTCCAGACTGCCCGCAAATCCATCGACACCGCAGGTGAGCAGCCGTGAGAGTGTGCCCGCGCGAAACCGCCCGTGGTTTACCTGTAAGCTTCGCAATTCCGCGCCATGGACAGACCTCCCTGGTGGGCATTGTCTTCGACGAGAGGAGAGTATGACCGAACCGCGAGTTGGAATCCTGGTGATCGCAGCACTTCTGATCGGGTTGCACCCGCGCACCGCGGCGCAAGAGCTTGACCCCGCCCCTCAGACCATCGCACAGAGCGGAGCCGATCCCCTCCCGCTCGATCCGAATACGGTGAATGTACTGAAAGCCAATGCGGCCACGCGAAGCGCAAACACAGCGGAAAGTGCGCCGAAGGGCATGTGGATTCAAAGTTGGAGCGATCCGCAGCAGACATTCGCGTGGAAGGTTCAAGCTCCGCGGGCAAGTGAGTATTCCGTGGATGTGCTGGTAAGCGGCGCGCCTGGCAGCCAGATCGAAATCGCCGGCCCGCGAGACACGATCAAAGTCACCATTCCCGAGGGCAATGACCATTGGGGGAACAACTGGAACAGGATTTCCGTGCCCGGCTGGCTAAAATTGCCCCAGGGAACCTCCACTGTTACGGTCCGCAGCCCCAACCCGGCGGGGATCGCCACCAACAAAAACCACTACAAGGGCATGGCGTTGATGTCGCTGGAGCTGATTGCCGGCAGCCAGAGACGGGCCATCGAAAAGCGGATTCGTGATTCCCGTTCCAGTGCGAAGTGGCTTGCCGATGCGCAATACGGCCTGATGTTTCAATGGGGCCAGTGGGGCTATCCAGAACACGGAGAAGCTAAGCCCTGGCCGAAGATGATCGATGACTTCAACATCGAAAAATTTGCTGACATGGTGAAAAGCACTGGCGCCGGCTACGTGATCTGGTCGCCCGTGTGGCGCTCTTTCTATTTCCCCGCGCCGATTCAGTCCATCGAGCAGGTCATGCCGGGACACACCTCGAAGCGCGACCTGATTAGCGAACTGGCCGATGCGCTGAATCGGCGCGGCATCAAACTGATGCTCTACTTCAACGGCTCTTCCCTGACCAACTTCCGCGGCGCTGATCCCAACCAGGTCGGAGCCGATGCGCAATTCCGAAAAAGCTGGGTTGCCATCACCACCGAGGTCGGAGAGCGCTACGGCAAGCGCATCGCCGGATGGTTCATCGATGAGGGATGGTACCCCTCGCCGTTTGAGCAAGAAAACCGGGCGCTCAAGGCCGGCTATCCAGGCCGAATTGTCTCGTTTAACGATTGGATCCGCCCGCGGACCACGGATTTCCAGGATATCGAATTTGGCGAGGGTTTCAACGGTCTCAACGATGGCGCCGGAAAGCTCTTCCCGGACGGGCCTCCAGTCGGCGGCGACGGCGTCTATGTTGAGGGCCCGCACAAAGGCTTGCAGGCGCACGGCATGTTCGTACTCGACGGCCCCGATTGGGGCATATGGCACTCTGACACAACGATTGTTAAGCCAAAATTCACGTCCGAGCAAATGGTCGAGATGGCGAAGAACGCCAAAGCCCATCATGTGGCGATCAGCTTCGATATCCTCATGTACGAAGACGGAAGTGTAGCGCCAGCCTCCCTTGACGCCATTAAGCTATTCGCCGACACGATACATGGGGATTCACATCGATGACTGGAGATATCACGAAGAAATCTGCGGCCGGCGCGAGGGGCACATCTTCAACGCGAGCTTAACCGATGTTTGTGAGAGATGTTTGGAGGAAGAATCATGAACAAGAGCACTGAAGAAATGAAGGAGAACTCTCAAGTTCTTCATGAGCTGGAATCACCAGCGCGACGCTCATTCGTGAAGGGGATAGCGGGCGTGGGCGCAGCGCTCGCTTCTTCCACCGTTTTATCCGTGGCCGAACCGGCTCAGAGCCAGGCTCATCCGCCAGCGTCACCAGGTCATGCAGCGTCCCCCGTCCCCGATGCCTGGGGACCGTTTACTCCGTCCAGCAATGCCGGCCGATATTTGCAGCTTACGTCCCCCCCCTCAACAACGGCCGGGGAGTTGCAGATTGGCGTCACCCATACACTTTGGATCCCGGATGGTATCCAGACTGTCCGGGCAGTGATCGTTCATCAGCATGGTGCGGGGATTCCAGCGGCTCAGTCCGGAGCAACCTCGGCCTACGATTTGCATTGGCAGGCTCTGGCGAAAAAGTGGAACTGCGTCCTCCTGGGACCCTCCTATCACGTGCTCAACGATGCAATCGACCTGACTCCTGGAGGCTCAGAACTGTGGTTCGACCCTCGCCAAGGCTCTGACAAGATCTTCCTCCGGGCTCTCGACGAATTTGCGGCAAAATCCGGTCACGCTGAGATCGCTACCGCCCCGTGGTGCCTGTGGGGACATTCGGGAGGCGGGATATGGTCCAACGTGATGAGCATGCTTCATCCCGAACGTGTGCTTGCCGCCTTCCTACGTTCCGGCACAGCAGTCATGTTTCGTCCCCGGCAGGAGTTCGTCCAGCCCACAGTTCCGTCCGCAGTCTATGAGATCCCCACGATGGTTAACTTTGGCGTCGGAGAAAGAGGAAACCGTCCGTGGGACGGCTCAATAGCTGCCTTCGAAGAGTATCGCGCCCAGGGAGCTCCCATTGGGCTTGCTCCCGATCCACGTACAGCTCACTGGTGTGGAGATTCCCGATACCTCGCGATTCCGTTTTTTGACGCTTGCTTGCACATGCGTTTGTCGGAATGGCCCAAGATTCTTAAGCCCGTGGATCTGAGTGCCGCATGGCTCGCAACGCCTTTCGGCGATGTAGCTGTGCCTGCAGAGGAATTCAAAGGAGACCCTATGAAAGCTGTGTGGCTGCCGAATGCGGCGGTTGCGAAGATATGGATGGAATATGTCAGAAGTGGCACTGTAGCCGACACGAGCGCTCCTCCGACTCCCATCAATGTGCGTGTGAAGGCTGACGCCAATCGAGGCAATACGATCACGTGGGACGCCGAGGTGGATATGGCGAGCGGGCTTGGCAGCTTTATCGTGAATCGGGATGGACACGGAATTGTAAAGCTTCCGACGCAGGTGCCGGAAGTGGTGTATGGTCGCCCGCTCTTCCAGGGACTGTCATTTCACGATACCCCCGTCGCTCCGCTTCCGCAAATGGTCTATATAGATACGTCGGCCAAAGCCGGCGCCAAACACGTCTACACCATAGTTGCCTTGAGCGGTGCGGGTGTGCCTTCAGTACCCTCCTCGGCCGCGACCATAGTATGAACGAGTCTCACAGGCTGGCTGCTTTCCCACAAAATCACACCGGACCTCGGTGCAGTCTTACCGGTTCCCCCCCGTTTATGGTTGCTAAAGTTGATCCGTCATCGGTTTCATCAAAAGGATGTCGGCGGTCCCGCTCCTGCACCTTCTAGTAGGCTGGGACGTCGCGTGTCTATCAGTTGTGCGGAGAACATCGTACGTGATCGCCATTCTGCGAAACCCGGTGTAATCTCAGTATATGTTACGGATTGAAGATACTGACACTTCCAGTTCTTCGGTGGCGCGCCCGGAGGCAAAACCGCGAATACAGTCGGCCCTCCGAACGGTTTCGATTTTGCTAGCAATCGCCGATAGTCCAAACGGTTTGAGAGCCAAGGAAATCATGGAGAAACTGAGGCTTTCGCGCCAGGTAACGTATCACCTTATCCACACCATGCAGGGTACGGGCATTATCCGAAAGAATGAAAGCAACCGTTATGTTCTTGGTTTGGCAGCTGTTTCGATAGCCGAGGGTTTTAGCCGTCAGCTTGCTCCTCCGGAACACCTTGCGCGCCGGGTTCGGTCCGTTGTGGCGGACACTGGTGAAAGTGCTTACGCCAGCGGCTGGGTCGACGGGCAGATCGTTGCGCTGGCAACAGCGCGTGGTGAGTCTCCAGTAGGGGCTGCACAGATTCCACAGGGATACGGCGGTTATGCCCACGCTCGGGCAACCGGAAAGCTGCTTCTTGCCTTAGGGGAGCCGCTCGCAAGCGAAGCGTACCTTGCGAGCCATTCGCTAGAGGCGAGAACGAAAAACACGATTACTGACCGTGATGAACTTCTGAAGGAATTCGAACAGATTCGCGTCCGGGGTTATGCGATTGACGATGAAGAGTTCCACGAAGGCTTGAAGTGCCTTGCTGTTCCCATCGAAGGACTAGGCGGTCGATTTGCATTGGGGATTTCTGTACCGACTGCGCGCTTCGGATCGAACTTCGAACGGTATCTTGCGGCTTTGTTCAATGCAGCCAGGATCAACAAATAATCTGAAAATCTTGGCGAAAGGTTCAGAATGAGTTTCAGCCAAGTGCCAATCTCCAAGATACAAATCGCTGAGTGTTCTATACCGCTTCCGCGTGCATTACGGCTTGGCCATACCGAGATCGCGACAAGGGACTACGTTGTCCTCCGAATTGAAACCCTGGATGGCGTGTTTGGCGAGGCCATCGGCTACCCACGTGGCACGCCGCTGTTTGAGGTGTTGAGCAAAATGGGGTGGCGCATTCTGGGCGAAGACTCGCACATGCGGCGCGAAGTCATGCTACGTCTTGAGAATTCCAATATTCCAGCTCGTGCTGCGCTGACAAGGGGTCTCAGTCTTATCGACATTGCGTTGTGGGATATCGCCGGCAAGAGAGCTGCACAGCCACTCTTTCGCCTCCTTGGCGGCCTACGAACCACCGTCGAAGCAACGGTAGTGGCGGGCTATTACATGGATCAGCGATCTATTCCAGAGGTCGTTCACGAAGTCGCACTGCTTCGGGATGCCGGCGCTAAGCGCATAAAGATTATGCTCCGAGGTGATGATCCGGCCTTCGACCGCCATTATGCTTCGGCTGTGACCGAGACCATGCCAGGTTGCATAGCCGCAGACGCTCACTGGAGTTGGACCACGACCACCGAAGCCAAAAGGATCTGTCGGGTTCTTGATACGTTTGGTTTTAACTTTCTCGAAGATCCGTTTTCAGCGACGGATCTTAGATTTACTCGTGAGCTGCGGGACACTTTGATCACTCCCATTGCTGCCGGCGAGGATGTCTTCGGAGCGGGAGTTGTCGCAGACCTGCTGAGTGGTATTGATATTCTTAGAGTTGACGCGACCACGGTCGGCGGAGTTACTGGGGCAATTGAAGCGATCAATCTAGCAGCCGCTGCCGGTAGAACCGTTTTACCTCACGTCTTCGCGCCGCTTCATATCCATTTTGCCTGTGGCTTCCCCAATGTGGAAGGGGTGGAATGGATTCCCGAGGATTCCGGTGCAGACCCGATAAACCGGCTCCTTCGCGATCTGCCGGCGCTGAAGGAAGGAAAGATGTGCCCGAGTGAGGAGCCAGGTGCTGGAATCTCTGTTGATTGGGCTGCCATAGAAGCAATAACCCGTCGCCATGTGGTTATAACGTCGGATGGCAGATGAATTTGAACCGGCTAAGAAGGTATGCGGCTTCGGGTTCCCCGGCGGGGAATATCCGAGCTGTGCGAATCGATCAAGGGCAGCTTACTAAGAAGAGGGATATTACAACGAGATTCGACGCCTGACGGGAGCCTGCACGGTGGAATTCCTTGTACACATGGTAGTAGGCCGCATCGACGACGGAGAAGGAGAGGAGCACGTGAGGGCTCAGGAAGCAGAGCGCGCCGCCGAATTGGCAAGGAGCGGAAACTTGCTTCGCCTATGGCGCGTACCAGGCCAGCGGGCAAATTGGGGTATATGGAGAGCTGATGATCTTGATCAACTGCAACATGCTCTAGCGTCCCTGCCTCTCTTCCCATTCCTGACTATCACCGTGCATCCTTTGGCGCCTCACCCCAACGATCCATTCGGAAGCGATAGCCCCGCTTCTACATCCTGATGTAGCAAGTTCGTCCGGCAGTCATTCGGAGCAACACCAGGTCTACGCCGTAGTGGGCGGCATAATCTCCTGTGACAGAGACGGACCGGCGGCTTCCGGCGCGCTTCCCCACGCCTTGTTCGGACGCGGCCCCATCTCGAGCACAAGAGCTCCGTTGATCATGTCCTTGTGCTCGAACCATGGCTTATTCCACGGCTTGCCGTTTAGAGTGGCTGACTGAATGTACTTGTTCGCCTGGGAGACATTCCTGGCCGTGATGGTAAACACCTTGCCGTCTCCCAATGTCAGCTTGGTTTCCTCAAAGATGGGGCTCCCGATGTCATACACCGGCCGGCCGGGGCACACCGGAAATATGCCCATGGCGCTCAACACGTACCAGGACGGCGTCTCGCCGTTGTCTTCATCGCCGGGAAAGTCCGTTGGCCCGGAGTTGTACCAGATCTTCATGATGTCCCGCACGCGCCGCTGCGTCTTCCACGGCTGGCCGGCATAATTGTAGAGATAGGGAATATGGAGGCCTGGCTCGTCGCCGATCGCATACTGCCCTATCAGGCCGGTCTGGTCGGGGAACTGGGCAAGGAAGAAGTATTTCGAGCCGCCGCCGCGAAACGGTGCGGGAGCGCCAGGGTATCCCTCGAACTGGTCCTGAAACATCGTGTCCAGTTTGGCGGCGAACTTGTCTCTTCCGCCCATCAGGTTGATCAGACCGGCCAGGTCATGCTGCACGGAGAATGTGAAGATCCATCCGTTCATCTCCGAGTAGTATTCCCTTCCCCCCTGGCCGCCGCTCCAGATGGGGCTGTACTCTGCGGGCTCGAGCACCCATTCGCTGTCCGCTGACTTCGGAGCCATGAAGCCAATGCGCTTGTCGAAGACCTTCTCATAATTTCGCGCGCGCTTTAGGAAGTACTCGTAGTCGTCCTGTTTGCCCAGCAGCTTCGCCCACTCGGACATGCACCAGTCGTCGTAGGCAGAATCGAGGGTGACCGCCACCGCCTGTCGATGCTCGAACGGATGCACATCCTGCACCGTCTCCTGCTCACCCTTCTTCAACGCGGGAAAGAAGCCCTTCTCGATATACACACGATCTAGCGAGGTCTGCGGCACATCCCGCCACGGCAGAAAGGTCTCCTCCATCTGCAGCTTCTTGAAAGCTTCGTAGAGCTTGACGAAATCGAAGTCGCGATAGCCCTTCTGGTACATATCCAGTGCTACGGCGATCACGTGATGTCCGCTGAGCCCGCGGCCAAAACCCATCAACCGGCCCGTCTGTTCGTAGAGGATGGCGTAAGAGCGCATCAGATCGATTTGCTGCGTAGGATGTACCAGCAGGTGCAACGGCTCGAGCGAGCGATAGTTGCCCCACATCGCCGCCCCGCCGTTGCCGGAGTTGAATCCATGACCATTCGCGGCGTGCAGCTGGTGATCGTCGGGCCCCACGTATTGATCGTTCTCCGCCGAGTTGGAGATGCTTGTCAGCACGCGGTAGAGACAGGTGTAGAAGACCGTGCGCTGCTCCTCGGTCCCTCCCTTCACGATGACCTTGCTCAGCGCCTCATTCCAAGTAGCTCGCGCCTTTGCGCGCGCGCGATCGAAGTCCCATGAGGAAATCTCGCTCTCGAGGTTTTTGCGAGCCTGATCGATGCTGAAGCCTGAGGTGCCGACGCGAATACCAATCTGCTTGTCCGGGCCCGGCGAAAACTCCGCCATGATTCCGCGGCCACTGCCTCCCGCTTGCGGGCGACCGCCTCGAGGCAGCTCGAAACCAGTCAGGGCTTTGGAAGACGACACCTGTTTGGAGAACTCGGCGTAGAAGTAGCCGCCGCGGCCACCGCCCCTTCCGCCTCCACCGTGCCCGCTGAACGAAGTATCGTTCGCAAGATTGATCTCTCCGGTCTCCGGCATGCTGAAGAGCACATGCGCTGGAGCGCCGGAAGCAAAGGTAAGGCGGTAATAGACCGCATGCTCGCTGACCGTGTACTCCACTTTAATATCGTAGTCGTCGAGAATCCCGGCGTAGTAGTACGGAGTGGCCGTCTCCAGGTCGTGGTCATACCATGAGGCGTACTTCGCCGGTACGATATCCGCGGCCCCGCTCATCGGCATCAGGGACACGGCCCCGGCGGGAAACCCAAAGATCTTGTCCGCCGTATACCGATCGTTGACTCCCGGCGTGGTGATCGGCGCGACGGTCATCACCCCGTACGGCATCTTGACAAAAGGACTGGTCGAGGACAGCAACTGACCGATCCCGCCCATGTGGGGGTTGACATAGTCGACGGGCTCTTTCGCCTCCCCTGTGTGTGGAGCTGGCGCCGCTGCCGCGGACAGGGCCTCGGAGAGGACTGCGGGCGCGACCGCCGCCGTTGCGATTCCTTTGATAAGGCTTCTTCGCGAGAATCCGGGCTTAGTCAAACGGAGTGAAGTATTCGTCATGGTATGGTGCGCTATCGCTGGAACGTAAGGTTAAAGGCATAGTCCCGAATGCCATTTCGATTCGAAGTAGCTCCCGTGCGGCGGTTGCTACTTCATACCGCTTTGCCTGAGACGTCCCCAATACTACTGGGATTCAAGATAGACTCTCCCGGTTTCAGGCCCTGATGGGGTTGAAACCGGGAGAGTGACTGCTGCTAAGGTATCCAGCGGCCAGGATTAGAAGACGATCCGGCCAACCATCTCGATCTCACGTGGGGCAAAGGTGCTGGGAGTCGATGATGACCCCACCAAATTCCAGCCACCGTAACCACCGCCTTGGGGTAACCCTACGATTTGGCCATTCGCTCTATTGTCGACGGTATCGGTACCTCCGATGCTGCCACTTGGGGAGTTGCTCCACTCGGCGGAGTTCATCAGGTTCGTCGCCGCCGCCGTCAGGTCGAGCTTGAAGCGTTCGGTGAGTTTGAAGGTTCTCCGCAGGCTCAGTTGGACGTCGATGCGCGAATGCCCGCGAACGTTTCCGTTGGTTTGGTTGCCATTCCCGTACCAGTACTCATCGGCGAGGATGGTGGTGCCGTTTGCTCCCAGTACGGTGGGCCCGCTAAACGCGCAGGCGTTGTACTTCAGTTTCGTATTAATGGTCGGAGTGACCTGGATGCCACAGGGCAGTGTAACTTTGGTCTTTCCGTCATATACGTGCTGGTAGGACTTCGGAAGGAAAAGGGGGACGCTGCCCTTCCCTGTGCCGGCATAATTGATGTGGCCGGTAAACTGGTTGCTGAGCCCGCTGAGCGTAATCGGGGAGCCATCCTGGGCCAAAAAGACTGGAGAGAGGCTCCAGCCGCCCAGAACTCCGCGGACGACACGATCACTCCCCTCCCACCGCTGTCCCTGGCTGAACGGGGACTGATAGATCGCCGTCACGATAATCCGATGCGGCGTATCCTGGGACATGTAGTTGCGGTTGCAGCGGTTGCAGAGCAGGTCAAGTCCGCTGGAAATATTGCCGCCGCCGACGATGCTTTGCACGAAGCCAAGGGTCTTGCTCCAGGTGTAGTTGGCGTCGAGGTACAGCGCCGTCGACCGATGAGCGAAGTGCACCTGCAAGGAATCGTAGCTACCGAAGCCCTTCGTTCCATTCTCTCCGTTCCCCCCTCCTTGCAGAAGCGGATACTGCAGATACGGGATGTATGTTAGGAGTGTGGCGCCCGCTAATTGGTTTTGGTAGGGCAGCGGCGGACCGGACGACGGCTGATAGGGGTTGGGAACCTGCACGTTGGCTGGGTTCGTTGCCCCGTTGCTGGCGATATAGCCCGCCCTCCATGCTGCAACCGTCCCCGGAGCGCTGGCGGAGATGGTTTGAATATTTTGGAATGGGAGGTTGCGGGTGAAGAGATGGTTTTGCCGGGTGCCGGCCTCGCCCGCGGAGAAGAGCCATTGCGCCTTTGCTCCGAAGGACGTTTCCAACGTGAAATTGTACTGGTCCTGCACTCCGTTTTGGAAATGCCGATCGAAGTAGGCCTCGTTGACTCCATAGGTCTGCGGCGCAAACACGTTCGCTTTGGTGGCCCCAATGAGAGGAGCAGGATCGGTGATCACCTCGGTTGGAATGCCATGGGGACTTGAGCCGTACGTCTGGGAACCCGTATTTCCGGAAGCCCAGGTCGCCTCGCCATAGTCGTTGGGGCTGGAGAAGTTCCCGGTATTGGTGGGCAGATAGCTGATTGAATAGCCGCCGCGGGCCACCAGGTTAGCCCGCAACCGGTAAGCGGCGCCCACGTGGGGCGACCAGTTGTTCCACTCGGTGTCCCAGAGACCGCGGCTATAGCCCATGGTTCCCGGGAAGTCGATGGCGCCCATGGTGCCCGGAAACAGGGGGTTTGGCTTGGTTAAGTCGTAGCCGGCCATGCGGTTGTAACGCTCCGTAATGCCCGGCTGCACCTCCCAGCGAACCCCAAGGTTGAGGGTCAGATTGTGCGTCACTTTCCAGTCGTTCTGCGAGTAAAAACCAAAGTATTTTGATGCATACGCCGGCTTGAGGTTGGCGCCCGGACGGACGAACCAGACCCCCTCGTTCACCAGCGTCTGCGCGCCGGCTAAACCCTCTGTTTGCGGCACGGTATTGGAGTTAGCACCCGAATTGTTGACGAGCCCCCCGGTGGCGCTGATGAACTCGCCAGTGTAACTGGCTTGGGTCTGGTCACTGGCGCAGCAGCCGCCCAGGTTCACCGCTGCCTCTTCTAAGTCGGTATAGTTATGCAGGATGATCTGGAACTGGGCGCCCGCCTTGAAGCTCAGGTTGCCCTTGATCTTCGTCACGCTGCCGTTGCCGGAATGGAGGATCTGGTATTCCTGCTTATTATCGAACTGGCCATACGGCGTAAGGTTTGACCATGTGCCTGGGGTCACATTGGGCGCCGCCCCCTGGTCCGCCATGAGCGCCTGCGTGACCGCGTTGATGCCGAAGGCGCCGTATTGCGAGAAACCCGATGTACGGCCGCCTTGCGCCTCGTCACGGTCTCTCACGGCTCCATAACGCACGTCCATGATAAGACTGGGGGTAAAGACGACGGTGTCGCCGACCTGCGCGTAGTAGTTGCGGTCAGCGGTAATCAGCCCGACGTCGTTAAAGCCCGCCTTATTTCCCGCCCCAAAAGAGTTGGGCTGATTGATGGTGTCCCATTGTAATCCCGCGGTGACGTAGACGGAATGCCGTCCGCGCTTCCAGTCGACGCGGTTGTTGAGCAAATATTGGCTGGTGGTGTTGACGATCGAAGTGGAGTAATTATTGCCGTCGTAGGCATTGTTCGGCGGGGCATTCGGCAGAGGATACGCCGAAAGAATCGCAAGGCCAACAGGGCTGGGGTTAGTGATTTTGTCGCCGCAGCCAAAGCTACCGAATGGGTTTGAGCCGCAATTGGTACTCTGGGGATACTCGGCGCGCTGGTAGAGGTTCGAGTTGATCGTGGTGACGCTGAAAGGATTGAAGATCTGCATCGGCGCGGGTTGGCCGTTTGTTCCCGCGATGTAGGACGAGCCGAAGTCTCCAGTACGCTCCAACGCAGTGGGGACCGACAACAGTTCGGACGTTGCGAAGTTATGCTTCAGATAATGGAAGCTGGAGGTAAAGAAGAGACGATCTTTTAGAATCGGGCCGTCCACCTCGCCGCCGATGTTATTCACTTTGAAGGCTTGGCGGCGAGTGGCGCTGGTAGCGACGCCCCCGTTCTCGGCGATCAGTACCTTGTTTTGGGCGTAATTGGCCATCAGGGCCTCGTTCCGGATCTCGTACGATGCCAGGCCGTGGAATTTGTTGGTGCCGGATTTTGAGGTGATAGAAAACTGGCCGGCGCCACGGCCGTATTCCGCGCTATAGGCGTTGGTGAGAACCTGGACGGACGAGATGCCCTCCAGATTGGGGATGATAGCCGGGTCGTTGTTGCCGCCGGCCACGATCGGGAGGCCGTCGATCATGATCTGGTTCTCACCCTGTTGCGCACCGTTGACACTGAAGGAGGTGAATGCGCTGCGGCCACCAGTGCCGATTGAAAACGTTGTGGTGCTCTGGGTGGAGTTTGCTGGGATTATCCCGTTTTGCAACTCGATATATTGAAACGGATTGTTGGTGACGTTGGGGATCACGTCGATGATCGCGGCTGGCGTGATGCCGGAGAGGCTGCCGTCCTCGGTGTCCAGCTGCTGTGCCAAGGCGTTCACTTCCACCGACTCCGTTGCCGCTCCAACTGTCAGTTTGACGTCCTGTCTTACCGTCTGAGCTGAATCGAGGCGAAGGTTGTTTATAGTGAACTTCTCGAAACCTGTCTTCGTGATCGTAATCGTATAGTCGCCGGCCGCGAGGTAAGGTACGGTGTAAAGACCCACACGGTCGCTCTTTGACGGATAGGAAACGCTCGTAGCCGTTTCGGTGACGATGACGTCCGCACCGGGGATGACTGCCCCGGTCGGATCCGTTACTAAGCCGGTGATCGTCGCCGAGCGGACCTGGGCCCACGCTCCCGGGGCCGCAAGCAACAAGCAAAGCAACGCGCATCCGAAGATAACCTTCGCAATCCGCATTGCACCTCTCCTTGGCCGAATCGCCGATCTGTAGGGGAAAGCATTGCGCGGGAACTCGGACGTGAACGAGATTACTGAACGGCAGAAAACGTCGAACTTCATGATTCGCCTCCTACAAGTGGTGAGACTAAGTCCAGTTCAACTCTGGTTCCCGGACATGCTTGGGACTAAGGTGTGGATTATGCAATAACACTTGCGCTATACGCAACGGAAAAAGACCCCAAAAATGTGGCCCCTATCACTTCGCAAACTGTCCGCTGGCGTTCAGGTCTCGCATCGTTGGGCCGGCTGAGCTCATCTCGATCGATAAGAGCCGTCCGCGCTGCTTGTTGGTATTCCTTGATTCCTTGCGGTGAGCGCCGCTCCGCGACGTGGTCATGGTTGAACTGAGACAGCGATGGTAAAACGCAGCAGTACTCCCCTTGATTTCGCCAAGATAAGGCAGAGTCACCTGAAGGCGAAGGACGTGCATCCTGGAGGCGGCTTTCCAATCGGATCAAGCCGACGCGCGCAATCGGTTGGGCTTGGAACGCATTGTTAGGCATAAACAAGCTTCTTTCTCCAAGTGAGCCGACATGACTATTGCTTCCATGTCAGTTCGTGATACAGTTATCAACATCTGAGCCACATTACATTCGCTGATCTATTGCGATTTTGTCAACATCTTTTTTGAAATTGAGCCTTACAGATGTCCAGACGCTCTGATTCGTCAATGTACGCGGAAAGTAACGACCTCATTCTATTGGTTTTGGTGCCAGGCTTCGGTGCAGAGAGGTGCACGCGTGGGAGTTCCTTTCAGTCTCGTGCGCATGGTCTGTCCCTTCTGCCCTCCTTGCTGTTTCATTTGAGGCACGCAAAGGAAACTAGTGAGCCCCATTTGCTTTGACAAGGATTGAATCGGTTCTAGCGGATAGAGCTAACATGCTAACGTCTCTAAGCGTAATACTTACAATTATTTATGGACGATGACGAGTTCGGGGAGGAATGTCATTCTGCGGCTGATGGATGTTCGCGCACGGAGCCGTGATGGCGAAGGTCCCTCGCCTGCCGTGGAGAAGGTGACACGCATCCGGAGTCCCACCAAGTGCGGGAGGTGACGCAAGCGGCTTGCAATCACGGCTGAAGAATCTGGGGTCAATCGGCCTGTCACCCGTTAGAGCTTATTCAGAAGGACCACGGCGAAGCGTCTGGTGTTTTCTCGAGGGGAGAGCCCGTATACCTGTCGCTTCCAGCTACGCGCAATTCAGCCCATTTACGTATGTGGACTTATTTGAAATGGCTTATCCGGTACCCGCCCTTGACAAGGGCCTAGACATCCTCGAATTATTCGCCTGTGAGCCTGGTGGTTTGACGAAAACGGAGGTCGCACGACGTCTGCAGCACTCAGTGTCTGAGGTCTTCCGGCCTTTGCTTTGTCTCGAAAAACGCGGGTACATTAGGAAATCTGAAGACGGCTCCTTCCGGTTGACTCTAAAATTGCTTACGTTTCTCCCCGCCTATCTCTTAGCAGAGCGACTGCTCACTGAGGCACTCCCGGTAATGCAGGAATTGAGTAATCGGCTAGGGCAGTCCTGTTATCTTGGAGTGCTCGACTATGGAAGAGTAACGATTATTGCTCATGTCGATTCGTCAGTGGGCCCAGCGTTTTCCATCAAGACTGGATCCGTTATGGATCTCGTGTATACGGCCATGGGTCGTGTGTTTCTTGCCCATGTCTCAGATGAGACCCGTAGACTTCTCATCGAACTCTGGCATACCCAGCACCACACGATAATGGTCTTGCCGGCCGATCTGGACACCCACCTTACTTCGATTCGCCGGAATGGATATGCCGAGGATCAAAGCTGCGAGATACCGAGTCCGGTGAATATCACATGTCCGTTGGTGGATACCAGTGGAGAAGCATTCGCGGTGCTCGGCGTGTCTTATCTGGCGCAGATGCATGAGCCGGTGCTGCTTGCTCCCATCCGGTCGGCCCTGCGATCTGCAACCAAGGGACTCTCATCGAAATTCGGGGGTTCGCGCCGGGTTCACAGCGGTAGACCATTAGTCAAGGCTCGCTCATAGCGAGGGCTGAGACGGCCCGCCAGTGTCCTATTTGAGACGATGGCCAAGTAATTTGCGCATTCCACGAGATTGACCTAAGGCTGCGCACAGACGTCGTCCCATAGATACAGGCGTCGCCCTATAGATAAAGACCGTAGCTGTCAGAGCCTTCAGTATCCACACAGATCAACAATCAGCAGATGGATCGAAGCAAACCCCTCCGGCCAAACGATTTCGATAGATTTCAATATCGATCGGAATCTGCTTCATGAGCCAATCAAGGTCTCAGCTAGCAACGTGCAGCCGTCAAGGAAAAGGCGCATAGAGACATCGCCCATGACGCACAATGGGGAGTATAGTGTGTGCGTAGTCGACGGGCGGGCCGGCGAGTTTAACACACGCATGCAGGCGGTCCAGATTGAGCCGGCTTGAGTGAGCACGCGGGGGCCTGACACACAAAGTAATTCTATTCAAAGCTTGAAGGAGGAACCCCCAATGATCGCAAACGGAGTATCCAGGCAGTTTTTGTTGTTTGCAGCGGCGGCGCTCTTTGCGAACGGAATAGCCTTCGCGTGCGGTGGACCGACTTGCCCCTGCGACACTCTGCAACAGGCGATAGCCGAACTCTCAGCGATTGAGGCTCAGGAGGCGGGTGACCCGGCGGACCCGGCCCATCTTCAGGTACTCAGCGACCGTGAGTTTATGCGGGAAGCTATGGAGGGCAGCACTGCAAAGGTTTCGCTAGCTGGACTGGCGCTTGAAAAGTCTCAGAACGTCGACCTGAAACAGTTTGCAAAAGCGCTGATCCAGGCTCAAATGGAATTGAGCCAGCAGGTGCTGCAGCGCGCTGGCAAGCCGCTCGGCGTGCTGGAACAGAAGGAGCTTTCGAAGAAGAATAAGCAACTGATCGCGAAGTTGGCGGCGCTCTCCGGCGCGCAATTTGATGATGAATTCATCAAAACCATGCTGAAGAACCAAAAACAGGATCTGAAGAGATTTGGCGACGAAACGCAGTTGGCCGGCGATCCGGGTGTGCAGGTCGCGGCTATGTACGGCAAGAAACTCATCTCAGACCATCTTGATGCGCTCCAGAGATTGGCGGGGGGCCAAAATCTCGTCGCCGAGAATCAGACAGCGACGATTGGCGCAAAGCACTAAACAGACACCCCGCGCGGTGACAAGAGTCGTCCGCTTCAGGAAACATGACCAGCGATGTCGGTAGTGATGGAACGTTCTCTACCACTCTTCACAGAGCCTACATACTCGCTGAGCGCGGGGAGAGCATCAAGCCTCGGCAAATCCGAGCAACGCAGGCAAGCCGCGGAGGCACTTCGTCCTCTAGCCAGTAGAGGTGCCAATTGGCTGTTACACCGTTGGAACGAGCATCCCTGCTGCTCCACTTCTGCCCATCCGCGCCTACTTCGCAAGAGCTGCTAGTGGAGAGAGGTCCCTCAACGTGAAGCCTCGCCGCTATCACGAATGCTGCGGCCGATGAGTAAGCGTCCGGTGATTCCACGTTGACCGGAAGGCGTGGGTGGGCAGTCATTATTAGTGGGCGAGGTAAGTGTCCACGTATATCTAGGTGGACACTTATTTAAGAG
>Ga0207416_1001083_pt1 | contig 39152 bp, 34 predicted proteins | sample PaiPotPPM11metaG_FD_184107 | JGI IMG/M metagenome (GOLD analysis project Ga0207416, IMG submission 184107) | Iron sulfur acid spring bacterial and archeal communities from Banff, Canada, to study Microbial Dark Matter (Phase II) - Paint Pots PPM... ...
CCGTGCGGCCGGACCAGATCCCCGACCTGCTGGCCGCGGCCGACATCTGCCTGGTGCCGCTGCGCGACGTGCCGCTGTTCGCGACGTTCATCCCGTCGAAGATGTTCGAGTTCCTGGCCGCGGCCAAGCCCGTCATCGGCGCGGTGACCGGCGAGGCGGCGCAGATCCTGCGCGAGGCCGGCGCGGTCGTCGTGCCCCCGGAAGACCCCGCGGCGCTCGCCGACGCGATCGGCGCGCTCGCCGCGGACCCGCGGCGGCGCGCGGCCATGGGGCAGCAGGGCCGGGCGTACGTGGAGCGGTTCTTCGACCGGGCCGAGCTCGCCCGGGAGTACCGCAAGCTCCTCGACGCTCCGGGCGGCAAACGTTGAGCGGGGGGTTCCAGGGGGGTCGCCCCCCCGGGCCAGCACCGAGCCGGGACCTCCAGGGGGGTGGCCCCTCCGGGCCAGGGCTGCGGGCGCTCGTCACCGGGGGCAGCGGCTTCCTCGGCGCCTACGTGCTGCGCGAGGCGGCCCGGCGCGGGCACCAGGCCGTGGCCCTGGCCCGCAGCGAGGCCGCGGCCGCGGCGGTCACCGCGCTGGGCGCCATCCCGCTGCCCGGCGACCTCGATGACGCCGACGGGCTGGCCGAGGCGTTCGCCGCGGCCCGCTGCGACGTCCTGGTCAACCTGGCGTCGCTGGGCTTCGGCCACGCGCCGGCGATCGTGGCCGCCGCCGGGCGGGCCGGCCTCACGCGCGCGGTGTTCGTCTCCACGACCGCGATCGCGACCACGCTCCCGGCCCGGTCCAAGCGGATCCGGCTCGCCGCCGAGCAGCAGATCCGGGCGTCCGCGCTGGATGCGGCGATCCTTCGGCCGACGATGATCTACGGCGACCCCGGCGACCGGAACCTGTCCCGGTTGCTCGCGCTGCTGCGCCGCGCCCCGGTGCTGCCGGTCCCGGGCGGCGGGCACCTGCAGCAGCCGGTGCACGCGGCGGACGTGGCCGACGCGGTGCTGGCCGCCGCCGAGCGCCCGGTCTCGGCCGGGAGCACCTACGACGTGGCCGGGCCCGAGCCGCTCGCGTTCGCCGAACTGCTGCGCGTGGCGGCCCGCGCGGTGGCCAGCCGGACCCGCTTCGTCCCGGTGCCGCTGTCGCCGGTGCTCGCCGCCGCGCGCGGCTACGAGCTGGTCAGCAAGAACCCCAGGATCCGGGTCGAGCAGATCCGCCGCCTGGCCGAGGACAAGGCGTTCTCGATCGACGAAGCGGCCCGCGATCTCGGCTACGCCCCGCGCCCGTTCGCCGACGGCATCCGCGCCGAGGCCCGGGCCATGGGGCTCGCGGTATGAATAGCACGGAACTCGCGCTGCTCGGGCGCACGGCTGCGCACCTGCAGCCCGCCCAGGTCGCGCACCGGGCCCGGCTGCGCACCCAGCGCGCGGCGCTGCGCCGGATGCCCCGGCTGGGCCAGCGGCTGCTGACCACCGCGGGCCCGGGCGCGGCCGCCGGGTGGCCCGCGAGCTTCACCCCGCTGGACGCCGCTATCGCGGGGCTCGGCCCGGCCCTGGACGACCTGGCCGCGGGCCGGATCCGCTTGCTCGGCGCGGCCCGGGACGTCGGCGGCCCGGGCGGCTGGCAGCAGGCCGACGCGCCGCAGCTCTGGCGCTTTCACCTGCACTACTGGGACTGGGCCTGGAGCCTGGCCGCCGAGGCCGACCGCCGCGCGGCCCGGGCGGTCTTCGCCCGGCTCTGGCGGTCCTGGCAGGCGTCGTGCGGGTTCGGGCGCGGCGACGCCTGGCTGCCCTACCCCGCGGCGCTGCGGGCCTGGTCCTGGTGCGGGCTGCACCGGCCGCTGGTCGCCGGAAGCGACCTGGAGCCGGGCTTCCTGCGCGAGGTGGCCGCGCACGCCGGGTTCCTGCGCCGCCACATCGAGTCCGACGTGGGCGGCAACCACCTGATCAAGGACCTCAAGGCGCTGGCCGGCCTGGGCGTGTTCCTCGGCGACGAACGGCTGCTGGCCCGGGCCCTGCACCGGCTGACCGGCCAGCTCGCCGTGCAGGTGCTGCCGGACGGCGGCCACTACGAGCGGGCCCCCGCTTACCACTGTCAGGTGCTGGCCGACCTCGTCGACGTGGCCGGGCTGGTCCGCGCGGCCGGGCACGCGCCCGGCCCGGAACTCACCCACGCGATCTCCCGCATGCGCCGCTGGCTCGCCGCGGTGCTGACCCCGGACGGCGCCGTTCCGCTGCTCAACGACGGGTACCCGGTGCCCGGCCCGCTGGTCGCCGCGCTGCGGGCGGGCCCGGCGCCGGCCGCGCCGCTGCTCACGCTGCCCGACACCGGGCTGGTCCGCGCGGCCGCCGGCGACTGGCACCTGCTGGCCGACGTGGGCGCGCCCTGCCCGGACGAGCTGCCCGCGCACGCCCACGCCGACACGCTGGGCTGCCTGGTCCACGTCGACGGAGCCCCGCTCCTGGTCGACACCGGCACCTCGACCTACGCGGCCGGGCCGGTGCGCAGTTACGAGCGGTCGACCGCGGCGCACAACACCGCGGAGGTCGACGGGACCGACTCCACCGAGGTCTGGGGCGCGTTCCGGGCCGGGCGGCGGGCCCGGGTGCACGGCCGGCTGACCCGGGCCGAGGCGCACGTGCTGACCGCCGAGGCCGCGCACGACGGGTACCGGCGGCTGCCCGGCCGCCCGGTGCACCGCCGCCGGTGGCTGCTGTCCGGGGCCGGGCTGCAGATCGACGACGAGGTGACCGGCAGCCGGCGGCACGCGGTCGCCGTCCGCTGGCACCTGGCCCCGGGCGCGCACGTGCGGCTCAAGGCGGGCGGGGCGCTGGTCAGCACGGCGGCAGGGCACTTTCCGGTCCGGATCAGCGCGCCGTGCCCGCTGCGGCTGTCGGTCGAGTCGGGCCTGGTCGCGGTCGGCTTCCAGGCCGCGGTCAGCGCCCCGGTGCTCACCTGCCGGATCGAGTCCCCGCTGCCGATCCGCATCACCACCTGCTGGCGCCGGAGCCTCGGCGATACGTGGAGGAGTTAGTGAAGAACGTGGTTCAGCCGCTCGGCGGCGGGCCGGTCGAGGTGCTCGAGGTGCCCCGCCCCGCCGCCGGGCCGACCGAGGTCCTGGTCCGCACGATCGCGTCGGTGATCTCGCCCGGCACGGAGCGGGCCGTCACCACGCTGGCCCAGTCCAGCCTGGTAGCCAAGGCGCGGGCCCGCCCGGACCTGGTCCGGCAGGTGGTACGCAAGGCCAAGGCCGAGGGCGTGGCCACCGCGACCCGCGCCGTCCGCAGCCGCCTGGCCGGCGACCTCGCGCTCGGCTACTCCGCCGCGGGCGAGGTCGTCGAGGTGGGCTCCGCGGTCAGCGGCCTGCGGCCCGGGCAGCTCGTGGCCACCGGCGGGGCCGGGAAGGCCAACCACGCCGAGTACCAGGCCGTGCCCGGCCTGCTGTGCTCGGCGGTCCCGGATGGCGTGTCCGCCGAGGACGCCGCGTTCACGACCGTGGCCGCGATCGCGCTGCACGGCCTGCGGCTGGGCGAGGCCGGGCCCGGGGCCAAGGTCGTGATCATCGGGCTCGGCCTGGTCGGGCAGCTCGCGGCCCGGCTGGCCATGGCGTCCGGCTGCGACGTGACCGGCATCGACCCGGCCCCGCACGCGCGGATCATCGCGGCCGGGTCCGGTGTGCTGGCCCTGGACGAGCAGGGCGACGAAACGACCGAGCAGGTGCTGGCCTGGTCGCGCGGGCGCGGCGCGGACACGGTGCTGATCTGCGCGGCCAGCCCGTCGTCCGGCCCGGTGCGGCGCGCTCCCGCGCTCTGCCGCGACCGCGCCGCGGTCGTGATCGTGGGTGACGTCGGCCTGGCGCTCGAGCGAACCCCTTTCTACGAACGGGAGATCACGCTGCGGTTCGCGCGCTCCTACGGGCCCGGGCGCTATGACCCTTCGTACGAGGCGTGGGGCGTCGACTACCCGGCCGGCCAGGTCCGCTGGACCGAGGGGCGGAACTTCGAGGCCGTGCTCGACCTGCTGGCCGCGGGCCGGCTCCACGTCTCCGACCTGGTCACGCACTGCTACGGCATCGGCGACGCCGCCGCGGCCTACGAGCTGATCGACAAGCGCGCCGATCCGTACCTGGCCATCCAGCTCACCTACCCGGACGCACCGGCCGGCGACGCGCCGGTCGTGATCCGCCCGCGCCCCGCCGCCGCGAGCGCGCCGCCCGGGGTGGGCTGGGTCGGCGCCGGCGCGTTCTCGACCGGGACCCTGCTGCCCGCGTTCCGCCGCGCGGGCTTCAAGCGCTTCGTGTCGGTGACCTCGGCCAGCGGGATCACCGCCCGGCGGGCCGCGGAGCGGCACCGCTTCGAGAAAGCGGTCTCCGGCGCGCTGGGCGTGATCGACGACCCGGACGTCGGGGTCGTGGTGATCGCCACCCCGCACGACACCCACGCCGAGCTCGCCACCCTGGCCCTGAAGAACGGCCGGCACGTGTGGTGCGAGAAGCCGCTCGCGCTGTCCGAGGACGAACTGGGCGAGGTCGAGGCGGCCTGGCACGCCTCGGGGAAGCAGCTCATGATCGGGTTCAACCGCCGCTGGTCCCCCGCCGTGCAGATCGCCCGGAACACGCTCGCCGAGGTCACGTCGCCCAAGTTCCTGGTCTACCGGGTCGCGGCCGGGCCAGTCCCGGTGGAGCACTGGTACCACGACCGGCGCCAGGGCGGCCGGGTCATCGGCGAGGTGTGCCACTTCGTCGACACCGCGCAGGCCATCATCGGCTCCGACATCGAGGAGACCGTCTCGGCCCTGGCCGGCGACCGGCCCGGGACCGGTGGCCCCGGCGGCCCCGACGTGCCCGGCAACGACGCGGCCCTCGGCCTCCGCTTCGCCGACGGCTCGCTGGCCACGATCTGCTACGGCAGCGCGCGGCCCACCGCGGGCAAGGAGTGGATCGAGGTCACCACGGGCTCGCAGCAACTGGTCATCAACGACTTCCGGCTGGCCAAGGTGGACGGCAGGACCCTGTGGCGCGGCCGCGCCGACAAGGGCCACCGCGCGTGCGCCTACGCGTTCCGCCAGGCGGTCACCGGCGGCGCGGCCCTGCCCACCGAGGTCATGCTGTCCACCATGCGGGCCACGATCCGGGCCGCGGGGGGCTTGCGGCCGTGACCGGGCAGGCGGCGGGGCACCCCGAGCGAGTGCGGCGGCTGTTCGACGCGAAGGCGGCCACCTGGTCGCAGAAGTACGGGCCGGACGGCCGCCTGGCCGGGCGGCTGACCCGGCTCGCGCACGCGGCCGGTTATCACGTCCAGGTCCGTGGGCGGATCCTCGATCTCGGCTGCGGCACCGGCGACCTGGCCCGCTGCCTGTCCGCGGCTGGCTTCCAGGTCACCGGGTGCGACGTCTCGGCCAGCATGCTCAGCCAAGCCGCGGCGCTGGACGCCGCGGGCACGGTCGACTGGGTCAGGCTGGATCCCGACTGGCGGGTGCTGCCGTTCTCCGCCGACGCCTTCGACGCGGTGGTCGCGTCGAGCGTGCTCGAGTACGTGGACGCCCCGGCCGCGGTCCTGGACGAGTGCGCGCGCGTCGTGCGGCCCGGGTCGGTCGTGCTCGCCACCGTGCCCGACCTGACCCACCCGGTCCGCTGGGCGGAGAGCATGGCCCGGCTGGGCCTGATCCTGCCGGGCCTGTCGGCCGCGGCCGAGAGCTGGCCGCGGCTCGGCAGCTACCTGACCTACCTGCGCATTTCCCGACAGCGGCACTCGGCCCACTGGTGGTCGGTGGCCGCGGCGCGGGCCGGGCTGGTGACGCTGCCCGTCCAGCAGCGTCCCGCCGAGCACGCTCCGCTGCGCCTGTTCACCTTCCAACGTCCGGCCACCGAGAAGGCGACCCGGTGACGGCGTCCGCCGAGCCCGGCGAACACGTCACGGTCGATTACTTCTCCCCGGTCGTCCGCATGGGACTGCGCAACGCGGTAGCGCTGGAATCGGCGGCCCTGCTGTGCAGCGCCCACGTCGACGCGTGCCTGGTCCCCGGCCGGGCGGCTGCCGCCCTCCGGCGGGTCGCCGGCCCGCGCATGGCCAACCGCGTCGTCGAGGGCATTCCGGTGGCCCGCATTCGCCGGCACCCGCAGCTCGCGATCGCCGCCCGGATCCGCCGGCGCCTGCTGCTGTCGGGCCGCGACACGACGGCCGTGGACCGGGTGCTGTTCCAGATATTTTCCGGCATCGCCCGGCAGTGCCGCTCGGAGGCGGTCGTGGGCACGCAGTCCTCGTGCCTGGAGCTGTTCAAGGGCCGGTCATACCGGATCATGGAGCAGGTCTCCCCGCCGCTGCGCTACGAGCGGGCGCTCGCGGCCGAGGAACTCAGGCGGTTCCCGGACTGGGCTCACGACGGCGTGACCAAATCCCGCCCCTGGGACCGCCGCATGGAAGCCGAGTGGCAGGAAGCCGATCTCATCTGGGTGCCGTCGCGACACCTCATACATATTTCCGGAAAGTTCGGGGCTGATCCGCGCAAATTCCGGGTGATCCCCTACCCGATCAGCTGGCCGACGCTGCCGGGGACGATCAGGGAGGCCGGCGTCCGCCCGGTACTGCGGGTGGTTTTCGCGGGCACGCTGATGCTCGAGAAAGGTGTTCAATATATTTACCAGGCGCTGCGCAAGAGGCCGGATCTTCCGGTGCAAATGGACTTCTACGGTCCCGTTAACCTCGCGCCCGCGGGGATGAAGCGCCTCGCCGAGGTCGGCACCGTTCACGGCCCGGTTCCGCGATCGGAGCTGTTCAATGCGTTCCGTAAGGCCGATATCCTCCTCTTTCCCTCCCTTTCTGAGGGAAGTGCGCTGGTTACGCTGGAAGCGGCAGCTCTCGGCCTTCCAGTGGTGGCCACCGAAGAGGCCGGGGCTCCCGCGAGCGCAATGATGATCCCTTCACGAAACCCGGAAGCGATCATCTCGGCGATCGAGATGCTGGCCGATGACCCGGCCCAACTAGAAAGGCTCTCGGCAGCGGGATTGAATGAGGCAACCAAGCGAACCGCGGCCATGTATAGTGAAGGCATCGTTGATTCGATCAAGGCCCTTACGCGTCGCGAGCAGGCTTGATCGCGGATTGTCCAAATAGTATGGACTTCGAGCAGAATTCCCCCCTTGAGTGCTGCTGCCGCCCGAGACCGCGGAGGATTACTGATGCAAAACGCACAAGCACGCCTCGACATTGGCCCGGATGAGGCGGGTCATCGGGAGGCCGACGCTTCGGCCCGGACGGTTCCGTGGCTCGCCGAGAGCACACCGCAGGCCTGGGATTCGTACGCCAGTAACGGCGGACCGGACTACCTCATCGCCGATTGCGGATCCGCAGAATCCCACGAACGGCGGCTCAGAGCCATCCTGCGGCTTCCCATCCGGGAAGGGGACACCCTGCTCGAATTAGGCTGCGGCACCGGGCGGCTGGCCGATCTCGCGCCGAAGAGTACCCGTTACGAGGGCCTGGACTGGTCCGGAAATGTCATCGAGCAGGCCCGGAGCCGACGCCCGCACGGGACATTTCGCCGCGGCTCGGTCGCCGACCTCACCCCGCACGACTGGGTGGTTGCCTCGGGCCCGTTCAACTACTCGCTGGGCTGGTCCAAGGACCAGACGGCGGACGCTGTCGCGGCGATGTGGCAGGCGAGCCGGCGCGGCATAGCGCTCACCGCCTTGTGCATTCCCATCGAGCAACGGCTGCATTACGGCGCCGAGGAACTAGCGTCCTACCTGGCGGCGGGCGACTGGTCGCATCTGGAACTCGACCGGTCCTACCTCCCGAACGACGTGTGCCTGCGGGCGTGGCGCGACGCATGAGTGTCTGGCCCGGAGAATTTATCAGCGAAACACGACGGCACGGCAAAATACGCCTGGGGCGGGCCCTGTCCAATCCCGTGCTCGGGACCGTGATCTCCCATGCTTACCGTGACCGGATCCGCAACCAGGGCGTCGTTATCGACACTTCTGCGCCTGAATTCACGCCGACCGTCAAGGCCCAGCTCGCGTTCGGCATCTACGAGAGCGCCGAGATCCGCTTTATCCGCAAATACCTCAGGGGATGCCCGCGGGTATTGGAACTGGGCGCGAGCCTCGGCGTGACCGCGTCGCACATCCTGGACGTGGCGGGCCCCGGCGCCGAGGTGGTGTGCGTCGAAGCCAATCCCCGGCTGCTGACCACGCTGCGGGCCACCACCGCGGCGGCGGCCGAGAAGGCCGGGGCCACGGTCCGCACCATCCACGGCGCCGTCCCGCCCGACCCGCTCACGCGCTCGCAGTCAGTCTGGTTCATGCTCGGCCATTCTCATCTCGGGTCGCAGGCCAGCCCGGCCCCGGACGGCGCGGCCCGGCAGGTGCGCGTGCCCGCGGTCGACCTGGCCGAGTTGGTCCGGGACTGGACCGACTACGCCCTGGTGTGCGACATCGAAGGCGCGGAAGCCGCGCTGATCATGTCGGCCCAGCCCGTGCTGACCAGAGCCAGACGGCTGGTGATCGAACTGCACGAGACCGCGTACGGGAAAGCGTCGGTGAGTGTGGCCGACCTGAGGCATGCGCTGCTGGACATCGGGTTCACCCCCGTGGCGGAGAACGGCCGGGTGCTGGCACTCGACGGACCGGTCAGCAAGCAAGAGAGGGGGGACCGTGACTGACCTGGTGGTGATCGCGCCACACATGGACGACGAGACCCTGGGCTGCGGCGGCCTGCTGGCCCGCGCGTCTGACCCGCTGGTCATCTTCGGCGTGGAGTCGCGCGACAGCGGGATCGAGATCGACGAGGTGGCCGCCGAGCTTGGGTTCCGTTTCGTCGTACTGAACGGCAAGGAGTACGAGGCGAGGATGCTCTCCCTCGACCGGCGCGTGCTGGTGGGGAAGGTCGAGAAGATCCTGACCGCGGAGAGCCCCGAGACGGTCTGCATCCCCTCCCCCTCATATCACCAGGATCACGTGGTGATGTTCGAGACCGGCCTGGCGGCCACCCGGCCGTTGTCCCGGTCGGGCTACGTGGCCCGGACCGTGCTGTCATACGAGTACCCGGGTTCGGCCTGGTCCTACGACGGACGCGAGGCCGAGCTCAACTACTACGTCGACATCTCACCGGTCATGGAAAGGAAGCTGGCCGCCGTCTGCCGCTACAACGGCTCGCAGGCTGGCCGCCAGATCATCGATCCCGACGTGGTCACGAGCTGGGCCCGGCTGCGCGGTGCCTTCGCCGGCCTGGAGTACGCCGAGGCCTTCCGGGCGCTGCGGCTGACGGTCGGGGAGCCGCGGTGAGGGTGGCCATCCTGCAGCCCACCTACTGGGCTCGCACCCACGTGTGGAACCGCATCTTTGCCAGCGACGTGTTCATCTGGCTCGACTCGGTCAAGTTCTCCCGCTCCGCCACGAAGTGGGAGGACCGGACGATCGTCGAGGCGTCCGACGGGCGGCAGGTGGTGCTGCGGCTGCCCCTCAAGGGATCCCGGCTCGCCCTGTGGTCGGAGGCCGGATTACAGCCCGCCTGGCGCAAGCACATGCTCACGATCCAGCACTGCTACGCCAAGCGGCCGTACTGGGACGCGATCGCGGAGCCGGTCGAGGCGGTCTACGGACGCGACGCGGAGACGATCAACGAGGCCTGCTGGCGGACGTTTCAGGTCTGCCTCCAGCTCCTGGCCCCGCAGACGCGGGTGGTCCGCAGTTCCGACCTCGACGTGCACTCGGCCAAGGGCCAGCTCGTCCTGGACCTGGTCAAGAAGGTCGGCGGCACGTCCTATATCTCGGGCGCCCCGGGACTGTCCTACCTGCCGCTGGATTGCTTCCGGCGCGACGGCGTCGAGGTCGTGGCGCAGGCATGGAAGGCCCCGGTCGCCCGGCGCGGCCTGGCGAATCCGTCGATTCTCGACCTGCTGGCGAACGAGGGAATCCCCGCGGCCCGGGACGTCCTCTCCGAAGTCTCCCTGGATCTGAATGTCGGCTAACGCGTCGCTCAGCGCGTCGGTCCCGCACTCGCGGCCCGAACTGGGCCGCGAGGAGCGCGCCGCGGTCCTGGCCACGATGGACCGCTCCTGGGTCGGGGCCGGGGGCGAGGCCAGCAGGCAACTCGAGAGCAGCCTGACCGCGGCCGTCGGGCGCCCCGCGGCGCTGGCCGTCTCATCTGGCTCCGCGGCGCTGGAGATCGCCCTGCGGGTCACCGGCGTGGCCGGCGAACGGGTGGCCATTCCGGCGTTCGCCTGCGCCTCGATCGAGCGGGCCGTGGTGCGAGCCGGCGGACGGCCGCACCTGGTCGATGCCGACCCGGTCGACCTTTCTTTCCCGCCCGGCGCCCTGCGGTCACTGGCCGGGCGCTGCAAGGCGGCCATCCTGGTCCACCAGTTCGGCCTCCCGGCCGCAGCCGCGGCCGAAACCGGCGACCTCCCGATGACTGTGATCGAAGACGTGACCACTGGTGTCGGCGGATGGCTGAACCGCCGGGCGATCGGCTCGTTCGGGCGCTTTGTCGTTATGTCCTTCTCGGCCACCAAGATGCTGTGCGGCGGGGAGGGCGGCGCCCTGGCGGGATCGGCTGAGGACATCGCGGAGGCCAGGCGGTGGACCGACCCGGAATCGGACCTGCCCGCCGAGGCGCCCGTCCCGCACGCCAAGATGCCCGATCTGACCTGCGCGCTGGCCCGCGTCCAACTTGGCCGACTCGCCGAGTTCGTGCGCCGCCGCGCGGAGATCGCGCGCGGGTATGACGAGGCCCTGGGCGCCGAAGCGCACCGCGTCCTGCGCGCGCCCGACGGCCGGTCGGGTACCTGGTGGCGGTACCTGGTCGCGGTCGACGGCGACGCCGCCGGCGCGGTGGACCAGGCGCGAGCGGACGGTGTCGGCTTCAGCCAGCCGGTCCCCGAGGCCCGGTGGGCGGGCCGAGGCGAGTTCCCGGTCTCGGACCGGCTGCGGCGCAGCCTGGTCTCGGTGCCGATCTACCCCTCGCTGACCGAGGGCGAAGTCGACCATGTCCGCCAGACCCTGCGCAAGGTGGTGACCGTGAGATGAGCCGAGGCACCGTCGGCTTGTGCTTCGGCGTGCTGATCATCGCCGGGCTCGCGATCATGTGGATGCCCCCCTCGGGCGGTGCCTTCTGGCTGACGATCCTCTGGGCGGCGTGGATCCTCGCCGTGGCCTGGGCGCTGACCAGGCCATCGTTCTCGCTGCTGTTCGCGGAGATCATGGCGGTCATGCTGCTGTTCGTGATCCTCCCGGCCACGGCGGCTCAGCTCTCCGGGATGACCACGATCGCCACCGAGGATTACAGCGGCGGTGTCGTCAAGGCCCTGCAGATCGCCGCCCTGGCCCAGTGCGCCATGCTGGCCGGCGCCGTCGCCGTGCGGGCGGTGTGGCCGTTCCCGCCGTTCGTCAGGACATTCCCGGAACTATCCGCGACTCGGATCAGCCGGGCGGCCTGGCGGTCGGTCTGGGTGGGAGTGCTGGCCGTCGTCGGCCTGAGCGCTCTGGGCGGCGCGAGCCTGAGCAGCTTCTTCGTGTTTACCACGTCCAGTGGCTACGGCACCTTCGCCCGGGAGACCACGGGTTACCTCGGATACCTGGTCGCGCTGCAGGGCTTTGCCGGGCTGGCCCTGGTCCTGCTCCCGCTCCGGCTGAGCTGCGGGGGCTACCGCCGCTGGCCGGTCCTGCTGTGCTCGGTCCTGGCCACTGTCGTGCTCCTGGGCGGCGGTCAGCGGGACCGGTTCTTCACCGTCGGGCTGGCCGCGACCCTGGTCTGGCTGAAGACCAGCAAGAGGAGCCTTCCGCCGCGGCGCCTGGCCGTGGCCGGCGTGCTGGTGCTGATCACGATCGGCGGGCTGATCGGGGTGGCCCGCGGAGCGGCCGGCACTCGCCACGTGAACGTGGGCAGCGTGGTCACGGCGTCGGTCGGCGCGAACAACCTGTTCCTGCCGATGGCCGGCCTGGCCACCATCGTGCCGGCGCAGGAACCATATCTGCACGGGACGAGCTACCTGGAGACAGGTGCCTTCTTTGTGCCGCGAAGGCTGTGGAGCAGCAAGCCTGAAGGGTCCATCTCCCGCTACACGTCGGATTTCGACCCGGGAAACTCGGGACTTGCCTTTCCCGAGTTCGGCGAGATGTACGCGAACTTCGGGCTGCCCGGCGTGGTGATCGGCTCGTTGTTGCTGGGGGCGCTGATCGAGCTGCTCTCCCGGCAGTTCGCCCGCTCGACGAGCATGCGGGAATGCGTGTTCATCGCGATCTGCGGAGCGGTTCTCCTGGATGTCTTCGCCCGCGGCGATATCGCCCCCATGCTCGTCTCGTTCGCGGGACTCCTGCTGGCCGCTGGGCTGGCCTGCCGACGGCGCTCGCCCGTACTGGCCGCAGCTGGGCCGCCGGAGGTGCTTAGCGTCCGTCCCGGGCAGGCGCGGCCGCCGGCCCCGGGCTCGGTCTCGCTGGCGCTCAACGGGGGCCGGGAAGCATGATCGTCCTGTTCCAGCGATCGCTGGGTCCTTACCGGATATCGTTGTTCAACAGCCTGCATGACCGGCTCGACGGCGACTTCACGCTGATGCTCACGCGCTCGGATCCCACGCCCAACCGGCAGTGGACGCTGGCGTGGTCCGAGCTCCGCTGCCCCGTCGTGGTCCTGCCGGGCAACCGCCTCAACGTCGGACGAGGGACCCTGGAGGTGTCCCACGGCGTCCGGGCCGCCCTGGATGACCTGAAGCCGCGAGCGATTGTGCTGGGCGGATGGGACGTGCACGCCTGCTGGGCCGCCCACCGCTGGGCGCGGCGGCGGCGGGTCCCGCTGGTCAGCTGGGTCGAGAGCGCGCAACATACCGGATCGCGCCGGGGCGCGCTGAGCAACGCCGTCCGGCAGCGCTTTCTGGGGGCCTGCTCGGCCGCGATCGTTCCCGGGGCTGCCGCCGAGGCGTTCGTGCGCCAACTAGCGCCGGCGCTCCCCTGTCACCACGCACCCAACTCGGTGGATGCGCCCGACCTCCGTTCGATCGGCGAGCCGTCGCCCCAGGGGGCGGCGTTGTTCGTCGGGGAGCTGTCGCCGCGGAAGGGAGTAGACATCCTCCTCGAGGCGGCGCCGCGGATCCTGCAGATGTTCCCCCGTTGCATCGTGGCGGGCAACGGCCCGCTGCGGCCGACCGTCGAGGCCCTCGCCGCGCGGCTGCCCGGGTTCGAGTACGCGGGCTTCGTGGAAGGCGCGCAGAAGGCCGCCCTATTCGAGCAGGCGGGCGTGGTCCTGCTGCCGAGCCGGATGGATCCCTGGCCGCTCGTGGCCTGCGAAGCACTAGTCGCGCTCCGGCCGATCGTCGTCGGCCCCGGGGTCGGCTCGCTGCCCGATCTGCGGCAGGTGGCGGGCGAGGCCGTCTCGGCGATGCCGTCGGCCACGGTGGAGGACCTAGTCGACGCCGCCCGCCGGGCGAAATACAGCGTCGTGCCGCCCGGGCTCAGGGCCGCCTTCCGTCCGGAGGCCGTGGCCGCCGCCATAGCGGAGGCGGCCCGGTACGCGGCCTCAGCCGGAGGACCGGTCGCGTGAGGCTGACCTATCTGGCCGATCTGCGCAGCCCGATCGCGGTCCAGTGGGTCCGGTACTTCATCGGCCGCGGGTACCAGGTTCAGGCGATCTCCTCCTACCCGGTACCCGACGATGTGCTCCCGGGCACCGAGACCACGTCGCTTCCGCTGGTCCTGCCCGGCCGCGGCCGCGGCCAGGTGCCCGGATCGCGTCGACCCGGCCCGCCTGGCCGCGACGGCCCGGATGGCCGGGCCGACCGGCCGTCGGTCAAGGCCCGCGCCGCGCAGTGGGTCACGCCCGGGCGGGTGGCGGCCGTCCGGAGCTTCTGCGGCCCGTCCCTAGTGCAGGCCAAGCGCGGCCGCCTGCAGCGGCTGATCGAACGGCACCAGCCCGATCTCGTCCACGCCATGCGCATCCCTTTCGAGGGAATCGCGGCCGGCGCGCTGACCGGACTGCCGGTCGTCGTCTCGGTCTGGGGCAACGACTTCACGCTGTTCGCCGGCCGGAACCCGATGATGGCGAAGGCCACGCGGCGGACGCTGGCGGCGGCGCAGGCGCTGCACTGCGACTGCGAGCGCGACGCGCGGATGGCGCAGGAATGGGGCTTTCCCGCCAGCCGCCCGACATGGGTCTTCCCGGGCAACGGCGGCGTCGACCGCTCCGTTTTCCACCCGGGCCGGAGCGAGTTCCGTGCCCGCCTCGGCCTGCCCGAGCAGGCGACGCTCATCCTGAACCCGCGGGGCATCCGGGAATATGTCCGGAACGATGTCTTCTTCCACGCGCTGACTCCGGTGCTGCAGAGCTTCCCCGACGCCCACGTGGCGTGCCCGGGCATGGCCGGTTCTCGCTACGCCGAGAACCTGATCACCACCGCCCACCTTGACCGCCGCCGGGTGCACCTGCTGCCCGCCCTGGACCACCGGCTGATGGCCGAGGCCTTCCGGGCCAGCCGGGTCAGCGTGTCGCTCAGCGAGCACGACGGCACGCCGAACACGCTCCTGGAAGCGATGGCGTGCGGCGCCTTCCCCGTCGCGGGCGACATCGCCTCGGTGCGTGAATGGATTCGCGACGGCCGCAACGGCCTGCTCGTTTCCGGCCCGGACCCGGCCGCGGCCGCCTCCGCCCTGACCAGGGCTCTGATGGACGACGCGCTGATCCACGCGGCGCGGGAGGAGAACGAGCGCCTGATCCGGGAGCGGGCCGACTATCACAGCAACATGCTGGCGGTGGAGTCGAACTACGAGGAGCTGGTCAGGTCGCGCTGACCGTCGTCATCCCGCCCGGCCTCGGTACCCGTAACGCCACCGCAAGGGGAACGTGAGCGCCCCGACGATCGCCTTCCGGCCCCGTGAGTCGCCCTTCCATGCGGCATCTTCAACTATGGGCGTACGGCCTTGCTGGAATCGCATCGGGTTGCCCGAGATACTGTGAAAGACGTCCAGCTTGATGTCCTTCTCGTCCAGAGTCCCAGCTTCCGCGAGCTCTAATCCCGCCTCCCTCAGGATGCCTGACCGAAGCTGCCCCATGATCCGGTTCGGGTCGGCGACGAGATCCTCGTAGCGAACCCGTACGTACGGCAGGCCAGTGCGGAACGCGAACCACTCGGCCGTCACGTTCATGATGATCCATAGCAGTGCGGACTTGACGGCCTTGAAGCGAGGCATGGTCGTGCGGCCGTCCGGATCAGCGACCCGGGGCCGCAGCCACGAATGGGTGACGGCGCGCGGGTCGCGTACCAGGTGGATGATGTGGACGTCAATCGAGGACACCTGGGCAAGCATCGCCAGGTAGGTCGGAAGTTTCGACGAGTCGACCACGACTTGACGCCCGCTGACGTCGCGGATGGCCGCGTATAGCGACCCGGTAGCATCCCAGAAGCCAGCGGGGGCAGACCGGAGCATACCCCGTCTCGTCGGCCTGAGCAAAAGGCGCCACATCTGGCGGGCTGGGAACACGCCGCGGGTATATCGGAGGATCGCATCTACGTCGTCGGCTTGTAGAGACGAGAAGCTGCGGCTCCCCACCGCCTCCCAGAACGGGCAGCAAGAAAAGCGAACGCCGCACGAGCAAAGCCGGTCATCGATAAGCCCCTGCGTCCACACGCCTCCTATCTCCCCGCCGCTGTGCAGGCTCAGGGCACTGCCCAGAAGTCGGTCCAGAAGTGTGCTTCCGCTCCGTCCGACACCCACGATGTACAAGACCTTTACGGACTGACCTCCGCCATGCGCGTCACGAGAAGGCGGAGCACTCGGCGAAAGGTCTCGCTGGTCCTGCGGAAGCTGTCCGCCCGAAAGTTCCACTTCACCGTTAGTCGAGAGCCTGGGCAGTGACATGCAACACCTTCCTTACTGGTAGCACGTGCCGAGATGCCCGTAATGCTCAGTCGAGCGCAAAAGGAATGCTGACAGCGTATCTGGAGAGCTGCTTATAGCACTTGATCTTTGCCACTTCCAGACACGAAGCCTGATGCGCGATTACCTGGCTGCTAGCATCCGGCCCATCCGGGGCCGGATGGCTCGCGCAGGGCAACCAGCAGACCATGGCCCGTGGAGACATGGGCAAGTAGTATGCTTTTTTGCGGCAAGGTCGGTATAACGAACACCCGGTCGGCCCATGCCTGCAGCTGAGGCATCGAGTCATAGATACTGTAAGAGTAGAAGATGCCGTCTCCCGCGGACTCCATGTATCCACGACCCCTAGTCCGGACGCGCTCGAATACGGGCCACAGGCCAGCACGGTGAATTGCCAATTTGAGCAAGCCGGCCGCAACGCCGCCTTGCCCGAAGCGGTTGGCATCACTGACCATGACCCCGAGCCGTGCTACCCGCATCATCTCGGTCACGACCGGCGCCGGATCCGGAACGTGGTGCATCATGCCGAACGACATGACGACGTCGAAACTGCCGTCGTTGAACGGGAGATCCTCTCCGCTCGCGTCGTGCAGGACCGTCCCCAGCGCCTGAGCTTGCTCGCGGAGGGCGCCGACTGGCTCTACTCCCTCGACCTTTACGTCGGGACGCCGCTCGGCGAGGAATCGGCTGACCCGGCCTGTACCGGACCCGACGTCTAGGACGCTCTCGGCCCGGACGAGATGAAGGAGCGCGGCCGCGTACTCCAGTGCGATGAAGTGCTCGTCGCCCGGCTTGACGTGTGCTGACTCATATTCAGCGGCCGTTTTGGTGTAATACCCTTGCTGGCGCTGTGTCATGACCCCAACTTTCGTGCTGACATTTCAGCTGGGTTGGCGAAAGAGCCGAGCGCGCGCGGCCGAGAGCGTCGCCAGGTCACGCGACTCGCTGGACCGCGAAGAGCGCTGCCTTCCTAGCCGCGACGAGCCTGGCTTCGAATTGCCGCGGAATAATGGCCGCGGCCAGTTGCCAGATCGGCAGTGCCTCGCGCCTGATGTCCTCGACGACCAGCCAGCCGCCCACCTTGAGCTTGCGGAGCCCGAAGTCCAGGACAGCGAGATTCGCGTTCGGCGAATGGAGGCCGTCATCGATGATCAGATCGAAGTCGTCGCCGACCATGCCGCCTAGGGCCTTGAGCGATGCCGGGTCGGTCTGGTCGACGAAGAACGTCGCAACCCGGTCTTCCTGGAACAGGATCTTGCGGTCGATGTCAGCCCCGTAGACCTGAGCCTTCGGCAGAAAGTCCCGGAACGCTCGCAGCGAGGCTCCCGGGCTGCCCTTCTTCCCCATATTCGAGACCAGCCGCGGGTTGTTCGTCCCCAGCCCGATCTCCAGCAGAGCGGTTACTGACGATGGCTTAGATAGTAGCGGGCCATAGAGCAGGTGATAGTCATGGTACCTGGCCTTATCGCTGCCATAATGATCATACAGTTCCTTGAGCCTGACCGCGGCATTCCGCTTGCCTGCGTCGTCAGCAAAGGACGTAACCGGGACATTGGCGATCGCAGCCCGGCCGTCCGGCGAGGTAATGCTGAGCAGCAGCGGGAAAACCTGCTCCGCTCCCTGAATCGCCCGCGCCGCTAGGTCGCGGGCCGAGCCCGCCGAAGCCGGGGTGAACATCGGGAAGCTCCGCATGATACGCGCGTCGCTCGGGTTCAGCACGCGCCTGGCGGCGCCTTTTAGCACCCGGCCTAAGGCCCGGCGCTCCGCATCTGCGCTAATATCCTGATCTGGCCGGGCTTCATCAGCCGAAGTAGACACGCCTCCACCCTATCAGCCAGTCGACAATGCCGGGTCGCCGTAAGAGAAATGAGCAGCTTACCCCAAATTTGATTTATCTAGAAAGGGGGTGTCATTTCGCGGCTTATTCGGGCGGATTCGTGTTGCTTGGCGGGCTGGTGGCTCATCCGGACTATTGCGGTATGCGGACGGCCCCGGCTGCCGCAGCTGGCGCGGGAACAGGACCGGCCCGCTTCCCGGCCTGGTCTGGCCCCGGTAACGGGTTGTGCGCTGGACGCGCCGCCGCCAGGTACCTCAGAACCTGCAGGCCGGCGAAGAGCCCGGTTGCGATGGCCCCGGCGGAGGCGACGCTGACGGCGACGATGCCCATCTGCTGCCGTCCCCAGGCCAGCAGCAAGGCAAGACAGGCGCCCCCGAGCACCGCCAGAGCCTGCCCGAGGACAGGCTTGGTGACCGCTCGCCGGACCCGGCCGCCGGCGGCGAGCTTCCAGGCCGTGGCGACTGCCTCGAACACAAAGATGCAGGCCAGTACGGCTATGGCCGCTCCCACGGTCGACCAGCGCGCCGCGGCCAGTACGGCCAGCGGGACTTGAGCGATCATGCTGATCACGAACCAGAGCCGCAGGTAGCCCATGCCGTTCTCGGACTGGATCTTGCGCAGGAATGGCCGGTAGGTACTGCGAATGGTATCGGCCAAGATCACGACCAGGACGACCCATACGCCCGACCCGTAACCGCTGCCGAATGCTATCCGCATGCCGGCCGGACCCGCGGCCACGACCACGAAGGCCACGGTGATACCGGTCGCGAGGCCAACGATGGCCAGCCGCAAGATCAGCACCGCGACCGTGCCGATCGTGCTGGCGGTCGCCCGGCACAGGGACACGTACAGGCTCTCGGTAAAGGGCATGATAAACCGCCGGACGAGGCTACCGACCTTGCCCGCCACCCCGTACACGGCAGCCGCCGCGGGTCCCACGACGTGGCTTACGACGGTGATGCCGATGAGCAGGCTGATCGTCGGCGCGATATCGATGATCAGCACGCCGGTGGACTCGTACCAAAGGCGGCCCCACCAGCCGAGCGTACGACTCGCGACCCGCGCCGCCGCGCTCCTCCGGAGACCATATTCGTGCGCGACGATGACCAGGGCGATATCGAAGACGATCTCCACCGCCGCATAGGCGAAGGCCACGGCAACGGCAGTCTTGAACCAGTAAGCGGCCATGACGGTGGCAATCGTTCCTACGACCGCCGGCCCGGCCCCGAAGAACTGGGTCAGGTCCATGCGCCCCCGCGCCAGGAGGCGCAGCGCAGATGTCTGGCACCTCAGATTGACGGCGATTCCCGCTATAACGGCCAGCGCGGCCGGCCAGGGCATGCTTGTCTTCCCGACGTAGGGGCTGAGCAGGCCTCCGGGAACCATGCACGCCAGGACCAGGACTACGGTCAGAACGGTGGTGCTGACCCGGTAGAAGGCCGAAGCGCTCCGCAGGATCGAGCCGCTGTCCGCGCTGTCACTATCGGTGATCCTGCGCAGGAATACGAGAGACATTCCCATATCGGCCGCATCGGAGACCGCCGATAATGATAGAAGCTGCGTCCACAGTCCGTATTCCGCTTGACTGAGGAAGCGCGTGAGCAGTGGCAGCGTCAGGATCGAGACGGCGAGCGTCCCCTGGGACCACATCCATGAGGCGATAGTGTTCGCGTACAGCTCGCGCCGCTCTCGTGAAATTCGGTGTCGGCCGACTATTGCTATTCGGTGCCGGCCGGTCACCGGGCGCTCCGTGACCTGGGATCCTTGAACGGAACTGCCGGAAGCCTCCTATTCACCAACCGGAACCTTCCAGATTTGTCCCATTACGCATAGGTCCCCTTTGTCGGAGCAGCCAACGGGGTAGGCAGATCGATCCCGACCCGACTGAAACATAGCACCCGTGGCCGGCTTCCTTGACTGGTTTGAGTACGAGCACACCAGCCGCCATTAAGTAACCGATATCTAGTTATGCGGCATTCGGCCGGAAAGACCAGAGCGCTATGAGCTATATTTGGCGCCGCCCGGAACGTCCGCTATCGAGTGAAGCGGACCCATTACAGGCTGCGGGTTTTCCTTGCCGGGCTGGGCGTCGTGTCCCCAATCTAAGGTCGGGGCCATCCAGACGGGAGATCCGGGCTTCTCCAGCCCCGAGATCTCGCTGAAGCGGTCGTAGTAAGCGAGGACCCAGGTTCCTGCGGCGCTAGGAGACGACGATCTCGAAGTGCCGCGTGGCTCTCCCCTGGGCATTGGTGGCAGTGATGCTGACCGGGAAGCGGCCCGTGTTGCCGACAGCCACGGTCCCGGCGATGGTCGCCGTCCCGTTCCCATTGTCGTTGAAGGTCAGGCCGCCGGGCAGTGGCCCGGACTCGACCAGGGCCGGAACCGGGTATCCGGTGGCCCGGATGATCAGCCGCAGGGCGTCGCCCACCGTGGTCAGGACGGACGCGGTCGACTGGATGGCCGGGGGTCGGGTCACGGTCAGGGTGAACGGCTGAGTTGCAGTCCCGTAGCTGTTCCTGGCGGATAGGGTCAGCCGGTACACCCCGGCTCGGCTCCTCGGGATCCCGGAGATCGTGGCCGTGCCGTTTCCATTGTCGGTGAAACGCACGCCCGACGGCAGCCGGCCAGCCGCGCTGATCTTTGGGACCGGAGAGCCCGTCGTAGTGACCCTGAAGGAGAAGCCGACCCCGTATGCAGCCGTGGCCGCGGAGCTGCTGGTAAAGGAAGGCATCTCAGTGACGGCGGCGGGCGTGATCACCATGGCAAGGGGTAGGGTGCCGACCGGGATCGCCGGACCGGCATTATTGGTCGCGGTCGCAATCGGAGTCACCGTGCCCGATCCGCCGTTGGCGACGTAGGCGGTCTTGCCGTCCGGCGTGATCACTATGCTCCGTGGCTGCACGCCGACCGGGATCGGCGGCCCGGCAGTGTTGGTCGCAGTCGCAATCGGGGTCACCGTGCCCGAGAGCCGGTTGGCGACGTAGGCGGTCTTGCCGTCCGGCGTGATCGCGATGGCAGTGGGGAAGGCGCCGACCGGGATCGGCGGCCCGGCAGTGTTGGTCGCGATCGTGATCGGGGTCGCTGTCCCCGAGCCGGCGTTGGCGACGTAGGCGGTCTTGCCGTCCGGCGTGATCGCGATGGCCCCCGGATTGTTGCCGACTGGGATCTGCGCACCTGCGGTGTTGGTCGCGGTCGCGATCGGGGTCACCGTCCCCCCGTCGTAATTCGTGACGTAGGCGGTCCTGCTGTCTGGCGTGATCGCGATAGCATCGGGGCCCGAGCCAGACGGGATCTGCGGACCTGCGGTGTTAGTCGCAGTCGCGATCGGGGTCACTGTCCCTGCGCCATTGCTGGCGACATAGGCGGTCTTGCCGTCTGGCGTGATCGCGATGGTAACGGGCGACTCCCCGACCGGGATCGGTAGGCCAGCGGTGTTGGTCGCAGTCGCGATCGGGGTCACCGTCGCCGAGCCAAAGTTAGCGACGTAGGCCGTCCTGCCATCTGGTGTAGCGGCGACGGCCTCGGGACTGCTGCCAGTCGGGATCTGCGAGCCTGCGGTGTTGGTCGCAGTCGCGATCGGGGTCACGGTACCCGGGATGATGTTGGCGACGTAGACGGTCTTGCCATCAGGCGTGATCGCGATGGCAGCTGGGTCTCTTCCGGTTGGGATCGCTGGGCCGACGGTGTTGGTCGCAGTCGCGATCGGGCTCACCGTGTCCGAGCTGTTGTTGACGACGTACACGGTGACCGACCTTCCCGGCTCTGCCGACAGGCCAGGCGGTGCGGCCGTCCGGGTCACGTCCGCCGCGGCATGCGGCGGGGGCACGACCAGACCGGGCCCGGCCGCAAGCAAGACCACCGCCGCAGGGATGAACAGCCATGGCCGCACAGCCCGCCGTGCCGTCCTCGTCCCGGCTGGCATGCCGTCACATCCTCCCGGTTGCTCCAGCGATCGAGCACGAGGCTACTACTCTCAGTAATGACTTGTCGCAAAGTGTGAGAGCCGGCACCGGCGAGGGCGACCCCTAGCTCCACCCGCCCGCCGTCAGCGCGCTCGCGCGCCTGCACCCGGCTAATTGCCTTCCAGCCGTGACACCCAGCCCTGAAGCACCCGTACGCCGGGCAACCTCGCCCTGGGACCGGCCCTCCGCCACAACGGCAACCACATTCCCGGCATACTTAAAGCGATCGGCCCGAAATAGACCACTAAGGCATTCGCGGAGGACGTCGCCCGCGGAATTCCCGCAGGACCAGGGGCCGCTGTCGCTAGAATTCTGACGGGCAGATCAGCCCGAGGGGAAAAGGACAGACGCGCCGCGCTGTCGCATGCCCGCCAGTCGGCCGGGCGAGAGGCGAAAATGTTACAGAATAAGGATTCTCGTTATATTGCTATTGTCGTGGGGACTCGGCCGGAGATCGTGAAGCTCGCGCCGCTGGCTCGCATGCTGGGGTCGGCCGGGCGGCTGGTGCATACCTGCCAGCATGAGGACCGGGAGCTGTCCGGGGTGTTCCTGGCCGCGGCCGGGATCCGCCAGGCGCAGACCCTGGCCGGCATCCGCGGCGCGCCCCGGCACGCGCAGGTCGGGCGGATCATTGAGCAGCTCGGGACCATGTTCCAGGCCGAGCCGCCCGCCGCGGTCGTGGTGCAGGGCGACACCAACACCGTGTCCGCGGCGGCGCAGGCGGCGAACTACGCCGGGGTGCCGGTGGTGCACGTCGAGGCCGGCTTACGGTCGCATGACCGCGCCATGCCCGAGGAGATCAACCGGTGCCTCACCGGCGTGCTGGCCGACGTGCACTGCGCCCCGACCCCGCAAGCCGTGGCCAACCTGCGGTCCGAGGGCGTCCCGGCCGCGAAGATCGAGCTGACCGGCAACACGATCGTCGAGGCCACCCTGGGCATGCTGCCCGGGGAGGCCGAGGCCCGGAAGATCGCCGCGGAGCTGGGCGCGGACCCGGGCAACTACGTCCTGGCCACCATCCACCGGCCGGAGAACACCGACGACCCGGCGCGGCTGGAGACGATCCTCGACGAGCTGAGCAAGCTGGGACTTCCGGTGCTGCTGCCGCTGCACCCGCGGACCAGGATCGCGGCCGAGCGGCACGGCCTGACCGCGGCGCTCGACCGGCTGCACCCGATCCCCCCGGCCGACCACCGGACGTTCCTGGGGCTGGCCCGGCTCGCCCGGCTGCTGGTCTCCGACTCCGGCGGCGTCCAGGAAGAGTGCACGGTGCTCAAGCGGGCGCTGATCGTGGTCAGGAACTCCACCGAGCGCCCGGAGTCGATCGAGACCGGCTTCGCTCGCCTGGTCCGGCCCGGGCCCGCGATCAGCGACCTCGGCCGCCAGCTCATCAACGACCCCGGGCTCGCCGACCGCCTGGCCCGCGTCCCCTGCCCGTTTGGTGACGGCAAAGCCACCGAGCGGATCACCGCCTGCCTCCAGCGCTTCATGCGCTGAGCGCGACAGGAACCGTAGGCCCGCGCGATGCTGCGACCCCGCAGGCATGGTCAAACCCGCATGTTTCTCCAGGAAACCGTCCCTGCGGGCGAGTTCGCGCTCGGGACCTCGCGAGCTTCTTGAGCTGCGATGACGCCGGTCGGACAAGCTACCATGAACGGTAGGTGGCCATGCCGGGTCGCACGGGGGGTGCAGAGATCTCGGTGCCGGTGCCTCGACGGGGCAGCGCGGTAAGCGTGCCCGCGGTGACGCGGGCGCTGTTGGCGGCCCTGCCCGCGGCCGTCGCGTACCTGTCCGGGCCTGACCTGGTCGTCGAGTTGGCCAACGAGGCCTACCGCCGCCTGGTCGGCGGCCGTGACGTCGTCGGCCTGCCGGCGCGGGAGGCCCTGCCGGAACTTGCCGCCGCGGACCGCCTCGAGATCCTCGATCAGGTCAGGGAGACCGGACAGCCGGTCGTGGGCGGCGCGGGCGGGGTCTGGGTCCGGCGGAACGACGGGCGGCCCGAGCAGCTCTTCGCGGACTTCACCTACCGCCCGGTGCGCGACAGCGCCGGCGGGGTGGCCGGGGTGCTGCTGCACGCCGCCGATATCACCGCGCACGTACGCGAGCGGCGCCGGCTCGAGAGGCTGACCGAGCAACTGGCCGATACGGAGGAGCGGTACCGGACGCTGTTCGAGACCATGCCGCTGGGCGTTATCCACTACAGCGCCGACGGGTCGGTCATCGCGGCGAACCCGGCCGCACGCGAGATCATGGGGATCGAGGCGGCCGCGATGACCGACTGGCCGTTGCCGCCTCTCCGGCAGGCGGTACACGAGGACGGCTCGCCGTGCCGGCCGGAGGACCTGCCCGCCGTGGTGGCGCTGCGCACCGGTGAGATGGCCGAGGCGGTTATGGGGATACCACACACCCCGACCGGTGAGCTGCGCTGGCTGCGACTGACCGCCGTGCCTGATGCCCGGGACCACGACGGACGGACTCAGCGGGCGTACTCGATCGTCGCCGACGTCACCGAGCAGCGCAGGACGGAGGCGGCGCTGCGGGAGAACGGCCGGTTGCGGGACGCTAACGTCCTTGGCGTGGTGGTCTCCTCCGAGCAAGGAGCCTATGAAGCCAACGACGCGTTCCTGGCCATGATCGGCTACAGCCGGCCCGACCTGGCGGCCGGCCGCGTCTCTTACCAGCGGGTCACCGCGCCGGAGTGGGCCGACCGCGACCGGGACGCGTTCGAGCAGTTGCTCGCCAAGGGGGCGTTCCAGCCGTATGAGAAGGAGTACCTGCACCGGGACGGACACCGGGTGCCGGTGCTGGTCGGCGGGGCGGCGCTGGCCAGCGACCCGCTTCGCTGGGTGACTTTCGTCGTCGACCTGACCACGCGCCAGCGCGCCGAGCAGGAACGCGCCGAGCTGATGGCCCGGGAACAGGCCGCCCGCTCCGAGGCCGACAGCGCCCGGGAGCAGCTCACGTTCCTGCTGCGCGCCAGCGCGTTCGCGGCCGCCACCAGGAACCGGCACGAGCTCCTCGAGCACGCCGCCCAGCTGGTGGTGCCCGGCCTGGCCGACCACTGCGTCGTGTTCCTGCCGGCCGCGGACGACACCCTGTACGCCACCTCGCTCGCCCATCGTGATCCTGACCGCGCCCCCGTTCTCGCGGAATTCCGCGACCACAAGATCCCCACGGCCGGGCCGATGGCGATACAGGTGGCCTATACCACCGGGACGAGCCAGGTTCTCCGCGGGGCTGCGACCCGGCTGCCGGAATGGGAGTTGACCGCGGACTTGGGCGATACGCTCGCCCGTCTGCGGGCCGACAGCGTGCTGGCCGCGCCGCTGATGGATGAGCACCGCCCGGTCGGGGTTCTCGCCCTGGCCCGCGACGCCGGCCGGTCCCCGTTCGGCGAGACCGACGTGCAGGTGGCCGAGGAATTCGCCCGACGCCTGACCGATGCCATGGCCAACGCCGAGACCTCCGCCCGCGAGCACACCATCGCCGAGACCCTGCAGCGTGCTCTCCTGCCCGGTACCTTTCCCGCCATCCCCAGTCTGGACCTGGCGGCGGGCTACCTGTCCGCCAGCGACGGCGTCCATGTCGGCGGCGACTGGTACGACGTCTTCTCACTCGGCGGCAACCGGGTCGGGTTGGTCATCGGCGACGTCGCCGGCCACAGCATCACCTCGGCCTCGATCATGGGGCAGGTCCGGAGCATGCTCCGCGCCTACGCCATCGACTACCCGCACCCCGGCGACGCGCTGCAACGGACCAACACCGCCCTGGCGCGGTTGCTGCCCGAGGCGATGGCCAGCGCCGTCTATGCCGTGCTCGACGTGACCACCGGCGAGCTCACCTACGCCAACGCGGGGCATCCGCCACCGCTCGTCATCGCCGGAGCCGGCCAGGCCGAGTACCTCGACGACGCACCTGGCGTCATGCTCGGCGCCTGCGCCGAAATCTCCCTGTCCGCTGGTCAGCGACGGCTCAAGCCCGGCACCGGGCTCCTGTTCTACACCGACGGGCTGATCGAAGACCGCCGCCGCGACATCGATGAGGGCCTCGGCGCGCTCGCCGTCGCGCTCAGGCAGTCCGGGGCCAGCACTGCGGGCCAGATCCGCTCGGCCGCCGAGAGCGTGCTCCAGGGCGAGCCCACCCGCGCCGACGACGTCTGCCTGCTCGCCGTCCGGCTGGAGCCATCGTCCTGATGCTGGCGGCTTGGTGACTTCGCTCCTCATCCGGGCAGGTCAGGTGTTTCGGGTGGCTGGTAGGCTGAAGATCGTCAGCGACTACAACTCCTCGGACGTCGCGGAACGAGCCTCTGGCTGGAGATCCAGCGAGGCGCGTATGGCCCATTCGCAGCAGTCGGAGGAGTCTCTGATCGCCCTGGCCGGCATACTTGTGGCCGAGCAGAGCTTGGAGAAGACCCTCGGCCAGGTCCTTGACCTGGCTTGCGCCGCGCTATCGTGCGGCGACGCCGGCGGGGTCACGCTTCTGGACCGTGAGGGACCGCGCAGCGCGGCCGCTACCAGCGACGCAGCGCGCCGAGTGGACGCGTTCCAGTACGAGGCCGATAGCGGCGGCCCGTGCCTGGACGCCTACCGCCGCCAGCAGGTACTGCGCATCGACTCCACCAGCGAGGATCCGCGCTGGCCCGAATTTGCGGCCGCGGCCGCCGAAGCGGGGATCATGTCGACGTTGTCCCTGCCGCTGGTGGTCGCGGGAGACGGGCTCGGGGCGCTGAACATTTACTGTCACGAGGAGAGCGGGTTCTCCGCGGCGGACGAGGTGCTGGCGATGACGTTCGCTTCCTACGCGTCGGTGGCCCTGGCCAATGCGCGCATGTACTGGCGGACTCAGCGGCTCGCGGACCAGCTTGAGGAGGCCCTGTCGACCCGCGGGATGATCGAGCAGGCCAAGGGCATCATCATCGCCGAGCAGGGCTGTTCTGGCGACGAGGCATTTCAGCTGCTCGTGACGGCGTCTCAGCGCAGCCACATGAAGCTGCACGATCTGGCCAGGGAATTGGTCGAGCGAGCCAGGGATCGTGCCACGGCCGGAGGCCAGGATCAGGACGGCGGGAGCCGTTAGAAAGCCCTCACCGTGATCCGGGTGGACGCGCCGCCGCGCTGGATACTTACGTCCTTGGGCCCCGGGGGGCGCGGGCTGACCTCAGCCAGGGGGGAAGGCGTGGAAGCCAGCCCGCAATCCCCGGCTGGCTTCTCAGCCGTGCCCCAACGCTACGGCGCGTCACCCAGCGCGGTCAAGGCCATCGCCACCGGTTACGCCAACGGCAATACTTTACTATCGTGTCGATTTGCTATTTAGCCAGATTACCGCGATAGTGGGGAATAGTTTTGCGGCAAAGCTGCCCCAGACCCAGGCGGCCAGGAAACTAGCCTGGGGGTCATCGTGGGCGAAAGCCGACCTTTTCTCTCAATTTCTCGCGCGGGTCGCGCATGCCCCGGAGCAGCCGGGAAAGTTCGCGGCGAGCCCGCACGCCGGAACCGGGTTTGCGCGTACGTGCCCGCGGGGCCTGCGTCCGCGCCAGCGCAGTCCAGCGCCTGTGCCCGCCGGGGCCTGCGCTTGCATGGTCTGGGGCCCGTGCCCGCGGGGGCCTGCGCTGGTGCCCGCCGGGGCCTGTGCCGACCGCGTCCGGCGCGTGGCCAGTGACGCAGCGGCCCGATGGGCCGACGCGCCTAGTCGGCGTGGGGCACCCAAATACGTGCGGGCTGGGGGTGCGCCAGACCGGCTTCGGGGGGGAGCAAGCTGGCCGCCCCTGGCCTGCACAACCGGGCGACCGAGATGGCGACCGGCAACGCAGGATCACAAGCTGGCGGCTGACCGGAGGATCTTGAATCCTACCCAGCGCAAGCGCTACCCTGTGTCGGCTCACGACTCGTTTGCCGCTTGTCGGCGAGCGGCGTTTTGTGACTCTTTCCGCTCCGGACCCTGGCGGCATCGCGGCCTCGCCGCATTCGATTGATGCTGTGCGACGTCCGGAGTTTTCAGGAGGGGAAGCCCCGGCCTTGTCGCCAGCGCCTGGGCCAACGGGAGGGGTTGCATCTGAGGAACCGGATCGGAGCTTCTCTCGCGGTGCGCCGCAGTCATGCCATGGGTCGTGACGCTGAATGACGGAAGAAAGGCTGGGCCGGATCCTGACCGCGCTCTCGGCCGCCGGTGCCGACTCGTGGTCTTCAACCGGCCTGTGCGGGGCATACCCGCACATCGTCGGGGTAGACGGCGCCGGCGTGATGCTCATGTCCGGTGACATACCGCGCGGGTCGTTGTGCACGACCAACGCGGTGAGCCATCTCATCGAGGAACTGCAGTACACGCTCGGTGAGGGTCCGTGCGTAGACGCCTACCAGCAGGACCAGGTGGTGGCCGAGCCAGACCTGGCCGAGCCCGTCGCGTCCCGGTGGCTCGCCTTCACGCCGCCCGCGCTCGCCGCGGGAGTGCGGGCCGTATTCGGGTACCCGCTGCGGGTCGGAAGCGTTCGCCTGGGCGCCCTGAACCTCTACCGCCGCTGGGCCGGCCCGCTGACCGACGATCAGCACGCCGACGCGCTGGTCTTGGCCGACGTGGCCGCCCGCTGGGTGCTGGAAGCCCAGGCCGGCGCGCCCCCCGACGTCCTGGCGGCGGAGCTGGAGAGCGGCGCCGACTTTCATTTCGCGGTGCATAACGCGGCCGGCATGGTCTCGGCTCAGCTGGAGATCAGTGTCACGGAGGCGCTCATCCGCCTTCGAGCCTACGCGTTCACCAGCGACCGGCTGCTCACGGATGTGGCCAGAGACATCATCGCCCGCAGGCTCCGGCTCGGATGATCGCAGCACGCTCACGCCTGGCGCGGGCCGCATCGGAGGCTATGTTGGAAACAGCGATCCGGCGAGGTCCGGCCAGGCCGGGCCGGGCACTCAAGGGGGTGAGCGGATATGACCCGAGAGGCTGACGTCGTCAGATCACTCGTCGAGATGGCCGACACCCTGGTCGACGACTATGACGTGGTCGACCTGCTGACCGGTCTCGCGGGGCGGTGCGTCACCCTGCTCGGCGCTTCCGCCGCCGGGGTAATGCTGGCCTCGCCCTCGGGCAGCCTGGGGCTCGTGGCTTCCTCCAGCGAGGCCATGCGCTTGCTCGAGCTGTTCGAGCTGCAGGCCCAGGAAGGCCCGTGCCTCGACGCCTTCCATACCGGCGAGCGCACCGAGCACGAGATCCTGGTCGCGGGCTCGGGCCCGTGGCCGTCGTTCACCACCGCCGCCCTCAAGGCCGGCTTCCAGTCGGCCTTCGCGTTGCCGCTGCGGTGGCGTGAGATGACCCTCGGCGCCCTGAACCTGCTCAGCGTGTCGCAAGAGCCGATGGGCGACGCCGACAAGATCGTCGCCCGGGCCTTTGCCGACCTCGCTGCCCTCAGCATCGTGCAACACCGGGCCAGCGCCGAAGCCCGCCGTCTCAACGAGCAGCTTTCGTCCGCCCTGACCAGCCGCGTAGTGATCGAGCAGGCCAAGGGGGTGCTCTCCGAACGAGCCGGAGTCGACCTGGCCGAGGCGTTCTCCCGGCTGCGCAGCTACGCCCGGAGCAACAATCTCCGGCTCACCGATGTCGCCCGGGCTGCCGTCGACGGCGTCCTTGACCCGCGAGCCTGGCGGCCGCCAGGAACCTGACGCCCGGCACGGACGAGGGCGCGGCTGCTGTTCGGGACTCCTGCCGAACGCCCAACTCGCCGTGCTCCCCCCGACCACGCACGTCGGCGTGATGCAGCGCTCCGGGGAAGTGCGTCTTCTGCTCATTGGTATCTCGGGACCGGGTGGAATGGTGCCCAGCCCTTTTCTGATCAGCGAGAAGGTGACAGACTACGGGACCGTCAGCAGGCGGGTTAACCAACTGCGGACGGGGCGCAGTCGGCCCGTCTTCGCGCACTGCGAGGGAGGACGGGCGATGATGCGTGGTCTTTTGCGGCGTTCCCGCGCCACACGTGTTGCGCTGGGCGCTACCGCGCTCGCCGCAGCGGCAGCGGCAGCGGTAGTCCCGGTGGCCACCGCGGGACCTTCAGGCGCAAGGCCAGCCCGCAACGGCAGCGCGGCAGAGTTCGCCAGCGCTCAGCAGCAGGCCAACGGGGCACTGTCGGCCTCAACCCGCCAGCGGCTGGCGTCGATCGCCGACCAGGTCGACGCGCTGCTCGGCAAGATGACGCTGGCGGAGAAGTTCGGGCAGCTCGAGATGTCCGGGCCCACTGGGCCGAACGGCACGCCCGGGCAGACGCTCCTCAACGAGGTCCGCGACGGTCAGGTCGGCTCCGTTCTGGACCTGGTCGGCGTGAACTACATCAACCAGGTCCAGCACGCTGCCCTGCAGTCGCGCCTGCACATCCCGGTGATCTTCGGGCTGGACGTGATCCACGGGTACAAGACGATCTTCCCGATGCCGCTGGCGGAGGCCAGCAGCTGGGACCCGGCCGCGGTGCAGAACGACGCGTCGATATCGGCCAGCGAGGCGACGGCGGACGGGATCAAGTGGACCTTCAATCCGATGGTGGACATCGCCCGGGACCCGCGCTGGGGGCGCGTGGTCGAAGGCTCGGGGGAGGATCCTTACCTCGGGTCAGCGATGGCGGCGGCGAAGGTCCGCGGCTACCAGGGCAACGACTTCAGCGCACCGGACAAGATGGCCGCGACCGTGAAGCACTTCGCGGCTTACGGCGCACCCGTGGCCGGCCGCGAGTACAACACGGTCGACATGTCTGAGCAGCAGCTTCTCAACGACTACCTGCCGCCGTACCAGGCCGCGGTCGACGCGGGCGCGGCGACGGTGATGAGCGCGTTCAACTCGCTGGACGGCGTGCCCGCCAGCGCGAATTCCTACCTTCTCACCACGATCCTGCGCCAGGAGTGGGGATTCAACGGGACCGTCGTCAGCGACTACCAGGCGATCCAGGAACTCGAGGCCTTCGGGTACGCGACCAACGGGGAGGATGCCGCGCGGCTCGCGCTGACCGCCGGCGTGGACATCGAGATGGGCGTCCAGGTGCCCAGCCAGTACTCCACCTACACGAACTACGGACCGAATCTCGTGAAGACCGGCCAGGTCAGTCTGTCGACCATCAACAACGACGTGCGGCACGTGCTGACCCTCAAGTACCTGGCGGGCCTGTTCGCCCATCCGTACACCAACCCGAACCGGGTGAAGACCGCGGAGCTCACCCCGGCGAACCTGGCGGCAGCGCGCGCGATGGCCGACCGTTCCCTGGTGCTGCTGAACAACCAGCACCACGCGCTCCCGCTGAGCACCACCGTGCCCTCGATCGCGGTGGTCGGGCCGCTCGCCGACGACCCGTCCGACCAGCTCGGCCCGGACGTGCCGATCGGGTACTCGCCGCAGGACCTGACGTCGGTGGTACCGGTGCTCAAGGGCATCAAGTCGGCGGTGCCGGGCGCGACCGTCAACTACGCGCCAGGCTGCGACACCTCATGCACGTCGACATCGGGGTTCGGGGCCGCGGTGAGTGCGGCCAAGGCGTCCGCCGTGACGGTGGTGGTCGTCGGCGAGCCGGCCGCGGACTCCGGTGAAGCATCGTCGCGCAGCCAGATCGGCCTGCCCGGGCAGCAGCAGGCGCTGGTGCAGGCGATCGCCGCGACCGGAAAGCCTTACGTCGTCGTGCTGATGAACGGCCGCCCGCTGACGCTCGGCTGGGTGGCCGACCACGCGCCCGCCCTGCTCGAGGTCTGGTTCCCCGGCACCGAGGGCGGCAACGCGGTGGCCGACGTGCTGTTCGGCAAGGTGAACCCGGGCGGGAAGCTGACCATGAGCTTCCCCCGCGACGTCGGGCAGATCCCGATCAGCTATAACGAACTGCCGACCGGCCGCCCGTACAGCCCCACCAACAAGTACACATCGAAGTACCTCGACGTGCCGAACACGCCCCAGTACCCGTTCGGGTACGGACTGTCCTATTCCACCTTCGCGCTGTCGAACCTGCACGTGTCGGCCGGCAGCATCCCCGCATCTGGCCGGCTCACCGTCACGGCCGACCTGACCAACACCGGGAGCGTGGCCGGCGACGACGTCGCCCAGCTCTACATCCACGAAAGCGGCACCACCATCCTGCAGCCGGTCCGCCGGCTGGAGGGATTCCAGCGGGTGACGCTCGGGCCCGGCCAGAGCAAGACGGTTACGTTCACGCTCGGGCCCAGCAATATCGGCTTCTACGACAACCAGGGCCAGTTCGATGTCGAGCCCGGCCCCGTGGACGTCTGGGTCGGGGACAGCTCCGTCGGTGGCCTGCACGGCCAGTTCACCGTGCGCTAGCCGTATCCGGGCTGGTGGAGAAGGGTTCGAGACATGAGATTAGCGACATCATCGCGACGGACCAGGGTGATGCGCTGGGTCGCGGCCGCCGGGATTGCCGCAGCCGTGCTGTCGCCGACCCACGCCCTCGGGTCGGGTCAGCCCGGCGCCCCGGTGGCCAGGTACACCGGCCTGACCCGGGCGCAGCAGGCATCCTTGCTCGGCATCGCCCGGGACACCTGGAAGTTCTACAGCGTCGACGTGGACCCGGGTACGCACCTCCCGCTCGACAACGTAACGTTCGCGGGCGGCTCCCCCACGCCCACCGGATACGGCCGGTACACCTCCGCCGCCAACATCGGGGTGTACCTGTGGGCGGTGGTGTCGGCCCGCGACCTCGGCCTGGTCAGCGAGCCGCAGGCCCGCAACCTGATCGAGGCCACGCTGACCGAGGTGCAGCGGCTGAAGCGGTTCGACGGCTTCCTTTACCAGTGGTACGACACGACCACCGGCGACGTGATCAGGAACCCCGGCGACATCGACTGCTCCGCCGAGACCACGCCCACCTTCGACAACTGCTTCTTCATCTCCAACGTCGACAACGGCTGGTACGCGTCGGGCCTCATCGTGGTCCGGCAAGCCCTGCCCGAGCTCCGCCACCTGGTGGACAGCCTGATCGCCCCGATGAACTTCGGGATCTTCTACGACGGCCGGGCCGAGACGCACTGCAACACGAACCCGGCGATCGCCGGGAACCAGCCGACCGGCCAGATGTACGGCGGCTACTACGTCGGGCTGCCGCCCGGCCAGGGCAGCAACTGGACGCACTACTACCACAACGGCGCCCTCTACAGCGACCCGCGGATCTCCGCTTACATCGGCATGGGCCTGCGCCAGATGCCGGGCAACGTGTGGTGGCGGAGCTGGCGAGAGCTGCCGCCGCCGGCGCCGTTCGCCGACTGCCAGGCCACCGACCCCGATTTCTCCTGGCAGGGACAGTGGCCGATGGGCGGGTACTGGCAGACCTACACCGACCCGCAGTCCGGCCAGCAACTCCCGGTCTGGGAGGGGCACTACACTTACCCGGGCACCAGCCTGACGTTCATCCCGACCTATTCCGGCGGGATGTTCGAGGGACTGATGCCGAACGAGGTCGTGCCGGAGACCAGCTGGGGCCCGCGCAGCTTCGGGCTCGCGGACGTCCGCACCGCCCAGGTGCAGATCACGTACGCCACCCGCCAGCTGCACTATCCGGTCTGGGGAATGTCGCCCTCCAGCACCCCCGACGACACCGGCAACTACGGCGGCTACGGCGTCGAGGGCCTCGCCTTCCCCTACTACGGAACGGGCGCCACCGCGAGCCACCCGAACGAAGGCCTGTCGCAGTGCCACGGCTGCGCCACCGAGGATGTCGTCACCCCGCACGCGTCGTTCCTCGCGCTGGACGTCGCGCCGCAGCAGGCCTACGCCAACATCCAGGCGCTGCGTACGCTGTACCCCGGCGTGTACGGTGCTGACGGCTTCTTCGACGCCGTCAGCCCGGTCACCGGGGCGGTCGGCCACCGCTACCTGGTGCTCGACCAGTCCATGATCATGGCATCCCTGGACAACGCCCTCAACGACCGCGCGCTGCAGCGCGACTTCGCGCGCGACCCGGTCTCCTGGGCGGCCAGGACCTACCTGTCCCTGGAGCAAATGTCGATCTAGCCTGACCGGGCGCGCCCGGCACCCGCCCGCAACCACGTGGATGGTGCCAACGCTGTCGTCCTGGGCGCAGCGTTGGCGCCAACCACGCGGCAGTAAACCGTCCCCGCCCCGCGTCAGGCGCGTAGCTCAGGCGAGGTCGAGTTCGTGAGCCTTGACGGCGGCGGTGAAGTCGTGCCATTGGCGGGCGGTGAAGGTGAGCGCAGGGCCGCGCGGGTCTTTCGAGTCGCGTACGGCGACGTGATGCCCGTGCTCCGGCGCGGAGCCGAGCACGGCGATCTCGACGCAGCTTCCGCCGGATCCGTTGCTGTGGCTGCTCTTGCGCCACGTGACGCGGGACAGGTCCGGGTCGCGCATCCCGCGCCCTCCTTTCAGGTATAGCTATGTCATGCCGCTGGCCACCTGGCGAATGAACTCCACGGAGCGCTCGGGAGAGAGCGCCGAGGCCCGCACGTGGTCGAATACGAGCGTATACCGCTCAAGGTCGCCGGGCGTCTCCAGATACTGGCTGGTTGTGTGGTCCTCGATATAGACGATGGCGGTGTCTCCGGGCTCGGGGAACTGCAAGAGCTCGAACGAGGTGCCCATCGACGCGTGCGCGCCCGCATCGAACGGCAGCACCTGCAAGGTCACGTTCGGGAAGGCCGCTATGTCCCGCAGCCGGCTCAACTGGGCCCGCATGGTGGCCGACCCGCCGACCGTGCGGCGTAGCACCGCCTCGTCCAGCACCGCCCACACGTGCAGCGGATTCCCGGCGGTCAGCAACGCCTGGCGGGTGGCCCGGGCCGCAAGCTGACGTTCCACCTCGTCGGCACTGGCCCAGGGCCGGGCCGCCTGGATGATCGCAACTGCATACGCCTCGGTTTGCATCAGTCCATGGACGAGCTGGTTCTGATAAGTGAGCAGAGACTTCGCGCCGTCCTCCAGGCCGACGTACTCCTCGAACCACGCTGGGAGGGCGTCGGCGTAGGAGTGCCACCAGCCGCGATGCGTGGCCTGGCGGCGCAGGGTGAGCAGCGCGGCGCGCGGCTCACCCGTGACCTCGTAGAGATCGAGGAGCCGCTCCAGGTCAGGCTGCCGTATCCCGACCCGGCCGGTCTCGATCCGGCTGATCTTCGATTCCGACCATCCGGCCGCCCGGCCGGCGTCGGTGCAGCTCAGGTTGCGCGCTTCGCGCAGTTGCCGTAACGCCGCGGCGAGTCGGCGGCGGCGGGCCGTGGGGCTGGGCCGGGGAGCCAACGAGATGCCTCCAATGTCCCGAGGTCAGATTGATTCACCAGTGTATGCATTTTGCTTGAAAATCTGCATGATGCATACTAGATTGCAAGCCAGCAAGACATCAGGATGCCACGTCCTGACGCGACCGGGCGGCGCAACCAGGTAGATAAGCGGAGGGCTCATGACCAACACCGCCAGCCATCGCCGTCCACGCATCACTCCCCCGGCCCAGACCTGGACCCGCGCGTTTCCCGCGCGACCAGACCAGGTCGGTCAAGCCCGCAGATTCCTCGCCCTCGCGCTGGGAAGCTGCCCGGTGGCCGACGACGCCGTGCTGTGCCTGTCCGAATTAGCCAGCAACAGCGTCCTGCACTCCGCGAGCCGCAGGCCGGGCGGGGCGTTCACGGTCCGCGCCGAAGTACGGCCCGGGGACTACGTACACGTCGAGGTGCACGACGAGGGCGGCCCGTGGAAAGAGCCCCCCGGCGCCGATGACGGGCGCCCGCACGGCCTGGCCATCATCCGGAGCCTGGCCGCCGCCTCGGGCACCGACGGCGATGCGCTCACCGGCTGGATCGGGTGGGCGAGGCTCGGCTGGCCGGGCGCCGGTCGCTCGGCCACGCGGTTTTGACGCTACTTCGTGCCTAGCTGAGGAGGACATCATGGAGAGCTACGACTTCCGCGTGACCAGAGCCCGCGAGTTCCTGGCTCAGGCTCGCCAGCACAAGGTTGCCGAACTCTCGCCACGCGGGTTAGCGGGCCAGGCCGCCGAGTTGCGCAGGCTCCTGGGCTGGGTGATCGACGTCGTAGACGACTACGCGGACACCGATCTTGACCTGGAGGTCAGCCAGGCCGTGCTCTGGGGCGGTGTCTACCTCAAGCCCGCCGACGTCCTGGCGCTGTGTCCCGATTGCCGGAGCCGGGTTCCGGGCGCGAGCGGCACAGCGCCCGACGGCAGCCGCCCGGCTGACGCGGACGTCGCGGGCGGTCAGGCGGGCTGGGCGGTGGCGGGGTCGGCGACCGCGGTGAGGGGCGCGCCGGGCGATGGGGCCAGGCCCGCGATCAGGTTGGCCGCGGCGGCCTGGAACCGGGCGATGTCGCCGTAGGGGCGGGCCACGAGCATGGCTCCCTCCAGGCCGCCCACGATCATGCGCGCCGTGTCGCGGGCCGAGCCGGCGAACTCGAGGCTGCCGTCGGCCCGGCCGCGCTCTAGGAGGCCCTCGAGCCAGCCTTCGTTCTGATCAAAGAATTTGATGACCGCGCCCTGCATGGGCGGCGGAAGGGTCTGGTACTCGGCGGCGAGCATGCCGCACAGGCACATCCGGCGATTGCGCAGCACCTCGAGGTACAGCCCGGCGTAGCCGGCCAGCCTGGACCGCGCGTCGCCGCCGCTGGCGTCGACGTCGGCCAGCGCCGCGGCGAACCGGCTGGTGTAGCGGGCGATGAGCGCCCCGCCGAGGTCGGCCTTGCCGGCGAAGTGGTAGTGCAGGGCGGCCTTGGTGATCTGCAGCTCGGCGGCGATGTCGGCGTAGCTGAAGCCGTTGAACCCGCGGACCTGGACCAGCTGCTCGGCCACATCCAGGATCCGTGCTGCGGTACCCGAGTCGTCACGCCCGTGCCCGACGGCCATCAATTCCTCCGTACCCCTTGACGACTGACCTACCAGTAAGTCAGTATCTGACCTACTGGTAAGTCAGCGTACTGCATCGCCGCTAGGGGGAGACAATCATGGACCGCAAGATGATCGACTGCCGCAAGGTACCCAACGAGATCGGCTGCACGCTCACGATCGCCGGCACCGAGGACGAGGTCCTCGACGCCGCCGTGGCGCACGCGGTCGGCAAGCACGGCCACCAGGACAACCCCGAACTGCGGGAGATGATCCGCAACGACCTGGAGAACGTCGAGCCGGCGCTGGCATGAGCCCGGCCGGCCCGGCTGGCGTGGCGGAGACCGCAGCGGACGTCGTCGGGCGGTTCAACGCGGCCTGGACTGCCCACGACCTCACCGCCGCGCTGGCGCTGACCAGCAAGGACTGCGTGTTCGAAGCGACGTCGCCCGCCCCGGACGGGGAGCGCCACGTCGGCCGGGCCGCCCTGCGCGCCGCGTGGAAACCGATCTTCGACGACACGGCCAGCCGGTTCACGGTCGAGGACACGTTCACCGCGGGCTCGCGCGTGGTCCAGCGCTGGCGTTACGACTGGGCCGGCGGCCACGTGCGGGGCATCGACGTGTTCTCGGTCCAGAACGGCCAGGTCACCGAGAAGCTCGCCTACGTGAAGGGCTAGGCCGTCCGCCCGCGCAGGTCCCTGAGGCGCTGGCCGATGAGGTCCTGTTCGGGCTGCGGCGGCTCCAGGCGCAGGGCCGCGCGGTAGGCGTCGGTCGCCGCGGCGAACCGGCCGAGACGCCGCAGCAGTTCGGCCCGAGCGATGTGGTACTGCGGCCAGCGGCCCATCTGCGGATGAGTGGCCAGGGCGTCGAGGATGGTTAGGCCCGCCGCGGGCCCCTCGGCCATGGCCACGGCCACCGCCCGGTTGGCCTCGATGACGGGCGTGGGCTCGTACCGGATGAGCTCGCCGTACAGCGCCGCGATCTCCCGCCAGTCGGTGCCGGCGGCCGACGCGGCGCACGAGTGGCACGCGGCGATCGCGGCGTGCAACTGGTAAGCACCGGGGCGGCCGGCCTGCAACGCCTGCTCGAGGAGCGCCTCGCCCTCGGCGATCTTGGCCTGGTCCCACAGGCCGCGGTCCTGGTCCTCGAGCAGGATGATGTCGCCAGTGTCCCGGCTGCGGGCGCCGCGACGGGCGTCGGTGAGCAGGAGCAGAGCCAGCAGCCCGGCGGCTTCGGGCTCGGCAGGCATCAGGGTGACGAGCCCCCGGGCCAGGCGCACAGCCTGGTCGCAGAGCCCGGCACGGATCAGCTCGCGGCCCCCGGGCGCCATGTGTCCCTGGGTGAAGACGAGGTAGACGACCCGGAGCACGGAGGCGAGCCGCGCGGGCAGATGTTCGGGTTCTGGGATTCCGAACGATATCCCGGCCTGACGGATCTTGCGCTTGGCGCGCACCAGGCGTTGCGCCATCGTGGCCTCGGGGACCAGGAAGACGGCGGCGATCTCGCTGGTGCCCAGCCCGCACACCGAGCGCAGGGTCAGCGCCACCCGAACGGCCGGATCGAGACTGGGATGGCAGCACAGGAAGATCAGTCCGAGTTCGTCGTCGGCCAGGCGCTCCCAGCCCGGACCGCGGAAGCTGGCGTCGCCTCCGGTGTGTGGCTCGCCCGCCTCGCGCGTGGCCGCCGCCTCCTGCTCCCGGCGCCTGATGTCGCGCCGCAGCCGGTCGAGCGCCTTGTGCCGGGCCACCCCGATGAGCCAGGAGCCGGGCTTGGACGGCACGCCCTCGGCCGGCCACTTGGTCATGGCCAGGGCGCACGCGTCCTGCACCGCGTCCTCGGCCGCCTCGAGGTCCCCCACGAGGCGGGTGACGGTCGCCACCGCCGCCCACCAATTGACGCGGAACAGTTCGTCGAATTGCTCGTTCAGCCCGGGCCTCCGTCCGCGCGGACACCGGTCAGGCGGGCTGGACCCCGACCACCGGACGGACCTCCACCGACCCGTCGCGCGCGGTAGGCAGGCTGGCCGCCCACCTCAGCGCCTCGTCCAGGTCGGCGCACTCGATCAGGGTAAACCCGCCGAAGTGTTCCTTGATCTCGGCCGCCGGGCCGTCGGTGAGCAGCGTCTCTCCGCCGCGAACCTGGACGGTGGTCGAAGAAGCGGGCGGGTATAGCGGGGCGCAGTCGATGAGCACCCCGGCGTCCTGCATCGCGCTACGGGCACTGCTCCAGTCCTCGAGCAGCTTGCGCGCCGCGTCGGTGCCGGGTTCGGGCAGGTCGGGTCCGTACAGCAGGAACATGTATTTCACGGCGTGGCACCCCTTATTCGCTATGTGGCCAGCTTGCCGCGCTGGCCTTCGCCATAGTCGAACGGGCCTGCCCCGGATCGACAGCATTCCGGGAGAATTCCGCGGCATCCCCGATGATGCGAGGCCGAACGCGCCGGGAGGGCGGCCGGCCGCGGCCGGCCGCCCTCCCGGGTGAACTCGTCAGGCCGACGCGGTGCGGCGGCGGCGCGTGCTGACCTGGTAGCCCAGGCCGAACAGCATCAGCAGGAGCACCGCGCCCAGCGCGATCTGCGCCGACCTGCTCGGCAGGATCGGCACCGGGGCCAGGTCGGCGGCGTTGCACACCGAGACCCCGATCGAGAGGGTCTGCGTGCTGCCCAGCAGCGACACGTGAATCGCCTGCACGGTCAGGGTGCC
>Ga0207416_1001084_pt1 | contig 39118 bp, 37 predicted proteins | sample PaiPotPPM11metaG_FD_184107 | JGI IMG/M metagenome (GOLD analysis project Ga0207416, IMG submission 184107) | Iron sulfur acid spring bacterial and archeal communities from Banff, Canada, to study Microbial Dark Matter (Phase II) - Paint Pots PPM... ...
TCCTTGATCCTGTCCCATTGATCGTCCCGAAGGGCGTAGCGGCGCATCTGTCAGCTCCGAATCAGCTGACCTCCCATGAATCACGCCGCTACACTCTTGGGAATCGCCTAATTGAGGACAGGCCCTAGTTTGTGACGCAGTCGTATTAGCGCAGCGTAATCCACCATTCGGGTGCGTAGGACGGCGGATTACGCCTTCGGCTAATCCGCCCTACTCGCTGCTCAATCCGCTGAACTGCCATTGCTCGCAATGCCGCAAGCAGCACGTCGCCGCGTTTCGCAGCCGCGTGCGCGGATCGCGGCCAAGGATTTACGCTGGCTCAAGCGCGTCCTACGCCGCCTTCGTCCATAGCTGCGCGGAGGCGCGGCGGGCGCCTTCGGCGAGCGATTGCAGTTTGAGCCAGACGATCTTGGTGTCGACCTGAACGCGGCCGGCGAAGGTGCCGAAGCCGCAATCGACGCCGGCAATGACATTTTCGCGCCCGACCACATCGGCGAAATTCAGGATGCGGTCGGCGACGACCTCCGGGTGCTCCACGGTGTTCACCGTCGAATCGATGACGCCCGGCACGATCACCTTGCCGGCGGGCAGCTTCACCTCGCGCCAGATTTTCCATTCGTGCTCGTGCCGCGCATTGGCGGCGGGGAACGACACCGCCATCGGCTTTGCGGTCAGCGCGATGTCGATGATGTCGATGAGCGGCACGTCGGTGTGATGCGGCGCCACGGTCGAGCCCCAGCATACATGCATGCGCATACGGTCGGCCGGAATATCGGCGACCGCGTGATTGAGCGCCGCGACATTCACCGCAATGATCTTGCGGAAGTCGGCAAGGCTCTTATCGAGATAGACGGTGTGGCGAAGCATCGCCAGGTCGGGACAATCGAGCTGCAAGATGAAGCCTGAGTCGACGATCGCCCGGTATTCGCGCTTCATCACATCGGCAAGCGCATAGACGTAAGCCTCTTCGGTTTTATAGTGCCTGTTCTTGAGATAGCGCGCGATCTGGCCGGGCGACGGCGAGGTCATGAACAATTCGGCGGCGGCCGCGCCCTTCATCACGCCGTGGGACATGTCGATATCGGCTTGGGCGGCAGCCCAATCCTTCCAGTCTACCGCGCCGGTGCAGGACGGCCGGTACTGGAACGGCGAGGCGAAATGCGTGAGGAGCTGCGCCAGTTCCGGGAATTCCGCATCGCCGGTGCCGAGCGGCGGCGTACTGTCGCCGGAAAAACCGGCCAGCCGATCGAGCACATGCACGGTATAATCCGTGCGACCCTGCTCGCCGTCATTGATGATGTCGATGCCGCAATCGATCTGCTTGTGTACCACATGCGCGATCGCCTCGCGGACCGCGGCGTTGAGTTCGGCCTTGCCAGTCCCGGGATTGTTCTGTTCGGCAAGCAACAGCTCGACCACTTTGGCGGTGCGAGGCAGACTCCCAGTATGCGTGGTGAGGATCCGGTCGGTGCTGCGTTTCATGTTACTTTTGTCTCCACCTGCTTACTTTGGTCTCCACCTGCCGCTTGCGCGCGTCAGCCAAAACCGGCGCGCATAATGGTGGCATTCCGGCGCGCCAGCAAGTCGGCACGCCGGTCTTGGCACTTAGCAGACGTGACGGAATGTCCGCTGTGATGCCCGCTCTTGGGGGTGCAGCTGACATCGCAAATTTGTGAATATGCAGCAGCCAACTTGAAGCCGCTCCCGTATCTCGCTTCGCTCACGCGGCCGTTGGCGACGGCTTGACGGCCATAAGCCGTTGCCAAAACTCATTCCCGGTGCGAAATTCACCGACAGGCCTGAGATCACCGCCAGGCCGGTCGACCGACAACCCACAACCGCCGCCGCCTGACCGATCGGGCCGTCACCAAGAATCGGCGATAGCTTCAGGGAGACAATGCCGTGCGCCTGATCCTGCGCCTGCTCGCCGCGCTGCTGATAAGCGGTGCCTTGATAGGCGCCCCGAGCGCTCAAACGCCTTATCCCAGCCGCCCCATCCGCGTGATCATTCCCTTTGGCCCGGGCGGATTTGCCGACATCACAATGCGTCTCGTCGGCCAGAAGCTGTCCGAACGCATCGGCCAGCAGGTGGTGATCGAGAACAGGCCGAGCGCCGGCGGTATTGTTGCCGGAAGCGCCGTGACCTCCGCGCAAGCGGACGGCTACACCCTGTTTTTGCTGTCGAGCGGCATTGCGCTCAGCAAGGCGCTGCTCGAGACAATGCCGTTCGATCCGGGCACTGCTTTTTTGCCGGTCTCGACGCTCGCGCAGTTCGATCTGCTCGTACTGGTCAAATCCGATTCGTCGGTGCGAACGGTCAATGATGCGCTCGTCTTGGCGCGCACCGATCCGGCCAGGTTCAATATCGGCACGATCAGTCCGGGCAGCACGCAGAACGTCACCGGCGAACTGTTTCGTGCAACAACCGGCGTTCCCATGACCATCGTTCCCTATCACACCACGGGCGAGGTCTTGACCTCGCTGCTGCGCGGCGACACTCAGATCGCGATCGATACCTATGCCGCGCTGAAATCGGCGATTGACGCCGGGACGATCCGGGCCATCGCGGCAACCGGCGACACGCGCTCGCCGATGCAGCCGAACGTGCCGACACTGAAGGAGAGCAACGTCAACTTCACGGTGGTCGGCTGGAACGCGTTGGTCGCGCCGGCCGGCACGCCAAAAGACGTCGTTGCATTTCTCAATCGCCACGTCCGGGAGATCGTCGAAAGCGCGGACTTCAAAAAGCGCATGCTGGATCTCGGTGGCGAGGCTAAAGCCGGCACGCCCGAAGAACTCGACGCTCGGCTTCACTCCGACATCGCCATGTGGGCCGACGTCGTCAAAAAAGCCGGCCTGGAGCCGCACTGACCGTCATGCTGGAAAATCTCAAGATCGACGCGCACGTGCACGTCTTCACCACCGACATGCCGCTGATCGACAACCCGCGCCACGCGCCGACATACAGCTTCACCCACGAGCAACTCATCGCAACGCTCGATGACAATGGGGTCGAGCGCGCGGTCATCGCGGCGGCAAGCCCCTGGGGTGATTACAACGACTACATTCTTGCCGCGGTGCGGGCGCATCCGAAACGGCTGCGCGGGACAGCCATCGTCAAGCCGACTGTCGATCGCTTTGCGCTTGAAGCGATGAGCAAGGCCGGCATTATAGGCATACGGCTGCCGTTCATCGGGTTGCCGGCATTGCCCGACATCACCACATTTGAGTATCGAGCCTTGTTTTGCCGCTTGGCCGACCTCGGCTGGCACGTTCATCCGCACGTCGACGGCGACGACCTGCCCAAAATCCTGCCGACGTTGGAAGCCTCGGGCGTGAAGATCGTGGTCGATCACCTTGGCCGCCTCAACCCGCGGGGCGGCATCAACAGCAATGGTTTCAAGGCACTGCTGCGCTCGATCGACAAGGGCCGCACTTGGGTCAAGGCATCCGGCGGCTACCGGCTCGGCGCGGCATCCATGGAGTACGCGCGCGAGCTCTTGCGCGCAGTCGGCCCCGACCGTTTGGTATGGGCCAGCGATTGCCCATTCGTCGGCCACGAGGGCCAATTCCCGTATCGGGCGACGATCGACTGGCTCAATGAATGCGTGCCCGATGCGTCGGCCCGCGCCAAGATTTTCGGTGAAACTGCCATGAAGCTCTATTTCGGCGGCCACTGAGAGGCGGACGCAGACTCCAAATCCTTTGCACGGGCGAGACGACCAAGGTGCTGCTCAAGTAGCGGCGCGGTGGGCGCGGTCGAGGATGTGGGTTCCGTAGCCGCGCGCATCAAGGCTGCAGCCGAAAGTGCCGAGCCAACCCGGAATATGTCGCGTCGCCGGCGCGCAGCGCTTTACGCCGCGTCCGCGGGCCGAACACGGCGGGAAATTTCCGCGCCGTGTTCACGTTCCACCACGGCGATATCGTATTGGCCTTGCAAGTCGAGCCAGAACTGCGCGCTGTTGCCGAAATAGCGGCCAAGGCGTACCGCAGTATCGGCCGTGATCGAGCGCCGGCCATTCAAGATGTCAGTGATGCGGCCGGACGGTACGCCGATATCGAGTGCGAGCCGATTGGCACTCAATGCGCGCGCATTCAGCTCGCGCTTCAACAGACGGCCCGGATGGACGGCAGGTGGCATTGTTTCTCATCCCTTATGATAATCGACGATCTCGACCTCGTAGGCGTCGCCTCGGCGAAACTCGAAGCAGATGCGCCATCGCGCATTCACGGTCATCGCCTATTGGCTTTGCGCTCGCCTTTGAGTTTGTGCAGGCCAACGCTCTTGAATTGTCAATCTGACCGGTAATCTCCAAAAACCCGTTGTCGCCTCGTCATTCTTCAGTCTTCAGCCCCGATGTGATATACGATGGCGCATGACCATCGAAGACCTTGAGAAAGCCGTCGCCCAGTTGCCGCCCGACCAATTCGCCCAATTTCGGGACTGGTTCGAGAGCTTCGGCGCCGCAAGATTCGATCAGAAGATCGAGCGTGACGCCAAGGCCGGCAAGCTCGATGAGCTGGCGAATCACGCCATCGACGATTTCCGCACGGGCCGTGCCCGCGAAATATGAGGCACCTGGCAAGCCGCGCCTTTTGGGAGGCTTATGAAAAGCTCCCCGAACAGGTCCGCGTCCTTGCCGACAAGAACTATGCGTTGCTGAAGGCCAATCCACAGCATCCCTCCTTGCAGTTCAAGAAGATCGGGCGGTTCTGGTCCGTGCGCGTCGGATTGCGCTATCGTGCATTGGCCGTGGAGGCCGACGGCGATCTGGTCTGGTTCTGGATCGGCTCGCACGCCGACTATGATGCAATGATTGGATAGCGAAGTGACAACAAGAAAACCCGTCGTCGGCGTGATCGGCAGCGCGCATCTGGTCGACGGCAAGTTCACCGCGCAGCGGGTCGGCGAGCGCAATCTGCGCGCGGTCGCCGAGACTGCCGGCGCCCTGCCGCTGATCTTTGCCGGCTCGCCGGAGATCACCGATATCGGCGCGCTGCTCGATACGGTCGACGGCGTCCTTCTCACCGGCGCGCGGGCGAACGTGCATCCGAGCCGCTTTGGGCATGAGGAGCACCCGAGCAGCGAGCCTTATGACGAGCCGCGCGACGCGCTGGCGCTTGAGCTCGTCGAAACCTGCGTCGCGCGCGGCGTGCCGCTGTTCGGCATCTGCCGTGGCTTTCAAGAGATGAACGTCGCCTATGGCGGCTCGCTGCATCCCGAAATCCGCGAACTGCCGGGCCGCATGAACCATCGGGCGCCGCGGCTGCCGAACGGCGAATTCCACCCCGACGTCGCCGTCATTTTCGCCGACCGCCATGAGGTCCGCCTGACGCCGGGCGGCGCGTTCGCGACACTGCTGGGCGCCGAGAGCATCCGGGTCAATTCGCTGCACGGCCAGGGCATTCTCGAACCGGGGAAGCGCATCGTCGTCGAGGGCGTGGCGGAGGACGGCACGATCGAGGCCATCCGCGTCGCCGACGCGCCGAGTTTTGCGCTCGGCGTGCAATGGCATGCCGAGCACGACGCCAGCCACAATCCGGTCAATCGCAAATTGTTCGAAGCCTTCGGCACGGCGCTTTTGCAGTACCAGCGGGTGCGGTAACGCTCGTTCCGTCATCCTGAGGTGCGAGCGCAGCGAGCCTCGAAGGATGCGGCCGAGGCGCAATTGAAATCGGATACCGATTTCGAAATGTTTAGTGGCAAGTCGGCGACAGCCGACTTGGTTGGACCGCTCCGCGGCCGCCTCAGGGTGACGGAGATTATTTCGCCACCTCGCGGGCATTAAGCGCCGGCGCCCTCACCGCCCGTTGATCGCCTCCCACACCCGCCGCGGTGTCGCCGGCATGTCGATATGCCGCGCGCCGTTCTTGTGGTGCAGCGCATCGACGATGGCGTTGATCACCGCCGGCGGCGCGCCGACCGCGCCCGCCTCGCCGGCGCCTTTGACGCCGAACGGATTGGACGTCGACGGCACATTGTGGGTCGCGAAATCAAACAGCGGAACATCGCCGGCGCGCGGCATGGCGTAGTCCATGAACGAGCCTGACAAGAGTTGGCCTGAGTCCGGATCGTAGACCGCGTGTTCAAGAAGCGCCTGGCCGATGCCCTGCACGATGCCGCCGTGCACCTGCCCTTCCAGCAGCAGCGGATTGATGGTGCGGCCGAAATCGTCGACCACCGTATAGCGTTCGATGCCGACCGCGCCGGTATTGGGATCGATCTCGACTTCGACGACGTGACACCCATTCGGAAACGTCTGCGCCGGCGGCACGCGCTGATGCGTCGTGTCGAGGCCGGGCTCCATGCCGGGCGGCAGTTTTTTCGGATCGTGCGCCGCCTTGGCGAGTTCGAACACATCGAGGCGGAGATCGGTGCCGGGCACGCCGAACACGCCGTCCTCGAACGTCACGTCCGCCGCCGCGACTTCGAGCATATGCGCGGCAAGCTCCCTGCCCTTGCCGATGATGATGCGGCCCGCTTCATAAAGCGCCGTACCGCCCACCGCAATGGCGCGCGAGCCGCCGGTGAGCCCAGAAGGCGTGCGGTCGGTATCGCCCATGATGATCTCGATGCGGTCGGCGTCGATGCCGAGCTGATCGGAGACGATCTGCTTATAGGCGGTGTGCAGGCCGGTGCCGTATTCCTGATTGCCCATGACCAGTTCGACGCGGTCGTCCTTGAACTCGATCGACGCGGTTTCCGGAAATCCGCCGCCGCAGCGTTCGGTATAGGTCGCCATGCCGATGCCGCGCAGCATGCCGTTGCGCTCGCTCTCGCGCCGCCGTTTCTTGAACGACGACCACTCCGCCGCCGCCATGGCGCGGTCCATTACCTCCTCGAACTCGCCGGAATCGAGCACGAGCTTGGTCGCCGAGGTGTACGGCATCGCCGACGGCGGCACGAAATTGATGCGGCGTATCTTATCGGGGCTCATGCCGGTATCGCGCGCCGCGGCATCGACCAGGCGCTCGAGCAGATAAGCTGCTTCCGGCCGGCCGGCGCCGCGATAGGCGCAAACCGGCACGGTATTGGTGGCGACGCCTTTGACGTTGACGTGGATGGCGCCGAACACATAGAGGCCGGAGACCAGATCGGTCGAGCGCGTCGGCACGAAACAGCCGAACGGCGAAAGGTACGCGCCGATATTGGCGATGATCGAGACGCGCAGGCCAAGGAAGCGGCCCTTGGCGTCGAGCGCCAGTTCGGCGCGGGTGTGATGATCGCGGCCCTGGTTGTCGGAAACAAAACCCTCGGAACGGTCCTCCTGCCACTTCACCGGGCGCCGTAGCTTGCGGCTCGCCCAGACCATGAGCGCGTGCTCGGGATAGACAAAGGCTTTCATGCCGAAGCCGCCGCCGACATTGCGCGTGATCAGGCGCAGCTTGTCCTTGCCGATCTTGAGCACGCTGTCGGCGAGCGGATCGCGGACGAAATGCGGGCCTTGCGTTCCGGTATACAGCGTCGAGCGGTCGCTTGCCGCGTCGTATTCGGCAAGCGCATTGCGCGGCTCCATGGAATTGGCGACGACGCGGTTGTTGACGAGGTCGAGCGTGACAATGCGTACGGCCTTGGTGAAGGCCGCATCGGTTGCGGCAGCATTGCCCATGTCATTGTCCCAGTCGAAGATGATGTTGCCGGGAATGTGGTCGAACAATTGCGCCGCGCCGGGCGCAATCGCGTCCTTGGCATCGGTGACCGCCGGTAGCTGGTCATAGCCGATTTCGATCGCCTCGGCGGCATCGCGCGCGGCCGCAAGCGTCTCCGCGATCACAAGCGCCACCGGCTGGCCGACATTGCGCACTTTCCCCACCGCAAGCGCGGGACGCGGCGTGTCATGCCGGGGCGTGCCGTCGCGATTGTTCAGCGGCACCGTGCAAGGCAAGTCGCCGAGACCGTCCTTCTGCAGATCCTCGCCGGTGGCGACCAGCAGCACGCCGGGCATATTCCGCGCCGCCGTGGCATCGACGCTTTTGATGCGGGCATGCGCTACCGGCGAGCGCAGCACAAAGGCCTGCGCGGTATCCGGCAGCACGATATCATCGGTATAGAGGCCGCGGCCGGTGATCAGCCGATGATCCTCGACGCGCCGCACCGGCTGGCCGATCCCGAACTTCATGCTGTGTCCCCCGCCTGCGTTGTGCTGGTTCCTGTAATTTATGCCTGAGCGCGGACATTGCCACTGCCGCACGGCAGAGTGACTTGGATGGCGCCGGCTCTCACAAAGCGGCATAGCTCCAAGGCTTTCGGCCGATAAGGGCTTGCGCAACCTCCGCGCGCTTGGCAGCTTTGCAAGCTCAAGAGCGCGACCACGCGCCGTCGCAGTCTCCCCGCCGGGACCGCGAGCACGCATAGGGAGCTGAGGGCCATGTTGTTGTCGGTTATGTTCAATCGCCAATTCGCGACCGTCTTTGCCGCTGCCGCATTTTTCGCGCTGGCCGCCGTACCCGCAACTGCCGATGACGATGTCGCGGCGAAAGCGCAGGTTTGCGGCGCCTGCCACGGCCAGAACGGCACGCCCATCTCCACCAACATGCCGATCATCTGGGGCCAGCAGCAGAATTATCTCTATAAGGAATTGCACGACTACCACAGCGGCGACCGCGCCAACCCGATCATGGCGCCGCTCGTCCAGGGCAAGTCGTTCGACGAGCTGCGCGCGCTCGCGGCCTATTTCGCGGGCAAGACCTGGCCAGCGAAACAGACCGCCAGCACTGCCGCCAGCATGGCCCCCGCCGCGCCGGCTCCGCCGCCTGCCGCCATCGCCGACAAAATCCAGATGTGCAAAGCCTGCCATCAGGCGAATTTCGAAGGCGGCGCGCCGGCACCGCGGCTCGCGGGCTTAAGCTACGACTACCTGGCCTCCGCTATGCGCGCCTTCGCCAACGGCCAGCGCACCAACAATCTCGACATGCCGGGCTTCATGAAAGCGCTTTCGGAAAGCGACCGGGATGCGATGGCGCATTATCTGGCAGGATTGTGATCGGTATAAAGGCTCGTCTTTGCGAGCGGAGCGAAGCAATCCAGACGGCGCCGCCGCTGGATTGCTCTTCGTCGCTTCGCTCCTCGCAATGACGCGCAGGCTTACTGCACCTGGATCCCCGCCTTCTTGATCACTTCGGTCCAACGCGCGAGATCGGCAGCCAGCACGCCGCCGAACTTGGCGGGCTCGTCGGCGATCGGCTTCATGCCCTGCTTGTCGAACAAATCGACGACATCTTGTGCCGCGATCACTTTGGCGACTTCGTCGCGCAGCTTTTTCGCGATCGTCGCCGGCGTGCCCGGCGGCGCCAAAAGCCCGAAATAGTTCGAGACGACGTAATCCTTGAAACCAGACTCGGCCATGGTCGGCACATCGGGCAACGCCGGCGCGCGATGCGCGCTCGTGACCGCGAGACCTGAGACATTGCCCGCTTTCACCTGGCCGACCTGCACCGGCATGGCGTCGAACATCGCATCGACCCGGCCGCCGAGCAGATCGTTAAGCGCCTCGGCGGCGCCCTTGTACGGCACGTTGACGATGCTGATGCCGGCGGAAATCCGCAGCAGCTCCGCCGCGAGCGACAGCGAACTGCCGGTGCCGCCGCCCGAGCCGAAGGTCAGCTTGCCGGGATTCTTCTTTCCGTAGTCGACCAGTTCAGTGACGTTCCTGAAACCCAGCGCCTTACGACCGACCAGGATGAACGGCCCCTCCGACACTTCGGTCACCGGCGTCATTTTGCGGATATCGAACGGATAGTCCTTTTGCGCCGGCTGCGTCACGGTCACGGCCGCCGAGATCATGAACAGCGTATGGCCGTCGGGCGCGGCCGTGGTGAGTTCGCGATAGGCCGGCTCGAACGCCCCGCCCGGCTTGTTCTCGACATAGACATTGGTGTTCAGGCTTTGCGTCAGCCGCTGCGCAATCAGCCGCGCGGTGACATCGGTCGCGCCGCCGGGCGCGAGCCCAACGATGATACGGATCGGCTTGTCGGAGAAATCTTGCGCCGCGGCGGGGCTGGCTTGTATTGCGGCAAGCGTCAATCCGATCAGCGCGAGCGCGCAATGCGTCGCGCCAGATAGCTGCTTCATCATTTCCTCCCCGGCTCTCAGCGGCCGTTGGCGTCTTCTTGCGGCCTAGCCGGACGGCAGCGCGCTGCGCAACATTTTGAGCCGCAGTTCCAGCGTGCGGCGGCGGTTGGCGCGCGCGAGACGCTCGCAGGCGTCGGGATTTCGCTTCTCGATGGCGCGCATCAGGTCGCGGCAGTGCGCGACCACTTCTTCGTCGCGGCCCGGCAGGCTGAGCGTCGTGGTGCTCTGGTTGCGGATTTTCTCCTGAATGGTTTTGAGCAGATCGTGGAGAAAATCGTTATGCGCCGCCTTGAACACCGCGAGCTGAAACTCGCCGGTGAAATGGCGAAGGCTGTCGCGGTTGCCGGCGCCAAACGCTCCTTCCAGGTCTTGAAGCACCGCGCGCAGATTGGCGAGGTCGAGCGTGCCCGCGTTCTCGGCAGCGAGTCGCGCCGCCATGCCTTCGAGCGCCTCGCGCGTATAATAGATTTCGAGGAGCTGTTTTTCCGACAGCACCTTGACCGTGAGCGCGTTGCCGGGGCTGAGGACGATGAAATCCTCGGCCTGCAATTTGCGCAGCGCCTCGCGCACCGGGGTCTTGCTCACCCCGAGATGCTTTGCCAGTTCATCGGCGCGCAGCCGCGTGCCCGGCGACAGCACGTTGGACAGGATCGCCTCGCGCAACACCGCATGCGCCACTTCCGCCGCCGTTCCGGCATTGGAAAAGCGGTCGACAATCTCGCCGAAGCCGTTGATGGCGGCTTCTGCGTTCTGTCTGTTATTGGTGCGCAATCCTTGATGTGTCGTCATCGGCAAAGTAACCCGAGCGGTGAACTGGACGAACCATTCCAGATACCGGTATAGCATGGCGTCGGGCGGCGCTTGCAATGCGACTTAGGCGAGCAACCCGACCAGGTGCGTCATGTCCTTCAATGACACGAGATTACGCGATAATTCGACGATTTTATCGCAGCGCCCCGCCGGCCAGCGGCGCTCCAATTCGCGGCGGAAGCGCGCGGCATGGTCGGCCCGCGTGAACGGATTCGAGGGGCTGCCCTTCGCGGCCGGAACGAAAGTGGTGTGGGTGGCGCCCGATTTGAGCTTCAGGACGATGCGTGCGGGCACCGATTCCGCCGTGGTCGCCCTTTCGACCTCGGGATCGACCTCGCAGCGCACCCGCTGCTCGATCGCCTTCACCGTCGCATTTTCGATGCTGTCCTCGTAATCGCGGACGCTGAGCGCGAAGCCGTCATCGGCTTTCGGCGCCAGGTATGCCGCAAGCGCTACGCTATGCGGCAGGCTCATCTGCGCCGCCTGCACGTCGACCGGGCGCAGGATCGTGAGCCGGCCGAGAATGACGGAAGGAATACCGACATAAAGGTCTTCGATGGCGTCGGGGCCGATGCCGTACTCGCGGCACAGCGCCACGACGCCTTCAACGGCGGCCTGCACGCGCGCGCTGCAGGCGTGGCCCTTCACCGTCACGCCATTGAGCAAATAATCGTCGCCCAATGCGCCGGTGATGATTTCGGGATCAAAGGCATCGGCATAAGCCCGGGCAAAGCCGTTCGCGCCCTCCAAAATATCGGTGGGCCCGGAAAAGCCTTTGGACACGAGCAGCGCCGCGGCGACGCCGTTCTCGGAGGCGCGCGCGGCATGGATGCGCTTCACCGTCGAGCCCGATTGATAGAACTGCGTCAGGCCGCCGGAAAACGACGCCACCATGCCGATGCTCTCGGCGATGCGCCGTCCAGGATCGGCGTGGCCGCCAAACAACAACCGCGACGCCGCAACCGCCGCGCCGAAGCCGCCGCAGGTCGCCGTACTTTGAAAGCCGCGCCGGAAATGCGTCGGCTGGATCGACAGGCCGATGCGGATCATCGCCTCGTAACCCGCCGCCACGGCGGCCAAGAAATCCGCACCCGTTGCGTCGTCACAAACCGCAAGCGCCGCCGAGAACACGATAGAGCCGGGATGCAGCATCGAACCGACATGGGTGTCGTCGGCGTCAATGCTGCCGGCATAAGTCGCGTTCAAGAACGCAGAGCCAACCGGATCGATGCCCTTCGCATCGAACAGGATGGGCGCCGTGCCTTGCCGGCCAAGGGCGCTGAGATAATCGCGCGCCCAAGAGCTCCACGCCATGTCGGCGCCGATCGAAGCGACACGGAGATAATCGAGAAAGAGGTCGCCCAGGGCATCGACAATCGGCGCCGCTAGATCCTCGCCGCGCAACGACGCGGCAAAATCGGCAAGCGCGCAAGTCGGCGACTTGATGGACGACTTGGCATCCGCCGCTCCTCCTGCGAGTCCGGCACCACTCATGCTTACGATCTCGCGCCCCGTTCTATGACCCTGCCGACGCTCAAGCTAAGCGCGCCCTCGGTTGGGCACCATGTCGACTTCCGCAAAGTGATACGGCATACCACGTTATGCGCTCCGGCAAGAAACGGCTATCGCACCGAAACTCAGGAACACAGCTTTCATGAAAATTCTGATCCTCGAAGGCGACGGCATCGGCCCGGAAATTTCAGCGGCAACCGCGCGCGTCATGACGCGCGCCAACGAGGCGTTCGGCCTGGGCATGGAATTCAGTTATATGCCGATCGGCTTCACGGCGATGGCGAAATCGAAAACCACGTTCCCGCAGGAGACGCTTGAAGCCGCAAAACGCGCCGACGGCACGGTGCTCGGCCCCGTCTCGCACAACGACTACCCGCCGGTTGCGCAAGGCGGCGTCAATCCATCGGGCGCCTTGCGCATCGGCCTCGACCTTTACGCCAATATCCGCCCTGCCCGCACCCGCGCGGGTTTTGCGCCGCCCTGCGGCAAGCCGCTCGATCTCGTCATCGTGCGCGAGAACACCGAAGGCTTTTATTCCGACCGCTCGATGTATCTCGGCCCGGGCGAAATGATGCCGACGCCGGATCTCGCTTTGTCGTTTCGCAAGATCACGCGGCTTGGCTCGACGCGGATCGTAGAAGCCGCCTTCGCGCTCGCCCGCCGCGAAGGCCGCAAGAAAATCACCGCGGTCCACAAGGCCAATGTGCTGCGCGTCTCCGACGGGCTGTTTCTCGAATGCGCGCGCCAGGTCGCTGCCAAATATCCCGACATCGCCTATGAGGAAAAAATCGTCGACGCCATGGCGGCGTTGCTCATTCGCGACGCCGGCCAGTTCGACGTCGTCGTCACGACCAATATGTTCGGCGACATCCTCTCCGATCAGGCGTCCGAATTGTCCGGCAGCATCGGGCTCGCGGCCTCGCTCAATGCCGGCGACACCTACGGCGTGGCGCAGGCGCAGCACGGCTCGGCGCCGGAAATCGCCGGCAAGGATCTGGCCAATCCGTCATCGCTGATCGGCTCGGTCGCCATGCTGCTCGCCTGGCTCGGCCAGAAGCATACCAAGGAAAATTACGGGCAGGCCGCGGCGGCGATCGAGAAGGCGCTCGACGATACCATCGCCTCACCCACCGAGCGCACGCGCGATCTCGGCGGGGCGCTCGGCACCAAGGCCTTTACGAATGCGGTGATTGGACGATTGCAAAAGCACTGATCTGGGTCCCGTCACCCTGAGGTGGCCGCGAAGCGGCCCTCGAAGGGCGACGGCCCGAGCGGCGTAGATACCTCGGCCGTGCATCCTTCGAGGCTCGCTTTGCTCGCACCTCAGGACGACGGACTAATTTACTGCGCACCTTTCAGCACGTCAGAGAGTTTTCCATATTTGGCGTAATCATTCGCCACGACCTGGCGGAATTCCGCAGGCTGCATGGCGACGATCTCGGAGCCGTCCTTCGCCAAAACATCTTTCACCTTCTGATCCGCCATCGCCGTCTTCACAGCACCTGCAAGCTTGTCGACGATCGCGGAATTCGTTCCCCGCGGTGCGAACATACCGACCCACGACACGGCTTCGTAGCCAGGCACGCCGGCCTCATTGAATGTCGGCACGTCGGGCAGCGCCGGCGAGCGTTCGCGCCCGCCATTGGCGAGCGCGCGCACGGTGCCGGCGCGAACCTGCGGCAACAGGCCCGCCATGAATCCCCACATCGCGTTCACCTGGCCGGCAACGATGGCTTGCAGCGCGGCGCCAGTGCCTTGGAACGGCACATGCACGATATCGAGGCCCGTCATCTTTTTGAAAATCTCGCCGGCGAGATGGTTCGGCCCGCCGACGCCCGAAGAGCCATAGGTAAGTTGACCCGGCTGCGCACGCGCGAGCGCCATGAATTCCTGCAGCGTGTTTGCCTTCACTGACGGATGCATGACCAGAAGCACGGTATTGCGCGTGAGCAACGACACCGGCACGAGATCCTTGAGCGGATCGTAGTTCATCGTCACGCCGCTGTGCGGCGCGATGACGATCGAGGATTCCGTCGTCACCAGTAGCGTCTCGCCATCGGGATCGGATTTGGCGACAAAGCCGGTACCGATGCGGCCCGCTGCGCCAGAGCGGTTCTCGATGACGAACGGCTGGCCGAGAATTCCCTGCAGCGGCAAGGCGAGCAAGCGCGAGTTCAAATCGGCGCCGCCGCCCGGCGGAAACGGCACGACGATATGCACCGGCCGATCGGGCCAATCCGCGCGCGCCAATCGCGGCATAAGAGCCGCGCCGGCCACACCACCCATAGCACTCAGAAATCGGCGACGTGTGCTCATTCCACTTTCTCAATCCGTTCATGCGCCTTGCGCCCGGTCTTCGCCGAAACCTCCTGCAAAAATTTCAGCAGGTGATCGGTGCAGATATCCGGCGCGGCGGCGGCAACGTGATAGCAGTCGCCGGGCGATACCACCACTCGCGCATCGGGAATCTGTTTCGCATAGGCCTCCACTGCCGCGACCGATTGCAGACCGCTCTCCTGCGTCGTCACGATCAGCGTCGGGCAGGCAATGCGCGAAAGATTTTGCTCGAGCTCCATGTCGACGCGCGCGGACGATGCGCTAAAGGCCGCACGCTGATTGGTCTTGCCCATCAGCTCATCCGTCCACCATGCGATTTGCGCCTCCGACGCGCCAGAGCCGAGTCGCGCCCGCTGCGTCGCCTGAGCCCAGCCGCGCACGCCGAGATCGCGAATCTTGTCGGCATTGCCGGTGCCGCTGCCGCGCACCGGCGAGCCGAACAGCGCCAGCGAGTGCAAGCGATCCGAATGCGCGATGGCATATTGCATCACGACCGACCCGCCATATTTGGCGCCGATCAAATGGCATTTGGCGATGCCCAAAACGTCGAGGAAGCGGCCGAGATCGGCGGCCAACTCGTCCACGTTCCAGCGATAGCCGGACGGCTCGGGCGACGCGCCAAAGCCCGGCATATCGGGGCGAACCACGCGATATTTTCCCACAAGATGCGGCACGAAGCAGGTCCACGCACGCGAGGATTCGGCATTGCCGTGCACCATCACGACGGTCTGCGGTGAGGTCCACGGCGGCGCGAAGCAGTGGTCCTCGTAGGCCATCGCGACGCCGGGGCGGATTTCGACGCTGTTCATGGTGCCAGGTACCGTTCCGTTGGAATCGTATTCTACAAAACGCCGCGCAGGCCCAAGCAGTGGTGCCGATGAATAGCTGTCCTAGCAGGCGCTCGCAATCGCAGGCAATTGATCCAACGGCCCGATCTTTAGAAGTCAAATCCTGGAGCTTTTGCGGACGAACTGATCTTAGACCACAGGGTGTGGGCTAGGTCATGCTTGCCTAGAAAGATCAACCAATACAGTCGTTGATTTTGCGTACCTTTGATGAGCTCACAGTGTTCGGCCCTCGGCAACCCCAGCGCCTCGACCTTATCGGACCAGTATTGAAGGATTGCGGCGCGGAGCGACCCTTGGTTCATGTCCGCCCGAATATGATCCCGCCAACCGGGAGCGAACTTGTCAAATTGATCGTGTGCTGCCGACGAATATCGATCTGCATTCCGTTGAAGATCTGAAAGACTAACATGAACAATGATGTCAATTCTTTTGAGCTTGGCCAAACTCTCGAAAAGATCAAATGATAGCGTTCCGAGATTGTGTGGATCGAGAAATGCAAAATGTAAACCTGACGAACTTAACTGTTGTACGATTTTGGGCATCGCGGAACTCGCAGGTCCCGCTGTCAGGCTAACCGGTGCTCCCAGGGTAAATAAACGCTTTTCTGCTGATGACAATATTTCCGGATTAGCATCCGAAATATGCATGACGGTGAACGGCGCCAACGATCCCTTGGCTTTCCTGAATGCCGCCACCGGGCTTCCGTCTATAAATTTCCCGGTGGTGCGAATTTTGGATCGACCGGGACCGCAGAACACGTCGATGTACGAGGCGCCCGCGCCGAGATAACGACGGCGGGCAGCGCCAGACGCTTGAATATAATCGGTAACGATTTTTAGCTTGTCGATTGCCCAAGGACCAACGTTTTCAACGAGCAGCCCGTCGTCATCAAGCGAATAATGTTCGTCTCTCTGAGCCATTGTCGGCGCGTCTTTCTTTCGCAGCGACGGCAAATTTCATTTTGTTGCTCTGGACAGGAAAATCACGCCAGAGTCGGCCGTCCAATTTTCCGCCGCCTTTACCATTTTCTGGAGGGTCAAGTTGCATGGCCTGTTGCACGGAATAGGAACCTTCTACGACGCTCGGGTTGTTCTTGTACGTTCCCCATTGCTTTAGAAAAGGTGCAACGCCAAGACGCCGACATTCCGCAATGGCATCTCGGGCCCACTGGGGATCGGTATACCTAATTAGGTCCGACCGAACCCCGCTTTCTCCTCCGATAATCAGCCAGTCAGGAAACAAGCCATCGACATGTAACTGTCCAAGAGGACCAATGGCTGGCTCGTAGCTGACGAAATGAACTACTGATGGCACATTGAGAAGGTGAGGAACACGCTGCCGATAGGCACGAGCGTCCTCCGTAGTCGTGCCAAGCCAAACATTGGGATATCCGCTATCCCAGTCGCGCGGGAGCATCTTTCGGATATTTTGCGGTCGCTTCGTCAGCAGTTGCCAATCCAACTGATCGCATCGTCGAATGAGGTCGAATAAGTCCGAACGCCACGAGGGGTCGACTTGATTATCGAACACGTCGGCGAGGGAAGCGCAGAAGACCCGCTGTCGCCGTCCGTGTTCAGCCTGGAAAGGTTTGGCCTTTTCGTTCCAAGTGATTGGATTGCGCCAATAGGCTTCTGTCGTTCGACGCCGCGGATGGTCCCCCCATACTACTTGACCGCTCCGCTTCGCCCATTTTTCCGCGTAACAGAAATCACAGGCGGAAGGCGCGCCCCGGGTCCTAGCGATCTTGGTGCAGCCGACCCAGGGGTTAAATGTGGAATCTGTCCATTCGATTTTCGATCGAGCGCCCATAAACGCGTCTACTCCTCCGTGTTTGGGTCACACTATTGCACATATCGATTAAAAGAACAAATAGAGAACATTCGCGAGCCGGCAAACAATGGCCGAACCGCGGAGGATTTTAGCGCAACCGGCACCTCACCTTCCGTACTTTTGCCACGCCGCATCTCGGCATGGATACGTGGGTCAAGCCCGCGTATGACGACGGCGAGCAATCCGGATTAACCCCCCATGCCCAACCTCGACATCATCGACGCCCACCATCACATCTGGCGCAAGGCCGACCAGCCGTGGCTGAACGGACCCACGGTGCCGCGCATCTTCGGCCCTTACGACGCGATCCGGCGTGATTATCTGATCGGCGAATATCTTGCCGACATCAAAAACATTGGCGTCGTCGCCTCGGTTTACGTCCAGACCAACTGGGAGCCATCACGATGCGTCGAGGAAGTCGCCTGGGTGCAGTCAATCGCCGACGCGCATGGCTTCCCGCATGCGATTGTCGGCTTTGCCGATTTTGCCACGGACGATGTCGCCGCGACACTCAATGCCATGCGGCCCTATCCGCGGCTCAAGGGCATCCGCCAGCAGGTGCATTGGCACGAAAATCCGGGTTACCGTTTTGCGCCTCGCCCCGATGTCATCGCCGACAAAGACTGGCGGCGCGGTTTGTCACAGCTTGCCCCGCGCGGCCTCAATTTCGAGCTTCAGGTGTTCACGTCGCAAATGGCGGCGGGCACCGAGCTCGCGCGCGCATTTCCGCAGACGACATTCGTGCTCGATCATGCCGGCATGCTCGAAGACATAAGCGACACCGGGTGCGCAGCATGGCGCGCCGGCATGCGGCTTCTCGCGGACTGCCCGAATGTGTTTGTAAAACTCTCGGCGCTTGGCACTTTCGTTCATCGCTCAACGCTCGCCGATATCCAGCCGATCGTCAGCGACACGGTCACCCTGTTCGGCGCCGCGCGGTGCCTGTGGGGCTCGAATTTCCCCATCGAAAAGATTTGGACCGATTATGCGACACTGGCGGGCAACATCCGCCAGGCGGTTTCGCACTTACCGGTGAGCGAGCAGCGCCATATCTTGTCGGACACCGCTCGCCGTCTGTACGGCTTGTAAGTCTCATCATATTTTCGTTGACATTTGTAGTGATGGTCAAGGTTCTTGCCTGGTTCAACCAACTGAAAAAACAGCTAGGTTACATTTATGAGTTCAGCCGTTCGCGACAACCGCGCTTTGTCCCGCTTCGAGCTCGATGTCGGCGGCCTGACGGCATTCGCGAACTACAAGCTCGGCGACGGGGTTGTTGCGATCCTTCATACCGAAACGCCGCCGCAGGCGCGGGCCAAGGAATTGCGTCAAAGCTTGTCGCTGACGCACTCGACATCATTCGGGCGCGCGGCCTCAAGATGATTCCGCGCTGTACGTTCGTGCGCGCCTACGTCGCCAAGCATCCGGAAATCGGCGATCTCGTGGCATAATTCTTTGCCGTGAGTTTTTGACGTTACCGGCGCGCGGGCCAATTACAGCTTCATCATCGGCCGCTTGCCCTTGGCCGCTTTTTCGCTCGGCACTTTGACCAGCGCTTCGCCGTCGAGCACGACCTCGCCGCCGACCGCGCAGACGCACGACAGCCGCGCCCGCGATTTTTCCGGAAGAAGCTCTTGCACCGTGACCGTGACCACAACGGTATCGCCGATCTTTACCGGAGCGCGGAAGTTCAGCGTCTGCGAAATGTAGACCGCGCCGGGACCCGGCAAGCGGGTGCCGAGCACGGCGGAAATCAGGCTTGCCGTATAGAGGCCGTGCGCGATCCGTTTGCCGAACGAAGTGCGCGCGGCGAAATGCTCGGAGAGATGGATGGGATTGCGGTCGCCGGTCAATTGCGCGAAGCCGACGACGTCGGAGGAGGACACGGTCTTTTCCAGAGTCTCGGCCATGCCGACCGAAAGATCCTCGAAGAACAGCGTGCGGAGCGGCGGCAGATTCATGCCGCGGGATCTCTCACGGCGTTTGTCGCTCTATTGTTTCGGCGGCGGCGGCACCGCAGCCGAGCCGCTCGCGCCGGGGCCACGGGGATCGTCATGATTGGACATGCACTTCTTCATGAACGTGTTGCGCGAGGCGCCCTGAAGCTTTTGGTCGTCGGCCCCGAATTTGCATGTTGCCAATTTGTCTTTGGCGCTCACGGCAAATGCCGGCGCGCTCGGCAGCATGACGACCGGGATGGCGACCGGCATGGCAATCAGCACGGCAGAAATGAAGGCGTATCGACGCATAACTTGTTCCCCTGAGTGGCCCCGCCGGCATTCTAGCACTGAACCGCCCCGACGCGGAACGTCCCCCGCCGCCGGATGAGGCCGCACCGTTAAGTACGCGCAATGACATGTCAAAATCGTGGAAAACGGCGCTATAAGGCGGCATGAGCAACCCTTCCCCGGCGGCGCCCGCCAAAACCAGCGCCGTTTTGGCCCAGATCAAGCCGGGCCTTACCGGCACGACCGAAATCGTGGTCACGCATGAACATACCGCGCCCTTCGTCGGCTCGGGGCGGATCGAGGTCCTGGCGACGCCGGTGATGATCAACCTGTTCGAGGCCGCGGCGCTGGCGGCGATCGAGCAGCATCTGCCGCCCGGCCACCAAAGCCTCGGCATCCATCTCGACGTCAGCCACACCGCAGCGACCCCGGTCGGCTTGCGCGTCACCGCGACCGCTGAGGTCGTGCATGTCGAAGGCCGTACCGTAACGTTCAACGTCGCCGCCCGCGACGAGTTCGAAGAGATCGGCGGCGGCACGCATCAGCGCGTCGTGGTCAGCGTCGCGCGGTTCGACGAACGCGTGCAGCGCAAAGTGCGCGGCGAGAGGTAGTTCGCGCCGGCGTTTAGCGGCGGCCGGCGAACTTTCCGATCGCGAACAGCACGACGGCAGCGGCGGCTGCGGCATATGCGTGCGTGGTGTGAATATGCGTCGGGTTGGCGGCATCATAGCCCGGCATGAAGGGCGGCAGTGAACCGGCCTGCGTGGTGTAATACATCACGGCGGCAATGGCGCAGACAATGGCCAGAAGATAGGCGATCATTTTCATTGGAGTTTTTCCTCACCGAATGGGCGAATAGATACCGGCGCTGACCTAGCATGATCGCTCGACCTTTGGCGAGCCGGGAATTTCTTGTCCGACGGCGGCTTGTGTTCGCAGCCGCCCGAGGCGATCATCGTTGGAAAAGCTTTTGGGGGAGGAAGATTATGACTGCTGTTTTTACCGCTATGCCTGCCGTTGTGGCCAAAGCCATCGCCACCGCGACGATCGCTGTCGTGCTGGGCTTGGCGGCGAGCGCGCGTCCCGCCGCTGCGCAATCGCTCGATGACCTCTATGCCAAGGCCAAGGGTGAAGGCGAATTCGCGTTCTATGTCGGCGGCCCGACCGCGCCCTGGGAAGCCCGCGCCAAGATATTCGAGGAGCGTTATCCGGGCATAAAAATCACGATCGGCGGCGGCTTCTCGAACGTGCTCGACAAGAAGATCGACGCACAGCTTGCCTCAGGCAAGCTCGAAGTCGATGCCGCGATCCTGCAGACCGCCGCCGACTATGTCCGCTGGAAGGCGGAAGGCCGCCTGATCGCGTTCAAGCCGCCGGGCTTCGACAAGATGGATGCGAATTTCAAGGACGCCGACGGCACTTTCTGGGCGACCATGGTGAACGTCGTCCCCTACATGTACAACACCGAGAAAGTCGCCGCCGCCGACATTCCGAATTCGGCGATGGATTTTCTGAAAGCCCAGTTCCAGGGCAAGATCGTCACCGCCTATCCGGCCGATGACGACGTCACGCTCTGGGTGTTTTATCACATCGTGCAGAAATACGGCTGGGGCTATATGGACAAATACATGGCCGCCAAGCCGAGCTTCATTCAGGGCCATCTTGGCGAACAGCGCAGCATCGGCTCCGGACAAAACCTCGCCACCTTCGACTCAATTCTCGACATCACCAGCGAATTGAAGCGGCAGGGTCAGCCCGTCGAAGCGCATATTCCGACCGGTGACGCATTGCCGATTTGGCCGTTGAGCGGCGCGATCTTCAAAAATGCACCGCATCCGAACGCGGCAAAACTGTTCATATCGTGGCTGCTCGCGCCCGAACAGCAATCGAAGCTCCCAACCTGGTCACCGCGCAGCGACGTGCCGCCGCCGGCAGGGCTCAAGCCGATCCTGTCCTACAATGTCGCCAACGATTATCGCGCGTTCCTCACCGACCAGCCGCACGTCGAAGCGTTGCGCAAGCGCTTCGAGGGTTTCTCAGGACCGATCGTGAATGCCGGCGGCGTGCGCTAGACTAGGCGCTCTGAATCCCTTTCACTCCGCCGCTACCGCGGCCTGAGCGGCGAGCGAAGGATGAGCGGCCTCGCCGCTCGCCAGTGCCGCCTGAATTCGCCCGATCAGCGCACGCGCCGAGTCGGCGCTGAGCTCGACGGCAACGCGGTCGCGCCCACCCTCGCCTTCATTGGTGAAGTCGATGGCGAGCACGTGATCGAGCGTCGAGTAATATGGATGGTCGAAATAGACATTGGCGGTGTCGATCCGCATCCAGCCTTTGCGGCCTTTGGCGCTGCCGACGAGCGCTGCCTTTTCAACAATATAGGAGCACATGGATATCTCCTCTCTGCTTATTCGGCGGCGACGTTTGCGGCCGACGTCGCGAGATAACGGTTGTAGAAGTCGAACACTTTGCGCCAGCCGTCGGCGGCCTGTTCGGGGCGGTAGGCGTCGCGCGACCAATTGAAGAAAGCGTGGCCGGCACCGTCGTAGCGGTGGAACTCGTAATTCTTGCCGAATTTCTTCAGCGTGGCTTCGGTGCGGTTGACCTGGTCGGCGGTCGGATTGGCATCGTCATTGCCGAAAATGCCGAGAAGCGGACAGCTCAGTTTTTCGGTGAGGTCGATCGGGGCAACCGGGCGCTTGGCGTTGAGGTCTTTGGGATTGTCGACCACGACATTGCCGCCCCAGCAATCGACCACGGCGTCGACGCCCGAAAGCGTGCAGGCGGCGAGATAGGCGTGGCGGCCACCGGAGCAGAAGCCGATGACGCCGATCTTGCCGTTGGCATTGGGCTGCGCCCGCAGGTAGGCCATGCCTCCGGCGGTGTCACCCATGACTTGCGCGTCAGCCACGCCGCCGGCCGCGCGGACGCGCGCGCCGATATCATCGGGACTGTCCGAGCCTTCGCGGAAATACAGATGCGGCGAGATCGCCGCATAGCCGTGATGGGCGAATTTGCGCACCACTTCCATGATCCATTCGTCCCAGCCCGGCAGGTGATGGATGATGACGACGCCCGGGAACTTTCCGGCCCGTGTCGGGCGCGCGTAATAAGCCTCGCCCTGATCGCCATTGTGGCCGCGGATCGTCACCGTTTCCGCTTGCAGACCCTGATAATAGCTCATCTTTCAACTCCCTGTTCCGACGCGAACACTGTCGCGATATGTGGTTCGATGTCTTAGTCGGCGCCGCCCGAGCTGGCAGCGCGGCATTCATTTTGGGCAGCGGTAGAGCACCGCCTTGTAGGTCGCGTCGCGATCGACGAATTCGATCGTATGGTCGGGGCGCGGCGTGAAGGTGATGTCGCCCATCAGCGGCCCGCTCGGGAATTTGCATTCGACATGGGCGAAGATGCTGTCGCCGTTGCGCTTGGTATCGAGGATGGTGCAGACGCCGATGTTGGAGACAATCTCCTGCGGCGAGATTTTCACCTTCGCGCTGTCGGCATCGGTGCCGTCGCCCTTGCAGGCGACGTTCTGCGTATAGCTGCCGGTCAGCGGAAAATCGTCGTCCGCCAGAACCGCGCCCGAAAAGCTCAGCGCCGCAAGTACGAAAATTCCGCATCCGGCGGCTGGATGTATGATTTTAAACACGCATTCTCTCAGCGTTCTGTCCCAGTGCCTGGCAAGCGGCGCCGGAACCATGGCCCGTCGGCGAAATGTAGCGAAAGTCGCGGCGGCGGCCAATACGCTCTACCGGCGCGGCACAACGAGCAGATCGGGAGAGATTGCCGAGGGACTAGACTTGATCCAATTCAACTGAATTGGATCAAGGTCTAGATTCTTCATTTGAGCATGATCTTTTCCGAAAATCGGCTTCCACCCTCGGATCAAGTCCGAGGGCAGGCTTTTTCGGGATCATGCTCTAGTGAAAGCCCTTGCTGATGACTGCCGTCCGGGCGACGGACCACGTCTTGGGCGCGTCTTTCGTCGATTCATAAACGGCGCGGGCGCAATCGACAGAACCCTTATCGGAGAACTGGCCGTCCCGATTGTTGAAATACATCTGGTGGCAACGATTACCGCCGCCGGGGAAAAACAGAATCGAACCGATATAGATTTGGCCGTTGACCACCGCAGCGGCGGCGGCCGCAGCGGCGCGGTGCGCCAGGAATTCGTCTGTGCCGAGCACGCCGAGCGTCAGGCATGCCGCCAGCCCGAACACGGCTATGAGCGCCTGACGTAAAGCGCTGGGCGGGCGACGGCGACGCTGCGCCGGGCGCGGAAAGCGGGGCACGAAATTCTTGGTTCCCGGAGCGACGCGCGTGACCAGCCCGGTCGCGCGGCCGGAATAGAGGTGTGCAATCGCGGGGTTCGGAGCGCTCGCCATCCCGATAGAATACACCAACTCACAACGCAAAGCGGGAACGCACGCCGGCATGGCTAAAGGATCGATAACGCGGCGGCCCGCCTAGACCTTGATCCAATCGGATCAAGGGCGAAGGCGGGAAACCGGTTTCCACCCTCGGATCAAGTCCGAGGGCAGGCTTTTTCCGGAACATGCTCCATCCAATAAAAAGGCGGCGCCCGATAGGCGCCGCCTGCAATTGTAACGATCGCGTTTAGTGCGCGGTAAGCCCGGAGGAATCTTCCTCCACCGCCGCGTCGGGGACGTCGACAGGCTTCGCCGTCGACTCTTCCCACACGATCGGTTCGGGCTTGCGCACCAGCGCGCGCGCCAGCGCCTCATCCATGCGCGAGACCGGGATGATATCGAGCCCGCTCTTGATGCTGTCGTTGATCTCGACAAGATCCTTCGCGTTCTCTTCCGGAATGAGCACGGTCTTGATGCCGCCGCGATGCGCCGCGAGCAGCTTTTCCTTGAGGCCGCCGATCGGCAGCACGCGGCCGCGCAGCGTGATCTCGCCGGTCATCGCCACGTCGCGGTGCACCGGAATACCGGTCATCACCGAGACGATGGCCGTGACCATGGCGACGCCCGCTGACGGGCCATCCTTCGGCGTCGCGCCTTCCGGCACGTGCACGTGGATGTCGCGTTTGTCGAAGGCCGGCGGCTCGATGCCGAAGGCGACGGCCCGCATACGGACATAAGATGCCGCCGCCGAGATCGATTCCTTCATCACATCGCGCAGATTGCCGGTGACGGTCATCTTGCCCTTGCCGGGCATCATGGCCGCTTCGATGGTGAGCAGTTCACCGCCGACATCGGTCCAGGCCAGGCCGGTGACGACACCGACTTGATCCTCGTCCTCGACCTCGCCGAAGCGGAACTTCGGCACGCCAAGATAATCCGGCAGCGTCTTGTCGGTGATTTCGACCGACTGCCTCTTCGAGATCATGATTTCCTTCACCGCCTTGCGGATCAGGGTCGAGATCTCGCGCTCGAGATTGCGCACGCCCGCTTCACGGGTGTAGCGCCGGATGAGCGTCAGCAAGGCACCGTCGTCGATCGACCATTCCTTCGGTCCGAGACCGTGCTTGACGACCGCGTGGGGAATGAGGTGCTTGCGCGCGATTTCAAGCTTCTCGTCCTCGGTGTAGCCGGCGATCCGGATGATCTCCATGCGGTCCATCAGGGGCGGCGGAATGTTGAGCGTATTCGCCGTGGTGATGAACATCACGTGGGACAGATCGTAGTCGACCTCGAGATAGTGGTCGTTGAAGGTGTGGTTCTGCTCGGGGTCGAGCACTTCGAGCAGCGCCGACGACGGATCGCCGCGGAAATCGGCGCCCATTTTGTCGATCTCATCGAGCAGGAACAGCGGATTCGACGTCTTCGCCTTGCGCATCGACTGGATGACCTTGCCGGGCATCGAGCCGATATAGGTCCGGCGATGGCCGCGAATCTCGGCCTCGTCACGGACGCCGCCAAGCGACACGCGCACGAATTCGCGCCCGGTCGCCTTCGCGATCGACTTGCCGAGAGACGTTTTGCCGACGCCCGGAGGACCAACCAGACACAGGATCGGTCCAGTCAGCTTGTTGGCGCGCTGTTGCACCGCGAGATATTCGACGATCCGCTCCTTGACCTTTTCGAGGCCGAAATGATCGGCATCGAGGATCTGCTCGGCGAGCGCGAGATCCTTCTTGATCTTGGACTTCTTGCCCCACGGGATCGACAACAGCCAGTCGAGATAATTGCGCACGACGGTGGCTTCCGCCGACATCGGAGACATCTGACGCAGCTTCTTGAGCTCGTGTTGCGCTTTCTCGCGCGCTTCCTTCGAGAACTTGGTGCGCTTGATCTTCTCTTCGAGTTCGGCGAGCTCGTCTTTGCCGTCCTCGTCGCCCAGCTCTTTCTGGATCGCCTTCATCTGCTCGTTGAGATAGTACTCGCGTTGCGTCTTCTCCATTTGACGCTTCACGCGCGTGCGAATGCGCTTCTCGACCTGCAGCACGGAGATTTCGCTCTCCATCAGGCCGAGCACTTTTTCCAAGCGCTCGGTGACGGACGGCGTCTCCAGGATCAACTGCTTGTCGGGAATCTTCACGGCAAGATGCGAGGCGACCGTATCGGCGAGCTTGGCATAGTCCTCGATCTGCTGGACCACGCCGACAACTTCCGGCGACACTTTCTTGTTGAGCTTCACATAGCCTTCGAATTCGTTGATGACCGAGCGCGCCAGCGCTTCGGCTTCAACCTGATCGCCTGCGGTATCGGCGAGCACAACCGCTTCCGCTTCGAAATATTCTTCACGATCGGTGTATTGCTTGACCTCGGCGCGCGCGGCGCCTTCGACCAGCACCTTCACGGTGCCGTCGGGCAGCTTGAGGAGCTGCAGCACGCTGGCGAGCGTACCGATTTTGAATATCGCGTCTGTCGCGGGCTCATCGTCCGACGCATTTTTCTGCGTCGCCAGCAGGATGAACGTGTCCGAGCGCATCACTTCTTCAAGCGCTTTAATGGACTTCTCGCGCCCCACGAATAGCGGAACGATCATGTGCGGGAAGACAACGATGTCCCGCAGCGGCAGCACGGGATAGGCCCTGCTTTCACCGGCTGTCAGAACCGGCTTGGGTTTGGCGGCACTTGTCATGGCCCCATTTCCTTATTGTTGTGCACCTCCTTCATGACCCGCAGGATGCGCTGTCACGAAGGACTGCCGTTGGCCGGGAGGGGAGTCACGGATAACAACCTATCCGCGCCCATTTAGCGAGTACCATGGGGCGGGCACGAGACCCTGACCGGTTTAGTTACGCGATTCCTCGTACGCTTTTCTCATAGCTACACTATAGGTGGCGCTGCACTGCCACCCTGTCAAGAAAGCCCGATTAGTCGCGCAAAATCGCGCGCTGCGAAGGCGGAAAAATTGGCCGCGCACCGAATCGAGGGTGCAGGATTGCGGCACCCGTCAGGCGCTCGCTCCACCGGCATCGCCGGTGCGATCGGACCGGTCGGCATAGATGTAAAGCGGCCTGGCGCTGCCTTCGACCACTTCACGCGAGATCACGACTTCTTCGACGCCTTCGAGACTCGGCAGATCGAACATGGTGTCGAGCAAGATGCTCTCCATGATCGAGCGCAGGCCGCGCGCGCCGGTCTTGCGATCGATCGCCTTGCGCGCGATCGCGGACAGCGCCTCGTCGGCGAGCGTGAGATCGACCGTCTCCATCTCGAACATGCGCTGGTACTGTTTCACCAGCGCGTTTTTCGGCTCCATCAGGATGCGCTTGAGCGACGGCTCGTCGAGGTCTTCCAGCGTCGCGACAACGGGAAGCCGGCCGACGAATTCCGGGATGAGGCCGTATTTCAGCAGATCCTCAGGCTCGACCTCGCGGAAAATCTCGCCCTGCTTGCGATCCTCCGGCGCCGCGACCCTCGCTCCGAAACCGATCGAGGTGGAGCGGCCGCGCGCCGAGATGATCTTTTCGAGGCCGCCGAAAGCACCGCCGCACACGAACAGGATGTTCGTGGTGTCGACCTGCAGGAATTCCTGCTGCGGATGCTTGCGGCCGCCCTGCGGCGGAACGCTCGCGACCGTGCCTTCCATGATCTTGAGCAGCGCCTGCTGGACACCTTCGCCCGACACGTCGCGGGTGATCGAGGGATTGTCCGACTTGCGCGATATCTTGTCGATTTCGTCGATATAGACGATGCCGCGCTGCGCGCGCTCGACATTGTAGTCGGCCGACTGCAGCAGCTTGAGGATGATGTTCTCGACGTCCTCGCCGACATAGCCGGCTTCCGTCAGCGTCGTCGCATCCGCCATCGTGAACGGCACGTCGAGAATGCGCGCCAGCGTCTGCGCAAGCAGCGTCTTGCCCGAGCCGGTCGGACCGATCAGCAGGATGTTCGACTTCGCGAGCTCAACGTCGTTGTGCTTGCTCTGATGATTGAGCCGCTTGTAGTGATTGTGGACCGCGACCGAGAGCACCTTCTTGGCGTGATCCTGGCCGATGACATAGTCATCGAGAACTTTGCGGATTTCCCGCGGCGTCGGAATGCCGTCGCGCGACTTCACCAGCGAGGATTTGTTCTCCTCGCGGATGATGTCCATGCAGAGTTCGACGCATTCATCGCAAATGAAGACGGTCGGCCCGGCGATGAGCTTGCGCACCTCGTGCTGGCTCTTGCCGCAGAACGAGCAATAAAGCGTGTTCTTGGAGTCGCCGCCGCCAACCTTGCTCATTCCATTCTCCGTCTTCGCCACCAGCGCAACATTTCACCGCAACTGCACAGTCTAGGATCCAGTGCGCTAAGATTTCGTAGCTGTACCAAGTACCAGCCGTCCTTACCCTCTAACCCGTCATCTAGGTGACAACACGAAACACTGTGACACAAGCTGACATGCTAAGGGCGTGCCAATCAATAATCTATTAACGATACCGCGACCTCGAACCACAACGTATTCCGGGTTCCGTGTTTTCTTGATCACACTGTTGAGGAGCCTACCGAATGGGCTCTGGAACCGGGTTTCAAACCGGCTCCGGACCCGCTTTGGGCCGAGAAATCGGCCCATTTCAAGGCGAGGACCTCGGCAAGCGCCTCGCGGACTAGGTTACTCCCTTGAGGACCGGTTGGACCGGTTCCGTTTTCAGGCCCGGTTCCTCCGGCCGCTTCTCGATGACTTTGTCGATCAGGCCGAAATCCTTCGCCATTTCGGAGGTCAGGAACGTGTCGCGCTCCAGCGCGTCCTCGATTTTCTTCAGCGGCTGGCCGGTATGCTTGACGTAAATTTCGTTCAATCGCCGCTTCAGGTTCAGGATTTCTTGAGCGTGCAGCATGATATCGGTGACCTGCCCCTGAAAGCCGCCGGAGGGCTGGTGCACCATGATGCGCGCGTTAGGCAGCGCAAAGCGCAGGTCCTTGGCGCCGGCGGCAAGCAGCAACGAGCCCATCGAGGCCGCTTGGCCCGTGCACAACGTCGACACCGCGGGGCGGATGAACTGCATCGTGTCGTAGACCGCCAGACCCGAGGTGACGACCCCGCCCGGCGAATTGATGTACATCGAGATTTCTTTCTTGGGGTTGTCTGCCTCGAGAAAGAGAAGCTGCGCCACGACGAGCGAAGCCATGCCATCTTCCACCGGCCCGGTGATGAAGATGATCCGCTCCTTCAAAAGGCGCGAATAGATGTCATAAGCCCGTTCCCCGCGGTTGGTCTGTTCGACCACCATCGGGACCAGGTAGTTCATGTAAGTTTGGTTCGGGTCGCGCATCGCTCACCTACTCCGGCTCTGGTCGTCTCGGTATTCCGTTCGGGCGCCGACTCCAGTTAGCACGTCCCGTCGGCAGTCCAGTCACTGGAATATAGTCACTAGGACGAGGCTTACCCGAATATTGCCCGCGATGCCTATGTCCTACCCGCCCACTGTGGCTTGAGTCGGTCGGCTTGTCGAAGCCGCTATTTGCCGTCGGCGGGCCGCGGATAGAGCACCGCCACGGTCTCGTCTACGCAACTCAGGCGGATAAGCGTGGAATCCTACGACAATACGTAGGGTTCGTTAGCGGCTACTGCAAGCTGGGCCGGTGCGGACTAGACCATAATCCGATTAAGCTGAATCGGATTATGGTCTGGTTTTTTCGTTGGGGCATGATCTTTTCGGAAAATCGGCTTCCACTTTTCCGGATCATGCTCCAGCCTATTCTTCATCTTCCTTAAACAATTCCTCGCGCGAAACCTGTTTGTCCGTGACATCCACAAGCTCGAGCAGGAAGTCGATCACCTTGTCTTCGAAAATGGGAGCGCGCAGCGACGCGAGCGCAGCGGGATTGTTACGATAATAATCCCATATCTTCTGTTCTTGGCCCGGCATCATGCGCGCCTGCGCGACGACCGCCTGGGTCAGCTGGTCTTCGGTCACTTTGATGTTGTTCTTTTCGCCGATCTCCGCAATCACCAAGCCAAGCCGCACCCGGCGTTCGGCAATGCCGCGGTATTCCTCACGCGCCTTCTCTTCGGTCGTCCCCTCATCGACAAAAGTGCGGCCCTGTTGCTTGAGATCGTTCTCGACCGTCGTCCAGACGCTGTTGAACTCCTCTTCGACCAGCGTCGGCGGCGGCTCGAATTTGTGTTTGGCGTCGAGCTGATCGAGGAGCGCACGCTTGACCTTCTGCCGCGAGGCGCCGGCGTGCTCGCGCTCGATGCGCTCGCGCACGACCTCACGCAGCTTGGCAAGCGATTCCAGGCCGAGTGTCTTGGCGAAATCGTCGTCCAGCGTAACCGCGCCCGGCGCTTCCACTGTTTTGACCGTCACGGCAAAGCTTGCGTCTTTGCCGGCGATGGCGGCGGCCTGATAGTTCTCGGGGAATTTGACGTTCACCGTCCGGCTTTCGCCGGCTTTGACGCCCATCAACTGATCTTCAAAACCCGGAATGAATTGCCCGGACCCGAGCACGATCGGCACATCTTCGCCGGAGCCGCCGTCGAACGGCTGGCCATCCATCGTGCCGACAAACGCCATGGTGATGCGGTCGTCCTTCTCCGCTCCACCCTCTTTGACGGCAAACGGACGGTTCTGATCGGCAATCGTCTGCACCGCCTGATCGACTTCGGAATCGTCCACCGGCGATGCCAGGCGTTCGAGCTTGATGGTCTTGAAATCGGCAAGCGTGATCGGCGGCACGATTTCCATCTCGACCGTGTAAGCGAGATCGGATTTGCCTTCGATGACGCCCTCGATCGCGCCCTCGTCGGTGGGCAGCACGACCTTGGGCTCGGTCGCCAGCTTTAGGCCGTGGTCAGTAACGATCTTGCTGTTGGCCTCGCGGACCGCGGCCTCGACCACCTCGGCCATGGCCGATTTGCCGTAAAGGCGCTTGAGATGCGCGGCCGGCACCTTGCCCGGCCGGAAGCCGCGCAATTGCACGCGGCCCTTGATCTCGTCGAGCCGCTCGGTGACCTTCTCGGCGAGCTCAGTCAAGGGAACGACGACGCGGTACTCGCGCTTCAATCCGGCAGCGGCGGTTTCAGTCACTTGCATCGGCACTACTCTATCAAGGCTCAATATCGAGCGTGTTCTGGCCACGATTTGCTGGCCAATTTTTGGAAAAACCGCCCCGCTGGTGCGGGCGGAGGGATTTGAACCCCCACGTCTTGCGACACTGGAACCTAAATCCAGCGCGTCTACCAATTCCGCCACGCCCGCGACACGCAGGGCGGTCCGGTGGCGCGGCTTATATCATGCGCCGCGCGGGCGCCACTATAAAATTGGGCGCTTTTCCGAGGGGGCAAACACGTCCGGGAAAAAGCCCGGTTTTATTGGCCTATTGAATCAGTTAGCCCACCCCTATCGGCCTTAACAAAGCGACCCGAGGCAACCTGCTGAAAGCCCCTGACCAGCTCTCGCGCCGCAGCTTCGTATCCGGCACACTCGCGGCCGGCGTGGCGCTTGGCCCAGCCACCCGCAGCCACGCCGCGCCGGCGGTTGCCGCCGCGCCGCGCATGCTGCGCATCCGGAAGGCCGGCTACGACGAAAAGGTGCCCGGGCCGACACTGCAAGTTCGACACGGCGAGGAGCTTTGGGTTCGCGCCCTCAATGAAACAGCCGAACCGACCGCGATCCACTGGCATGGCGTGCGTGTCGCCAACACGATGGATGGCGCGCCGCCACTGACACAGGCGCCGATCGCGCCCGGCGAGAGTTTCGACTACCGCTTCATAGCCCCGGACGCCGGGACTTTTTGGTATCATGAGCCCGTTGCCGATACGGACGGATTTTACGGCGCCCTCATTGTTGAGGAAGCGGCGCCGGTTGATGTCGATCGCGATGTGACGCTGATCGTCACCATGACGCCGCTGAACGGTTCGGCATTGACGATCAATGGCGCAATGAATTTCGAAACTCGCGCGCACGTCAACGAAAGGCTGCGGCTTCGCTTTCTCAATGCCACCGCACAAATTCTCGAACTGCGCGTGGCCAACTTGCCTCTCTTCGTCATGGCGACCGATGGTCAGCCGGCACAGCCTTTTGCGGCCCGAGAAGGCCGGCTGACACTCGGGCCCGGTAATCGGGTCGACGTCTTTGCCGATTGCATCCTTGCGCCGGGCAGTGCGACGCCAATCAGCATCGAAATAGGGGACCGCGCCAGCAACCAAATTGGCAAGCTTGTGTGTGAAACGACGGACGCGCCCGGACGAACGGCGGCGCGCGATGACCCCAAACCGCTGCCATCCAATTCGCTGCCCGAGCGCATGGATTTTCGCGACGCCTTCAGGTTCGAGGCTGTGGTCCGAAAGGTTCACGTCGACAAGAGGGGCGCGCCGCTGTTCGCGGTGAAGCGGGGGCGAACTGTCGTACTCGGACTCTCGAATCCGCTCGTAGAAGACGCTGATATCCAAGAATACGGCTTTGTCCATCTGCATGGACACAGCTTTCGCCTGCTCGATGCACTCGACGACGGCTGGAAGCCGTTCTGGCTCGACACGATGCCGATCGCACCGGGAAGCAACGCGCGGATTGCTTTTGTGGCCGACAATCCCGGCAAATGGCTGATCGAGGGGCTCGACGGCGCCGATGCTTGGTTCAAAGTGACCTGAATTTACGCGAGCAAGGCCCTGTAAACGCGGGGCAATATCTCCGGCAGATCCTCAGCGATCAGACCCGGACCGAATAGCGCCGCGGCTTCGCCGTGCAGCCAAACCGCAGCCGACGCGGCTTCGAAGGCCGGCATGCCCTGCGCCAACAGGCCCGTTGCAATTCCCGTCAGCACATCGCCGGATCCCGCCGTGGCAAGGAAAGCGGGTGCGTTAGCAGCGATCGAGGCCCGTCCGTCGGGCGCCGCAACGACCGTATCGGCGCCTTTGATCAGCACAATTGCGCCGGTCAGGCTCGCCGCAAGGCGTGCCCTTTCGAGCTTCGATCCGGATTTAGCTCGCTTGTCCAAAACCATGAAAAATCGAGAAAACTCCCCTTCGTGGGGCGTGAGGATCGTAACCTGTCGCCGCCGCATCTTCAGTGCCTCGGCGAGGCGCTGCGGCCCCTTGGCAAAGCTCGTCATGGCATCGGCATCGAGCACCACCGCGCGCTCGCCGGCGAGCGCCGCAAGGACGAGCTCGCAAGTCGCATCGTTCACGCCGACGCCGGGACCGATCGCCAGAGCATTGAGGCGGCGGTCGCTCAGGAAGTCCGTGAGCTCTGCCGCGCCGTCGACCGGCCGCACCATCACCGCAAGATTGGTGGAGGCGTTTACTGTCAGCGCTTCGCGCGGCGACGCCACCGTCACCAGTCCTGCTCCGGCGCGCAACGCGCCGCGCGCCGCGAGCCGCGCCGCTCCTGTCGACCAGGATGGCCCGGAAACGACGACCGCATGGCCGCGGTCGAATTTGTTCCCATCATGCCGCGGCACCGGAAAGCGCGCGCGCCACAGACCCGGGACGTTCTCGGAGGTGCGCGGAGCGATGCGCGCGACGACGCTGTCCGGAATGCCGATATCGGCGACAGAAATCTCGCCGCAATGAAGCCGGCCCGGCAGCAGGAGATGCGCGGGCTTCTTGCGAAAGAAGGTGATCGCCGCCACCGCTTTCACCGCGGCGCCCATCACCGCGCCCGAGGTGCCGTTGATGCCGCTTGGCAAGTCGACCGCAACCACCGGCGCCGATTGCGCGTTCATGGCGTCGATCATGGCGCGCGCGGTCCCCTCGACCGGCCGATCGAGGCCGGCACCGAACAACGCGTCGATCACGATATTGGCGCCGATCAAACCGTCCGCCTGCGCGGGCAAAATTGGCCCGCGCCACGTCTTCGCCGCGAGCGCCGCGTCGCCCCTGAGCCGGCTCGCCTCACCGACGAGCAGAACCGCCACTTGATAGCCGCGCTCGGCCAAAATGCGCGCCGCGACAAAGCCGTCACCGCCGTTATTGCCCGGTCCGGCGACGACGACGGCGCGGCAGCCGGGGGATTTATGGCGGGCGGCAGTTTCGGCGACTGCCCTCCCCGCATTCTCCATCAGCGTGATGCCGGGCACACCGCCCGCGATGGTCAGCCGGTCGGCTTCCGCCATTTCCGCGGTACTGAGAATTTGGATCATGCCGGCACAGAATAGCCAAAGCGGCAGTGCACAGGTACTGCGCTACGCAGCGATTGATTTCGTCCCCCTGTCTAGATTATAGGCAATTTGCCTACTTTTGCAGCGAAGTGCTGCTGCGAGCCTTCGCATAGACGAGCCAGTTTTGCCGGAACCCTTTGATGGAATGTCACTTTCTAAGTGCGCACAGCCTTGGCACGGGACCTGCTAACCATTCGCTCGGTTCCTGGGATGACTCTGTGCATCTTGGAGCCGGGAGATGAGACGCGATGAAAAAAATTGAGGCAGTCATCAAGCCATTCAAACTTGATGAGGTGAAGGAGGCGCTCCAGGAAGTCGGTCTGCAAGGCATAACGGTCACCGAGGCGAAGGGATTCGGGCGCCAAAAAGGGCACACCGAGCTCTATCGCGGCGCCGAGTACGTGGTCGATTTTCTACCGAAGGTGAAGATCGAGATTGTGCTCGGCGATGACATGGTTGAAAAAGCCATTGAGGCGATCCGTCGCGCCGCCCAAACCGGGCGGATCGGCGACGGCAAAATCTTCGTCTCGAACATCGAAGAAGCCATCCGGATCAGGACTGGGGAATCCGGCATCGACGCCATCTGAATAGCCGGGCTGACGCTTACGCTCGCCAGCCGTAAGCCGAATTGGGTCGGCGCGAGGCATCAAACAGCATCACGAAAGGTACGAATTCCATGACGACGCCAAAGAATGTCATGAAGACGATCAAGGACAGCGACGTGAAATACGTCGATTTCCGATTCACCGATCCGCGCGGCAAGTGGCAGCACGTCACGTTCGACGTCACCATGATCGAGGAAGAGACTTTCGCCGAAGGCATGATGTTCGACGGCTCGTCGATCGCCGGCTGGAAAGCGATCAACGAATCCGACATGTGCCTGATGCCGGACCCCTCCTCCGCCTGCATCGATCCGTTTTTTGCCGAAACCACGATGTCGCTGATCTGCGACATTCTCGAGCCGACGACCGGCGAGCCCTATAACCGCGATCCGCGCGGCATCGCCAAGAAAGCCGAAGGCATGGTCAAATCGGCCGGCGTCGGCGACACGATCTTCTTCGGTCCCGAAGCCGAGTTCTTCGTATTCGACGACGTGCGCTACAAGACCGATCCCTACAATACCGGCTTCCGGCTCGACTCCGTCGAACTGCCGTCCAATTCGGACATGGACTACGAAGGCGGCAATCTCGGCCATCGCGTCGGCACCAAGAAGGGCTACTTCCCGGTTCCGCCGCAGGATTCCGCGCAAGACATGCGTTCGGAAATGCTCGCCGCCATGGCCAAGATGGGCTGCGTCGTCGAGAAGCATCACCACGAAGTGGCGTCCGCCCAGCACGAGCTCGGCCTGAAATTCTCGCCGCTCGTCGTGATGGCCGACCGGCTGATCATCTACAAATACTGCATCCAACAAGTCGCGCAGGTCTACGGCAAGACGGCGACCTTCATGCCGAAGCCGGTTTACGGCGACAACGGCTCGGGCATGCACTGCCACCAATCGATCTGGAAAGACGGCAAGCCGGTCTTTGCCGGCAACAAATATGCCGACCTTTCGGAAACCTGCCTGTCCTATATCGCCGGCATCATCAAGCACGCCAAGGCGATCAACGCCTTCACCAACCCGACGACGAACTCCTACAAGCGGCTCGTTCCGGGCTTCGAGGCGCCGGTGCTACTTGCCTACTCGGCGCGCAACCGCTCGGCATCCTGCCGCATTCCCTACACGACCAACCCGAAGGCCAAGCGCGTGGAAGTCCGCTTCCCCGATCCACTCGCCAATCCGTATCTTGCCTTCTCGGCGATGCTGATGGCCGGCCTCGACGGCGTGAAGAACAAGCTCGATCCGGGCGAAGCCATCGACAAGGATCTCTACGATCTGCCGCCGGCGGAACTAAAAAAGATTCCGACCGTTTGCGGCTCGCTGCGCCAGGCTCTGGAAGAACTCAACAAGGACCGCGGCTTCCTCAAGGTCGGCGGCGTGTTCGACGACGATTTCATCGACAGCTATATCGACCTGAAGATGAGCGAAGTCATCCGCTTCGAGCACACTCCGCATCCGGTCGAATTCGACATGTATTACTCGTCGTAAGCGTAAGCGTATCATCCTCCCTGCATCGAACTTAAAGGGCGCCCTCGCGGCGCCCTTTTTTTGCTTGCGGCAATCCCCAAAGCGCGGACCGTCAGCGCACCATGATGGGAACGGAAAGCGCTTGGACCGCTCTGACGGTTGCGGGTGCCGCCGTTTGCGGCGGGCGACCCGCGGCCTTGTACGCGCCGTTCGGGTCCACGCCGGGGACGACCATCTCGGTGTCCGGCTCGACCCGGTTGCGGCCGTTTTCCTTGGCCCGATAGAGCACCGCGTCCGCGCGTTCGATAATTTTGTCGATCGCAACATTCGGCAGGCCGCAGGCAACGCCGATACTCACGGTGACCGGAATTTGCGGACTGTCGGGAGCAAGCGCCGCCGCTTCGAACGCCGCCCGCACGCGTTCGGCGGCGACACAGGCGTTCGCAAGCTTGCCCGAAATGACCGCGATGAATTCCTCGCCGCCAATTCTGCCGATGATGTCGTCGGCGCGCATGGTCTTCTGCACTGTCTTGGCAAACATCTCCAAGACGGCGTCGCCCATCTTGTGGCCGAAACGGTCATTGATGGACTTGAACTTGTCGAGATCGAATGCAAGCACGCTCACCGGTGCGAGCTTCTTCCGATTGCCGGCCATCAGCGCGCTCGTGGCCGCGAAAAAGCCGCGACGGTTGAACAACCCGGTCAGCGGGTCGGTCTCCGCGGCGCGCTTGTAGCGGCTGACGGTACGGTCCTTGGCCAGGACCAAAACGATGAAGGCCGCGCCGACCACATAGAGCATGACCTCGATCGCGAAGACGGCGATCCAGCCGGTGGCAAGGCTGCGCACGCCGAGGCTCGCCAGCGCTACCGGAAACAGGAAGATCGCGCCGTGCAGCATCGGAACAAAGAGCGCCGGCCAGCGCCGGATCAGAGATTTGCGCCGCTCGCGCCACAACTCGGCGGCGGTCAGGAACGTGTAGGTGGCGACGATGATCGAGCTGAGCATGATGCGCGTCGCGGGCGAGTGCGGAAACGACGGCGATATATCGGCAACCGTCCACACGACCGCGCCGAAGCACATGGCGCCCCAGCGCACTTGGCGGCCGTGGAAGACGCGCGCGGCGGTCCAGATCATGCCGAGCGCGATGAACAAAAGAACGTCGGCGAGGCTAGCTGGGACCGGCAATGACACGACACCTTCCAAGCGCCACAGCGCGCCAGAGAAGCCGCCGATCAGGTAGGCGATACCCCACCAGGCGAGCGCCTCGATGCGGTCCTGCATCCATGCAAACAGAAGGAACAGTCCGAGCAGCGCCGTCACACAGGTCGCGGTTACAAACAACGTACCGATATCGAGTGACGTCGACGCCTCAGCGAGACGCGCAAACATACGTGAAGCTCCTCACCACTAGGTATAATTACTATCATGGTTCTCGGCGCTGCGCTGAAGGTTCGCCGAACAGGATTTGCCGAGTGTGTCTTATATCAGGAGGGTTTTCATGAAAAACTTGCGAAAATTGAATTAGAGAAAATTGCGGGTTTCGAATTTGTTTGTTCGAAAATTACAGAGATAAATCGCAATTGGCTGTGAAACGCGATTTCACGTCGAAAATTCACACCGCCCATCACGACGCCTGACGCCGGCGCCGGCCGCTCGGTTGCCCCACCGGAAGGCGCGTGATCGGGGCTGACGGTCGGCACGATGGATGGGACAAAGGCACGAATACGATTGCCTCGCCGCAACCCTTGGCACACGATTTTGCGCATCGGCGCTGCCGGAGCATGAATCTTGTTCGGATCGAGGCCTCCTTCACCTCGAAGCGGAACACACCTAGATTATAGGGGAGGACAGGAGGTACCGATGGCGCAAATCGCAGAACTCGACGCCGCTCCCGATACGATCGAGGCGACGCTCAATTACATCGTTGATGACGGGACAAAGGTCTTCACCATCGTGGCCGCTGCCGGCGGCAGCGACACGCGTTCAGGAGGCACGCCTGATCCGCGCCGGGTCCTCATCCACAACGGCCGCCCCCACGCCGATGACTTCGCATTGGACCGCAACGGCTTCCGCTTCCTGCGGCATGACACCAAAGTGGCCGACTTCTACGACGAAGACGAGATCAAGCGCGTCTACTATCCGGAAATGGAGGCGCTGATCAAAGCAGAGAGCGGCGCCAAGCGCGTCGTCGTGTTCGACCATACGCTGCGCACAGCCGACAGCGATCTACGTCGGACCAAGCAAATCCGCGAAGTTGTCAGCCGCGTGCACAACGACTATACCGAATGGTCGGCGCCGCAGCGCGTGCGCGATATCCTTCCCGACGAGGCCGAGGAATTGCTGAAGCGCCGCTTCGCCATCATCCAGGTGTGGCGCCCGATCCGCCATCCGGTCGAAACTTTTCCGCTGGCACTGGCTGATGCCCAGTCGCTGTCGCAGAGCGACATGATCGTCTCGGAGCGGCGCGCTCCTGGCCGCATCGGGCAGACTTACGCGATCAAATTCAATCCGAAGCATAAATGGTTCTGGTTCCCGCGCATGCGGCGCGAGGAAGCCTACGTCTTCAAGGTGTTCGATTCGGAAAAAGACGGCCGCGCCCGCTGGACCGCGCATACCGCTTTCAACGACCCGACCTCGCCGCCGCAGGCGCGGCCGCGCGAGAGCATCGAGATCCGGATGCTGGCGTTTTTCTGAAACCTACAACCGTCATCCTGAGGTGCGAGCGAAGCGAGCCTCGAAGGATGCACGGCCCGGGCCGTCGCCCTTTGAGGGCCGCTTCGCGGCCACCTCAGAGCGTGTGAATGTTTGACGGAGCGCCATATAGCACGTGCTGTTGGAATGTGATTCCCTGCATCATTGATTTGCCGGAGGCGATGATGGCAGGCGACGAACTGTTTGAAGGATTGCCGGC